>Ga0214472_10000388_pt1 | contig 54713 bp, 44 predicted proteins | sample RVTome_6_FD_207662 | JGI IMG/M metagenome (GOLD analysis project Ga0214472, IMG submission 207662) | Soil microbial communities from uranium-contaminated site in the Upper Colorado River Basin, Wyoming, United States - RVT140D175 | ecosystem: Environmental > Terrestrial > Soil > Contaminated >...
GATCGCGGGCGATCTCGACGGCAGCGTCCTGCTCACCGAGACGAACGCCGGCGAGCTTACGGTGTCCGGGGACCTGTCTGCGTCCGGTGAGATCGAGGTGTACGAGAGCCTTATCGGATCGATATCGGTACTTGGTGATGCGGTCGGGGAGATCACGTTCGGCGACGGCGGAGCCGGTAGCGTCTCTGTGGACGGACACATTTCGGGACCGCTCCTGATCGAGGGGAGCACGCAGGTCAACATCACGGCCGACGCTGACACCGATGGGGTCGGCGACATCACGGGCGACGTGCTCTGCTTGGGCGCCTTCGACGGCGGCATCTGCGGGGCGAACATCCCACCGGGTGGCCCGCTGCCGGCCAATATCAGCCTGGCGCCGGGCCCGAACGCGACGATCTGTGGCGAGCCAAGCTGCTTGTGCAACGCGCCGGGATGCGGGACGGTGGATTGCAACAGCAATCAAACTCGTGACGAATGCGATATCGCCGAGGGGACCTCCCAGGACTGCAACGTCAACATGCTCCCGGACGAGTGCGAGCCGGGTTCGCCGTTTCCGGCCGGATTGATCTCCTGCGGACCGATGTTCGGGCAGAGCCTGTGGCGCACGCAGAACAACGTGATGCGGCTGACGTTCGCGTGTGACATCACCGGGCCCGGCTCGGGCGACGTGCTCGTTCAGGAGCTGTTATCGAGTGGGGCCTTCGGCAGCGACCTGTCCGGCGACTTCACGTTTACCGTGGAGGAGACGGCCTCCGGCAAGCCGCGCATCCTGAAGATCAACGCCGAGCCCGATGCGACGCTGTCCCATCAAATCTGGTACGGCGTGCGGAATACGGGGGCTTGGGGCGCGGCCGGGCCGTTCGAGGTCCACTACGTCAACCTGATCGGCGACGCGACGAACGACAATCTCGTACAGTATTCCGACCTTTCGCTCATCAACTCCGAGGTTCGTGCTTCTCCAGTTGCGACGAACGGAAAGACATCAACGGCGATAGCTACGTGCTCAGCTGCGACGTCCTGACCGCAAACGAATACGTGGGCACCGGCGCGCCGGCCAAGCCCGGCGGGCACGCAAGCTGCACGGTCTGCTGCCCGTAGGGACATGATCGGGAGACGGCGGGGAACCAAGGAGTCGGTCTTCGCTCGTACCGTTCGTCGTCCGGTCGGCGGCTGGTCGTGTGTGCTCGGCTAGCGGATGCGTGGTCTCCTCGGGGGCGGTATGCTAACTAGGCAATGGACCCGAGGGCTGGGGCGAATCAGGCGTTGATGCAGGGCAATGCGACCGGCCGGGCGGTGGCGCGGTGGTGGCTTGGGCTGTTTGTGGTCGGGTTCGTCGTGTATGGGCTGACGGCCAATCGCGGGGCGCAGTGGCAGGACTCGGGGTACCACATCCTGCGCGTGGTTAACGGCGAGGTGGTCAATCCGCTGGGGCTGGCGCTGAGCCATCCGCTGCATCATAATCTGGGGCGGTTCGCAGCCTATATCGGAATGTTCGAGCCGTGCCTGGCGGTGACGCTGTTGAGCAGTCTGGCGGCGGCGCTGGCGGTGGCCAACGTATTCGGCTGTGTCACGGCGCTGACCCGGTGTCTACCGGCCGGGCTGTTCGCGGCGTTGGCCCTGGGTCTGGCGCACACCTTCTGGCAACTCGCGACGCTCGCGGAGACGTACACGCTGACGGCGGCGCTGCTGGCGGCGGAGTGCTGGTGCATCGCGGCGTTTGCGCAATCGCGGCGCGGGAAGTGGCTGGCCCTGGCGTGGCTTTTCAACGGAATCGGGCTGGCGAACCACGTGTTGGCGCTGTTGACCATCCCGGTTCTGGTCGGTGTCACGATCGTGGCGCTGCGGCGCGATCGGGCCAACGTGCGGGCCGCGGCGGCGGGTGCCGGACTGTGGCTGATCGGATCCCTACCGTATACGGTACTCGTCGGATGGGCCGCCTACCAGACCGGAGACCTCGCCGGCGCGTTGCGTTCGGCGCTGTTCGGTGAGGGCTACACCGAAGCGGTGCTGAACGTCACGCCGAGCGCGCGGCAACTGCTCGTGACCGTCGCGTTCACGCTGTTGAACTTCCCGAACCTGGTGCTCCCGCTTGCCGCGTACGGCTTGTTCGTCGCGAGGCGATCGGACGTGCCCATGATGGCTCGGCGGGCGCTAGCCGCCGGACTGCTCATTCACATGCTGTTCGCCTTTCGGTATGACATCGTGGATCAGCACACGTTCTTCCTGCCGTCGTACCTTCTGCTGACGGTCTTTGCCGGGGTCGGTTTCGCCGGCCTGCTCCAGTGCGGCACGTCGCCGCGGCGCCGGCTGGTGACGCAACTGGCACTGGTGTCGCTGGCATGGACTCCGGCCCTCTACGCCGTTGCGCCCTACGTCGCCCGCACACCCGTCGTGGCCCGCCGCCTGACCGCGCTGGGCTGGCCCGAGCATCGTAAACCCTATCGTGACGACTACGTGTACGCGCTGGTGCCGTGGTCGGTGCTGGAGGACTCGGCGGAGCGGATGAGCCGGGCGGCGATTGAGGCGGCCGGCCCGGCCGGGCTGATCGTCTGCGAGGGCCGCATGTCGGAGTTCGCGATCCGGTACCGGGTGATGCGGGGCGGATTCGACGGAATTGCGGTGGCCTGGGCGGCGGAGCCGGCGGCGCTCGAGGAAGCGACCCGGGCCGGCCGGAGCGTGGTACTCGTGCCCCGCTTGGCGGACGCTCCGAGCCTGTCGCCCCCGATGGGGTCATGGCAGCGCGTGGGTGATGTCTACGTACTCGATCGGCGGGCGGCGACCGACGGAGGCGCGGATGGTGAATAACGGGCGAACGCCATGATTAAGATGCTCCTGGTGCGGGAATCCGTTCTCGCACCCACACCCGCGGGAATCCCTTTCCGCGAGACGTTGACGCCGATCAGCGCGCAGGTGGTGCCGAATCGTTACCCCGGGTCTTGCGACCTGGGCCACCCGTGGGCGGCGGTTTGTTCGTTCAGCAGCTCCTTGTCGGGCCGGGTGAGCAGGTCGTAGACCAGGTCGCAGAACCACTCGACTGTGAGCCGGCTGACCCGCTCGCGTCCCTTTCGGATCATGCTTCGGCGGAGGTCGCCGTCGTCGATGATCCTGCTGATCGCAGCGGCGATCGCCGCCGGGTCCTTCGGTGGCACGAGTAGTCCATCCTCGCCGTCGGTGATGCAGTAGGGAATGCCGCCCACGCGCGTTGCTACAACCGGCACACTGCGCGAGCGACACTCGATGAGCACGTGCGGGGTTCCCTCCGAGAGGCTGGGCAGCACGAGCATGTCGGCACGGTCGATTTGCAAGAACAGCTCCGGGCCGTATCGGGCGTAGCCCTCCCAATGGACACGATCAGTCAGACCGAGTTCGTCGATGATCCGGGTGAGACGCGTCCGCTCTTCGGGAAACTGGTCCCACCCGCCGACGAGGGCCAGCTCGACGCGGCGGTCCGTTTCGAGCCGCGGCAGGGCGCGGATCAGGTATTCGATCCCTTTCTCGGCGCGGACGAAGCCGAGGAAGAGCACCCGCACCGGATCATGGGTGCAGGTGTCCTCGCGGACCTTGAAATCCTGGAGCGATGTCGTGCTCGTGCTCTCGCAGCCGACGGTCCGTCTGGACGGGTACACGGCGGCAAGCTCGAGCCCGCTGGTGACGATATACGCTCGACTGATCCTGCTTGCCACGCGCAGCAGCCCGCGCTCCAGGTGCGCATAGACGAGGCCGAGTCGCTCGATTCCTCTCCCGTAGCCGCGCGGAGCGGCGCGGACCACCTTGACGGAATCGGCGGCGATCCAGTGGACAACTCGCATGCCGCGCAAGGCCGCCATCAGATGCAGGGTCCAGATCAGCGGCGGCGTTCCACGGATGAACACGGCGTCGCACGCACGAGCCAGCCGCCAGTAGTGACGCAGGAGCCGGATCGGTCGCCGCGTCGCCCGCATCGTGTTGTACCAGGTGTCCCACGGCTGAACGGTGAGGTTCCCTGCTTCGAGAAGGCAATCCGCCTTCATGGTGCTCTGCTGCGGGAGCACGTGCCCGTGATAGACGACGCGCGAAAAACGCTCGGCCAGCCGGTTGACGATGGTCCCGAAGGAATGGTGCAGGAACCAACGTTGACGAACGGGCGAACGCCCGTCGTGGTGGGCGAGCGGGTTGCCGCAGACGCCGAGAACCTGGCGATCGTCCTTGCGGGGCACGCGGCGAAACTCCTCCGGCCGGGTCATGCGCGAGCCGGCGGCACGCTGGCGCCGGCCGGCGGTCGGTGTTCGGCCGGCGACGGCACACGCCAGCGTCGGGCCGGTCGGGGCCAGAGGTCGGTCGTCGGGGCGGTCGTCCGGCAATAGCTGACCAACACCCCGAGAATCAGCAGGGTGTAAAGGAACACGGGGACGAACGTCCGTGAGGGCACGAGGGACTCGAGCGTGATGCCGCCGACCATCAGGGCCATCACAAGCGACAGGAAGGTGCCGATCAGCGCCCGCTGTTGAGCCGTGGGGCAGGAACGTCGCCACGACCAGAGCCATCGCACAAGGGCGGTGAGCCAGGCGAGGTAGACCGCGGTTCCCAGCAGGCCGAACTCCGTCAGCACGTGGAGATAACTGTTGTGGGCCCCGCGCAGCGGGTTGGCGCCGGAGAGGACGGTGACGTAGTAGTTGAAGTTCTGGAAGCCGCAGCCGGTGACGAGGACGTCGGGGCGATGGAGCAGCCACGCCACGAGCTCGGTCCATGCGGGAATGCGGCCCGCAGAGCCCTCCGCCGCGGATTGCGAGAGGCCGAGCATGAAGCGCTCGCGGACCTCGGGCACCTGGGCCAGCAGGATGAACGCGATACCACCGCCGAACGCCGTGACGACAAGGCCCCGCAACGCGCGCGGTCCACCCTGGGTAAGGACCAGCGAAATCGCCCCGACGGCCATTGCGACGACCGCCGACCGGGACCAGGTCAGCAGCATGGCCACGACGAGCACCGGCGCCGAGACGTAGGCGGCGGCCTTGAGAAGGCTCGACTGGGTGGCCTGGGTCATCGCGAACGACAGGAAGATGCCGATGACGGAGAGCATCCCCAGGGCACCGCGGTGGAATCCGAAGAGCGACTCGCGTTCGTAACCGATTTCGCGGCTGAGGGTGAAGGCCAGGTCCGCGACGCCGACGTAGTCGAGGATCCCGGCGACGGCCAGCAGCACCGCGAACACCCAGGTAAGACGGAGGCACTGGGTCAGGGCGGCGTGATCGATCCGGTAGCGCAGCGGAATAGTGAACGCCAGGTAGATGCAGGCGAGGACCGCCAGACGATAACCCGCCATCAGCCAGTTCAGCGGGACGCCGGCCACCGAGGCGAAGGAGCCGGCCTTCAACCCTTGCAGCGTCGGGTCGTACCGGAACAGGCCGACGAAGATTCCGACCAGGAAGACCACGAGCAGGGCGTGCGTCCAGAACGTAATGCTGCGGGATCGACCCGCCGCAAGCGGCCTGCGCCAGAGGACGAACAAGCCGACGAGAACGAGGAAGACCTCGACGAGCCACACCCCGCCGCTGGCGCCGCCGGTGAAGCTCGTGATCATCACGCCGCAATAGCCTGCGGCAAGCAGCGCCTTCAGGCCGCCGGTGCGTCGGCCCACGATCCAGAGCGCCAGTGCGGCGATGGCGAGACTGACGATCGGAATGGGATACAACAGCGTCAAGGTTCCGCCTCAGCCAAGACCGCGACCGGGCCCGCGGTTCGGCGCCGTCGAAGCAGCCAGATGAACCCGGCCAGGTGGCACATGAGCTTCACGAACATCACACAGACGAGCGTCCAAGCCGCCCCGCGCAACCCATAGCGCGGGATGAGCAGCAGCCCCGGGATCCACACCAGCAGGCACGTTGCGGCCCCGGAGATGAGCTGCACGCGGAACACCCGCGTCGCAATCAGGGCCGTGCCCAGAAGGCTCGCCAGGAACTCGAATGCACTCGCTACGGCCACGATCACGAACTCGATATGGTGATCGGCATAGTCGGCCTTGTACAGCAGTGCCAGCAGCGGCCGCCCGAGCAGCCACGCTCCCAGCACGTATATGACCCCCACCACGGCCACGGGCATCGCGAGCTTCCCCACGAGCCGCCGAAATCTCGCGGGGTTCTCCGCGTAGAGGTGTGCCAGCCGCGGGGACGCCGACTGGGCCAGTGCGGACACGATGAGCGTGCCCACGACCATCGTGTACACCATGGCTCCGAAATAGCCGAGCGACGCCACCCCATCGAAGCGTTCGAGCAGGTAACCCGGAATCCGGGCCTGGAGGGTCAGCAGGCAGGATCCGATCGCCAGCGGCGCAGCCCGGGCGATGAGGGCCGCCATCTTGGCCCGATCGAACGACGGGGCCAGCGTGATGGCGTCGTCCTCGGCGGACGCGCGAGCCGCCTGCAACCGCCGCGCCTGCGGCAGGTCATAGAGCATCAGGGCGGCGAGCCAGAGGAGGCTGATTGCGCCGGCGGCCCAGATGATGTTACCGCTCCACCACATGACGAGCGCGAGCCCGCCGAGCGCGGCCGGGCCCTTGATCATGAGGCTCGTGCCGCTGCGGTCCATGCGCTCGAAGCGCTGGAACAGGCCGCGGATGATTTCGCTGACGCTTTCGACCGACTTGGCGAGCCCGACCAGGACGATCACCCAGGCGGTTTGCGCGGTGTAGCCTGCGGCCAGGGTAACGCCGACGATAACGGCGATGCCTGCGATCGAGAGGATCAGCCGCGTGCCAAAGTAATGGGCGAACCGGAACTCGCCGGCCGCGTCGGTGGCCTGGATCATCCGAAGCTGCATCATCGACAGCGCCATGACCGGCGCCGCGATGTAGAGCCCGAGGGTGAATTGACCGACGGCGTCGGCGTTGCCGAGCTTGGCCAGAGCGGCGAGCATCCCCCATTGGGCGATGGAATTGACGACGTTCCCGGCGAAGGTCCACCGAATGTTGACGCGCAGGGGCAGCCGACGGAGGACGCCCTCGTGGCTCAAAGGACGTTCAATGGACATCGATGACCGGATGAGTGCGCTCGCTGAGGTTGGGCGGTCTCACGGATCGCCGCGGCGGGACAACCCGAGATCGGACCGCTCCAGAATCCCCGTGATGGTCAGTGCGGCCTCCGCCCAGCGATCCTGGCCGGGGTAGAGAATAAGCGTATTGAGCCTGTGCGTCTCGTGAGCCAGCTTGATCGCGTCGGGGAGCTGCTCGTCCTGCCACCACGACGAGCCGGGGCCGTAGCAGTACAGGATCGCGGCGATCTTCCCGTCGGCCAGGCTCGCGATGGCCTCACCGGCGCGAATGTTGGAACCGGACCGTTCCGCGCCGGGCCCGTTTACGGAGGCATTATCTACCAGAACGACGTTGCCGAGCACCTTCTGGGCGACGCTTACGATCGACTCGGCGAGGTCCTGGATCCGCTTGTCGCGTGACGGAACCGACGGGTACCAGTAGTAGGTCACGCCGGGCGGGAAGTCGGCCGCCCGCATGGCCGCTTCGAGCTGCTCGAGGTCCAGGTCCTGCGGCTCGAAGTCGCGGTCGCCCCAGATTCCGCGAATGGCCCATTCGTTCTCGAATATGACGGCTTTCTCTCCGACGGCGTTCATGGCCGCGACAATCTCGTCCCGCACTTGCCGCCAATCCTCGGCGGAGTCGAAGTCCTCGAGAATGGTGAAGGTCTTCATCCCGGGGATGATGCGCACGCCGGGCACGGCGGCTTTCACCCGCTCCAGCAGGCCGGCGTTTCCAGGGGTGGTGGAGACGATGGCGGTGTCGAACATCGTGCCCCAGGTCCTGAGTCCGGCAATCGTGTTATCCAGGTGTTTCGGCAGGTTGCATTCGACCCAGGGCATGATCTTGAGGCTGGACGCGGGCTGTAGAATGGTGGCCGGGAGCGTGGCCCCGGCCGAGTCCGTACAGGCCGGCAGGGCCATGAGCATCGCGGCACGCAGGGCGAAGCGGGCGCAACGGTCGGAGCACGTCGTACGCCCGGGGCGGCTGGTCATCAGCGGCGCACGCCGCGCGACTGCGTGTGCACGCTCGACATCGCGGCTTCTGGGTCGCCGCCCGTCACGTCGTATCGCAGCCGTTGAAGCAGCGGCGTTTGGATCTCGTTGATGATCCCGATCTGCTCTCGCGTCAAGACGGTCTGCCATTTCTCGTTCTCGCTTCGCAGTCGCTCAGGCAACAGTGCCAGCACGCGTTCGTCAACCGGCAATCCGCAAAACCGCCACAACCGGCCGATCTCCCCGCGACAATCCCGGCATACGTCCTCATAGCGACAGGCGACGTACCGGTCGCCCAGCTCCGGGGCGTCGCCGAGGACGTGCTCGACGACGGCGCGCCATTGCCGGGCCGCCTGCTCGACGGGGTCGTGGCAGAGGAGTTCGCGCCACCGCGGCGGCTTGGTGAACCAGCCCATCGGGTCCCTCCGCCGGAACCGGTCGCGCTTCATTAAGCGTACACTCGACTCTACGACCGCCCGCCCGTCGCGGATTGCGTGGATGAAGCGCACGTCCGGGAAAACCGCCCGGACGTATCCCATTCGCACGGAATTATGGTTGCTCTGATTGAAGACGCGCTGCGCCCGGGCCCGGCGCCGCTCGAACTCGAAGCGGCTTCGGATACGCTCCTTCGTGGAGTCATCCAGATCGTCTGCCGTCTTGTGATGGTCCAGATCGGGGTCGCTTAGTGCCCGCCGATCCCAAAACCGGATTGTAGCGCGGAAGTCGAAGACGTGCGGGTGCAGGCAGAACATCTCTGAGATGATGCTGGTCCCGGATCGATCGCATCCCACGAGCTGAATCGGTTCGTCGACCGTCAACCCCCGGCCCCAAGCGGCGCGCCAAACGGGGAACGACATTTCATGCCAGGCGCGAACCAGCTTGCCCCGGGCCCGCTCTGGAAGTGTTGGATTCGCCATGCCGTCGGTCCGCGGCCGGTCTCGTGCCCCAGCGCTCAGGTGTATCCCAGCGCCTCCTTGGCCGCCCGTGCGGCTCGGGTGCGCCAGGGGAACCACCAGGACATCGCCCGGCGGATAGGAACCGCCTCGACGGCGTGCCGCGGGAATCTCCATCGATCCTGCGGGCTGCCCACGTCGGATGGAGCGGTAAACGCCATCCGGTAGTGCTCGCTTGCCAGGTCCCGAGCCGCACGGTCGTACACGCCGTCGGGGTACGCGAAGAACTCGACCGGCGCGTCGAGCAGACCCTCCAGCCGTGCCTTTGACCGGACCACCTCGTCGACCCGTTCACCGTCGTTGCAACGCGTCAGCGTGTCATGCGTCGCGCCGTGACAGCCGATGGTCATACCCCACTGCCTCATCTCCCGCAACTGTCGGGAGGTCAGGAACCGAACATCGGCGTCGCGGCCCGGCGAATCATCGGCGTGAAGCTCAGCGGCCAGCCGCGTCAGCTCTTGGTCACGACGGTCCGGCGGCATCTGGGCGATCGTGGATCGGAGATTCTGTTCCCACCGCCGCCGGGCGATGGAGCCTTGGCGGGGCACGGCTATTGCGTCGAGTTCGGCCGGCGATGCCCGCGCCGTACTCAGGACGTGGGCGAAGCGCAGATTCCAGGGGACGAACGCGGTGTCGATCGTCGCGGTCGTGACAAAGAAACAAGCGGGAATCGACAGATCGTGGAGAAGACGGGCGGCTTCGTAGTTACTGTGCAAGCCGTCGTCGAACGTCACCGCTACGGCACGTGCAGGGCAGGATCGGCCGCGCTCCCAGCCGCTGGCCATCCGCTCGATTGAAATCAGCTCGTACCGGGCCAGTAGGTACTCCATGTCCGACCGGAGCTTGCCGAGCGTGGCTGCGCTGCGGAAGAACCAGTGTTCGGGGCGGGGCGCCTCGGCGATGTGGTGGTAGTAAATGACACGCCCGTGGAACATCGGTTCGTGGTGTCTGATCCTCTGATGCCGTACGCCGCGGGTTCCTTGCGCACTTCGCCGGGGGCGCGGCGCCGCATCCGCCGGCTTCTATAGCTTATCGACCGGGCTTCCGATCTTCCCTTTGTCGGACGACCCGCTACGCGGCTCGGTGTCGAATATCACGCCGGTTACGCTGGCCGCAGGCGCCGGCCGGATGTACCATGACGTGAACTCGATGGGAACCACCGCTCCAACGACCTCCCTGCCGCCCCGTCCCGGCCCCGCGTCCATGTCCGACCTCGATGACTACATTGCCGGCCTGGGGCAGTGCGAGGCGACCACGCATATCGAACTCGATCGGGACGCAGAAATCGCGTATATGCTCGAGGAGCGGTTCCATTTCCGCCAGATTCTGCGCGCCCTGACGCGACGCGAGAGTCCGGCGCGGATTCTCGACGTCGGCACGACGCCGTTCACGCTGTTTCTGGCCGAAGCCTATCCGGGCTCCGAGGTGCACACGGTCGATCGGACCGACCTGCTTCAGGCGCGTTGTGCGGTACACGGCGTCGGGCACCATGTCTGCGACCTTGACAACGACGCCCTTCCGTTCGCGGATGAGTTCTTCGACGTCGTCATCTTCACCGAGGTGCTGGAGCACGTTTTTGCCCCGCCCAGCCGTGTGCTCGGGGAGATGTTCCGGATACTGCGGCCGGGGGGGAGCCTGGTCATCTCCGTGCCGAACATCGCGGCCCTGCACAAGCGGATCAAGCTCCTCTTCGGCCTGACGCCATTGCCGCCGCCGGATATCCAGATGCAGAAGGACTGGGTTCACGGCCACGGCCATCTCCACGAATACACGCGCAAGGAACTCGTCGGCCTGCTCCGCGGATGCGGGTTCACGGCTGAGCGCACGAAGTTCATGCGGCCGCGGGTCGGCGATGCCCTAGCCACGCGACACCGTCGGCCAGCGGCGCGGGTCATGCGGGCGGCGTATCACGCAATCCAGGCATTGTGGCCCGCGTTCGGCACACAGATCTTCGTAGAGTGTCGCAGGCCGGCCGGACGCTGAGAGACCGACTTCACCGCCGCGTCTGGCGGTCTGTTTGGCCCGATTCGGCGGCATCGATGAAACCAAGCAGTTCGCCGAAGTAGTCCTCGGCGATGGTCTCGAATTCGAGGGAATGGCGCGCGGCGGGGAAGGTCGTCACGCGGGAGCCGGGCCAGCCGAGCCCATCGATGAACTCGCGCGTCTTGTCGTTGTCGATCACCTGCTCGTCGCCGGCCAGGAGCAGATGGACCGGGACCGGCGGCGCCGCAGCCAGTCGCGCGACGATCCGGTCCATTCGCCGCGAGGCGAGGTAGAACCCGGCCGTGCACTGCCGCAGCGTGAGCGGATCGTCGCGGAAGAACGCCTGCCATTTCAGCGAGGCCGTGAACAGCGCCGGATCGTTCAGCGGAATGTCGAACAGGCGGTTGGGTTCGTACAGCATGGCGAACCCGATCTCGGCTTTCTCGGACTGCGACGCAACCATTCTCGGGAACAGGCCCGGCGTCACCAGGGAGACGCTCGCCACGCCCGCCGGCTCGGTGGCGTAGCCCGCCGCCGCGAGCTTCCCCCCCCAGCTTACGCCGACCAGGTGGTATCGCGCCGAGCCCGACCGGCGAAGGAGCTCGTCGCGGGCGGCGGCCGAGTCGTGGATGAGCTGCGCGGCGGACTCCGCGTGGCCGCGATCCCGCGCGTTTGAGCCGCAGCCCCGCCGGTCGACCTGGAGCACCGCGAATCCGGCCCGGGCCAGCCGCCGGGCGGAGTCCGCGTACCAGCCGCAGTGGGATTGGATGCCGTGATGATAGAGCACCGACCCGCGTGCGCCGTCACCGGGCCAGTACCGTGCGTAGGCGGAATAGCCGTCGGCAAGGGTGAGTGTCGATTCCTCGAAATCCGCCATCCGGGGGATACTAACTTGAATCGCCGCGGCCTTCACGTCATAGTGCTCTGCGGGGGTTGGCGATGAAAGGCGCAAGGTGAACGATCGTACGCAGCTTCCTCGAGCGGCCCTGCGGCAGCAGCTACTCACGGACCGACTGATCGGCGTCCGCAGCGTGCCGCTGCCCTCCTTCGGCCTTCGCGTTCTGGGATCGCGCGTGTCCACGGCCAGGCCCGGCGCCCCACAGGCCGGATCTGCGCCCGGGGCCAGGCGGGCAGATGCGGCTGTCGTGGCTGAAAAGGCGGCACGACTGCGCGCACTCGACGAGTCTCAGGTCCGCGGATGCACGAAGTGCGGACTGTGCAAGACGCGCACGACGACCGTCTTCGGGCAGGGCAGCGCCGACGCCCGACTGGTCTTCGTCGGCGAGGCACCCGGCTTCGAAGAGGACCGCCAGGGGCTGGCGTTCGTGGGCCGGGCCGGTCAACTGCTCACAAAGATGATCGTGGCGATGGGCCTGGCCCGAGACGACGTGTTCATCTGCAACGTGTTGAAATGCCGTCCGCCGAATAACCGGGATCCTTCGGCGGACGAGATACTGTCGTGCAGCCCGTACCTGCTCGAGCAGCTCGGCATCATCCAGCCGGAAGTGATCGTGGCCTTGGGCTCACCGGCGTCCAAGACGCTCTTGAGCACCGCGAGTTCGGTCGGGAAACTGCGTGGCCGCTTTCATGACTACTACCCGTCGGGTATCGCGGGCGTTGGCGCCGCGATCCTGGTGATGCCGACTTACCATCCGGCGTACTTGCTTCGCAACCCGGCCGAGAAGGGCAAGGCGTGGGAGGATTTGCAGATGGTCATGACACACCTGGGCCTCAAACGGCCCTGACGATGTGCGCCGCACTTGCGCGGGGTCGCCTGCACGATGCCGATCCACCCCACAGCCATCGTTGATTCCCGGGCGGAGCTGGACGCCAGCGTGGTCGTCGGCCCCTACTGCGTCATCGAGGGACCGGTTCGGATCGACGCTGACGTTCGGTTGTACCAGAACGTGTACGTGACCGGTCGCACGCACATCGGCCAGGGGTGTGTCCTGCATCCCGGGGCCATCGTCGGGCACGAACCACAGGACATCAAGGACCGGGGCCAGCCGACATTCTGCCGCATCGGAAGCCGCACGGTGATCCGCGAGTACGTCACGATCCACCGGGGCACCGCGCCGGATACCGGCACGATCGTGGGCAATGACTGTTTTCTACTGGCTGCCAGCCACGTCGGGCACAACTGTGTGGTCGGTGACGGCGTGACTCTGATCAACGGCGTCCTGTTGGGGGGGCACGTCGAGGTCGGCACGCGGGCCACGCTCGGCGGCGCTGCCGTCGTGCATCAGTTCGTTCGCGTTGGCGAGTTGGTGATGGTGGCCGGAAACGCGCGCGTCGTTATGGATGCCGTTCCGTTCTCGTTGGTGGATGTCGAGGGTCGCGTGGCGGGCCTGAATCGCATCGGGTTGCGGCGGGCCCAGCTCTCCGTCCCGGAGATCGAGGAAGTCCGCGCGTTCTACAGGTTCCTGTTCGCCCCCGGCCGGAGGCCGTCCGTCGCCCTTGAAGAGTGCAAAAAACGCTGCGCGACGCGGGCCGGGCAGCGGCTGATTGCCTTCGTGGAGGCCCCGTCCAAACGCGGCCTGGCCGGTCGCCCGCGGCGCGGTTGATCGAATCCACGGATCACAGGTCGAAATTCCCCTCCCCGGTGTGGTACAATCGGTGGCGGGTATCCGGCGAGTGGTGTACACGCCCCGCCTCGTGAGGGTCTTCCGACGTATGCGCAAACAGGCATGCCATGCGCTGATCATTGTCTGCGGGGTCACGGCGTCCCCGGGACTTGCCTCCGATCCGTTTCGGACTGAGGGCGGACACGCCGCGACGCGGACAACGCGTCAGTCGGCGACTCCGTCGGTCGCGACCGGGCGACGTGGGTCGGCGGGCCCGCAAGCCGGGGTCCTTATTCGTCGGGTCGCGGACGCCGATGGCATGGTTGAAGTCGCCGGGGCCGAGGGCAGCGGACACCTGGTGTACAGCAACACGCTCGGCGAATTGGGAAACGCCGGTTTCGGCACCGCCTTCCGCTTGGCGGACGATCTGGTGACGACGGCCTCCGACGGGTGTGTGCTCGACCGGTACGAGTTCGAGGTTGCCGGCAGCCTCGCGGGAGGGGACGGAGGTCCGTTCACGGTGACGTTCGGTTTGTATGACGAGTGCCCGGGTCGCGGGGGGCAGCCGATCGCGGGTACCTCAGGCGTGGCGGCGCTACCGGACGGCGGCAACTACTGGGTGCAGTTCCAGACCCCGCCGGAAAGCGACGTCCCGCTTCCGAATACACTATGGCTGAATATGTCGTTCGATCGAGCCGGCGCCGGCTGGGTCGGCGGGGCTCCGCCGCTTGTCGGGTACTCGGATGACAGCTTCGAGGACTCGGTGTTCGGGTGCGCCATCAGCTTCGGCGGGTTTCCACGGGCGCGCCATTCCAGCTTCAATGCCCGGGTGTACGTCCGTGATGAGTGCCCGGCCCAGTTCCTGGCGTATCGGGCACGTACACCGCAGTTGACCACGTTCATCCCCGGCCCGGGTGTCGGCGTGGCGGACGACCTTCGGCTGGCCACGGAAACCTGTCGGATCGCCTCGTACACCGTGGCCGTGCGTGGCATCGCGACGTTCGATATAGACCTTCGCCTGCCGGATGCCGCGGGCACCGGTCCCGGCGAGATCATCCCGGGAACCGACGTCACCGTGGCGACGTTGCGTCTCGCGTCGCAGTACATCGGCCGGACGTTCGACCCGCCGATTGCGATCCCCAACGAGCTTTGGATTACGGTTCGCAACACCAGTGTCACGGGCCGTGTGTCGCTGGCCGGTCGGCCGATCAACGTCGGCGACACCGACGACACGTTCGCCGTCCGTGAGGACGATCAGTGGGAACTCCTCGCGCTCCTTGCGGACGGCCAGTCAACCGCTCTGGATGTCTCGATCGCATGTGCGGGCGATGCGCCGCCGGGCGCCTGCTGCGATTTGATCTTTCTTGACGGGCGCGGCGAGGCGGTCTGTCGGGAGGTGCCGAGCGCCAACTGCTTGTTCCGGCGCTGGGTCCCCGGGGCGGCATGCACTCCGGACCCGTTCGACCCGTTTTGCGGCCAGGCCGCGTGTTGCCTCGCGGACGGGACCTGTGCGCACCTGTCGCAGAACGAATGTCGTGCCCGCGGTACGGAGTGGTACGCGAACCTGTTCTGTGATGCGACGGAGCTTGAATGCGAAGAGATTTGCGTGCGCAGCGATCTGCCTTGCTCGTTTCCGCACAACACGCCGGGGTGCGTCGACCCGCAATGTTGCGCCAGGGTGTGTGACCACTTGAGCGGTTTGTTCTGCTGTGACTATTTCTGGGACGAGGCGTGCGCCAGCCTCGCCGCCATCCTGTGTGATTCGCCGCCGTCGAACGACGAGTGCGCACCCAGCCTCAGCGCGGCCGGCGCCCACGAGCTGGCGGTCCCCAGCAGCCTCGAGGTCCACACGAACCGCGCCACGACCGTTCCGGAGGATCCGGCGTTCTGTTGTCACGGCGGGCTCACGCCGCGCTGCGCCGGCGGCGACTGGGCGGGCGCTCGGTGCCAGGACGACGACGAATGCGCCGGCGGCGTGTGTGCGACGCCGCTCGAGGCCACCGGCGTTGAGGGATACGGGTCCACGTGGTTTCGCTTCACGGTGCCGCCCGGTGCCGACACGGCGTCGATCGAGATCAGCACTTGTCGCAGCAGCGCAGCGAGAGATTCCATGCTCCAGTTGTTCCAGGCCGCCCATCCCGACGGCGGGGTCTGCCTGGACCTTGGCCGGTGCTTCGACGGATCCCCCTGCACGGTCAGTGCAGAGGATTGCAGTGATGGCACGCGATGCGTCGCAAGTCGGGAGCCGTGCAGCGTGACCGGGCAGGACTGTCCGCACCCGGCCGCATGCACGCTGGACACCGAGACGGCCTGCCATCAGTTGGAGCGCATTGCTTGTGAGGACGACACGCCGGGCTGCTCCACGGGCAGCACCCATGCACGGCTATGCGCGCCGGCCTTGAAGCGCGGGGAAACCTACATCATCGAGCTCGCGGGAAAGTCCCCGAGTGATCTCGGGAACTACATCATCGAGATTCGTGAGGTGCCGGGGTGTTCCACCCAATCCGAGCCCGCCAACGCGTACTGCGGGCGCGCCGAGCCGATCGGAGAGGGCGAAACGCCGGTTGACCTGGCCGGTGCAAAGCTCGATTGTCCGCACGACCTGTGCAGTACGCTCATGGGGCGGGACGTGTGGTTCGATTACACCGCGCCGAGCGCTGGTAGAGCGACCGTGGAACTGTCCGGACCGTCGCAGACGCCGCTCGAATGGCCGGAACTGGCGATCTACCGAGGATGCGACTGTGACTTCCTAGACGGGTCGCTTCACGCCTGCGGCCCGAGCGCGAGCCGGACCGACGTCCCAGCGTCACACGTTGCGTTCCGCGCCGCCGCTGGCGAGTGCTTCAAGATTCGCGTCGGTAACCTCCCAGGTGACCCACCGGAGGCAAGGGTCAACATCGCATTCGATCCGAACGCGGACTGCCCGCCGGGCGCCGTCGCGTGGATCGACCCACCGACCGGCGTCATCGACGCGAGGACCCCCGCACCGCCGGGGCTTGCGTACCGCTACTCCGGGATCGACCGTCTCGTGGTGGATGCTCCGGCGGGGGCTGATCTACTGGAATGCTGGTCCGTCTGTGAAACCGTGGACAGCGGAAGCCCGAACGCGGTTTGGAGCGTCGTTCCGAGCGCTGAAAATCAGTTTACACTTTTCTTGTCGCATGCCCTCAGGCCCGGCGTGGTCGCTTCGATTTCGTATACCGCAGCGGAGTCTGCAGCGGCCACCGGGCGGTTCACCGTCCATCCTGGCAACGTCAACGCGGACACAATCGTGTCGGGCGACGATTTGCTTGAGTTGGGGGGGGTGCTGACGGGCAATGCAGCGGCCCCTTGGGACGGCTACAGCGTAGACTTCGACCATGACGGTCGGCTCACACCGGAGGACTTGCTCGCGGCGGTCGAGGCGCTCCGCGGTGGCCGGATTCGCGCCCCCTGGATCGGCACGACACTTCCGCAAAACGATGGCAGGTGTCCATGACGACCGTTACCTCGCCGGACCGGGATGGAGGGGCGGGGTTACCGGACCGCGATTTCCTTGCCGTGCCGGGTGGCAAAACCGGGTCGGGATGTAGTAGAATGGGCGTTTACCGAGAGCCGCGGATTGCCCGGTATGAGCGGCTCACGCCGGCGGCTTTCGGGAGGTTGCGATGGGCCGCCTTGGGTTGGTGGGTCAAGGCCCGCGAGCACGTGGCTGCCGCGAGTCGTGGAACTTGACAGCGTCGGAATCGACGGCTATCGTTGAAGTAGAGGTTATGGGAACGAAGCGGGCGAAGCGTGCCGAGTGGATGCGCGCCGCCCGCGGCGTATCGCGGCTGGGAGGTTGCAGGGGGACGGTTTGGCCGAGGTACGTGCTGCGTGGTGCCATGTTCTGGCATCCAATGGGGGTCAACGACGGGGTGTCGGTCCATGGCGATCGACTCTCACCGGATAAGCTCGCCACTCTGATCGCAGCCCATACCCGACGACCAACCGCAGGGCGAGAATGCAAGGGTACCGACGGCCATCGGCCGCCGGCGCCCAATCGTTCTATTTCGCGAGCGGCACCGGCCGCGTGAGTTTCGTGCGTTTTGTTGATCACAAAGGGTGGTAACGATGCGACTGAACAGCTTATGGACGGCGGGCCTGGCAACGTGCCTGGCGATGACGCTGCAAGGGTTCGCTCGGGCGGAAGGAGCGGGGGACGCCCGTTCGCACCAGGGTGCGCAACGAGCCACGAACGCCAAGCTTCCCGTGTCTGACCTGACCGAACCGTTGGACGGGACGAGCCCGAGGATCCCGTATTTTCCCCTCCCAGCGAACACGGTGTTCAAGCACCACACGGTCGTGGCGGGTGACGAAACCGGCAGCGTCGCTACCGGTGACGATGACGAAGGGGACTTGGCGTACTTGAACGTGAACGGGCGTTTCGTCAACTCGCTGCGGGCGAACGAGCTCGTCGCCGACGATCTCACCCTTCGTGTTCGGAAGGGCTGCAAGTTACGGCGTTTCAGCTTCCAGGTGTCGGGGCGGGCCGACCCCGCCGGAATCGGCGGTCCGTTTCGGGTGTTCTACTCGATCTACAACACCTGCCCGAACGCCGGTGGCTCGATCATCGGTGGTGTCACGGGGTTGGTGGACTTCGCGGATGACGCACCGCGCGAAGTCGAGGTCGTGGTTCCCGGGGACGTCAACCTGCCTCGGACGACCATCTGGCTGGCGGTACGTTTCAACCGCGACAATTGCGGTGTCGTGCTGGGCTCACCCGCACTGACAGGGTATTCCACGGATGTATACGACTTTCCGTTGTTGAACTGCAACGGCAACATCGGCGGCTTTCCCAGTTTCCCGCACGCCAGCTTCAACGCGAAGGTGTACACCGATGCCGCCTGCGACGACGCGTACCCCGGCTATCGGAACATCGCTCCGGGCGAAGCGGGACACAGCTTCGGCTCCAATGTCCGGTATGCCGACGACCTCGAGTTCAACGTCCAGACCTGTGATTTGATCGGATACGAAATCGGCGTCAAGGGGCAAGCATCCTATAGCGTCGACCTTCGGCGCGACGCCGGGGGACTACCCGGGTCGGTGATTACCGGCACGAACACAAGCTTCCCATCCGCCGGGCCCAACATCCAAATCTTCACCTACGTGATCGATCCACCCATTCGGCTCACTGGGGCGCCAAACAAGGTGTGGATGACCGTCAAGCCGAACACGGGCACGGGCAAGTGGATCAGGACGGGCCGGAATGCACAGGTCGGCAATACGGCGTTCGGCCTCGCTCGAGAACTCGAGGGGGGTAGCTGGGTTGCGGCATTCCCGGCGGACGAGGAGGCGGTTCACGGCGGCTACTATGCCGTGCTCACCTGTGCCAACGCGCCGCCTACAGGCGCGTGCTGCGATATGTTCGTGACGGACGCGCTTGGGGATTCGGTCTGCCGAACCGTTCCGCAGATGAACTGTCCGTTTCCGCCCCGCGGCACGCTGCTGCGTCCGGCGTGGGCACAGGGCGTCGCGTGTCGCGTTTGCGATGGCGGTTGCAACGACGGTGCGGCGTGCGATGACGACAAGGATTGCGTCGGCGCAGGGGCCGACGGTGATTGCTTCGACGAGTTCTGCGTCGGCGGGTGCAACGACAACGAGGCTTGTTTCAACGACGACGATTGCCTGGGCGCCATGGACGGGACATGCGTCGACAATGATCCGTTCCTCGTCCCCTGTGGCAAGGCAGCCTGCTGCACGCCGCAGGACACCTGTATCGACCTGACCCGGCGGGAGTGCAACGCGGTCGAGCCGCCGTTCCGGCCCCGGCAATGGCAGGGGGGCCTGTACTGCGGCGACGGGACGCAGCGCTGTCCCGACTCGGCGTGCCTTGCGCGGGCCGGAGAATGCACCGAGGCCCGCGAGCGTATTTGCAACCGCGGGGACAATGACGGGGCAGCCTGTTTCTCGGATCTCGATTGCCGCGCCACGTGCTTCGTCAACGTCTGCCAGGGCGGGTGCAGAGCGGGTTTGGGCTGCACGACGAATGCTCAGTGCAATTGCGACGGGGTTTGTAACGTCACCGATCCGAACGACCCGCGCTGCGTGGGCGGCGCCCGGGAGGGCGAGTTCTGTGATCCCGACCATGCGGACCTCGACTGCCGGGGGTCGTTCTGCGAGTCGTTCCCCGGCTGTCGTGATCCCGACTGCTGCACGAACGTGTGCGACTTCGCTCCGGGTCCCGACCTGTTCACCGAGTACTGCTGCCAGGTGGAGTGGGACCTTCAGTGTGCAGAGCTGGCCCGCAATCCGGCCCTGAACCTGTGCCCGGGCTTGCCGGACGCGAACGATACGTGTGCGCCGGCGGCTCGCACTGTGGGCGCCCAGCACATCGACGTGCCGGGCGTGGCCATCAGCGGTGCGAACTCGACGCGCGACATCGCCAACGATCCGGGCGCCTGCTGCCACCAGGGTCGGCGGGTCTGCTCGGCGGGCTGCCGGGAGGGCATGCAGTGCATGATCGACAGCGACTGTCCGGGTTCGCAGCCGGGCACGTGCGGCGTCAACAACACCTGCTCCGGCGGTTGCCGCGCAGGGCAGTCCTGCTCGAGCGATGCGAATTGTCTCGGCGCTCCGATCGGCACCTGTGTGCTGCCGGAGCAGCCTGAGCCGAGGGGGCCGGTTTACGGCACGCACTGGTATACGTTCACCATTCCGCCGGCGCAGTCGCCGGAAGATCCCGAGACGATATCGCTCCAGGTGGACACGTGTCAGACTCCGAACGATCCCGCCACCTGGGATTCGATGGTCGAGGTTTTCAGCATCGTCGACTCGGACCGCGGACGGTGCGTTGGTCTGGGGCGGTGCGACGATCTGACGGTGTGCAGTGTATCGGCCAACGACTGCGCCGATGCCTCACAGTGTCGGGCGGCGCCGATCGCATGCAGTCTGGCGGCGGATAACTGTCCGCTCGGCGCGGAATGCGAGTTCGATCTGGTTGCGGCGTGCAATCGGACGACCTCGATGGCGGTGATCGGCTGCAACGACGATGCGGCGGACGGCTGCGGCGGAGGCAACCGCACCCGGTTGTCCAAGCTCTGCCTCAGCGACCTGGCGCGCGAGCAGACCTACATCATCATGGTCGGCGGGAAGAGGGACACGGACATTCAGTTGAGCCCGCCCGGCAACGTCGTTGACTACCGTGTCACGCTCACGCCCGTGCAAAGCTGCACGGTGCAGGGCGGCGGCGATGCCGTGACCAACGACTACTGCCGCCGCGCGGCGAACCTGCCGTTCCACCCGACCAACGAGATCCTGAGGCCCTTCGACCTGGACGAGGTCACCTGGGACTGCGAGCCGCAGGATCTGCAATGCGCCTCGATGCGCAACGACGTCTGGTACAGGTACCGGCCCGACTTCAACGGGACGGCGACGTTCGAGGCGTGCGGACCTGACGATCCTACGACGCCGAACACCTGTCTGGCGATCTACGACGGGTGCGAGTGTCCGCCGTTGCTGGGTCCGGCCATGACCTGCGGTTGCCTCAACCTCGGCAACCCGCAGTGCACACTCGGCTCCAAGGCTGAGGTGGATGTCCTGGGCGGCCACTGTTACACGGTACGCCTCACGGACGACCGCGGTAGCCGAGGTGAGGGAACGCTCTCGATCCAGTTCGACCAGGGTGATTGCAACGGCAACGGGACTCCGGACAACTGCGAGATCTCGTGCGGCGAGCCGGAGGGGCCCTGCGACGTTCCCAATTGTGGCACGGCGGAGGACTGCAACGGCAACACCATCCCCGACTCGTGCGACATCCTGATCGCCGAGGGCGGCTCGTGTGACCCCGCCCAGCGCCTTGACTGCTCGCGCGATCGCAACATGGACGGCCGTCCGGATGAGTGCCCCAACTGCCCGGTGGGCGTCGTCGAGTTCCTCGACCCGCCCGATGGCGTGATCGCCGCTGGGTACCCGGCCGACCCGGGCACGTGCGCCGCGGCCGGTGTTGACACGTTTGTCGTGACCGGTCCGACCGGGGCGGAGCCCGTCTGCTGGCGAATCTGTGAAACGGACGACACCGGGTCGCTGAACTTCGTCATCGGCGCCGTCGAGAACCCGGCGGGGACCTATACCATCACCACGGCGCGGCCGATGACGCCGGGCGCCTGCACAACCATCAGCTACACGGACAACAGCAACGTCACCACGACGGCGAGCTTCACTGCGCACCCGGCGGACGCCAACGCCGACGGCGTGGCGAACGGTGATGATATCTCGTTCCTGCTCGACGTGCTGATGGGCGCCGAGATCGCGCAATGGGGCAGCTACAGCACCGACGTGGACCTGGACGGGGCGTCGATCTTCCCCGATCTTCTCGGGCTGATCGACCTGCTGGACGGTAACGGCCCGTGCTTCGGAGAGTGGCTCGGCTCGACGCCGGTCTCGTGTGACGGGTGTCCGTTGCCGCAGTAGCGGCAGCGATTCGCTCTTAGCCTGTGTGAAGTCCCGGGCCCCACTCCGGTTAGACCGGGGCGGGGCCCTTTTGCTTCCGCTCCTGCGCGGTTCGCGGCGCGCAGCGTTCAGGGCGCGGCCGGCGTTTCGATTGCCCACCCACGCCGGTGCTGCTACGATCCCCGCCGCTGATGAACGAAGGCCAGGAACGCTTGTCGGATACGTCCGGGTCTGAGGAAGAGCGGCTCCGTCTTCACCGTGCCGCCAAGCGGGATGCGCTCACCGGGCTGGGCGCGCCGCCCTACGGTGGACGCTTCGACGGGGTCCGCGCGATCGCGGAGCTTCGGCAGCGGGCCGAAACGCTCGCCCTGGAGCCGGGTGCAAGAAGCGCCGAGCGCGCCCGCACGGCGGGCCGCATCGTCCTTTTCCGTCTCATGGGCAAGCTTGCCTTCGCCACCGTGCGGGATGGCACGGCCGCGTTGCAGTTCGGACTCAGTCGCGCGGACCTTGGTGATCAGTGGGACGTCGTCAAGCAGCTCGACCTGGGCGACATCATCGGCGCGGACGGCGTACTCGGCCGAACCAAGACCGGGGAACTGACCCTCTGGATCGACCGCATCACGGTGCTGGCCAAGGCCCTGCGGCCGCCACCCGAGAAGTGGCACGGACTCACCGACGTTGACCTCCGGTACCGCCGGCGGTACGTGGACCTGTTCACCAACCCCGAGGCCCGGGATGTGTTCCGCCAGCGGAGCGCGATCGTCCAGGCGGTCCGCGACGCATTGCTTGGCGAGGGCTACCTCGAGGTGGAAACGCCGGTCTTGCAGCCGATCTACGGGGGCGCCGCGGCGCGGCCCTTCACCACGCACCACAACACGCTCGACATGGAGCTCTACCTGCGGATCAGCCCGGAGCTCTACCTCAAGCGGCTTCTGGTCGGCGGGCTGGACCGGGTGTTCGAGGTCAGCCGCAACTTCCGCAACGAGGGGATCAGCACCAGGCACAATCCCGAGTTCACAATGATCGAGCTGTACGAGGCGTACGCCGACTATGACGTGATGATGACGCGAACCGAGCAGATGGTCTTGGCGGCGTTCGAGGCTTCGACGCGCGTCGCGCTCCCCGCAAGGCTGGCCCGCCTCGAACAGGAATACGAGCGGCTGAGGGCCAAGGATGTGCAGGCCTCCGACGAGAGCCAAACGGCCGAGGAGTTCGCCGCCTCACAGCATCTGCCCGCCTATCGCGAGGCCGCGGAGGGTATCGGTCGCGGGCGGCTGACGGGCGTGTTTCACGGCAAGGTGCTCGACTTCACCCCGCCGTGGCCGCGACGCAAGTACGCCGACTTACTGAAGGAACACAGCGGCGTGGCGATCGATGACGCGGAGGGCCTACGGCGCAAGGCACAGTCGCTGGGCCTGGAGCCGGCCGGGAAGGATGATGCGGTCGTGGCCAACGACGTGTTCGAGGCCACCGTCGAGCACCATCTCGTGCAGCCGGTCTTCATGCACGACTACCCCGCCGCCATTTGCCCGCTTACCCGGCGGCACCCGGACGATCCGTCCATCGCCCTGCGGTTCGAGGCCTTCGTGGCCGGGATGGAGTTAGGCAACGCCTACACCGAGCTGAACGACCCGAAGGAGCAGTTGGCCAACTTTCAACGGAAAGTCGCGGGCGAAGGCGACGAGACCATGGCGGTGATGGACGAAGACTTCATCATGGCCCTCGAGTACGGCATGCCCCCGGCCGGCGGTCTGGGGATCGGGATCGACCGCCTGGTCATGCTCCTGACCGACAGCCCCAGCATCCGCGACGTGATTCTCTTTCCGTTGCAGCGGAGGACGTAGTCACGCGTGCCCGAATCCTCCTGGCGCGCGTCTTCGTTGCGTCGCAGCAAAGACTCGGAAGAACCAAGCCACCTGAAACTCACAGCCTCCGAAGTGCGCGCCCGGCGGCTCGATTGGCCTGTAGGCGCGGCGTGTTCATCTCCAGACTTTTTCTTCGCATAAAATGCTTGTCGCCGCCTAAAAGGCGCATATGATGGGGCATGGCGCGTTATGGAGAACAAACATGCCCGTGAAGTCGCCGCTACGGGTCGTCCTGATGGCCGGGGAGACAGTGGTCGCAGAGTCGGAGGACGCCGTGCTTTGGCAAGATGTTCTCGCGAGGCTCTATCGGTCCGACGCCGGCGCTGCCCCGGCGCTCACAAGCAACGGTCCGACGCCCCGGGCGACGCCCGAATCTGCACGCGAATCTCCGCACGACCCTCTGTCGATGTTTGCCACGGAACTCGGCGTGCAGGTTGCCCAGTTGGAAGGGGCTTGTCGCCCGCGCGGTGACGAGCCGTACGTAACGATCGACCATCACACGTGGGAAGCATACAAGCGCGGCACTCCGCCACGGGGCCCTCGCGCGGTTGGGGCGGCTGCAATTGTGGGAACTCTCCTGGCCCTGTGGGCACGGCGCGCGGGTTCTTTCGACGCCACGCTCCCACATGTTACGAAGGCCTTGGCGAGTCTGGGAACCCGCGACAGCGCGCCGCGGCGCACAGTGATGAATTGCCGTTGGCTGCAGTATGATGCCGGTCGCGTCAGGCTGAATCCGGCCCGGATTTCGGACGCCATTAGTGTTGCGCGTGCCTTCGTGACGGCGGAGTGGTCGGACTACATGGACCGAGGCGCACCCCGCTAAGGCACGGAGGCGTGAGCATGAAGCGCACCAAGCTGATCAAATACTTGCAGGACGCAGGATGCGAGCTCCTTCGAGAAGGCGGGCGGCACACCGTCTACAGGAACGTGGCGAATCGGCAGACCGCTCCGGTGCCGCGGCACCGCGAGATCGACGGACTTCTCGTGCTCAAGATTTGCAAGGAACTGGGAAGCAATCCGCCTACCGAGCGGTAGCGCTGATGGGAAGGCTTTCGAGTTCCGCCCCGGCCGAACGCTCGCGAAGGGCGATGTCCCGTCGAGCGGTCATCAGCTCGTTGAGCGCGTCGAGCACGTTCTCCCGTGCCTCTTCGCGCGTCTTTCCCTGGGAGAAGGCGCCGGGCACTTCCGGGATGGTGGCGATCCACCAGCCCGATTCGCCCTGCTCGAAGATGATGGTCAGTTCCTGGGTCATGGCGTATCCTGCTCTATCCATTATAGTCGATATCGGCGTACGGGAAAGGCGTCGGTCGGTCGACAGGCTGTCTCGGGCCCTGCCGAGTGGTGGATTCTCGATGGTGGATGCAGGCAGCGCGAATTCCCGGACGATGCGTCCGCTCGATAAGAACGACCGGACGGGGGTGCGACCAGTGCCGACGAATTGGCGGGCGACCCCAGCCCTCGCTCGATCGACCGGGAGTGACATTCGTGTCCGTCATTCGCTATTCGCTATTCGACATTCGCCATTATGTATAAGTGGTTCCTAGCCTGGCGCTACCTGAACACGAAGCTGATCGCGGTCTTCGGCGTGGCCAGCGTGATGCTCTGCGTGGCCATGGTGCTCGTCGTGCTGAGCGTCATGGGCGGGTTTCTGGACACGATCCGCGCCCGCTCGCGTGGGTTGCACAGCGAGATCGTCCTGGAGAGCGGCACGCTCCAGGGCTTTCCCTACTACGCTGAGTTCGCCGAGGTCGCCAAGCAGAAGCTCCCCGACGTCGTTCGCCTGGCGACGCCGGTCATCTACACCTACGGCATCTTCCGCGTCCCCGCGACCACCTTCACCAAGCCGGCCCGCGTCCTCGGAATCCGCCTGCCGGATTACGTACAGGCCAACGACTTCGAGGTGGGCCTGTACTACGATCACTTCTTCCCCGGCACCACAACCCTCCAGCCTCAGCCGATCGCCGTGGCCGGGGCGGACGAAGAAACGGGCGAGATCCATCTGCCGCGGGAGCTCGAAGCGGCCAACCAGGAATGGCGCGGCGGCGCCGATCCTGCCGAGGTGGCGGAGTTCGACGAAAACCCGTTTGAAAAGGCCCCGTACCCGTACATCACGCCGGTTTTCCCTGGCGAGCGGGTCTTCTCCGTGCAGACCGGCCCGCCCGGCTACGAGGGCGAGGCGCACGCCGGGATCATCGTCGGGGCGGACGTGCTTCACTACCGCCGGCCCGACGGCAACTTCGACCGGCAGATCGCCCGCGGGGCCGACGTGGCCCTGACCCTCATGCCGCTGACCCCCGTCGGCAACCCGACTGGTGAGCCGCCGGTCCGTCTGCCGCTGCGCTATGTCGACGATTCGCGCACGGGGATCTACGAGATCGACAGCCTTTGTGTCTACGTCGACTTCGACATGCTCCAGCATCGCCTGGCGATGGACGCGCAGCCGATGATCGATGGCGGCCAAACCCGCCCGCGGACGAATCAGCTCCTGATCGGCCTGCACGCGGGGGTGGACATAGATTCGGCCCGCGACCGGCTTGCCCAGCTTTGGAGCGAGTTCACCGGCTCGCTGGAGGGCGACGTGACGGAGTTCGATCACCGTGCGCTGAGCTTCGTCGAAGTGTACACCTGGGAGGACTTACAGCGGCCCTACATCGCGGCGGTGGAGAAGGAGAAGGTCCTGGTCACGTTCCTCTTCGGCCTTATCAGCATCGTCGCGATCGTGCTGTTGGGTTGCATTTTCTACATGATCGTGGAGAAGAAGATCCGTGACATCGGGATTCTCAAGGCGATCGGCGCATCCGGCGACGGCGTGGCCGGGCTGTTCATCGTCTACGCCGGAGCGATCGGCGTCGTCGGGTCGCTGCTCGGCGTGCTCGTGGGCTGCATGTTCGTGTGGAACATCAACGCCATCCAGGATTACCTCGCGAGTTGGAATCCCAGCCTGCGGGTCTGGAGCCCCGACGTTTATTCGTTCGACCGTATCCCGGAAGTGGTGAAGAGCGCCGACGCCTACTGGGTCATGGCGGTTGCGGTCCTCTCCTCGATGGTCGGATCGCTCATCCCGGCGACGATCGCCGGGCGCGTCTGGCCGGTCAAGGCGCTGCGCTACGAATAGTCGCTTTCCGACAACGACGGGCCGACCTATAATCGGGATGTGGCCGAAGTACCCGGCGCTCTCGCGCTGCGGAGCCAACGATGTTTCGAGCCGAAGATATTCTGGCCCTTCTCCGTGCGAAGCCGTTTGAGCCGTTTCGCATCCGCCTTTCCGACGGCTCGGCCTTCGAAATCCGGCATCCCGAGCTCGCCATTGTCGACCGGAACCAGGTGATCGTGGGCGTACCCGGGCCGCGTGGGCCCGACGACCCGGTGGAGCAGACCGTGATGTGTGCCATCGTTCACATCACGCGCACCGAGAACGCTAACGGGAAGGCTCAGCCCCGGTGAGCACGTTGCAATTGACATCGATCCTCGCCTCATGAACCATACTTTCCTGCGGGCAAGCGGCATCCACAAGACCTACAAGCTGGGCAAGGCCGACGTGCCTGTGCTCCGCGGCGCGTCCCTGCGGGCCCAGGAGCGCGAATTCCTGGTCATCACCGGGGCGAGCGGTTCGGGCAAGAGCACGCTGTTGAGCATCCTCGGGGCCCTGGACATCCCCAATCGTGGTACGGTTTCGTTCCGCGGGCGGGACCTGTTTGCGGCGTCGTCGAACGCGCGACACAACTACCGCAACCGCGATGTCGGGTTCGTGTTCCAGTTCTATCACCTTTTCCCGGAGTTAACCGTCCTGGAGAACGTCCTGATGCCCCGACTCGTACGGCACTCCTTGGCCGGCTGGTGGGCGTCACGCGGGGACGCCCGAAACGAGGGCGCCGACTTGCTGGACCGGGTGGGCCTTTCTCACAGGATCAAGCACCGCCCGGCGGAATTATCGGGTGGCGAGCGACAGCGCGTGGCGATCGCCCGGGCCTTGGTCAACCGGCCCGCCCTCTTGCTTGCCGACGAGCCAACCGGTAATCTGGATGAGAAGATCGGGGCAGGGATCCTGGACCTGTTGGCCCGGTTCAACGAGGATGGCCAGACGATCATTATGGTCACCCACGACCCCAAGGTCGCCTCGTACGCGCATCGCGGGTTGGTGCTCAGCGAGGGCGCGATCCACGAATCGGCCGAGCGAGTCTTCAAAGAGCCGTCGCCTGCTCCCGTAGAAAGGGAGGTTGCCCGATGAGCACGGCCGTACTTGAGGGCAGACCGATGTCAAGAAACCCGTTTGCACCGAGACCCGATTTGAAGGTCTGGCTGGGAACCGAGCTGGTCCCCGTGGCGCAGGCCCACGTCAGCGTTTTCGACCACGGCTTGCTTTACGGCGACGGCGTGTTCGAGGGCATCCGCGTCTACAACGGCAAGATCTTCAAGGAGCGAGAGCACGTCGCGCGCTTCTTCGAGTCGGCCAAGGCCATTCGTCTCGAACTCCCGATGACGCCGGAGCAGGTCGGTGACGCGATGCATCAGACGATGAAGGCCAACGGAGTCACCGGCGACGGGTACATCCGGCTGGTCGTCACCCGCGGCGTGGGCTCGCTGGGTATCTCCGTCAAGCATACCGCCTGTCCGATGCTCTTCGTCATCGCCGACAAGATCGCCCTGTACCCGCCCGAGGTCTACGAGCGCGGTCTTCATTGCATCACCTCGAGCTACACCCGCAACCACCCCAACAGCACCAGCCCGCGGGTGAAATCGCTGAACTACCTCAACAACATCATGGCCAAGCTCGAGGCCCACGACGCCGGCGCCGACGAGGCCGTGATGCTCACCAGCGGCGGGCACGTCGCCGAATGCAGCGGCGACAACATTTTCCTCGTCCGCGGGCGGCGCCTGTTCACCCCGCCGACGTGTGAGGGCATACTCGAGGGGATCACGCGCAACCTGGTCATCGAATTGGCCGAGAAACGCGGCATCGAAGTCCGTGAAAAGTCGCTCATCCGGCACGACCTCTACGTCGCCGACGAGTGTTTTGCCACCGGAACGGCGGCCGAGATCGTCCCCATTACGGTCATCGACAAACGCCCCGTCGGCGACGGCACGCCCGGGCCGGTCACCAAACAGCTTCTCGAAGCGTTCATCGCCTACCGAAACAACTGCTAGCTGAGCCCGCGGGCCATCTGCACATCACGGCGCCTGCCCCCTACCCAGGGGCCGGGAAAAACCCGGACGCCCGATTCTCCGATACACCCCTGTACGGGTCCGGCCGCTGACGACGCCGGAGGCAACCAGCTCGAGACCCGCAACGTTTCGATCCACGGGAGTGACGCGGCGGCATGGGCGTATGGACGATATTGTCCTGGAGCGGGCTTTGCGCGGTTGGCGCCGTTCTCTTCCTCAGGATCGTCGCCGATGCGCTCGGCGCCGTCAGCCAGAATCTGGCTTGCCGCGAGCAGGCCGCGCGAAGGGAATCCGAGCGCCGGGCCGTGCAGCAACCCCTCGAGGTCGAGACCGCGCCACGGTCCGCTGTGGCGTAGTTCCCATCGGCACGTCCGGACCACTGTCGTCGGCCGCGGCGTGCATCCGAACCACCACCCCCACCTGTTGACCTTCACGACGCCGCGAGTAGCATGCGGACTATTAGACGATGGCGTTTGCCGGCTCCTGGGGACTCCAAATGCCGACCGCTCCGGAACGGTTCTCTCAACTTCGTTGGCTCCAGAACCTGTTGTTCATTGCCGCCATGGTCGGCGCAGCGGTCCTGATCGGCCTCGGGATCATCGGCTACAGCGAGGCGCCGGGCCTCTGGCCGATTGCGGCCGGCGGATTCCTGCTCTTCACGGTGGTCCTCTGGATGACGTTCTCGCCGCTGTTGCTCAAGATGGAGTCGACCCTCGCCCGGCAGCTCAGCGAACTCCGCGACGTGAACGAGCAACTCGGGCGGCAGCAGGCCCAGCTCGACGCCATAGCCGAGAACACGCGGATCTCCGACGCTGCCAAGTCCCTGGCCCGTCGCGGTGAAGAGCTCGAAGCGCTCCGGGCCGCCATCCGGACCGACATCCGCGCCGAGCGGTGGGACGCGGCCATGAGCCTCATCGACGAAATCGAAAGCCGGTTCGGCTTCAAGGAAGAGGCGGAGCGGATCCGCGAGGAGGTGGATGACGCCCGCCAGGAGCGCATCCAGGCCAAGCTCTCCGAGGCGATCGCCATTGTCGAAGGCCACTTCCAGGTGCATCAATGGGACCGTGCCCAGAAGGAGATCGATCGCCTGTGCAGCGCCCTGCCCGACGACGCCCGCGTGCTCGGCATGCAGGATCGCATGATGGCGCTCAAATCGCAGCACAAGCAGGAGCTCAAACTGGCCTGGGACGATGCCGTTCGCCGCAACGACACCGACCACGCGATTGATGTGCTCAAGGAACTCGATCAGTACCTGTCGCCGGGCGAAGCGCAGACCCTCCAGGACCAGGCCCGCAACGTCTTCAAGGAGAAGTTGCTTCGATTCGGCGTCCAGTTCCGGTTCGCGGTCACCGAGAAGCGGTGGAACGACGCGCTCTCGATCGGGCTGGAAATCGTGCGGGAGTTTCCGAATTCGCGCATGGCCACCGAAGTCCGCGACGCGCTCGACACGCTCCGCCAACGTGCTCACCAGGTTGCGGAATCCACCGGGCAGGCGGCCTCCCTCCGACCGTAATCCCGCCTCGGTCGCCGCGTGCCCGGCAGCCGGGCGTGCAGCGCCTCCTTATCGGACCGCCGTCGGCGCACCGATGCCCCGCCGACCGGGCACTCGTCCGGTAGTCACCGATTCAGTTCTCGGTCCACCGGGCCGATACCGACTGTAGCGATACTGTCGGCCGCCGCACGGAAGGTCCGTGCGCGCGGAGACCGGTTCCTGCGCACCAAGCGCGTGGGTTTGCATGCGCCCAAAGCACCAACAGCAGGCAAGCAGCGCCGACCGTCCCACGCCGTGGCGGCGCCTGTTCCAACATGCTACGAGCTTGCAGTTCAAGGCCACGGTGCTTGTCGTCATACTCACGCTGGCCGTGACCACCGTCGTCGCGGGATATCTGCTTCGCCAGGGTGGCCAGTTGGTCCGCGAGCAGCACCAGGCACAGCTCACCAACGCCGCCGGTGTTTTGGCCAAGGCCGTTGCGGTCACGCTCGCCAAGGACGATCTGCCGGCCCTGAACTCGCTGCTGACCCAGGCCGCCAGCGGAACGCCGTTGCTCTACGTGATTGTCTCCGACGTCGAAGGCCGACAACTGGCCGTCGCGGAAGACCGGCGTCTGCGGGTGCTCGAACGCCTTCAGCGCGACGAACGCGAGAAGGCGCCGGTGCCGGGCCGCCCGGGCGTCGTCGCCGGAACCGACCAGGCGCCCATTTTTCTGGACATCACCTACCCGATCACCATCGTCCCCGATGAAGAGGACTTCGACGAAGCGCCCGGCGTCACGCTCGTCGGTTACCTGCGGACCGGCATGATGGCGAATCAATGGGAACGATCGATGGCCAGCCGCCTCGACCTGCTCATCGGGGTCGGTCTGCTCGCCGCGGCGGCCGCGATCCCTCTGGGCTTCTTGGTCATACGACGCATCATCGCCCCGCTGGACGGTCTCGCCGACGCCATGGTGCGTTGTTCCCAGGGGCACCTCGATGTCCGGAGCCCGGTCAGGCGGCGCGACGAGATTGGTCGGCTGGCCGAGGCCTTCAACCGTATGGCGGATCAACATCAGCGCACCCACGAGCGAATCGTCCGCCTTAATGCCGAGTTGGAGGAGCGCGTCAACTACCGGACGCAGCAGCTCCGCGAGCTCGCCTCGCGCGATCCGCTGACCGGCCTGTACAACCGCCGGTATTTCAACGAGGTGCTGGAACGGAGGTTCGCCGAGGCCGTGCGTTACGAGGGCGATCTCGCTTGCATCATGGTCGACCTGGACGACTTCAAGGCCGCCAACGACGCCTTCGGGCACCAGGTCGGCGACGACCTCCTGGTGCTTGGCGCGGCCACGATCATCAGCCAGTTGCGCAGCGCCGACGTGGCCGCCCGTTACGGCGGCGACGAGTACATCGTGCTGCTCCCGCAGACCGACGAGGATCGGGCGCGGATCCTCGCGGAGCGCATCTTCCAGAAGTTCGCCCGTGACGTGGCCCAACGCTTCCCCAAAGTCCCCGTGACCATGAGCGTCGGCGTTTCCAGTCTGCGCGCGCTCGTGGACAGCGACGCCGAGGCCCTCATCCGCGCCGCCGATCACGCACTTTATGAAGCCAAGAGCGCCGGCAAGAAGCGGATCTTCGTCGCCGGCGACACCCGGAAATCCACCGCAACCTGACCCCAAGGAGCGCCGGACCCGCGACGGGGTCGGCGGCGCTTGAGCCCTCCGCACGTCCCCCGTAGCATGGGCCACGCGGAACGGGATTCGGCGCTTGCAACTGGAGTCCGCGACAGGTGGAATGGGATCCGCAATACAAGCCCCGGCTGCGCCCTGTCGAGGCCGTGCCGGTGCGGGATGCGAATGATGCGGGCGGGGTCGCCATCGCCTTGCGCGACCCGAGCCGCCTCTCGCAGGTCGCCATTACCCTGTCGCCTGCCGCGCTTCAGATCCTGGCCCTGATGGACGGGAGGCAGTCATGCGTCCAGATTCAGGATCGATTCCTCGAGGACTGTGGCCAACCGCTCTCCCAACACACGCTCCGCCAGATCCTCGACGGCCTCGACCAGGCTCGGATGCTCGAGGGTCCGTCGTTCGAGGCCCACTACGATCGCCGCCTCCAGGAGTATCGCTCGCGCAACCTCCGGCCCATGCCGCACGCGGCCCAGCTCGGCCTCCCGGACGGCTCCGGCGCCCTGTTCCGCGACATCCTCCGGGGCAACGGCCTTGCCGCCCCGAGCGGCAGGATCACCGGGCTGATCGCTCCGCATCTGGACTACGCGCGAGGCCGCCCTTGCTATGCCAGGGCCTACGGCGCGTTGCGCGAGCGGCCAGCCCCGGACCGCGTAGTCGTTCTGGGCACCAACCACTTCGGTCGTTCGACATCCGTGGTGGCCACGGCCTGCGACTTTGGAACGCCCCTTGGCGTCACCCGGACGGACCGCAGGTTTCTGGAGCAGCTCGAGCGTCGCTGCGGGGATCTTCGGCGATTCGAGCTGGACCACCTCCACGAACACTCGATCGAGCTCCAGGTGGCTTGGGTTCAGCATCTCTTCGGCCCCGACCGGTTTGAGCTGGTTGCGTTCCTCTGTCCCGACCCTTGCGGCCCGACCGGCACCTCTCCCGTCGATGGCAACGGCGTCGACCTGCGGGAGTTCGCCGATGCCCTCGGCGAACTGCTTTCGGGGGATCCTGCCGACACGCTCGTAGTGGCCGGCGCCGACCTCAGCCACGTCGGTGCCGCCTTCGGTGATGACCGGACACTCGACTGCGGGTTCCTCGAGGAGGTTCGAGGCATCGATCGTAGGGCGCTGGATTGTCTGGCGGCCAACGACGCCGACGCCTTCGTCCGGACGCTTGCCGACGCGAACAATGTCACCCGAGTGTGTAGTGCCGGGTGCATCTTCACTCTCGCCACCGCGCTTTCCGGGGCCACGGCGACGGTTCTCGGCTACCATCAGGCCGTGGACCAGGCCACTCGGACATGCGTCACGTGTTCGGCCGTCGCCTACACCTAGGTCGGGGATGAGCGGCCAGTCGCTTTTTCGAAGCATCGCGTTGGGACAGGCCGGCGTCTGGTCGTCGCCGATTCGCGGCCTGCTCCGTGCGTTCGAGCCGCTCTACGGCGCGGGCGTCGCCGTTCGGAACCGGTACTATGACCGCCGCGGGCCGGGGGTCAGGATTCCCGTCCCGGTTATCAGCATCGGCAACCTCACCGTCGGCGGAACGGGCAAGACTCCGTTCGTGATCGACCTGGTGCGTCGCCTCGAAGCGATGTCGCTCAGTCCCGTGGTCGTGGCCCGCGGGTACCACGCCGCCGATGCCGCGCCCAACGACGAAGAACGCCTCATCCGCAAACGCTGCCCGAGCGTCGGCTACGTCGCGAACCCGGACCGTGCCGCGGCCGCGCTGGCCGCACACCGTACCCTCGGAGCCGACGTCATTGTCCTGGATGACGGCTTCCAGCACCGGCGGCTGGCGCGCGACCTCGACATCGTCCTCGTGGACGCAACCCATCCGTTCGGTTCCGACCACCTGCTGCCGCGAGGCCTGCTCCGGGAACCCATCACCAGCCTGAGGCGTGCGGACGTGATCGTCCTGACCCGTTCGGATCAAGTAGCGCCGGCGCAGCTTCCGCGCCTCGAGGCGCGCCTTCGGGCCGCGAACCATGACGCGTTGCTGCTTCAATGCGTTCACCGGGTGGACGGCATCGTTCGGCTCGACGGTCGGCCCCTGGAGGCGACGCTCGACGGAACCCGCGTCGTGCTCTTCGCCGGCATCGGCAACCCGGATGCCTTCGCGGCGACCGTCTCGGCCCTCGGCGCTCAGGTTGTCGAGTCCTGCTGGTGGTCCGATCATCATCGGTACACCCGGCGGGACGTCGATCGCCTGGCCGCAACCGGCCGCTTCCCCCCGCACGACTGGCTGGTGACCACCGAAAAGGACGGCGTGAAGCTCGCCGCCCTGGAAGGCCTGGACCACCTTCCGCTCGCCGTGGTGTGCGTCTCCATCGCGTTTCGGGGCGATGCGGTGGATTCGTTCGATGATTTGCTTCTTCGTACAGCGAAACAGGGTGCGACGGGTTGACGCATGGCAACGGCGGCGGCAAGGGTAGACGTTCTGATCTTCGGGGGTGGGGCGGCCGGGCTTTGGATCCTGGATGAGCTCTGCCACCGGGGGCATTCCGCCATCCTGGTCGAACGACGAGCGCTTGGCGACGGCCAGACCATCGCTTCGCAGGGGATCATCCACGGCGGGGTCAAGTACACGCTCACCGGTTCATTGACCTCTTCGGCCCGGGCCATTCGTGAGATGCCGCAGGTCTGGCGAGAATGCCTCGAGGCCCGTCGCCGGCCGACCCTTCAGGACACGCGGGTACTCTCGCCGTGCTGTTACCTTTGGCGAACCGATTCGCTGAAGTCGAAACTGGGCATGGTCGGGGCCCGGGTGGGGCTTCGGTCGAGCCTCTCCCGCGTGACCCCCGGCGAGGTTCCCGATGCCCTCCGCCGCGTCTGCGGCGACGTGTTCCGCGTCGACGAGCAGGTCATCGACGTAGTTTCCCTCCTCGCCGATTTGCGTGCACACCACGGTGATCGGCTCCTGTGTGCGGGCGACGATCCGCCCGCGGAGTTCTCGACGCGGGCCCGGCGAGGGGCTGTGGCGGTCACCCTGAGCGATAACCAGTCCGGGTCGAGCATCGAAATCGAGCCTGGGTACCTCGTTCTTGCAGCGGGCGCAGGCAATCAGGCGCTTCGCGAGAAGCTCGGCCTTCCGGCCGAGGCGATGCAGCGCCGGCCGCTTCACATGGTCCTGGCGCGAGGCGACCTCCCGCCGCTGTACGGCCACTGCGTGGACGGGGCACGCACCCGCGTTACGGTCACCAGTGTGGTGGACCGTGCCGGCCGGACGGTCTGGCAGATCGGTGGGCAAATCGCAGAGGACGGCGTTAGGATGAGCGCCCTGGCCCTCGTGGCCCATGCGAAGGAGGAGTTGGCTGCCGTGTTGCCGGGCGTGGACCTCGGACACGCTGAATGGGCCGCGTATCGGGTGGACCGGGCCGAGGGACGGACAACCACGGGTTTGCGGCCCGAGGGACCGAGCGTGCATGTGAATCGTAACGTGGTCACGGCGTGGCCCACCAAGCTGGCACTCGTGCCGGAGCTCGCCCGCCTCGTCGCCGATCGTGTCGGATCGGCGTCAGGCGTTGACTTCGACGCCGCCGCCGTGTTCTCGGGGTGGCCGAGGCCGGACGTGGCTCGTCCGCCGTGGGAGGTGGTGCCCCAATGGCAAGGTTAGATCGAATCCTCTCGCCGATCGGGTTCGGCGCGTTCAAGATCGGCCGAAACCAGGGGATCAAGTATCCGTCGACGTACGAGTTGCCCGACGTGCAGGTCGTCGAGCGCCTGCTCAATGGCGTCCTCGATTGTGGTATCAATTTCATCGACACCGCACCCGCCTACGGCATGAGCGAGGAGCGGATCGGATTCACCATCGCCCATCGCCGCCATGAATTCCTACTGTCCACGAAGGTCGGCGAGACCTATGAACGCGGTGAATCCAGTTTCGAGTTTTCCGACCAAGGCGTCCGGGCGAGCATCGTGCGAAGCCTCCGCCGACTCCGCACCGACCGGCTGGACCTCGTGTTTATCCACGCGAATCGGGACGATCTGCGCGTCGCTCGCGAAAGCGACGCCGCCGGGACGTTGTGTGCTCTGCGCGATCAGGGAACCGTAGGCGCCGTCGGACTCTCGGCCTACACGCCCCAGGCATTCCGTGTGGCGATGGACTGGGCCGATGCACTGATGCTCGAATACCATCCTGACGACACATCGCTCGAACCGATTATTGGCGAGGCCGCCGGCCGGGGCGTCGCCGTTTTCGTCAAGAAGCCGCTTGCTTCCGGTCGACTGAACCCGGAAACGGCGCTGCCCTATGTTCTCGGGAATCCCGGCGTGCGGAGCGCCGTCGTCGGCAGCCTCGATCTCGACCATATCAGGGAAAACCTGCGTATTGCTGCGGAAGTGCGCGGGTCGCTGTCCGACGAAACGAAAGCGCGGAACAGGGCGTGAGCATGCCGCACCGCGCCGTCTTTCTCGATCGCGACGGGACGATCATCGAGGATCCGGGCTACGTCGACAGGCCCGAAAAAGTCTGTCTGCTTCCGGGCGCCGCCGAGGCGATCCGCAGGCTGCGAGACGCCGGATTCCGCGTCGTAGTCGCCTCGAACCAGTCGGGCGTCGCCCGCGGGTACTTCGACGAAGCCGCCCTGGCCGCGGTCCATGACCGACTCGAAACGCTCTTGAGACAGGGCGGAACGGCGATCGACGGCGCCTACTATTGCCCGTTCCTTGACGGGCCCGATGCCACGGTCGAAGCCTATAGGCGGGCGAGCGACCTGCGCAAGCCGAGTCCGGGAATGCTGCTGCGGGCCGCGGACGACCTCGAGCTCGATCTTACACGCTCATGGATGATCGGCGATTCGCCCTGCGACGTCGAGGCCGGCCGCCGCGCCGGATGCCGTGCGGTCCTGATCCGCAAGCACGGTGGCTCGGTGGCGCGGACGGCGAACGATGCCTCGTATGAAGTTGACAGTTTGCTTGAAGCGGTGGAGCTTGTCCTGTCGAGGAGTAGCGACGTGAGCGAACCCATGACCAGGACGCCCAACGACGGGCCGCCGAAACAAGACGACGTGGCGGGCGCCCTGGAGCGCATTCACGACCAGCTCGAGCGCGCCAACCGGCAGGGACGCCAGGCGGACTTCTCGCTGCTGCGGCTTTTCGCCGCCCTGCTCCAGATGTTCGCACTGGTCTGCGCGCTTTGGGGCCTGTTTCCGTTGCTCAACGATCAAGCGGGTGTGGCGACCGCCCGGCTGCTGTTGGCGTGTTTTTTCCAACTCGCGTCGATCACTGCCTTCGCCATCGACCGCTTCCGCTGAAGCCCGCCGCCAAGCGTGTCACGGCCTGACACGCGCGTGCGCCGCGATCCGGTATGAGAAAAGCCCACGGGAGCCTTCCCGTGGGCTTGCTCGATATCGTCTCGAACAGCGCAAGAAACGCGCGGACACGAGATCGCGGTGGTGCTGCGCCTACACCATCGACTTCAAACCGCGTAGCGCCAGGACCTTGACGACGTTGCGCGCCGGTTTGGCCTTGAACATCATCTCTTCGCCCGTAAAGGGGTTGATTCCCTTGCGGGCCTTGGTCGCCGGTTTGCGCACCACCTTGATCTTCATCAGCCCCGGAACCGTAAAGTAACCGGGGCCGGTTTTGCCGAGGTCCTTCTTGATCAGCCCGGCAAGGTCGTCGAACACCTGGCTGACCTGCTTGCGGGTAAGCTCATTCCGCTCCGCGAGCTCGCCGTAGACTTCCGATTTCGTCCGCGCCTTCTTCTTGTTTCTCGTCGCCGTTTTCGCCATTGACACGTTCCTTTCCAAAAGACAAAAGCCATTCCCTGGCAAACTAGGGCGTGAATCTAAGCGCGTGCGCAGGCGGAATCAAGCGCTTTTTGCCTAAAAATAAGGGAAAAATGCGAATCCGCGCCGCCGACGCGGCGTCCTCGACCGCCATCGTGACGCCTTGATGCGGCTGGGGACCTTCGCCCGCCCCATCTTCCTCCCCCGCCGCAACCGCCGCGGCATGATACGCGTCATGGGACTCGGGGCGTCCGACCCCGCCGCTGGGATGCCGCACCGCCACGCCTATCCCGCAGCACCGGCCAGCAAAGGTGAGCGACGACGGCGGCGCTTCTTGGGCGCCCCGGGACGCCGGGCGGTCGGCGTGCGCGGAAGTGCCGACTCGGCCAAGGGAATCACCTGGTGGGCCGTTTTGGCTGTCAGATCCGCGTTTACTTCCCGCCAAAGCCCGTCGGCACGGTTGAACACGCCGCCTGACACCATGACGTTCATGGTCGGATTGACGCCGATCTCACGAATCATGTCGATCAGCTTTCGCACGCCCGGAACCCCCGAAGGCTGTGAACCGAAGACCAGTAACAGCTCGGGCCTGATCCGCCCCAGCATCGACAGGATCTCGTCGTTCGGCACCCCGCCACCCAGGAAGTACACCTCCCACCCCCGCGACTCGAGGAGGTCGGCGCACATTTGCGCCCCAAGCTCCTCCGGCTCGCCGTCGGCACAGGTCACGACGACTTTCTTGCCGGTAGGGGCCCGGGCCGGAAGGCGGAGTTGCACCTGATCCGCCATCGCCCGGTTGATCCGTGTGGCCATGTGCTCTGTAGCGAGGTTGATCCGGTCGGACCGATAAAGCCGGTCAACCTGCTCCATGACCGGCCATAATAGGTCGTAGTACAGCGGTTCCAGATCCTCAAACGCCACAATCTGCTCCTGAATGAACGCACGGCAGCCCGCACGATCGCCAACCAACAGCCGGTTGAGGTACTGATCCACGAGGGGTGAGACAGACATCGCGGTCGCTCCCAGGTACGCGGACGGGCCATCGGCCCACAAAGAGGCGGGCCTCCTGCCCGATGCCGAGTAGCAATCCGCGACCGACTTCTGCTTAACCGATCCTCCGATCCGGCTTAGGGTCAATTCTACAAACCGCCTTGTTGCCTATGTTTATCCATTGGCGTTAGTTTGGGTAAACTGGAGAAGGCAGTGGCGTTTGTATCGGCGGGGTTCGGCAAAAATCTTGAAGGGCGTCCGCAGGTTTTGCGGCGCGGTCGAGAAACGTGCCGATCCGCTGCCGCAGTGCCGCCGGAAGGTCAATGGCGAAGGGCCACGAACCGAGACCACCGCGCAGAATCTGCGGCAACGGTGCGGGCGGGCTCAGTCGCCGTGACGTTCCCGCAGACGCGGCGAAAGCCGCAGCATGAGTTGGATGCGCTCGAACTCGGCCAGCCAATCTGAGATCCACGCCGTCTGGTCCTGGCTGGAGGCCCCGAGGCCGGTGGGGCACGCGGCACCCAATTGCTGTTCCGCGAGCTGCCGGTAATAACTTAGCGGCCGGTCGCCGTATCGGCCGCATTCCGCGAACTCCTCAGACAAGAAAACCAGCACCGGCACCCGCATTCCACCACAAACCCGCAGCTCGTCACGCAACTCGGCGTCCGCGTCCCGGTCCACGAACCGCAGGTTGATCTTGGGGTTGGCGCGCTCGAAATGTCGCTGGATGGGACACTGCCGGATGCAGTCGCCGCACCAGGTTCCGGCCAGACAGAGAACGTTCATCTCCCGCACAAACCCCGCCAGAAGCTCGCGTTGGGCCTCGGTGAGCCCTATCGTCTGCTCCACCTCCGCCCAACGACGTCGGTGCTCGTCACTGGCGTGGGCGGCGAGGAACTGGTCGTAGGGCAGGGCCGCTTCGAACTTCGCCTTGAAGTCGATCATCGGGCGGTTCTCCGGTATGCTGAGGTCAATTGGTGCATTCTATGGCCCGTGAATCGTTCGCCCAACGCATCCTTCGGTTTCTTCAGTCCGAGAGCTACCGGCCCGCCGAGATTGACGACGTGGCCGAGGCCATGGGGATCGGGGAGGAGGAGCAGGGCGATTTCCATGACGCCTGCCGGGCGTTGATGCGGACCGGCCGCGTCGTGCTGGGGAGCAAGAACGCGCTGGCCCTGCCGCCGCTGAAGGGCAAGGTCGTCGGTACGTTCCGGGGAAACCAGCGTGGGTTCGGCTTCATCGTGCCCGACACGCCGAATGCCCACGGCGACCTGTACGTGCCTCCGGAGGCGACCGGCGGCGCTATGACGGGCGACACCGTCCGCGCGCAGGTCGCCAAGCGCGGCAAGCGCGGCGGCAAGATGCTCTACCAGGGCAAGGTGGTGGAGATCATTCGCCGCGGCCAAAGCCGCATCGTCGGCGAGCTGCACAATCAACAGGGCCAATGGCTCGTGGTTCCCGAAGGCAACGCTGTCCACCTTCCGGTCGTCGTCGACGACGCCCGCGCCAAGCGGGCCCGCCCGCACGATCAGGTCGTGGTCGAGATCACCGAGTACCCCACGGGACGGACGCCGGCGCGGGGCGTGATCGTCAAGGTCCTCGGGCCCCACGGCCGGCCCGACGTCGATACCCGCAGCATCATCGAGCAGTACCAGCTTCCGGTGGACTTTCCCGAGCCGGTGCTGCAAGCGGCCCGCCGGGCCGTCGCGGATTATGACCCGAGGGCGGAGGCCGTCCACCGCGAGGACCTGAGCCAACTCACGATCATCACGATCGACCCGAAGGACGCCAAGGATTTCGACGACGCCATCTCCCTGACGAAAGGCAGTGACGGCACGGTCGAACTGGGGGTTCATATCGCAGACGTATCGCACTTCGTTCCTGCGGGCGGGGCGCTTGACCGCGAAGCGAGTGACCGGTCCAACAGCGTCTACCTGCCCGGCACGGTGATCCCCATGCTGCCCGAGGTGCTCTCCAACGGTGTATGTTCGTTGCAGGAGCGGCAGCCGCGCCTAACCAAGAGCGCGTTTATCCGCTTCGACGATCGCGGGCGGGTCAAATCCGCGCGGTTCGCCAACACGATGATACGGTCGACGAAACGGCTGACGTACGAGCAGGCGTCGGCGGTCCTGGAGGGCAAAACGGGCCGGCTAAGTGCCAAGGTCGTGGCGCTGCTGAAGAACATGGAGAAGCTGGCCCGGGCGATCCGCGACCGCCGGCTGAGCGAAGGGACGCTGGAGTTGGACCTGCCCGAGGTGGAACTGGTCCACGACGAGGACGGCCGCGTCATGGGCGTGACACCGGCTGATTTGAGCTTCTCGCACAAGATCATCGAGATGTTCATGGTCGAAGCGAACGAGGCGGTGGCCCGGTTGCTCTCGGACATCGGCGTGCCGTACCTTCGGCGGATTCACGACGAGCCCAAGGACCTCAGCGACGGGGCGCTTCAGAAGTTCGTCCGGCCCCTCGGCCACGACCTGCCCAAGAGCCCCGACCGGTTCGCCCTTCAGGCCCTGCTCGACGCGGTGCGCGGTCAGCCCGACGCGTTCGCCGTGCACCTGGCCGTGCTGCGGTCGATGCACCAGGCGGAGTACGCGCCGCTTGCCATCGGTCACTATGCCCTGGCCAGCGAACACTACTGCCATTTCACCTCGCCCATCCGTCGCTATCCCGATCTGACCATCCACCGTCTGGTCGATCGATACATCGAGGGCGCCCTGACCGCCCGGCACATCCCCGACGATCTGCCGGGTGAGGAGGAGTTGTTCGAGCTCGGCGGCAAGTGCAGCGCGAACGAGCGGCGGGCCGAATCCGCAGAGCGGGAACTGCGGCTGGTCCTGATCCTGCGGCTTCTCGAGAGTCGCATCGGTGACGAACTCGAGGGGATCGTGACCGGGGTGGCCAACGTCGGCGTGTTTGTCCAACTCGAGCCGTACCTTGTCGATGGGCTGCTTCGCTTCGACCGTCTGCCCGACGATTGGTGGGAGGTCGATTCGACCCGCGGGGCCGTGGTGGGCCAGCGCTCGGGCCGGCGTATCCGCATCGGCGACAAACTGCGCGTCGCCATCGCCCGCATCCACATCCCCACCCGCCGCCTCGACCTGGACCTCGTCGAACCGGGCCGGGGTAGGAAATCCGAACCCGGCGACGACCGGCCCCGCGCCCGCACGCGCCGCGGCCGGCCCGAGTCGACGAAGCCGCAGCGCGCCCGCCGCGGTGCACGTGTACCGGCAACCAAACGCCGCCGCGTCCGCAAGCAATGATCGTTCCGCGCCCCGCACACGAGCAAGCGACCCGCGAGAACCAGACGGTGCAGGCAGCCATTGCAATCAACGGAGCGCGGGCCCGCGCTCGGACAACCCCGGCGTCAATACCATCGCCAGGCGGCCGGGCGCAACGCCGCGCGGGGACAGGATCCGGGACGATTCGGTCGAAGTCCGGTTCGTCGTCTCGTACAAGGCAGAAATCGTCGGGGAATCTCGCGCGACCCCAACCGTGAACACGTTGATCCGTTGCCCGCAACAAGGGAGCCCTCTTCATGTTCGCAAGAGTCCTCGGAGCCATCGTGGCGACGCTGGTCATCTTCCATGTCGTCGCCTTTGCCGTATACGCACCCTGGTCGGCGATCACGGGCCTGGAGCCGACGGCTGCCGGCGACTCCCCCGGCGTCTTCATGTTGAGCGTGCTCGTGCAGAAGCTCGGCCATTCCATCACGTTCGTCCTCGTGTTCTACCTGGCACGAGATCGATTCAGCGAACGCTGGCTGAGCTACGCTGTGCTCTGGTGGGTGTTTTCCGTTTTCGGCGAAGCCGGCGAGGCCATCACGCCGGTCTATTCCTGGGAGGAGGCCATCGCCGGGATGATCGCCGAAGCCGTGTATTTCCCCCTCGCGGCCCTGACGACCAGACGGCTGGTGGGCCAGGGTTCCGGCATGGATGTCCCGCAGCAAGTGTCTGACATGCGAAGTGCCTGATCCGATCCGCAACCCACAAGGACCGGTTCTACACGGCGCAGGGGGACCGCTTGCTCACGCGCGCGGCTCGGGGTGGGCTTCCGCAAGGCGAACCGCCCCGTGGTCGTGGTGCGGCCCCGTGCGGGACCGCGTCTCTCCCGGGACGCCGGTGCGGGGCGCACCATCGCGTCCCCGCACTCGGCCGTTTCCTGCTCTCCGTTTGTATGGCGCCGACTACGGTGCGTCGCGCCCCGGGCCCAGCAGCGGGCACAGGAAGTAGTGATCCATCTCGTCCATTTCGTCGTTGCCGTTCACATCCACCCACCAGCGGCCGCCGAGGTATCCCGGGTCCCCCGGCCCGTACGCGGTCTGACCATCGGCCCCCGGCGGCGCATCCATCTCCAATTCCTGGAACCGCCCGTGCGGAGGCAGCGGGTCGGCCGTGGCGAACGTGTCGTAGTAGAGCCCCTGGCTCGTCACGTAGATCACGCCACCATCGCCGCGTCCAGCCACGGCCTCGCCGCCCGTTGCGAACAGGCCCGCCACAACCGCAATCAGTATACAGACCCCAGTCGTCAGCGTTGCTCTCTTCGTCATGCTCAGCCTCCTTCTGTCTTAATCCCTTGAAGCCCGATTCGAACGACCCTCAGGCCCGATCACTCTGTATGGGTTGGTCGCGGATCGGCGCGGGGCCTTACAGGTTTTTTGGAGATTCGGACGGGCCACGTGGGGAGCGCCTGGTGAGCCCGGCGCGAGGCGATGCGGCGGCAAGAACCGACGACGGCGAGGTTTGCCTGGCGTGGAACCCATCGGGAGCGACGTGGCCGCGTCCAGCGCGTGGCTGGGCCCGGGTGTCTGTGCCTTCCGGGTCGGTGCTCACCGTGATATGATCGGTTCCGTCCTGGGCCGGACCTCTGCCAGGGAAGCAATGCCATGAAGGTCACGGGGGCACATGCGGTTATCTTCTCAACTGACCCGGACGCCGACCGGGCCTTCCTTCGCGATGTGCTGAAGCTGACGCATGTTGACGTGGGTGGCGGGTGGCTGATCTTCGGCTTACCGCCGTCCGAAGTCGCAGTGCATCCGTCGGACACGAACGACCGGCACGAAGTCTACCTCATGTGCAACGACATCGAATCGCTTACCGCGGCGCTGAGGGTGTGCGGTGTCGTTTGCGCTCCCGTTAACGACGAGGGCTGGGGCTTGCTCTCTCGGCTCACGTTGCCGGGCGGCGGAACACTCGGCATCTACGAGCCGCGGCACGCACGCCCGGAGCCGATGAGTCGGGCAGGATGATCGCGGCCCGTTCCCAGGTTCGGCGGCAGTGGAACGGGTGGCTGCCCCGATCTGCGAGCGATCGTGAATAGGTCTCGGTGGTCGGGCTTCCTGAGGCGCGCGTTGCTCTGGGCGAGGTCAGCCGGGATGGACAAGGCAGCGCGGTTGAGCTGGTCGGCGAGGAAGCCGTACCCGCGCGGAAACGCCTCCGTCAAGGCGGCGATCTCGTCGGCGAAGTCCACCGCTTTTTGGTAGACCTCGAGCTTCTCGAACATGAAGGCCATGACGACGTCTCTCGCGCCAATCTGAGCAGGTGATCAGGTGAACAGGAGACCGCAGGTGAGCGGATACAACCGCGATAACGCCCTCGGTTGCGGGCGAATTCTCCCCCTCTCCTGCTCCCCTGTTCCTGTGCTCACCTGCTCTATGGCCGCTTTGCGGCCATCGGGGCGGGGAGATTTGAACTCCCGACCTCTTGACCCCCAGTCAAGCGCGCTAAACCAGGCTGCGCCACGCCCCGTGTCGGTTGTACACGCCGACCTCGCCCCGCTGTCGCGCTGGCCCCAGCGGCCACCGGGCGGCATCGGCGTTGCAACCGGCGGTCAGCACTCGGCCAACCGCTCGCAATAGTCTAACCGCACATCGCCGCGGCGAAAAGCTCGGGGCTCACGCATTGGCCAGAATCGTCATGACGTCTCCGTCCTGCACGACGTATCCCTTGCCTTCCTGGCGGACCCGTCCGGCCGCCCGAGCGCCCTTTTCGTCCTGATGGGCGACGAGATCGTCGTAGGCCACGGTCTCCGCGCGGATGAACCCCCGGGCCAGATCCGTGTGGATCCGTCCCGCCGCCTCGACGGCCGTACTCCCCTTTGGAACGCTCCAGGCCCGGACCTCGTCGGGGCCCATCGTCAGAAACGAGATCATGCCCGCTGCGGCGTAGCAGCTCCGGATCACGCGGTCCCGCGCGGTCACTTCGATCCCGAAGTCCGCCATGAACGCGGATCGCTCCTGATCCTCGAGCCGGGCGAGCTCCGCCTCGATCGACGCGCTGATCGCGATCGTATCGACGGCGTGCGGCACCTCGAACGGCACGGGCTCGGCGGCGCGGTCCTCGGACACGTTGACGATGCAAACGAGCGGCTTTTCGGTGAGGAAGGCGAAGCTCGCCAGTTGCCGTCGCTCGGCGTCGCAGGTGATTGCGGTCGAAAGAGGCTGCTCCGCCTCGAGCACCTCGCGGCAGCGCTGAAGCAGGGTCAACTCGCGCTTCTCGGCCTCATGACTCTTGGTCGGCTTCTTCAGCGAAGCTTCGAGCCGTCCGATGCGCGTCGTGACCGTGTCGAGATCGGCGAAGATCAGCTCGTCCCAAGTCGCCAGCACGTCGGCCTGCGGATCGATCCGATCGCGATAGGCCGGAACGGCATCGTTGCGGAAGTCGCGGGCCACGACAGCGAGCGCCTCGGACTGGCGGACGGCAGGGAGCACGCGCCTCCACAGATCACGCCCGTGGGCGTCGTCGAGCGAACAGCCGGGGACGTCCACGAACTCCATTGTCGCTTCGATGACCTTCTTCGGGCGGGCGAGCGTGGTCAGGTAGGCGAGCCTCGGGTCGGGAACCGGCACGATCGCCTGGCGCGGTTCCGGCGGAGCGAACGGGTCCACGGCGACGCCCGTCACTGCGGAGAACACCGTGGACTTTCCCGATTTCGGCAACCCGATCAGCGCGACCCTCATGCCTCCGGATCCGTGCTCGATTCGAGCGCGTTGTGCAGCTCGGTGAGCTCGAACTCGCCGACCACGTCCGCGTGGGCGAACTCCACGATGTCGCCGATCCGTTTGCCCATCAGCCGCTGTGCCAGCGGAGACTTGTAGTTGAGCAGGCTCTGTTTCGGATCGGTGTCCCACGGCCCGACTAGGCCGACCTCATACGTCTGGCCCCCATCCACACGCCGGAACACCGCGCGCGTCCCGACCCCGACGTGGTCCGTGGGAACGTCTTCCGGGGCCAGCACCACGGCCATGGCCATTTCATTGTTCATCTGCGCGAGCATAGCCCGCAGCAGGTCCCGCTCTTCGAGGGCGAACTTGTACTCGGAGTTCTCGCTCAAGTCGCCGTGCTCCGCGGCGGTGCCGATGGCCCGGGCGTTCTCCTTCATCTTGACGTTGACATGGTGGTCGATCTCGGCCTGCTTTCTACTCAACCCGTGCTCCGTCACGTACAGGCGATCTTCCCTCGCCCAGGGCGCCACCTCGGGTTTGGCGTCCTGTAGCGGAAAGCGGGCGCGGAGCCGGTTCAGCAGGTCCTCCTTCACCACCCGTCCGAGCGTATCGAGCTTCGCGATCTGCGTGCGCAGGGCGTTGGCCATGGGCCGGTCGATCTGCTCGATGCACTGCTCGAAGCGTTCGTAGTTGCGTGCCGCCAGCACCGACTTCGCCCGGTTCGCGATCCGTTTGCCGAGGTCCTTCTCCACGTTGTGGCCGATTCGTGCGTCCTGCAATCCGCGCACGATCCGTGACAGCAGCGTCACGGCTGGAAGGCTGCCGGCGATCTCCGGCTTCGACGGCCCGTCCCAAAGCCACAGCAGCGCCTCGCAGTGCCGCGCCGGCGAGCCCATCGCGGTCTGAATCGCGACCTGAAGATCAGCAACGGGCCGGCCCGCGTCCATCAACTTCGTCGCGACGCGGTCACACAAATTCGTGGGGAGGTCAGGCAACAGCTCCAACAGCCGTTCCTGCCAGTCGTCGGGGCGGGCCTCCACGATGGAATCGCACGCGAGCTCCAGCAGGCCCGCGTCGTCAATGGGCGCCAGCACCGCCCCGAGGTCATCGCTCTTGCGCAAGAGGTCGATGATGCCGCGCTCGGCGCCCTCGATACCGGCCGCGGCCCCGGACCGTCGGACGAGCAGCCAAAGCAGACCGGCCCGATGGTCATCCTGCCTGATAGCCCGCTCCGCGCGCTTCTTGAAGGAGTCGTGACAATGGCGAAGGGCCGTGGCCGACGGGGATTCGTTTCGGGACTTACAATCCCGAAGGTACTGTTCAACGATCGTGCATTGGGCCGCCGGGTCGCGTTTGCTGTCGAACTCCTTGACCATGCGGTCATCGAAGTGCACCGCGTCGTCGAGGACGGTGATCTCGTACGGCGACCGGCCCTCCAGGTGCACGTTCGGGTTGTGCTTGAGCTCGGTCCGGGCCTTCGTCCACCACTTCTTCCAGTCCGCGGCGGCAACCAGATCGGGCACGAGGAAGTCGCGGAGCCGGTCGCTGTCGATCTTGTCGTCGTGCATCCGGCAGATCGCCACGACCATGTCGCCGGGCTCGCGCAGCATGCGCTGCGCCAGGCGCTCCCGCTCGAAGTGACGCAAGACCTGAAAGTCATCCGGGGCCGCAGGCGCGAAACGGTCGGCCAGATGAACCGCACCGAGGGTCTCCGTGTCGTCGCCCGTCGTGATCTCGTACGTCCAGCCGGAACGGTCGACGTTCTCGATGCGCGCCGCTCGATGCGAATCCCGTGACGTCAGATAGTGGCCCGCGTCGACGGCGAGGCAGACCTCCAGCGTCCGGACGGCGCGTCGAACCGGCCGCCCGCCGGGCAGACCGGCCTCCGTCAGCAGGGCCTCGAGCCCCTCGACGTCCGGGTACGCGGCGCGATAGAGGTCCGTCACCTCGCGGCGAAGCTCCTGGCTGTCCCCGAGGGCAAGAAGGAAGGGCCCGGCCGCCACGAGCGCCTCCCGCGGGCCCTTGCGCGAGGCAAGGGCCTCGATCGCGGCCCAGGCAAGCGTCTCGGCGAGCTGCCCCTGGCCGCGTTTCACGAGCTCGGCGATCAGCCCGTCCAGGCGAGCGAACGCGGCCCCATCGACCCCGTCGGCCTCGACGTGCCGCAACCATTGCGCTTCGACCTCGCCCACGCCTCCTGCCGCCAACAGCTCAATCAGCTCTTTGGATTCCATGCGTTACCAGTGACTTGGCCAGTCCCCAACCCATGCCGCCAAAACCGGAACGGGCCATTATTCCGTCAAAGGGGTGGTTTGTCGAGACGGCAACCTGCCCGGAGTCAGGCTCGCGGCCGCAGCACGATCCGCGGGACCGGCCGAGCCCTGCCTATGCCGTGAGGAGGGCCCGGATATGCTGACAGATCGCCCGGGTGGCCGTCGAGCGGTTCAGGGTGTAGAAGTGGATTCCCGCGACATCCTGTTTCAGCAAATCCAGGCATTGCTGCGTGGCGTGGTACATCCCGATCTGGCGGACGGCCTCGGCATCGTCCTCGACGGCTTCAATCATGCCCAGGAGGCTCTTCGGAATCGCCGCCCCGCACATCTCGGTGAAGCGTTTGATCTGCTTCACGCTCAACACCGGCATGATTCCCGCGATCACCGGCACCTTGACGCCGACGGCGTCGGCCCGCTCCCGAAACCGATAGAAATCGGCGTTGTCGAAGAAGAGTTGGGTGATGACGAAATCAGTGCCGGCATCGACCTTGCGCTTCAGGTTCTCGAGATCCTCCGCGGGGCTCGGGGCCTCCGGATGCCCTTCCGGATAGCACGCTCCGCCGATGCAGACGTCGGGCCAGCGCTCACGGATAAACGAAACCAGCTCGGAGGCGTATCGGAATCCGCCCTCGGGCGCCACGAACTCGGCCTGTCCCTGCGGCGGGTCGCCGCGAAGGGCCAGGACGTTCTCAATCTTGTTGGCCTTGAGGTCGTCGAGGACGCGGCCGATCTCGGCCTGGTCCGCCCCCACGCAGGTCAGGTGGGCCATCGCCTCGATGCCGAGGTTGCGCTTGATGCGCTCGACCAGTTCTATGGTCTTTCTCCGCGTGGTTCCGGCCGCGCCGTAGGTGACCGAGACGTAGCTCGGTTCGAGCGGCTTGAGCGCCTCGATCGTGTGGTAGAGATCGAAGAAGCCGATGTCGTCCTTCGGTGGGAAGAACTCGAACGACAACGTCGGCCGGTTCAGGTCTAGTAACTTGCGGATGTGCATCGCTCAAAAGAAACTGGGCGCGGCAGGATTCGAACCTGCGAAGGCATACGCCAACGGGTTTACAGCCCGTCCCCTTTGGCCGCTCGGGCACACGCCCGCCGATGCCCCGGCCGCACCGCGGCACGACGGGATCATCAAGCTGCTGCCCGAGCGTTCTATAGCAGAAGCCCGCGCCTGACAAGCCGCCGGCTCGCTCGGACACCCCAAGCCGGGTCGGACCGAAGCGCGCAGAGCACCGGCCGAACCGGCTCGCCGCGCAGCGTGATCCACCTGCTGGGCGCGGTGGCGGCTACATGGTCTGGGCGAGGAAGTCGATCAGTCCGAAGATCACCGCAAGTAGAAACGCCGTCAGAATCAAGACCGGGCTCGACATGGCCGAGGCCTCCTTGTTGCTGCGAGTCCGTGGAGCCACCGGTTCAGGCGGTCGCCAGTACACCGATCAGCGTCGCAAGGTACAAAACGCCGATCACTGCCAGCGCGCCCGTGAACCAGGTGAACATGACAGACTCCGTTCCTTGTCCAATCCTTCGTTTCGAAAGCTCGCGTCCCGCGCCCAGACGCTCCGCGTCCTTCAATCCTATTCTCAACGCCGGAGTCCGGGCAACACCCGTCCCCGCGGCCGCCGATGGTCGGTCCGGACCCCGGTCTCGACGGAGAACCCGGGGCATCGCCCGGGTCACCGGATCGGTCGGTCCCCTGGCACCGCCCACCGGTTCGTGCGATGATGCGGGCCGGGCCGGGCCCCCGCCGCGGACCCGGTGGGCGCACGACCGCTCCCAGGGAGTATCGGCACATGGCCGACACTGCCAAAGTCCAGGACCGCCGGAAGCTGCGGTTCCAGTCGATCGGGGACCTGGTCGCCGACCTGGACCGCATCGTGGCCGCCGAGCGGGCCGGTACCGTCCGCCGAACGGGGAACTGGACCGCGGGTCAGGCGTTCGGGCACCTCGCGGCCTGGATCAACTACGCTTACGAGGGCTTCCCGATGAAGGTGCCGTGGTTGATCCGCTTTCTCGTCCGGCGGAAGAAGGCCACGTATCTGAAAGAGGGCATGCCGGCCGGGGTTCGGATCCCGCGGGTCCCGAACGGCACGTTCGGCACAGCGGTTCTCGGCACTGAGGACGGCGCTGCGCAGCTCCGCGAGGCGCTGCGGCGGCTTCAGGACCGTGAGCCGGCCAAGTTCGAAAGCCCGGCGTTCGGGCCCATGTCTATGGAGGAGCGCATTGCCCTGAATCTCCGGCATGCCGAGCTCCATCTCAGCTTCTTCCATCCGTGAGGCGTCGGACCAAGCGTTGCAACGCGTCGTCGATGCGGGGCTGAGCATCGGTAACTGAGCAGAGGCGGGTCAGGTGGGTGGCCAGCCGGGCACGGTCGGAGGGCGGCATGAGCCGGCCGCGATCGGTCAGCCGGTTCAGTCGCGCGGTGAGCGCGCTGTCGTCGGGGTAGAGGCAGGTGCCGTGGAGTTCCGCAGGGATGAGCTCGGGGTAGGCGAGGCGGGCGGGCAGCAGGGGTTGGCAGCCGGCGAAGATCGCCTCGGCCACGGCCATACCGAAGTTTTCCTGGACCGCGGTGCTGACGACGACGTCGCAGCGGGCGAGCAGCCGCTGATAATCTGAGCGGTCGGGGACGAAGCCGGCGTGGTCGACGTGGGGTTCGAGCCGGGACAACACGTCGGCGAAGACCGGCGGTGCGGTGCGGAACTGTTCGCCGAGGACGACCAAGCGGAAACGGCTGCCGGCTTCATGAAGCCGGATCATCGCATCGAAGAACGGCCCGGGGTTCTTGTCGTATTCCCAGCGGTGGGGCCAGAGGAACGTGACCGCCCCGGAGTGGGCCGTTTTCGACCCCGCATCGCCGTCGGTGTCACGTAGTGGCACTTGCATGGGCGGATACATGACGGTCGCCTTGCGGCGGATCTCGTCGACGGCCCGGCCCGGCACGTAGTCGGGCATCTTCGCCAGCAGCCCTCGGGCCGCTTCGAGGAAGGCGTCCAGGTGGTATTGCGAATTGAACCAGACCGCGTCGGCGGCGAGGCATGATGTGATGTTGGTCATGCCGTACTGGAAGTCGCGATCGTCCTCGTTCGGCAGCGGATAGGTCAGTTGGTTCTCGTGGAAGTAGCAGACGATCGGCAGGTCGCGGCGGGGACGCTGCATCCATGCAGCACCGCCCCTTGTGGGCGGCGGGGAGTTTTCCTGCACGCCGCGCGCGGGAGGCGACGATACGGCGCCACCCAAAAAGGGTGGCGCTACAGGCAGGAGGGCCCTGAGGTCGGCGACGGCGAGCATGTCGTTGGCGAGGATGACGTCGTAGGGGTCGCGGTCGGCGCCGGCGAGCCAGTCGTCCCCGTCGCGGGTGAACCAGACGGCGGCGCCGCGCATGCGCCATTTCCACTTCCGGGCCGGCAGCGTCACGAGCGTAACCCGGTGGCGGGTATGCCCCGCGAGCGTGTCGACAAATGCGGCATGTGAGCCGCCGTAATAGGGCTCGAGGATGGCGACGTGGAGGTTGTCCTTTTCTGTGGTCATTCGGCGGCCCGGGTTCGGTCTATGCCGAAGTGTTGACTGGTTGGCTTCGTTTTGACTTTAAATCGCCGTTTTCGATGGCGCCAACGCGGTTTATTGGGTTCGAATCGGCTTCTTTTTTTTTCGTCGTCGTGCTGCTTGGTCGTGCCTGTCGGCGCGAAGGTCCTACGTCGGCCTCGCCGCGGCCGAAGCGGCGGGCCGGCGCGGAACCCCGGGCCGCGGGTTTACCTAACATATAGCGAACAGTCGGTGGTGTCAAGGCCGGATCGGGGCGGCCGCAGGGGTCGTACCCATGCCGCAAGTCGTAGGGCCGGGGGCGGACGACGGCCCGGATGAGATTGGGGAGCTGGCAACTCACTGGCCGGCGGGCGCCGGCGTTTGCCGTTCGGCGGCGGGCAAGAATATCCGAAAAGTGCTGCCTTTGACCAGTCGGGGCTCGGCGTCGAAGGAGCCGTTGTGGGCCTCGACCATCTGCCGGACCAGCGCCAGGCCCAATCCGGTACCGCCGGCCTGCCGGACGCGACCATCCTGGGAACGGAAGAACCCCTCGGACAGACGGGCGCGGTCCTCCGGTCGGATGCCGATCCCGCGGTCGTGTACGGAGATGAGCACGCCGTGGCGATCGCGCCGCGTCTCACGAACGACCTCGATCGCGACGTACTTTTCGTCCGTCGAGTACTTGATCGCGTTGCTGAGCAGGTTGAGGACGGCCTGCGACACGGCGTCCGGGTGGGCGTGCACCAGCGGCAGATTCGGTTCGATCGTCAGATGGTGCTCGAACTGGTGGTGTTCGAGTTGCGGGCAGTAGGCGTTGTAGGTGTCGCGCACGACCTGCCCTACGTCCGTGGGCTCGAGGACATATTCCTTCTTCCCCGCCTCGATCCGCGAGAAGTCCAGGATGTTGTTGATCAGGTTGGTCAACCGGTTGCTTTCGCGGGTGATGATGGCGTAGTACTCCTGGCGTTTGGCCTCGTCGATAACCCGGCCCGACTGGAGCGTCTCGCCGAACATGCGGATTAGCGCCAGCGGCGTCTTGAGCTCGTGGGAGACATCCGCGACGAAGTTTGCCTTGAGCTGGGCCAAGGCGACTTCGCGCTTGGCGAGCCGCACGAGGAACCCCATCGCGATCAAAAGCGTGGCGAACGACAACACCGTCAGGCCGAGGTAGATCACCGTCTGTCCGATGACGGCCTGGCGCTGCTCGCGGACGAAGGCCTCAGTCGGCCCGATGGCCCAGCGCCGCAACGGGCCCGAGAGCGGCTGCTGCCAGGGGTCCCCCGCCCGGCTGGCGTCCACGACGCCCAGTCCCGCGTTGGCGGGAACCAGCGGGCCGAGCAGGTCGGTGCTCAACCGCTTAGGGTTGAGTTGTGCCACGGCGGTGACCCGATGATCCTGCTCGGCGATCAAGTCGGTCGAGACGAGCAGGAGGTCGCCCTGATCGACGGTATGGATGCTGAAGTCCGTGCCGCCCGCGGAGGTCAAAACGGCGCCCGCGTCCGTGCCGCCGAGCCGTTCGCGTATCAACTGTGTGGGGGCCGGGATACGGCTCGGGGCAGACACCAGCGGCAGGATCTCGTTTCCGTCCAGTACGTAGAGCGCGTCGATCCAGCTCGGAATATACGCCGGCCCGTCAGACGCCCAGGCCTCAAGGGAAGCGTTCGTGAGTTGGATGCGCCGGAACACGTCGCGCAGATCACGATCGAGCTGGGTCCGGGCCTCGGAGGCCACGCGCGTCGCCAGTGCCTCGGCCTGGGCCATCAGGCGCATGGTGGCGGCGCGAGCGTGGGTCAGGGCGAGGACGATCCCGATCACCGCAAGGCCCAACGCAAAGACGACCATCCACAGGCCCGCGATGCGCCAGACCAGGCGACGGGGACGTCGTTGATAAGTCGGGGCGGGCATACGCTTTGATCGCCGTGTGGGAACGCAACGTGGGACCGACGTTCCCGCCGGTCACGTGTTGCGGCTGATGCGCGCCGGCTCCATCGGGAGCCGCATTGGAATAATACGCCGGTCGTCCGTATATTGCGATGGGTCGGCCTTCGGCGAGGCGGCTCGGAACGTTCCACGCAACACCGGGAGACGCGCCCGATGGCGGTGATCACGCAGCAGCAGATACTGGAACAACTTCGCACGGTCAACGACCCGGAACTCCACCGCGACATCGTTACGCTCAACATGGTCAAGGGCGTCGATATCGACGGCGGGCGCGTCGCGGTAAAGGTCGAGTTGACCACGCCCGCCTGTCCCCTCAAGGACCGGATTCAGGGCGACATCCGCGCCGCCCTGGGCCGCGTTCCCGGAGTAGAACAGGTCGATATCGAATGGAGCGCCCAGGTCCGGTCCAGCCGCTCGATGGCGAGCCAGCTTCCGGGGGTGAAGAACGTCGTGGCGGTCGGGGCCGGCAAGGGCGGGGTGGGCAAGAGCACGGCCGCGGTGCTGCTGGCGTATGGGCTGCATCGGACCGGCGCCTCGGTCGGGTTGATGGATGCCGACGTTTACGGCCCGAGCATCCCTACGATGACCGGCGTGGAGGGCACCCGGCCCGCGGTTCGCGACAACCTGATCGTTCCGGTCGACGCGGGCGGCGTGAAGATCATGAGCATCGGCTTCATGGTAGAACGGGACAAGCCGTTGATCTGGCGGGGCCCGATGACCCACGGGGTAGTCAAGCAGTTCCTCGAGCAGGTGGACTGGGGCGAGCTGGATTATCTCATCGTCGACCTGCCGCCGGGGACCGGTGACGTACCGCTGACGCTGGCTCAGCTTATTCCGATGACGGGGGCGGTGGTGGTGTGTACGCCGCAGGACGTGGCGCTGATCGACGCGCGGCGGGCGGTTCGCATGTACGAGCAGCTCAACGTGCCGTGCATTGGCATCATCGAGAACATGAGCTACTACCTGTGCCCCAAGTGCGGGCACCGCGACGAGCTGTTCGACCACGGCGGGGCGCGCTCGGCGGCCGCGGATCTGGGCGTGCCCTTTCTCGGCGAGATTCCCCTCAACGTCGCAATCCGCCTGCACGGCGACGACGGCGCGCCGGAGAAGATCTTCACCGACACCCAGGATTTCGTCGCTCAGGCGATTCAGCAGGTCGTGGCCAACACCGCGGGGCAGATCAGCGTCAGAGCCGAAGAGCACGCCGCGGCACCGACGCTCTCGGTGGAATAGTCCCTGCC
>Ga0214472_10000390_pt1 | contig 54624 bp, 42 predicted proteins | sample RVTome_6_FD_207662 | JGI IMG/M metagenome (GOLD analysis project Ga0214472, IMG submission 207662) | Soil microbial communities from uranium-contaminated site in the Upper Colorado River Basin, Wyoming, United States - RVT140D175 | ecosystem: Environmental > Terrestrial > Soil > Contaminated >...
TCTGGCCAGCGTCACCGGTCAGTTGGAACGCGGCTTACCCAAATTGGCCGCCGACTATCAACGCCTGCGCGGCATTACCGCATGGCCTTGGATTGTTAGTCTCAACTTGAACGCGAACTAGAATAAGTTCGGAAGAAAAACAATGACGATCTTCAAACAAGTCCACTTCTTATTATCCAACCTTTGCGCCTTGGCGGCTTGGCGGGAGATAATCCGATTTCTCCTTTTGAGTACTTTGCGTTCTTTGAGGTTAATTTTTCCGGTCCTGAGTTTTTGGTTGCGGCGTAGCCGCGCTGGGTTCTTCGTGGTGAAAACTCCTCCACACTAAACCCAGAAGACCCGAAAAAAAAGAGGTGGCTCGCGCAACCTGACTTGCAGTCTGAGGCGCCGAAGCGTTTGAGCACGACGGTTGCGCCAAGGAGCGCGGCGATCCGTTGGTTTTGGCGGCATTCCTGATTGGCCGCCGGCGGATAGACGATGACTTTATCGACGCGGGCTTCCGCCGCTTTGAGCAGATGATCGATATGCCAATGAATCTTTTTCTTTCGCGTCAAGTGGCGCTTGAGCCGCGCTGCCATGCCGCCCATCGCGCTGCCGGTGTAAACGTAGGTTCCTTTGGGGAACAGCGCGACACCTAATTTTCCGACGCGCACGGTTTTCTTCCGCTTGAGAGAAATGATCAGGCTGTAGCAACCGGGTTGAGATGCCAGGTTAACGTCGAGGAACAGGTTGCCGAGCTTTTTTCGGCTCATAAGTTTTTCAGCGCTGAATTTCATTCCGGGTCCAAGGATGAATTGTATTTTCCGGCTCTGGCGAATAATCGAGCTTACCGTAAGTCGGGGGACAGCGACCTGTCAACGCAGCCGTGGGGATTGCCCGCGCCGGATGGACAGCGAGCCCCGATTGCGCTAGGAGGCACAGAAGGACTCTCTCCCTTTAGGAGGCGCCATGATTCACACGCGCATCTGCAATCTGCTCGGTATTTCGCATCCGATCGTTTTGGGCGGCATGGGCACCGCGACTACCGCACCGCTGGTGGCCGCGGTATCCAACGCCGGCGGCTTCGGCACGCTCGGCACATCGGCATTCAATGCCGCGACGCTTGACGCCGAGATCGCTTCGATCCGCGAGCGCACCGACAAACCTTTCGGCATCAATCATCTCTTGTTTCAAATCCAGGAGGACATGTTCGCGGTGACGCTGCGCGCGCGACCGGCGGTCGCCGCCTTTGCCTGGGCACGCAAGGATCAGGATCTGCGCGACTACTTTCAGCGCGCCCACGACGTCGGGTCCAAAGTCATGCACATGGCCGGGGAAGTTCCCGAGGCCCTCCGCGCCGCGGAAGCCGGGGCGGACGTTATCGTGGCGCAGGGAACGGAAGCGGGCGGCCACGTGGGTTGGATGGCGTCGTTGCCGCTGGTGCCGATGATGGTCAATGCCGTGGCGCCGCTACCGGTTCTCTGCGCGGGCGGGATCGCGGATGGCCGCGGCCTGGCGGCGGCGCTCGCGCTCGGCGCCGAAGGCGTGCTGCTCGGCACCCGCTTCATGGCCACGCCGGAAGCGCCGATTCATCCGAACTACAAACAAGCGATCGTCAAAAGCGACGGCCACGATACCGTGCTGACGGAGATCCCCGATCTCGCCACTCAACGCGTCTGGCCGGGCGCCATGTCGCGGGCTCAGCGCAATCAATTTATCGAGCGTTGGTCGGGCCGCGAATGGGCGCTGCGCCAAAACGCGAGTGCAGTCGGCAAACAGGTGGCGGGGGCCCGCGCCGGCGGCGATATCGACAATGCCTCGCTCTCCTTCGGTCAAGACGCCGGCTTGATCGATTCCATCAAGAGCGTCAGGCAAGTGGTCCAAGACATAATTAAGGAGGCGGAGGAAATCATCAAAGGCCGCTTGCCGAGTCTCTGCCGCCAGAGTTAAGGCAACGTTTGCAACCAGGGAAGGTTTCGAATGCAACTCTCATTTAAGAATCTCGCGCAGTTTGGTCACCACCGCGGAGTCCAGTTTGAAAAATCTTGCCACGGTCCTTTCCACCTCTTGCCCCGATACCGGGTCGATATTCATCTGGGACTTCTTGGCGTCGGCGAGAAATTCCACATCCTTCATCGTATCCATGAAAGCCTTCTGCAAGATTTGCACGCGATCTTTCGGCGTGCCTGGCGGCAACGAGTAGGGCCGGGTAATCGAATTGGGGTCGTGAACCGCGGCCTGAAGCAGCAGGCGAGCCTCCTCGGTCTTTGCCAGGCTCACGGCGAGCGGGACTTTGGGGAGTTCCGGATGAGGCTTGGTCACCAGCTGAAGTATGAGATTAACGTCGGCAGTTTCCAGTCCCTTGCGCCACATCACCTTGATCGATTCCCACTGCCAGCAGCCGCCGGCAAGCTCGCCGCTCTCGGCCGCCAGCCGAATCTCGGCAGTGCCCTTGTAGCCGGGGATCGGTTGAACCGGCAGGCCCAGCACCTCTTTCAGCACGCGGGCCATGCCATAGGAGGCATCTCCGGGCCCCACGCCACCGAGTTTGACCGGTTGTTTTGCCGCTCGCCATTGTTCGACGCTGGTAATACCGCTAGCTTTAGTCAAAGCACAGGCGCCGGTATCTTGCACAGGCACACCGAGCCACTCGAACTTGCGCGCGTCAAACTCGATGCCGGACGCGCCCAGGACCTGGTTCAAAACCTGAAAGCCGTGAAAGTTGCCGATCGTGAGGCCGTCGGGTTTGGCAATCCGGTACAGATGGTTGGCGGCGACGATGCTTCCCGCTCCGGTCATATTTTCCACAATGATCGCGGGATTACCGGGAATACGTTTACTCATGTGCCGCGCAATGGCCCGGGAATAAGCGTCGAAGCCGCCCCCGGCGGAAAAACCGACGACGATGCGGATCGTCTTGCCTTCAAAAGCGGGCTGGGCCGCGTAGAGGGCGCCGTTGAAAAGGCTTAGCGACACGACCGTCGCAATCATGTGGCAAACTCTTCGATTCATATTAACTCTCCTTCGCCGTTGCCTTACGCTTCAAACGTTTCCTTCGCATTTAAACTTCATCTGATTCAATCTGTTTCGGACGGAAAGGCCGGCCGCACAGTTTACAATTAACGCTCTTCTAAGGATTGCAGTGACAGAGTATTCACCATGAACGGAATTGTCGCATTCTGAATCCAGTCGTTTCCCGTTCGTTCCGTCGATGAACTCAGCACTGGCTCTGCGGCTCTCGAAGGGCGAACGTCCGACTGCGACACAGTCTCGACGCCTAGTAGAGAATGGTTTTCAATTTGCCCAGCAGCCCGGGATCTAGCTTAAATATCCCCTCGAAAGTTTTTCTCATGTCGTCGGCGGTAACCGGCGCGAGCCCGATCTTAGCTTTGTCCGCCTCCGCGATGAACTCGGCGTCCTTGACGGTCTCTTGCAAAGCTCGCTGCAGAATCTGCGCGCGATCGCTCGGCGTCCCCGGCGGCAGCGCCAGAGTCTTGGTAATCTTGCTGGGATAGTGGATGCCGTATTCGATCAACTGTTTGGCCTCCGCCGTCTTCGCCAGATCGATCGCCAGCGGAACGCGCGGCAGATCGGGAAAGGCTTTCGGCACCGTTTGCAGCACAACCACGACGGTGCCCGACTCGATGGCTTTCTGCCAGGTGCCTCGCATCGAGTCCCAACCCCAGGTCGTGCCGTCGATTTCGCCGCTTTCGGCGGCAAGGCGCATGTCCGCCGTCCCTTTGTAGCCGGAGATGATCTGGGCGGGCAGGTTAAGCGCCGCCTTGATGACCTTGAGGACATTGTCCGTGCCGAAGGCGCCCGGCCCCGTGGTGCCCAACTTCAACGGCGTCTTGGCGGCGAACCATTTTTCCATGCTGGTTACGCCGCTCGCTTTGGTCAACGCGATGGCGCTTTCATCCCGCGCCACGGCGCCGACGAAAACGAACTTCTGCATGTCGAATTCGACACCCGGCTGGCCCATCACCTGACTGTAGGCGAACCCGCCGCTGAAATGGCCGAAGGTCAGGCCGTCGGGCTTGGCGACTTTGTAGACGTGGTTGGCGGCGACCAAGCTTGCCGCGCCGGTCATGTTCTCGACGATGATCGTCGGGTTGCCCGGAATATACTTGGGCATGTGGCGTGAAAGCATTCGCGCCAGCGCGTCGTAGCCGCCGCCGGGCGAAAACCCGACGATGATGCGGATCGTCTTGCCCTCGTAAAAATTGGCTTGGGCCGATGAAATCCGCGGGAGGAAGAGCATCCAAGCAACCGCGGCGATTAGGGATAATATTCGCTTCATAGTTCGACCTCTTTTCGAATTCAAATTTCCCGGCAGGGAACCGTTTTCAAAATAGGGGAAAGAACGGTCAGGCGTCAAGCAAAAAAATCCTTGCTACGGGGAAAAGGGCGCTCCCCAAAGCCTTGGGACTGGCGCCCGACAGCGATGTCGCCATCCTGCAAGTCGGCGGCTTTCCGGAAAGGGCCGCCGCCCCGGCTGTGTTTGGCGGCCAGCAGGTTGTTGACAAGTTGGATTCGCTGGCAGATATTGCAACCGACTCGGATTTCCTTGGTTGACCCGTGTTAGGAAACAGGCTGCCCGGCATTCGTCGCCGCCTAAAGCGGGCCACTTAATAGTTAGTTATCTTAACCCATGACCGATTTCGGCGCACTGTTCATCCAGTTCCAGGACCACCTCGCACCGAGACTGGACGTGTACGAGCAGTCGCTTTACCTCTTTATCGCGCGCCATACGATTGCAGTGGGTCAATTCGACGCGACCATCGGGTTCAAGTCCGCGCGAAAGAAGATGGTTACCGGCGTCGGCACCGCGGGTGCTCCGCCTTCCGAGACTACCATCTACGAAAAACTTAAGAGCCTGGAAGCGAAGGGATGCATCAAGATCTTGAGCAGCGAGCGCACTGGTACGCGCGTGCGGCTTTTCCCACCGCACGAGATTCCGGGTGTCATTCCGGATACCTCGCCGGAGACCTCGTTGACTTTGGAGCAGATGGACTTTTTTACGGTCGCAGAGAACCGAAAGTTGATTCTTGAGCGCGAGGGTCGACAGTGTTTCTACTGTCTCGCCAGTCTCAATAGCGAAAACCACGTCATAGAGCATGTCGCTTCGCGCCCGAACGGCAACGACTCCTACCGCAACGTGGTGGCATCTTGTCGCCAGTGCAATAATCGCAAGAGCGCTGAGGCGGCAGAGGACTTTCTACGCACGCTGTATCGCGAAGGTCTTCTGTCGCCCGAGGATTTCAAAGGGCGTCTCTCACATTTGGAGCGGTTGCGCGCGGGCGAGCTGCGCCCCGCACTCAACTGAGACAACTAACCCCCGCACGCACGCCGTCGCGCGGACTCCGGGGACACAATAGTAAATTCTTCTTGACCGCTTCGCAGGCAATCTAATACGCTTCACCCATGGCTCGGATTTCCAGACTCGTGGTGCCTGGTTATCCACGTCATGTAACGCAACGCGGCAGAGCCGCGACCAAAGAATTTAGGAATCGGAGACTTAACCACAGAGAGCGCAAAGACGCAAAGGTGACGGGCGGAGGCCCATCATCCCGAGCGGATGCGAGGGATCGAAGAAAGATTTCTCCCGGAGTCTACCCTGAGCTTGCCGAAGGGGTCGAAATGACACGGAGTGTCACTTTGCGCCTTGGCGTGTTGGCGCGATAAATTGTCTTCCAGTCGTTTTGTCCAACATTTCTGAGATAAGATTCTACTGGCGCTAGTAGAGAATTGGGAAGGATATCTTCAACAGGACGACGAGAAAGCCAACAGTAGGCTTGTCAAAGCAATACGTTCAGGTAGACCAGCTGGAAGCCAGCAGTTTGTAAACTTGGTTGAAACGCTAACTGCGCGTTGTCTCAGCTTGGTAAAGCGAGGACCATGACCGAAGGGGCTTGCCGGAATTTAGTATTGTGTCACCTGAACCGAAGACGGCAAGGCATAACCCGCCGTCCACGCCATCGTCGGCTCAGTGACTTTGAATCACCTCGGCTTTTGTTCGCTACGCCCCCGCTTTCGCTTATCTTCCGAAGATCGACTTGAGAAATTGTTCTTGCTCGGGAGACATCTTCGCATCTTCCTCGTAATAGCCGGGCCAATACTTCACGCCCGCTTTGGGAACCCAGTAGGACGGAACGTGATCGCTGGACACATCGACTCTTCGGCTCACATAACCCATCCCTTTGCTGAAAATCGTCTGGCCTTCTTTGGTGAGAAGCCAATTAAGAAAAACCTTGCCGGCGTTGGGATGGGGGGGGCGGTTCATAAACATGACGGTGCCGAAACCGGGCGACAGATAAGCACCATAGTCTTTGAAGTCGCTGACCACGCCGAACTTGAGCCCGCCTTTTTCGAGCTGGTACATCATCGTCCCCGGCCCGAAGTTTAACGGGTACTTGCCTTGGGCGACCCATTCGATCTGTCGGCGCTGGTCCCGGTCGACGACGGCGGCCTGGGCGCGAATTTTCCGATAGAAATCTTTTGCCTTTTCCGGACCCAGGACATGCCATACCCAACGGAAGACGCCGCTCCCGGTTCCTGAGGGAATCGGATCTTGAACCGCAATTTTACCCTTCCACTTTGGATCGAGGATCTCATATAACTCATCCACCTGTTCGGCTTTCACCTGCGCGGGGTTGAAGATCAGCGGCACAATATTTTGTGTGGAAATGACCAAATCAAAACGGGTGGACCGGTCGGAGAACTCCAAGCGATTATCGCGCCAGTTTTTTGGATCGACGACCTCGGGCAGTATAAGCGCCGGCTCTATGGGATCGAGGGCCTGCATGGGTTTAAAATAGACATTGGCGGTGGCGGTCCCGTTAATCAGGATGTCGACGGTATAAATACCGGCATCCCGTTCCGCCCTAACCCTGGTCGCCAACTCTCCACCGCGCGCGCCGGAAAACTCGATGCTGATATCGGGAAAAGCCTTGGCGAAGCCTCGAGTGATCGCTTCTCGGATGCTGTCGCCGGGCGGTCCCAAGACAACCACTTTCCCTTCTTTCTTCGCTTGGGCGAGCGCCGCGTCCCATTTCTTTTGCGAATCGGAATCGCCCTGTGCGAGGGCGCATCGGGCGCCCACCATTAAAAGCACAAGCAAAACTAAAGCGGCGAAAGAGAGCGCCGACTTAATGTAATCCAGTATGGTCTTCATCGCTCCTCCTATCTTTCTTGTTTTTGCGAGTTTTCTGAACGGGCATCTTCGAGCGCTCAAGCTTGTCAGGACCGCACCGCGGACCTGCGAAAACCCAATAACCGTCCGATCAACAAAAGCGCAAAGATGAGCAGCACCAGAAACACACCGAGCACCGCCGCCTTCTCCTTATTGGCCTCCGCGATGTAATCCAGCATCAGCAGCGAGAGTGTCCGCGTCTGATGGGTGGATAAGAAAATGACCGTCGGAATATCTCTCGCCGCAGAAATAAAAACGATAATTCCCACGGCCATCATCGTCGGTTTCAAGAGCGGCAGCAGGATGCGGCGAAAACCGGCCAACCAAGTGGCGCCGGCGGCGCTGGAAGCTTCCTCCAGCTCATGGCTAATCTGCAGCACGCCGGCTTTGATGATCTGCGTTCCCAGCGGCATCTCTTTGATGATAATGGCCAGCACCAGGACAGAGACGGTTCCATAAATCAGCTTTACGGAATCCCCCGAGCCCAAAACCGCCCATAGCAGTGCCAAGCTGATCAAGACTCCCGGCAAGGCCCAGGGAAGCCAGGAGAGGACATCGATGACGCCACGACCGGAAAGTCGCGTGCGCACGATGACATAACTGATCAGCGCGTAGAGAAGCGTCCCGCCGATGCCCGCTCCCAGTCCGAGGATCAGGGTATTTTGGAGCGAGCGCAGGAACACGGCGTCGCTAAAAACCGCCGTCCAGTGACGCACCGTCCAAACTCTTTCCATGTCGAAATTACCGAAGAACTCCATGAACGTCCCCATCATGAGGGTTGCCAGCGGCAAGATGATCATGACGAGGATAAAGAGCAGACAAAATGCGCAAGTCAGCCAACGCCAGCGGCCCAGCGGAAAGGTCCGCACCATATAGCTGCGGCCGCTGATGGTGGTGAATTCCTTACCGCGCAGAAAGATACGGTGAAGCCAGATGAGAAAGAAAACAAAAAACAGGAAAATACTACACAACGCGGTGGCGCGATCATAGAGCGGCGGTTCCCAGTGGATATAGTCCCAGATCTTCGTCGGTACGACGTAGATGCCCGCCGGGATGCCGAGGACCATTTCGACCTCCAAGGATTCAAGGCTCCTGATGAAGCCTAAGGCCGTGGAGGCGAGAATCGCGGGCGCGAGTATCGGTATCGTGATGCGCCACAAAACTCCCAGATCGCTGCTGCCGGAGGTGCGCGCCGCGTCCTCGAGGGCGGCGTCCATCGCCGTAAAGGCAGGGGTCATTAACAGGAACCGCACCGAGGTGCTGAAAGCCAAATGACACCAGATGATTCCCCAGTAGGAATAGACATCGAAGGGAGGCTCCGAGAGGGCGAAAACACTCATTAAAAGCCTGTTGATCAGTCCGTAATAGGGGTCCAAGAGTAAGACCCATCCCATGGTCATGGGCAGCAGCGGCAAGAAAAACCCGAGCCAAAGCGTCACTTCGATGAAGCCCTTAAGCGGCGTATCGGTGCGCGTCACGACCCAGGCGAAAAAGATCGCCAAGGCACTGGTGATGACCACTCTGACAATCGCGAGGTAAAAGGTGTTGCCGATGGCGACGGCGAGGTTAACGTCGGTGAAAGCCGCGACCCAGCCGTCAAGCGCCCAAACCGTGGGCTGCCCTGGACGGCTAATGACGAAGCTTTTGACTAAAAGGAGTCCAAGGGGATAGGCCAGGATGATGATGAGTATTCCGACGAGCAACGCCAGTGGAATCCAAGTCCAGGAAATTCTTGGCAATGGCACCGCCCGAAGAACGGCGGGTCTCGTGAGTTCCATCTTCCTTTACCTGCCGAAAAGCTCCTTGAGAATCTTTGTCTCCTCCGCGGTGCGCTAGACGTTTTCCTCGGTTTAGCTGAGCCAATAACGGTCTCCAGGCTTCGGCTCGCCGCGGAAAAACTTAGCGTCCTTTGGTGGTTTCATCGGCGAATTCTGGTTGATTGCCGCACCAGTTTTTTAGATCCGTGACCTCAGGCAGAATCAGCGCGGGCGTGATCGGATCGAGCGCTTTCATCGGCTTCATCTAGTTGATCGCCGTCGTGGTGCCGCTCAGTAAAACATCCACGCTATAAACCCCGCCGTCTCTTGCGGCCCTTATCCGCCTTTCATTTTTTTTTGTCAAGCGTCCCGCTAAATTGTTTCTTGACGGCAGCCGAGCAGCCGATGATACGCCAACGATCCCTAAGAAATGACGAGGCAACGACAAACCAGAAAAAGAGCTCACGTAAAGCTGGGATTCCGGGGACACAATACTAAATTGTTCTTGACGGCTTCGCAGGCAATCAATACGCTTCGCACATGGCTCGGATTTCCAGACTCGTGGTGCCTGGTTATCCACATCATGTAACCCAACGCGGCAGAGCCGCAACCAAAGAATTTAGGAATCGGAGACTTAACCACAGAGAGCGCAAAGTACGCAAAAGCAGAAATCGGATTATCTCGCGCAAAGACGTGATTGAGGCCAGGTCTTGCAATCACACATTGTGGTTAATGCAAGGCACGACCCCATCAGCGCGCATTTATGCTGAAGCGGTGCGCTGCGGCTTGAAGCGCGGCGGGCGGGTCATTGTCGTTGGCGATGGAGCACCGTGGATCTAGAACATTGCCGATGAACACTTCTACGATGCCATCCAGATTATCGACCTCTACCATGCCCGCCAACATCTGACCGAACTGGCCAAGAGCGTGTACGGCCAGGCCACCACCAAGGCCAACGATTGGGCCGCTGGCCGCAGCCAACAGCTTGATGAGGGCAACATCGAAGCCGTCCTGAGCGAGCTCCAACGGCTGCGTCCCCGAGATGAGGCGGCTCAAAAAGCGGTTCACAGTACCCTGCACTACTTTCAAAGCAATGCGAAGCGGATGCGTTATGCCAACTTCCGCAGTCAATCGCTCTTCGTCGGTTCGGGCGTCGTCGAAGCCGGCTGCAAAACCGCCATCGGTCATCGCCTGCAGCAGTCCGGCATGCAATGGACCATTCGGGGTGCCAATCACATCATCGCTCTACGCTGCCTACCGCTCAGCGGCCGATGGGAAGAGTTCTGGGAAGTTCGAGCGGCGGGTTAGCCGGCGTTACCACAAATATGTCGCGCACCCGTGCGAGTAAATTAGATTGACAACAACACCACCTTATCGGATACTCTCTGCCGCAACGAGATGGGAGCCAGTCTGCGTTCTCTGATGGGCGTTTTGGCCTTTCGAATGCGAGATGGCAAGGTCGCGCGCGGTTTTTGGGTTTTCGGTAGCCAGCCCTTGAAATCGAGTTCCTATCATTGACCTGGATGAGTTGGGGTGCTGCAGTAGCAGGGTCGACAAGCCCCAACTTGGAAGTCCCAGGAGTGGAGAGCAAGTATGTGCGAAATACCTCACGACGACATCACTCCGGCGGCATTCGTTGACGCAGGCACACGGAAGCTCCCGGTGGTGGACCTGAATGATATGGTGGAAGAGTTGCTACCCGTCGCTCGCTTTATCGCGGGGGAGCCGGAGGTCCGGCGGACGGGGGCGGGGTTCATCGGCTACGGCTCTACCAAGCCGGGCGACAAAGTGCTGCTTGCGGCGGACACTCACTACGACTGGCGGGTGGTTGAGGCGACGGCGCGGGCGCTGCGCGAGCGGGGCGCAAAGGTGGACGTGGTCACCGTGGACGTCGGGCCGGACCGCGACTTCACCGACGTGGAGGAGATCAACACCGTGATGCGCCGCGAGCCGTGGGAGAACCACCCGCGCCGCTGGGAGGGTGTGCCCTGGGTGGAGGAGCTGGCGCTACGGGGCAAGTACGACCTGTTATGCCACGGCAAGGGCGGCAGTATTCCCCAGACACCCCACCGCTACGAGGCCTTCCCCTGGCTGACAACGGAGCACTTCACGCAACCCGCCACTACCTACCCGCGCAAGCTGCACACGGCGATCAACGTGAAAGCTTGGCAGCAGATCCGCCAGAACGGGCGTGGCGGTCGCGTGCACCTGACCGACCCGGAGGGAACGGACCTGCGCTGGACGCTGTGGGACGAGTACTTTGATGGAATCCGATTGGGCAGCGGCGAGACGCCGTTTTGGGGCCATCTGATGTCACATCCTCCCACGCCAATCATTTCTAAGGAAGATGCGACTGGCCTGGCCGCCGGTACCACTTCGCATTTCGCTAGGCCGTTTCCGCAGATCCGCGTCAGCGTGCAGGACGGGCTGGTACAGACGGTGGAAGGCGGTGGAGCCTACGGAAAGGCGTGGAACGACCTGCTGCATGAGTCACGCAACACGCAATATCCGTGCTTCCCTCGGCCTGGCCTGTTCTGGTTCTGGGAGGCAGCGATCGGCACCAATCCTAAGATCTCGCGGCCGTCGCGCATCCACCGGGTGGCGTCCGGCGGGTTCGAGTGGGAGCGGCGCCGCTCGGGCGTCATCCACCTCGGCTTCGGCACCTTCTGGCGCGGGCCGGAGGAGCGCTGGGCGGGCGAGCGGGGACTTCTATACGGGCACCTGCACGTCCACCTGCTGTTCCCCACGCTGGTCATCGAGACGCGCAACGGCAAGTCCATCACAGTGATCGATAACGGCCGACTAACCGTGATGGAGGATCCTGGAGTCCGCGCCGTCGCCTCCGAATTTGGCGACCCGGACGAGCTGCTACGCGAGGAGTGGAGTGCACCCATCCCAGGGATTAGCGCACCGGGCAGCTACGACGAGTACGCCGCGAATCCGGCGAAGTGGATCTACGCCCTTTGAAAACGTTCTCGACAAAATCTAGCCAAACATATTGGGAGAAACGCGGAGAAGAAAATCCAAATATCGAAATCCGAAACAAATTCAAATGATCAAAGGAACTTCAATGTTCAAAACGAGGAGGATCGGATTCGGGGTTTTGGAATTTTTCAGATTTTGGATTTATTTGGCTGTTAGGTTGTTTCGGTCTGCGGGGCCCCTTTCGAGATTCGGATTTCGGGTTTTGGTTCAGTGGCGCAAAGAATTTTCTTGAATTCATTTTGTCAAGCAATTTAAGCGTAAGAAGCGGACCGGGGTTCGAGTGATGACAAAAAAATTCTCGATTTTATCCTTAGTCCTAACCGGCACAGTTTTTTTCGCATGGGCAACCCAACCTGCTTTTGCCCAGGAACCCTTTTACAAGGGTAAGACCATCCGCATCATTGTGGGTTTCGGCGCAGGCGGAGGATTTGATGCCTATGCTCGCTCTTTGAGCCGCCATATGGGCAAACATATTCCGGGTAATCCCACGTTGATCGTAGAAAACATGACAGGTGCCGGAAGCCTAGTTGCCGCCAGCCATCTTTACAAGGTAGCCAGGCCCGACGGACTGACCATCGGGACCTTCCATGGAAGCCAGGTCGTCGCGCAGCTCATAGGCGGTCAAGGAATCGAATTCGACGCACGCAAACTGGAATGGATTGGGACCCCCGGGAAGAACCATGATGTTTGCCTCTTGAGTAAAGCAAGCGGAATCACTTCCGTTGAACAATGGGTGGCGGCAAAAACGCCTATCCGGCTTGGCGGGTCCGCACCCGGCTCGTCTACAGATGATTTTCCGAAAATTTTGAGGGCCGTTCTGGGTCTGCCCTTAAGGGTCGTCACCGGGTATAAAGGCACTGCCGACATGCGGCTGGCTGTGGATGGAGGTGAAATTTCGGGACTCTGCGGCATCTCAGCGGCCTCGGTGAGAGCCACTTGGAAAAAACAACTCGAGGCGGGTGATGTAACGGTTGTACTGCAGAACACGCCGCGGCCTCACCCCGATCTCCCCAGCAATATTCCGTTAGCCATCAACTTGGCTAAGACCGAGGAAGGACGCCAATTAATCCATACCGGCATCCACGCTCCAAGCGCCATCACCTATGCTTACTCAGCGCCTCCAGGCACGCCACAAGATCGAATTCAGATCCTACGTCGCGCCTTTTGGAACACCACCAAAGATCCGGATTTTTTAGCCGAGGCTACCAAGGCTAATCTCGACGTTAACTCCATCCAAGGTGAGGAAATCGCCAAGCTCATTTCTGACCTTTTCAGGCTCGAGCCCAGGAAAGTCTCTCGGCTCAAAGAGCTCCTGGGTCAACCGAATTAGTTGGGCAGCCCCGGGTCTCTTCGAGCTGGGCACGAAGCCCGCGTCCACGATCGTGATTGGCCTGATTGGGGCCAGGTTTTGCAATCATAAATTGTTGTAATGCAAGACGCGCCCCCCACTCCCCTTAATAGTTAGCCTGCAATCCTCCAAGACCGACATTCTTGTGTCCTTGCCAACCTGAGTGGCGTGTAATTACAATGTAACCCCGAGGGGGTCTTCATGAAAAGCCGCATTGTTCAGATTGGTAATTCACGAGGTATACGCTTGCCAAAGGTGCTTCTAGAGGAAGCCCAACTTCCTGACGAGGTTGATATCGAGGCCGAGCCAGGTCGCATTGTGATTCGCCGAGGTAGCCGGCCCCGCGCGGGGTGGGCGGCCGCTGCTCGGAAAATGCGCGAGCAAGACGAAGACCGGCTTCTTGATCCCACGACGCCCACTCGGTTTGACGAGAAAGAGTGGAAGTGGCGATAGGACCCGCGGTGGCAGCCCGAGGTGAGGTCTACCTAGTTTAGCTTGATCCGACGCGAGGTAGCGAAATCCGTAAGACACGCCCATGTCTTGTCGTCGCACCAGACAAGTTGAACGACCAGCTACGTACAGTGATTGTCGCACCGATGACGACCGGGGGGCATGCGTATCCATGGCGGGTCCAGTGTCGCTTCCAGGGTCGGACTGGATTTGTTGCCACGGACCAACTCCGTACGGTCGATATTGGGCGACTAGCGAGGCGACTCGGGCGGTTGGCTCCAAACTCTCTGACCGCCGTATTGTCCGTCCTGGAGGAGATGTTTGCGCCTTGAACAAAATACAGAGGCTAACATCACGCTTCAGACCAATCGCTAAGAGCACCGTCTGGGCTGTGCGTTAGACGGCATAGATTGCCAAGCAAACCTACCGTGAGCTTCTCGACGCGAATATTCATGATTGATCAGGCAAAGCATCTTTCCCGCCTCGCGGGGTCAAAATTCGCGGCTATCCTTTCCGAGCCATCAGCCCATCCTATCCCGCAGTTCGCGGCACGGCGCGTGCGGGGGCGCGGAAGCGGTTGTCGAGCAGGCTCACCGGCGTCCTGTCAAAGCTATCCGAATGGTCTTCTTCATGCTCAGCTTTAACGAGAGAGGCGTCCTGGACGCGGACGCACTGATGCGGCAAGCGGCAGCGGCACTCGACACCGTCCTTCCGCAGACGCGATCAAACGGGTCTACGGCTCTAGAGCCCAAGAAACGGAGGACCGGGTTTCTGTTGAGCGAACGAGCAGCCCGCTACGGGAGTAAATAGCCGCCTACGATTTGACATGACGCCACCTTCTCGGATACTGTCCGCCCCAGAGATGGGGTACGGGGAAAGTCCATTTTCTGAGTTAGCCACTTGAGGCTCTGGAACGCGGGCTCGCACCGGGTCGTCGGAGTAATGTTGAGTGCTCAGTGGCCAAGCCCCCAAAGCAAATTCCTATCATTAATGGCAATCCCAACTGGAGGAGTCATGTGCAACTTCAGGACCGTGTGGTTTGTCTCCAGCGTCATAGCCTTCTTCACGGGCTGCTTCGGTGTCGCCGCGGCGATAACGTTGCCTGATTTAACAAGCCGCGTTCAGAATATGGGCCGAGTTGAACGCGAGGTGCTGTTGGTCAAGGGCGCCAAGGAAGAAAAAGAGGCGATGTTTTACGGGACGACGCCGGTCAATCAGCTCGCCGTCCTCAAAAAAGCGTTCAGCGCGCGTTACCCGTTTGTCGATCTGAAGCATTACTACTCCCCGCGACAAGGAATTCTCAATAAGACCATGAGCGAGGCGCGCGGCGGCGCCAATATTGTCGACGTCATCATGACGGACTTGAGCTACGGCTCGCTGTTCATCAAAGAAGGAGTCTCGCATCCTTACACTACGCCCGACCTGAAGCGCTACGTGCGCGGATCCTACGATCCGGACGGCCACTGGTACACGATGTACATGCTCAGCATCGCGCTCGTCTACAACCGGAACATGGTAAAGCCCAACGAAGCGCCGCGGAGCTATCAAGAGCTGCTCGAGCCCAAATGGAAAGGTATGATGCTATTCGATCCTGAAGCGGCTTACATCATGGCGGCCATGGAGCACGCTTGGGGAAGAGAAAAGGCCCGCGACTACCTGGCGCGCCTCGCCAAACAGAACCTGATCTTCAGACGCGGCACGACGTTGACGACGCAGCTCATCGCGGCCGGCGAACAGCCCATTGCCATCGCCGTCAACGCCGAAACTGCAGCGGAGGTGCGCGACAAGGGCGCGCCCCTTGGCTTCAGCGTCCTGTCGCCCCGAATTATAAAGCCCAACGGTTTTTTCGTAGCGAAAAAGGCGCCGCATCCCCACGCGGCCTTGCTGTTCACGGACTGGACGTTGTCGGAAGAAGGGCAAAAGGTGCTCGCGCTGGAACTGGGCAAGGGCGTTGCAATGAATGGTATTCCGGTCAAGTACAAAGAATTTCAGGGCGAGCCCGATTTTGTCGTGGGCCCGGATTTCGGCAGTCAGTTGAAGCAGCATATGCTGGAGTTTCACAGGATCTTTGGCCTGTAGGATATGCCAAGACCACGTTTAGCGAGGTTGCGAGGTTGGGGTCACCTGACCCCAAGTTCCCCCTTTCTGTCCAAACCTCCAAAGGGCGCAGGTGGACGCAAGCGCGCCTAAACATAGCTGCCGCAGGCGGGCCGGAAGCGCCATGCCATATTCTCTGACCGTGGCGGCCCACCGCAGAGCAACGCGTTAGCCAAAGGCATATTAGAGACGGTGGCAGAGAAACTGTAAAGGTGGCATATTGGGGTTTATGAGCAAACCTGCGCTAAACATAGGCGACATGAGTCCTGAGGAGCGTCTGCGTCTGATTGAGGAACTATGGGACAGCCTCAACGAGAAGCCGGGAACTGTTCCGCTAACCAACGCGCAACGCGAGGAACTTGACCGGCGACTTGACGAGCTGGAACGCTCGGGACCTGAGGGAATTCCTTGGGACCAGGTCCTGCAGCAGATCCGCAGTCGGTCTAGGTGAAGCCAGCGATCTTCCGTCCTGCGGCCGCCGCGGACGTTGAAGAAGCCTACCTTTGGTACGAGGGTCAACGAGCAGGTCTGGGTGATGACTTTCTTGCAGCCGTGAGTACGGTCATTGAATCTCTGGTGGCATATCCTGAACGTTTCCCTGTTGTTTACCGTCAGACGCGTCGTGTCAATTTGCGTCGTTTCCCGTACAGTCTTTTCTACCGAATTATTGACGATCAGGTCATAGTCGTGGCCTGCCATGCATGGACGCCGGCATCCAAGACGGTGGCAATCTCGGAACTAATGGCTAACCCGAGATTTCAGACCGATCGCTAAGGGCGAGGCCTAAACTTACCATCGCAGTTGATTCCAGAGGGTGGAACCAATGTCACGCGTCGCTGCCCTGTATCGTTATCCTGTGAAAGGCTTCACTCCCGAAGAGTGCGAAACGTTGACGGTTCTCGACGAAGGCAGAATCGCCGGTGACCGTGTCCTCGGGGTGCGTTTTGCGGATACCGAAGCGGCCGACGACGCATGGAGCAAGAAAACGGGGATGGTAGCGCTGGTAAACACACCAGGGCTGGCACGTCTGCATCTTACGTTTGAGGAGACGGCGCTTCGTCTACGCATCAGCTTAGCCGGTGCTGTCTTGGTAGATGAGGCACTGGACAATGAAGGTAGAATGCGGATCGCCGCTGCGGTAGCGGATTATGTGCTCAAGCTCGATGAGAATCCGCTTACCGGGCACCCGGACAGGTTCCCGCTACGGGTAGTTGGCGGCGGCATCACGTCGCGATACCACGACTCGCAGGCAGGCCAAGTGACACTGCATGGTCGTGGGAGCCTCCAAACACTTGCGGCTGTGTTTGAGAATTCGGAAGTGAGCGAGCTTCGCTTTCGCTCAAACGTCGCGGTCGATGGGCTAGGCGCCTGGGAGGAGCAGGCCTGGGTGGGACGAAAAGTGCGCATAGGCACGACTGATTTTGAAGTGGTAAAGCCGAAGGTCAGGTGCCTTGCTACGCATGCAAACCCTAGGACAGGTGAACGGGACTTGCCGATTCTGACGACGCTGACCAGGGTATTCGGTCAGGAACAGCCAACCTTTGCAGTAGCAATGGTTCCTTGGCACGGCGGCGGACAAATTCACGTCGGCGATGAAGTCAAGCCTCACTGATTAGCTGGAGAGTTGTGCCAGGCTTGGGCGTGTATATTCTTGCCTAACTCCTCGCTTCAGAGCGATTGCTTAACAGCGACAGCTGAGCTTTGCGCTAGACCGCATAGATTGCCAAGCGAACCTACCGTGAGCCTCTCGACGCGAATATTCGTGATTGATCAGGCAAACCATCTTTCCCGCCTCTCGGGGTCAAGATTCGCGGCCATGCTTTCCGATCCATCAGCCCATCCTATCCCGCAGTTCGCGGCACGGCGCGTGCGGGGGGCGGAAGCGGTTATCGAGCAGACTCACCGGCGTCCTGTCAAAGTTATCCGACTGGTCTTCTTCATGCTCGCCTTTAACGAGAGAGGCGTTCTCGACGCGGACGCACTCATGCGGCAAGCGGCAGCGGCATTCGACACCCTCCATCCGCAGGCGCGATCGAAAGGGTCTACAGTTCTAGATGCTCAGAGTCGATTTGTCGTAAGTGGAGGTCGGTGGAAGCCGACGCCAGCTCTTGAGGCAGAAATTCGCGCCGCGGCCTTGGGAAAGCAGAAATGTCCCGTGCTCAAAATTCCCCGATCGTAAACCTTGTCGTATTTGCGCAATTGCGCAAACACGGCACGCCTACTGGCCGATGGGATTCCACGAGCACAATACCGATTTTTTCTAGACCAGCAGGTTGTCGACAAGCTGGAGTAGCCGGCGGATATTGCAATCGATTCGGATTTGCTTGGTCGACCCGTGTTAGGAGATAGGCGAAACGGCACTTGTCGCCGCCTAAAGCGGGTCACTTAATAGTTCGGCAGACGGAGCAGGTCAGGACGCATCGGCGTCACGATAGGTCATGGCGGTTACTGTCGAATACAAACCAACTACCGGCGATCTGCTTCGAGCGGGATACGTGGGGCTGCGAAGTCGGCCACTAGTCTTCGCGCTCTCGTTTGGCTTCTTCGTTCTTGTCCCGTGGCTAGCTGCGCTGTGCGGCATCGTCGCGTCTTTACTGGGCGCACCAATCAGGCCATTGTCCATCATGAGCCTGATCGCTATTCCGCCGGTTGCCGTTGCAGCCTTCGTGCTCATCATGCTGTTCCAGGTCCGCGGAGCGCGTTCACTGCAAGGAACCCACACATACGAGTTTTCGGACGCGGACATTCGCTTGAAGGGTCCTGGTTTCGACAACCGTATCGAGTGGGCGATTCTGACGCGCTGTCATGGTTCCAATCACGCCTTGCTCTTCATGTCAGGTAATGCCCTCGTCATCTCGGTACCTGGACGGTCCCTGACCTTTTCCTCCCGGAAAGAACTATGGCAGATGGTTACCGCAAAGGGCGTCAAGCTCACTGGACGATGGAAAGTGGAGGCCGAACAAAGTGCTCCACCCGACGCACACAAAGACGCGCGCCGGTGAGCACTGGCGTTAGGCGTCGATTTTTCGCGCGCAACTCTCAAGAAGAGGGTGACGAATACGATGGGCTCTGTTTGGGATTTCAACCTACAAGGTGTTACGGGTATTCCAGTTTTTGTGTCTGGCCAATACGCGAAACTCCAGAAACAGCACGAGTGGGAGCCGATAGTTGCATGGAAGGGATATGCACGTGCTGACGAACCCTTGGTTGCGATGACCATTCACGTTGATTCAAGCAGACTGTATTGGGTCAAGTCGGTAAAATACGATTTGGTCGGCGGTGACATTAGAGAAATGGCAATTTTGCCTGTCATTCTTTCGTTCTATGACGGTAAGAATACGCTCGAGTTTTCAGTCGGTAAAAAGGGAATCGAAAGTCATGTCAAAAATAGCGAAGGGGCAATGGTTAGGATCCGTTCTCTTTCAACTGAGTTGATAACTCAGACAGGCCGTCTCGTTGAGTTCGTCAGAATTCCCGCCGAACCTCAGGTAAGTTTCGGCGTATTATTTCTGGTGCGGCGAGATGTGAAGTACGCGAGAAAATGCATTTGGAATATCCGGAAAGAGCTTCTTGCACGAATCCCTTTACAAAAAATATTCAGTTCCTCTAGGGCGGGGAGTATCTTGCTAAGTGAATTGGATTCCAGGCACACAATACTGAATTCTCCTTGACGGCTTCGCAGGCAATCTAATACGCTTCGCCCATGGCTCGGAATTCCAGACTCGTGGTGCCTGGTTATCCACATCATGTAACCCAACGCGGCAAAGCCGCAACCAAACACTCGGAACCGGAGAAATTAACCGCAAAGAACGCAAGGTGGCGCGGCCGCAACCAAAATAAGAAAAGTCGGATTCACCACGAAGGCACGAAGAACACGAAGGTTTTCGTAGGGTGCGCTTCGCGCACCGGTCGGTCTCGGAATATCTCCCGCAAAGACGCAAAGGCGCAAAGGTTGGATAATAAGAAGTGAAGTCGTTTGAGAATCGTCATTTTCTTCTTCCGAACTTAGCGTCTTTGCGCCTTGGCGGGAGGAATGTCCGAATCCGAGAATCTTCGACTCGCAGTAACGACGTCTATTTGGGGAGGTGCTATGCGGCTTGAGATGGCGGAGTTTCCGGTAGCTGAGATTACCCTGGGAAGCGAGTTTTGTTATAGCGCCGAGACCTTGGAGATCAATGCGGGAGAACTCAAAAGCCTTATCCTTGAAGATCGGCATATAAAGGATGCATCTCTAGAGGTGGTGGCTCCTGGCGCAAAGGTTCGGATTACCGGCATCCGAGACATTGTAGAACCGAGGGTGAAAGTTGAGGGAAAGGGACAGGTCTTTCCAGGCGTGCTTGGGCCCGTGGTCTCTGTGGGGGAGGGTCGGACGCATCGCCTTTCTGGCATGGCAGTGGTGATCGCGGCGGAATATGAGGGGACGATCCGGTCGGGGAGCGCGGCTCAGCGCAGCGCGATTCTCGACATGTGGGGCCCGGGAGCCGAGGCTTCCCGTTTTAGCGCTCTGGTAAACCTGGTGTTGACTCTAAGACTGGCCGAAGGACTTACCGAGCTGGAGGCGCATACCGCGATCCAGCGGGCGGAATGTCAGGTGGCTAAGAGACTGGCTGAGGTCACAATCGGGCTGAAGCCCCGCAGGGTGGAGAGCTATGAACTCGGTGAAGACGGATCAAAGTTGCCGAGAGTCGTGCTCATTCAGGGTTGTCATAGCGACAGCCATGCCGCCCACTCGGGAATCAGCTACTACGGGCTTTCAATTCGGGATTCACTGGCCACCTTTGTTCATCCAAACGAAATGTTGGATGGAGCGATCGGTATAAACACCACCAAGGCGGTATGCCACCATCCAACCACCTGGGACTGGCAAAACCATCCCTTGGTCTTGGGACTCTACCGGGAAAATCGTCGCCGGGTGAATTTTGCCGGGGTGATCCTGGAACGGATTCGATTCGAGACCCATCACGGCAAGGAGGTGATCGCCCATAACACGGCACAGATGGGGACCGCGCTTCGGGCGGATGGCGCTCTGGTGACTTGGGTGGGCGGGGGAAATGCCTTTATCGATGTGATGCTGACCATACAGGCTTGCGAGCAGAGGGGGATCAAAACAGTGCTTGTTGGCTACGAGTCCGGAGTCAAAGGCGGTGTCGATGCCCCTCTGCTTTACTACGTGCCGGAAGCTGACGCTGTGGTAAGCACAGGCAATCGCAACAGTCCGATTGAGCTGCCTGAAGCGGAGCGGGTGGTAGGAGCCTACGAAGAGATTCAGATTCTTAATTATCCAGGGGCGCCGGTGGTTCCGGCGCGCGGCCGAGTCAAACTGGATGCACTGGATATGATCGTTGGTGGGGCTGATATTTGGGGCTTGCAATCCTGGACGTGTAGAGCTTATTAGGGAGGAATGGGAATGAACAGTCCAAGAACGGTTTTGGTCGTTTGGCGATGGAATCCGCCTGGGGTAGAGAAAAGGCCCTTCAATATTTGAGAGGAGGAAGAGACATGTTAACAATTGTCCATATAGTGAATCAGTTCTTTGCCGGGCTTGGGGGAGAAGAGAAGGCAGGTAGTCCTGTGGGGGTATTGGAAGGGGCGGCAGGAGCGGCTCGTGGACTTCAGGCTCAGCTTGGGGATCGCGGCAAGGTGGTGGCGACGATTTACTATGGGGACAACTATTTTCATGAGCATGTTGAGGAAGCGAAGGGAGTTATTGTGCGTGAAGTGGAAAAGCGTCGTCCCGATGTAGTGGTAGCGGGGCCGGCATTTAATTCTGGGCGGTACGGACTTGCATCGGTGGAGATATGTCAGGCGGTAGCGGAGGGATTGGGGATCGGGTGTGTGGTGGGGATGGATGCTGAGAATCCAGCGGTTCCGGCGTATCGGGAGTATCGGAACATGAGGGTGTATCTACTTCCTACGGCGGAGAGTGCGGCGGGAATGACAACAGCGCTCTCGTTGATGGCGCGGTTTGCGTGTCGAGTGGGGAGTGGTGCGGAGATAGGATCTGCGGCGGAAGAGGGATACCTCCCGCGCGGCATCCGGCGGCTGGAACGAACTGACCGTCCGGGGGTAGAGCGCGCTATCGAAATATTACTCAAGAAGGTAGCGGGTCAGCCCTTTGTAACCGAGGTACCCATGGAGGTTTGGGACCAGGTTGCGCCCGCCGCGCCGCTGGCGGATTCCTCTTCGGCCACCATCGCCGTTATTACCACCAGCGGGGTGGTTCCCTGGGGCAATCCGGATGGTTTTAAGACCTACAGGAATACATTTTGGCGAAAGTATAATTTTGCCGAGTTAGGGGCATTGGAGCCGGGGCGTTGGGAAGCGGTCCACGGGGGTTACAATGTCTCTTATATGAATGCGAATCCTCACTACGGAGTCCCTCTGGATGCTCTTAGGGCGCTGGAGGCCAAGGGCAAGATCGGGAAGGGGAAGCTTTATCCCGCCTACTATGTGGTTCCTGGGAATCAAGGATCTCCGTCGGTGATGAAACGGATCGGTCAGGAGATCGCGGCGGATTTGCGCAAGGAAGGGGTAGGCGGAGTGCTGTTGGTAGCCACGTGAGGGACCTGTAGTCGCAGCGGCGCTGTGATTACCAAAGAGCTTGATCGAGCGGGGTTCGCGGTAGCGCTTATCAGCGCGATGTATCCTGTGGCAGAGCAGGTGGGTGCGAGTCGTATCGTGAAGGGGGTAAGCATACCGCATCCTTGCGGCGATCCGAGCTTGCCGGCGGAGATGGATTCCCAGTTGCGTCAGGAGATTGTTGAGACTGCATTGAAAGCGCTGCAATCAGAGGTAAAAGCGCCCACCGTCTTTTTGCCCAATATGGTTGTAAGCGCTTGAGCGGAGGAGATGAGATGCGCCTTGAGATGGCTGAGTTTCCGGTAACTGACATACGTCTTGGAACTAGGTTCCGCTACGATTCTGGAATTTTGGAAGTGGATGGGGAAGAGCTCAAGGAATCGGTCCTTCAGGACAAGCGCATAGAAGAAGCAGGGCTGGAGGTGGTTGTCCCCGGTGAAAAGGTGAGGGTTACAGGTATTCGGGACGTAGTGGAACCGAGGGTTAAGGTGGAGGGAAAGGGACAGGTGTTCCCGGGGATTCTTGGGCCCGTAGCCCTAGTGGGAGAGGGCCGCACGCATCGTCTTTCCGGCATGGCGGTATTGGCTGCGGCAAAATATGAGGGGATTATCCGGTCGGGAACCGACATGGAGCGTAGCGCGATTCTCGACATGTGGGGTCCGGGGGCGGCGGCTTCGCGTTTTAGTGCTCTGGTAAACCTGGCGTTGACCCTCCGGTTAACTGAAGGGCTTGCCGAGCTAGAGGCGCATACGGTTATACAACGGGCTGAGCTCGGGGTGGCTAAGAGGCTGGCCGAGGCCACCCTCGGGCTAAAACCTGAAAAGAATGTGGAGGTCTACGATCTCAGCAACGAGGAACGAGATTTGCCCCGGGTCGTACTCATTCAAGGGTGTATGACAGAAAGCCACAGTCCTCACTCTGGTGTGAGCTACTATGGGCTGCCTGTCAGGGAATCATTGGCGACTGTAGTCCATCCAAACGAACTGCTAGACGGGGCAGTGGGAGTTAATTGCACCCGAGGGGTATGCCACCATCCAACCACCTGGGACTGGCAAAACCATCCCTTGGTATTGGGGTTGTATCGTGAACATCGTCGACGGCTCAATTTCGCCGGGGTGATCCTGGAACGGATTCGATTCGTGACCCATCACGGCAAGGAGGTGATCGCCCATAACACGGCACAGATGGGGAGCGCGCTTCGGGCCGATGGCGCTCTGGTGACTTGGGTGGGTGGCGGCAATGCCTTTGTGGATGTGATGCTGACCATTCAAGCTTGCGAGCAGAGGGGGATCAAAACAGTGCTTGTCGGCTACGAGTCCGGAGTCAAAGGCGGGGATGCCCCTCTGCTTTATTACGTGCCGGAGGCTGACGCCGTGGTCAGCACAGGCAGTCGCAACAGTCCGATTGAGTTGCCTGAGGCGGAGCGGGTGATAGGAGCCTACGAGAACATACAGATTCTTAACTATCCCGGAGCGCCCGTGGTACGCGCACAGGGCCCGGTCACTCTGGACGCGCGGGATATGATCATCGGTGGGGTTGACATTTGGGGCATGCAGTCCTGGAGCTGTAAGGATTATTAACAGTGCCCAGCAGGAGAAAGTTCATGAAGACGCGGTTTAGAAAAAAAATCTTATCGCCACTGGCTGTTTCTATTGTTCTGCTCGCGCTTGGCTTTGCCACCTCGACGGCTGAGGCCGCGGAGAAGCTTGTCGGTATCTATTCCGCAAGAGTGATGTCTCAGTCTATGCCTTGGATTGCCCAGGAGGCGGGGCTCTTTCGCAAGCACAACCTGGACTTTCATCTCGTTTATATCGCCTCGTCTGGAATGGTGACTGCTGCGATGCTGGGTGGGGACGCTGAAATTTCCTTGACCGGGGGCGTGGGAAATGTCCGTGCCTATGTTCAAGGGGCTACGGACCTTGTCTTTATAGGCAGTGTAAAAAACGTCATGACTCAAAGTATCCTAGCCGGGGCGGAGATCAAGCGGCCAGAAGATCTCAAGGGGAATAAGATTGGTGTGACCAGAATCGGGAGCAACACCCATTACTTCACTATTCAGGCCCTCCGACGTTTTGGCTTAAATCCTGATCGCGACATCACCTTCATCCAAACCGGGGGAGAATTCGAAACCCTGGCGGCACTCACTAAAGGTCTCATTCATGCCGCCACGATGACGTCGCCGGCCGATGCCAAGGCGATTGCGCTGGGCTTCCATTACGTTGTGTATGGGCCCGAACTGCGTATTCCCTATGCCGCTACGTCGTTTGTGACACGTCGCTCTCTGATTGCGAAACGTCCACAGGTTGTCGGGCAATTCATGCGGGCGATGGCAGAGGCTGCGAAAATTTTGCACACGGATAGGGAGTTTACTTACAAGGTTCTGGGTAAGCAGTTGCGGGTGGATGACAGAAAGGTCCTGGATGCTGCCTACAACGAAGAGATTAAGGCTCTGGAGCCGAAGCTGATGATTACCGTGGATGCCCTTCAGGCGATCCTGGACGAGGTCTCCCAGCTCGACCCGCGAGCGAAGAAAGTTAAGTTTCAGGACCTCGTGGATTCCCGCTATCTGGATGAGATGGAAAAAGGCGGGTTCTTTGACCAGCTCTGGGGAAGCAAGAAATAATGAAAATAAAAATAGGGTCGCCTACTCCCTCACTTCAAAATCACTTCAAGATTCTTGACAAGCCTTTGGAATAGAAGGAACATTACGGCTAGCCCAAGAAACGTGACGACTGTATTATGCTGAGCGGTATATTTGCGCTATGTGAGGTGTAGAAATGGACAAAGAGCTATCGCGAATTCTAGACGAATCAATTCAACTGGAGCTTAACGTTGCCGATCTCTATCTCAGCTTCTGCCACGCTTTTGCCGAGGATAAGGATTTTTGGTCGCACCTGGCCGAGGAGGAGGGAAATCATGCTGCTTTGCTGAGAAGCGGAAAGCTGGAGTCCTTGGATGAGGGACAGTTCCCGGCTGAAATTCTGACGACCAATCTCGACGCTCTCATCAAAGCAAACGATGAGATAAAAAAGTTGCTAAAAGAACACAAGCAGAAGCCTCCGTCGTCAAGAGCCTCTGCGTTTGAGATCGCCATCAAAGTCGAGGAATCAACGGGGGAAATAGATTTTAGTTGTTTTATGAGGCAACAGGCAGACTCGTCCGCCGCAAAACTCCTCCACAGGGTAAACAAAGACGACAGGGACCATGCGCTCAGAATTCGAAACTACATGAGAGAAAAGGGCATTGGGATTCCAGGAACCATAAATGAGTCACAAGATAACATAGGTTGATCGGCATAGGGGCAGGGGTTGCCCCCTGCCCCCTGTCACACCACCGTGCATACGGTTCCGTACACGGCGGTTCGAGCGGTTACGCTAGCCCCTCTCGACTAATGACGGAAGACCAAGCGACCGGAAGTACGCATTCGAGATCCCCACGGACAGAGCTTTGGACCGGGCGAGATACCAGGGGCCGCGATCGCTAGCTATAACTGCCGCTTCGCCGGGGCTTTGCCGACAAGAAGGAAATGGCGGGCTAGAGGTCATTGCCCGCGTAGGACAGATTGAAACTCTTATTCACCAGTGGGAAATCGGGCACGATGTTTTTCAAAATGGCGTAGTTAAGGGCCGGCCAGTTGGCGAACGAGGGGTCCTTGATCTTGACCCGCCTAAGCGCATTGTTCTTGCCCGCGACCACCCAGTGCCAGATCGGACCGCGCCAACCCTCGACCAAGCCGAAGGCGCCTTCGTCTTCCGGTAGAGCGTCCAACGGTACCGCGAGACCGCCACCTGGCAGGGCTTCAAGCGCGCAGCCGATCAAACGCGCCGCCTCGCGCGCTTCTTCGACGCGCACCATCAACCGCGCCCATACATCCCCTTCACTGTGCACGACGACGCGTGGTTGCAAGGTCGCATAGGCGGCGAAGGGATGGTCGCGCCGCGCATCCTCGTCAATGCCGCTGGCCCGGGCGGGAACGCCGACCACCTGCATTTCGCGCGCCGTCTGATTGCTCAATCGACCGGTGCCGTGCAAACGATCAAGAACCAAACCGTTGCCGGTCGCGATTTCAACGATCTGGGCGAAATCGGCACTGACGCGTGCGATGGAGCCACGAGCGTCGGCAATCTGTTCCGCGCCGAAATCCCGCGCCACCCCGCCCGGTAAAAGGCAGCCACGCAAGAGCCTGTGCCCGGCCAAACGCGCGTTCAAGCGCAGGAGATCTTCGCGCAAGCGCAGCGCGTGCGCGTTGGCGACCGCAAAGCCCGTGTCCGTGCAAATCGCTCCGACATCCGCGATATGATTGTAGAGCCGTTCGAGTTCGAGCAAGACGACCCGCAGGTAGGCCGCGCGCGGCGGGATGGTCACGCCGGCGAGCGATTCGACGGCTTGACAAAAAGCGAGGGCGTGCGCCACGCTCGAGTCGCCGGAAATTCGCTCCGCCAGTTTGAGCCCTTGGTCGAGCGTGGCGGACTCAAAAAGCTTTTCGATGCCCTTGTGGACGAAGTACATTCGCGATTCGAGGTTAATGATCGTTTCGCCTTCGACGCTAAAGCGAAAATGGCCGGGCTCAATGATGCCGGCGTGCACGGGCCCAACCGTGATTTCGTAGACGCCTTCCCCTTCGACGCGACGAAAAGGATAGGGTTCGCCGTCATCATAAAAATCTTGGCGAACCGTCGCGTCCTTCAAGAGAGGATGATAACCGGGCGGCCAAAACTGGTGCAAAGGCAAACGGCGCAAATCGGGATGCCCGGTCGGCACGAGTCCGAACAAGTCGTGAATCTCGCGCTCGAAGCGGCTGGCGAGATACCATCGGGTCGCGAGCGACGGGAATGTTGGATCCTGCGCGGGCACGTTGACCGAGGCGACGACGATCTCTGCGGCGCGATCGAGCGCAAAAATATAGCGTAGGGTAAAGCCCCCGCATTCTAGCCGTGTGTCCTCGGCGACGATGAGTTCAGGACGGGCGTGAAATTCCGCCCGCAAAAAATCAGCGAATTTCGTAAGCCTCTCCCGCGGCAGGCTGACGCGCAGTTCACGCGGACCGCGCACTTCGATGGCGCCCGGTTTCAGATTGGCCGCAGCAAGCTGCTGTTTTAGCTCATGCAAATCCGCCATTCATACTCCCAAAACTTTCAACACCCGCTCTAACGCGGCGACAAAGGGGGACGGCAGAGTGAGCCCCAGCACGAGCAAGAGCGCAAAATTTGCAGCCAGGGGAACGAGCCATACGCGCAAGGCATCGCCGCGCGGGAGATCGGCCGGCGGCGCGCCGTATAACATTCGATTCACGCTCGCCAACATCCCCCCAAAAACCACGACGAGCAAAACGACGCCCGTCGCCGCCACCCAGGCATGGTTCTCAAGGCCGGCGCGAAAAATGATAAACTCGCTGATGAACGGCGCAAATGGCGGCAGGCCGATAAGGGCAAACGTGCCCGCGAGAAACAGCCCGCCGGTCCACGGCGCGGCGTGCAGCAATCCCCGCACTTCGCGGATTTCCGCGCTGTGATATTTGAGCAGGATGTTGCCCGATAGAACAAAGAGCAGCGATTTCGACAGCGCATGATTGACGATGTGCAACAGCGCTCCGAAGACCCCCCAATACCCGCCGAAGCCCAAACCGAGGCAAATGATGCCGATGTGTTCGACGCTCGAATAGGCTAGCATGCGTTTATAATTGCGTTGTCTCACCAGGAAAACCGCGGCGACCAGAAGCGATAGCAAACCGACCCCGAGCAACAAACGCGCGGCAAATTCCTGCCCGACCGCTGCATCGGCGACGGCTTTGAATCGCATCATCGCGTACAGGCCGACGTTGAGCAACACGCCCGACATCAGCGCGCTGATCGGCGCCGGCGCTTCGCTGTGCGCGTCGGGCAACCATGTATGCATCGGCGCGAGCCCCGCCTTGGTCCCATAGCCAATGACGATGAACACGAACGCCAGTCGTACCACTTCGGGATTGAGTGACCCCGCGGCGGCGCGCAGCGCACTCCAATTGACGGCGATATCCCCGGCCTTGGCGGCACCCGCATAGTACACCAGTGCGGTGCCGATAAAGGCGAGCGCGATGCCCACGGACGACAAGATCAAGTATTTGTAAGCGGCTTCGAGCGACGTACGCGTCTGGCGCAAATTGACCAAAAAGACCGTCGCCAACGTCGTCCCTTCGACGGCGATCCACATGACGCCGAGGTTATCCGTCGTGACCGCGACCAGCATGGTGAAAATAAAAAGGTGGAAGAGCGTGAAAAACAATCGGACGCGAGACAGATGCGCGTCGTCCAGTTCGGCGCGGATGTAGCCGACCGCGTAAAGCGAAGCGATCGCCCCGAGGAAAGTGATAATGGCGACCATCAGGGCGGATAGCGCGTCGACGCGAAATAAATCGCCGGCCGCGGTGAGCACTTTACCACTCCACACTTCGACTGCGATCGCCGCTCCTGCGCTCAGCGTGGCTATTGCCGCCACAGCGTGCAACAGTTCCATGAGCGCGCGCCGGCGTGCGATGGCAATCAGCCCGCTCGCCGCGAGCGGAATCAAGAGCAGACTCAGCGGCATCATTCTTTCAGCTTTCCCAGTTCGCCGACGTCGATGGAATCGAAATTATCTTTGATGTGATAGACGAAGACTTCCATGATCAGCACGGCGACCAGGACGTCTAGAAAAACCCCCATTTCGACGATGAACGGCACGCCATACGTCGCCAAGAGGGCGAGCAAGAAGATGCCGTTTTCCAACATGAGAAATCCCAAAATCTGGGTGACCGCCCGGCGGCGATTCACCATAATAAAAAAACCAACCAGGACGCCCGCGAACGCCAGCGGAATCGCATCGGCTGTGGGTAAAGGATTCGAGGCCGCGATGGGTGTCATCACGTAAAAAGCTATGATGGTGAGCACTCCACAAATAATGAGCGCCGGCGCGGTTCCCAGATACGGCGCGGCGGCACGCTGTAGGCCAATATTGGCCACGGCGCGATTAAGTACGCGGGGAATAGTGATGCCTTTGACAACCACGAGCGCAACGCCGACGCCGAGCAGTTCGAGACTTTCACTGTAAGCCGCAATCAGCATCGAGAGCAGCGCGAGGACGAACGACTGCAGTGCGAACACGCGCACCTGTCCCTCCAGACTGGTTCGGACAATCAGCAAGATGGTCAAGCCGAGCGCGACGAACGAAAGCAGATTGACGACCTTAGCCAGCACTTCAGCGGACATAGCAACTCCGATCATTTGATAAAAAAAGCCGTCACTACGGCCAGCAACGCGACCGTGAAAGACCCGGCTAAAAGTTCAGGCACGCGGAAAAGACGCAGCTTGGCGACCAACGTTTCCACCAGCGCGATGGCCCCCGCGAAAAGCAGGAGCTTTACCGCGAGGGCCAGAAAGGCCGTAAAGAGCGCGACCGGGGTGTTCGCGAGCGCGACGCCCCACGGAAAGAACAGATTCGACAACAACGTCAAGAACAGAAACAACTTCATCCCGGCGGCCCACTCCACAAACGCAAGAAGGCGTCCGGAATATTCCAAGATCATCGCTTCGTGAATCATGGTCAGTTCGAGATGGGTTGTGGGATTGTCCACAGGCAAACGCCCGGTCTCCGCAAGCGTAACGATAAAAAACGCAAAGAATGCGAGCAAATGACCCGCGTTCAACATTAACAGGGGGTCGGCGACAGAGCGCGCGATAATGCCATCGAGACTGGTCGTCCCGGCACGCAGAGCAATGCCGAAGATCGCAATCAACACGGTCGGCTCGGCGAGCGCGGCAATCGCGACCTCGCGGCTCGAACCCATCCCGCCGAATGCGCTACCGGCATCCAAGCCCGCCAGCGCCAGAAAGAACGTGCCCAGCAAGAAAAGATACATCAGGGCGATGATGTTGCCCATAAAGCCGAGCGGAGTGCGTGTCGTCAGCACAGGGACGATGAGCGCCGACAAGAGCATCGTGGTGGCAAGCAGGTACGGCGTAAAGCGAAAAATCCATGAGGTATTTTCGGGAATCACCATCTCCTTTGTGAGCAGTTTCCGGAGGTCAGCGTAAGGTTGACAAATACTCGCGCCGCGGCGCCCTTGCAGACGTGCCTTCGCCTTGCGAATCACGCCGACGAGCAGCGGTGAGCCCAACATGACCATAAGCAGCTGCAAGAGTTCGATGGTTATTTCTGTGAGCATCGAGCGTTCCCGTATGTCTTCAGGTTGACCTGCGCAAAAAGGGACTACACGGTCAGAATCAGGAGGGCAACGAGCGCAACCAAGATATACACCAAGTAACCATGCACGTTGCCCGACTGTAAGACGCGTGCTTCGCGGGCCAATGCCTGAATCATGCGCAACAGCGGCCTGTACAGCGCGTCCTCAAAAATCAAACGTCCCTCGTTGTAATATGCGATGGTGCGCACGAAATAACGCGATTCGGGGTGAAACTCGATGTCAAGTTCCTTGACGGGCCGATACAGCAGCGCGAAAACGCGCTTGAAGGGATTGGCAAACGCCGTGGCGGTGTATTCAAAGCGCGCGGTCTGTAACGCGCGCCCGCATCCCCAGGTCTCGTAATACCGGCGCCGATTGTTAGCGCCGATCAAGCGCGGCGCGAGGGGAATCGCCACGAGAAAGGCGACAAGCCCGAGCGCAATCCACAACGGCGCCACCCAGCCGAAACCGTCGTGGGCCACGACCGCGTTCCAATCGAATCGCATATCGGCGAGCCCGCCCATGAGATCGAACACCGTTGCTTCGAGCGGCGCCAAAGTCAGCGGCGGCGCAACGCCGAGAACGATACACGCGAGCGCGAGCAGCGCCATGGCCGCGCGCATGGTCCACTCCACTTCCCGGGCATGCGCCGCGCTCTCGCTGCGCGGCAGCGCGAGGAACGTGATGCCGAACGCTTTGACGAAACAGGCCGCGGCCAGGCCGCTCGTGAGCGCGAGCGCAGCCACCCCTAGCGCGAAAATTAAATTGACCGTGTGCGCGGAAATCTGAAAACTTAAAAGGAGCGACTGAAACGTCAGCCATTCACTGATGAACCCGTTCAACGGTGGGAGCGCGGCAATCGCGACTGAGCCAACCAGAAACAACGCCGCCGTTTGCGGCATGCGCTTGATCAGGCCGCCCATCTCTTCCATGTTGCGCGTATGAGTCGCGTGCAAAATGGCGCCTGCACCCATAAAGAGCAGACTCTTGAAGACCGCGTGATTGAGCGTGTGATAAAGCCCTGCCACGAGGGCCAGCGCCGCAAGACCGGGTAAATGAGATGTTTGAAACAACATTCCCCCGCCCAGACCGAGCATAATGATGCCGATGTTTTCGACGCTGTGATATGCGAGTAGACGTTTTAAATCATGCTCGACCAGCGCGTACAACACACCCAGCACGGCCGAGACCGCGCCAACGACGAGGATCGCGCCACCCCACCACGCCGGCCCGGCCCCGAGCCAATCAAAGGCGACGCGCGCGATGCCGTACACACCGAGCTTAATCATCACGCCGGACATCAACGCGGAAACGTGACTGGGCGCGGCAGGATGCGCGCGCGGTAGCCAGACGTGCAACGGAATGACGCCCGCTTTTGACCCAAAGCCGAGCGCGAGCAGAACAAAAATCAAGTTGCGCGAGGTTGGGTCGAGTTTCGCCGCCGCCGCGCCCCAATCGGCGAAATCCATGGTCCCGGTGGCGCGCGTTAATAGCAGGAACCCCAGGAACAACGCAGCAAATCCCGCGTGGGTCATCACAAAGTAAACCCAGCCCGCGCGCACCGTATCCTCGCGCTCGTGTTCTGTCATCACCAAAAAATAGGACGCCAGCGACATCGCTTCCCACAAAAACAGAAAGGTGAGCACATTGCGCGCCAGAACGACGAGAATCATCGCAGCGATAAAAACGTTAAATGCGAATCCCATCCGTGCGAGCGAGTGTTTGCCCGCGTATTCTCGCGTATAACCAAGCGCGTACAACGCGGCGGGAATTGCGCCGGCAGCGATGACGACTACGAAAAACGCGCTCAGGCGGTCCACGCCCAAGGCGACGCCCCCGATCGGCAGTAAATCTGGAATGTTCAGTTGTAGGTTCCCGCCAACGAGTCCGGCGAGGCCCAACGCGAAGGCGCCGAGAGCGCCCAGGAGCGCGCCCGCGTTTCCGACCAGGCGCGACAAATTCATCCAGGGCGCCGTGGCCAGCGCACCGACTGCGCCCGCGCTGAAACAGGCAAGAGTGACAAGGAGTAAATCGAGCATCAACGAAGAATCAATAATCATGGAGTTTTCGCGAAGGCGAGATTTTGCGGCACGCGTCGCATCGTAGAAAAAGTGGGCGGGAAACGAGGACTCATGCGCGTCTCTCCAGCGCAGCGAGAATGCCCAGCAAGATCGCCCGCGGCTCCGGTGGACAACCGCGCACGACCGCATCGACGGGCAAAATCGCGGATACCGGCCCAACGACGGCATAGCCGCCCGCGAAGACTCCGCAATCATGCGCACAATCGCCCACCGCGACAACGATCTTCGGGGCGGGGGTCGCATCATAGGTGCGCTTGAGCGGGTCTGCCATGTTGCGCGTCACCGGACCGGTTACGAGCAGACAATCGGCATGGCGCGGCGAGGCGACGAAATGCATTCCGAACCGTTCGAGATCGTAGTACGGATTATTCAACGCACCGATCTCCAACTCGCAACCGTTGCACGACCCCGCGTCCACCTGTCGAATATGTAAAGACCGACCCAAGCGTTTGCGCGCGCCGTCGTCAATGTGGCGAGCTATGACCTCAATTTCCGTGTCAGCGCCCGGCCTCAACGCTTCGGTGACAACAGGTGTTTTCCAAATATGTTTAATCAGCGACGCCATAGCTTCAGTTGAGGATAAAATTAAGTATCCGCTTGGGGAGTGATTCTTGACTTATTTTGCAGAACGATTAAGAGCAACGTCGGTGGGCTATGGGCAATCACGCGAGGACGAAACTGAAGTCGCAGGGGTGAAAGGGACCAGGCGATTACGATAGCGATCTTCAATAGCCCTTACTTGCTACTGGAACCGAAGACGAGGCTGCCGATTAAAGACCCGTCGCTCCTTTGGATCGCAGGTAGTTTCTTACCTCTGCGCTCAATCCCTTTACGCCGGTGAAATCCGCCCCATTCACGATGGCATTACGAAAAACAGTCCCGGTTAAATTGGCTTGCTGGAAACTGGCGTTCGTTAAGTCTGTATTGGCAAGGTTGGCATTGGTCAGGTCGCTGCGGTTCAAAATGCCCCGACTGAGTCGCGCTCCTTCAAAGTTGGTCTCACGCAAATCCATACCGGTAAAGTTCATGCAGGTGAAGTAGAGATTACGCAAATCACTCCTGATTAAGCTTTCACGACCATTTATCTTGTTATAAAGAGTTCTGAAATTTCGATCCGCCTTCATGATGCGCTCTCCCTTCCCGCGATTTACCTATAAAGTAAAGCCAGCCTTAATGACGCACCGTGAATGCTTCGTCGCACTAGGCAGTGATTCGCCAAAGCTGTGTTATTCCAGTCTTGATCAGATGCGAAACGAATCGCTGCGCTCAAATCCTCGTCTGATTTCCGACATCGGTAGAATCCCAAAAATCGGCCCGCCTCGGCTTCACAGGATGGGGTTGCGTTCACTTCGCAAGGCCATCCTTTTCAAGGAGTTCGATTTGCTGGAGCGTGGACATGGCCTCTTCGATGTGCGCTTGAAAATAGCGGCGCATGGTATCCAAGACGTCGATAATAAGCGGATCGCGTACCGAATAGAAAACTTGGTTTCCCTCCTTACGGCTCGTGACAATGCGTTTTAGCCGCAGGATGGAAAGGTGTTGGGAGGCATTGGCCTGTTCGATTCCTAATCGCTCGATGATGACCCCTGCGGCGAGTTCGCCGTCGCGAAGAACCTCTATGATCGCTATCCGGGTTGGGTGCCCAAGCGCTTGAAAGATGCTGGCCTTAAATTGACGAAGGGTCTCTGGCATACAAAAAGGACCTGCTGAAGTCCAGATTTATAAATCTGTATCATTCTTTTAGTATATTCGCAATATCGAATATACTGAATTAGCACATCCCCGCCTACCGTGAGCCATAGAGATAAGTGGGTAAAAAAGCCCCCGGAAGGAAATATTTCCTTAATAGCTCCAAGCGCCTAATTCGCCGCTTGCTAACGTGGGTTGATTAGGATATTGGAGCGCTTAATCATCTTGAAAGGCAAGCGGCGAGAATATGTACTACGGCGCGCGGGGAATCGTCGGTTTGGTCAAGCCCACCTATCGGCCGGGGTCGATGGAGAGTTTCATCAAACTCATGCCAGAGGGGGTCGGGTTCATTCCAACTCATGCCGGTATCCGGGCGGGTAACGAGCGGGAGCTGCAAGAAGCCTTGACGGTCGCCGAGAAGAAAGTCGCGCGGCTTGCCGAGCTCGGGGCTGATGTCGTCATGATCATGGGCGCGCCGCCGACGATGGTGCGCGGCCATGGCGCCGACCGGCAGATCGCCGATCAGCTCACGAAAAAATACGGCATCCCGGTGACCGTGGCGACCATCGCCCAGGTCGATGCTTTTCGCGCGCTGGGGATGCAACGGCTCGTGGGCATCACTTACTTTCAGGACGACATGAACCAAAGGTTCGCCAAATTCCTCGAAGACGACGGCTTTGACGTGAAGGCGATGAAGGGAATAGAAGTCCTGTTCAAGGATGCCGGCAAAATCGCGCCGGAAGCGATTTACAACTTCGCCAAGAAGGTGTTTCTCGAACATGGCCCGGTGGACGGCATCTACATGCTCGGCGCCGGCTGGCATAATTTGCCGGTGATCGAGATGCTCGAGAAAGATTTGAAGACGACGGTGGTGTCGAGCATTCCGGCACAGGTCTGGGCGACGAAGAAAATTTTACATTTGAACGAACCGCTGCAAGGCTATGGGCGGTTGCTGGCGGAGATGCCATGAATAAAATCGAGGGCAAAATGCAAAGGGCAAAATGCAGAATGCAAAATCGGGGAGGGTTAGGAATTTTGAAATTTGCACTTTGCACTTTTCATTTTGCATTTTTCATTCTCGGCGGTCTCCTTCAAGCCAACCTTGGCGCCGCCGAGGTGAGAGAGCGGGCAGAGGCCGAAGGCAAGCTCATGTTCTACGCGACCTTCAACGCGGCCGACTCGAAAGCGCTCACCGACGCGTTTAAAAAGCTCTATCCGAAGATCGACGCCACCTTTTACCGCGCCACAGATGCAGCGCTCATGGAACGCATCCTGACCGAAAGCCGCGCCGGACAGAATCTTTGGGACGTGGCCGTGATGACGAGTTTTTACGGCCACAACCTCAAAAAGCGGGGGATGTTCGCGCTTTACGATTCGCCGGAGCGAAAATATTTTCGTCCGGGCTACAAGGATGACCAGGGCGCCTGGACGTCGATTTATACCAATTACGCGGCCTTCGGCTACAACACGCGCGCCGTGCCCAAAGCCGGCGTGCCGAAGTCCTATAACGATCTGCTCAAGCCTGAGTGGAAGGGCAACATCGGTATGGATAGCAAGGCTTATGAGTGGTTCGGCACGATGCTCAAGGCGATGGGTGAAGAAAAAGGGCTGGCTTACATGCGCGAGCTCGCCAAACAAACCCAGCTGCGCGCCGGCCGCACGTTACTCGCTCAGCTTGTGGCCGCGGGCGAGTTCAAGGGCGGGTTAACCGCTTATTCGCAAACCTTCGAGGTGTTGAAACCGTCGGGGGCGCCCGTCGATTGGATTTATTTGAATCCGGCGTTTGCGAATATCCACCCGACCGGTATATCGGCCAAGGCGCCCCATCCCAATGCGGCGCGGCTGTTCATGGAGTTTGTCCTCTCAAAGCGGGGGCAGGAAGTGATTCGCGGCATGAACCGGATCCCCGATCGCGTTGACACTCCGCCCGAGCAGGCGCGCCTGATGGAAGGAATCAAACCGGTCTTTGCCCCCGCCGAGGTGATCGAGGACTTTCAACGCTACGGCAAAATGTTCGAGGAAATCTTCAGCGGCCGGTAGGTTACGGCGAAGCAAAGCTTGAGGACTTTTTCGGATAAGAAAATTAACCGCAGAGAACGCAAAGGTCGCAAAGATCTGAAATAGGAATCATTTTTTTCTCTGCGTACTTTGCGTTCTTTGCGGTGGAATCTCTCGGTCTTAGATGAAAGTCGTCGTTCGCGGATTAACCAAGGAGTACATCACCGGCCAGGGTTCGGTGCGGGCTCTGGGCGGGGTGAATCTCGAGGTGCGCGACCGGGAATTCTTCGGCGTCATTGGACCGACCGGTTGCGGTAAGACGACGCTGCTCCACATCATCGCCAGGTTGGAAGCGCCGAGCACGGGGACGGCGGAGTTCATCGGTGAACAAAGGACCAAGGCGCCGGTCTCCATGGTGTTTCAAGACTCCGCGCTGATGCCCTGGCGCACGGTGGAAGAGAACGTGCCTCTGGGCGCGGAGTTTCGCAACGAAGAGCCGTCGGTTTACAAGCGCATCAGCCGCTTTTTCCTCGAAGTCGTGCGGCTGTTGGATTTCGCCGGGTCGCGTCCCCACGAGCTCTCCGGCGGCATGAAGCAAAAAGTGGCGATTGCGCGCGCGTTGGCCAATGATCCCGAAGTGATTCTCATGGACGAGCCGTTTGCTAACCTCGACGCGCAAACCCGCTTGATCATGCGCGAGGAGCTGCTGCGCATCTGGGAGCGCGACAAAAAAACCGTCATTCTCGTCACCCATAATATCGAGGAGGCAGTGATGCTTTGCGACCGCATCGCGGTCATGAGCGCGCGGCCAGGGCTCATCAAAGAAGTCGTGACGGTCGATATCCCGCGACCACGCACCATGAAGAGCATGAGGGACCCGGACTTCGCGAAGTGTATAGAAAAGATTTGGGGCCTGCTGCGCTACGATGTCGACTCGGCGCTGCAGCGCAATCAGGTCTGAGCCGAAGGTCCGCCGTCCACAATCTGCCGAATGGCTGCCCGCGGCAACGAAATGACTCTTGCTTTTCTCTTCTGAAAATCTACATTCGGGGCACCGACAAACTCAGGAGGACCCGTTCCATGGATACATGTTCTTGGCTCAAGACCGTATGGGTGCTGGCTTTGGGATCGGCACTGGCGGGCTGCGCGGCGACTGCGCCGGACTATGCCGCGATTTTGGCCAATCCGGCTCGCCCGCAGAACGAGCGCCAATTGGACAGCGCCCGCAAGCCTAACGAAGTTTTGGCGTTCTACGGTGTCAAGAAGGGCGATAGGGTGGCGGACATTTACGCCGGGCGAGGTTATTACACGGCTATTCTTTCTGAGTTAGTCGGTATGCAGGGGCTAGTCTACTCGGCGATTCCCGCTCCAAGACCTGAGGTCACCGACCGTTGGAAGAATCCGAGTTTCGCGAATGTCCGAGTGCTCGAGGGGCCCATGGACAAGATCGCGTTACCGCAAGATAGATCCCTGGACTTTGTGCTCATTCATCTTAATTACCACGACTTGGCTCCGGAGACCCGAATCGCGATGAACAAGAGAATTCTTGGCTCGTTGAAGCGCGGCAGTATCTATGGAGTGGTCGATCACTCGGCCAGGGATGGGAGCGGAAATGAGGCAACGAAGACCCTGCATCGGATCGACAGATTGCTGGTAGTCAAAGAAGTCACCGGTTCGGGTTTCACCTTGGCCAAAGAGGGAAACATGCTGCGCAAACCGGAAGACCCGCGCGACTTCAACGTCAACAAAGAGCGCAACAAAGACGACCGCTTCGTGTTAGCGTTTCAGAAGCCGTAAGGAGTCGCCGCACGTCTTACCCGAGTTCAACCGAGTCTGTTCGAGCAGGGATCGAGCTTCCTTGAGGTCCGGTGTATCCGGGCGTAATGTCTTGTTCTTACAAGGACTCTAGCGGCTTTAACGGAAGAGGAAATGAGAGAAGGAGGAGATACCTCCACATTTTCCGATGTTGGGACAAGGGTATAGATCGGGGCACTAACGCTCTCTGGTTTGATCGTGCTTTTCCGTCAAGCCCTTGCCACGTGGCCTCCCGCCGCGAGAGCGGCGTCGACGATAGCTTGCGCCTCCTCGACGATGCGGTGCAGATGATCCTCTCCGCCAAAGCTCTCCGCATAGATCTTGTAGATGTTCTCAGTGCCCGATGGACGTGCAGCGAACCATCCGCTCTTGGCGATCACCTTCACACCGCCGATCGGAGCGTTGTTACCCGGGGCGCGGCCAACGACGCTTTGAATCCTTTCACCGGCCAGTTCTGTTGAGCGAACCTGCTCGGGAGAGAGTTTCGCCAGCAACGCCTTTTGCTCTGGAGTCGCTGGTGCATCGATCCGGTCATAAGCTGGCTCGCCGAACTCGCGCGTAAGCTCACGATAGATCTCGCCAGGATCGCGGTTCATCCGCGCAGTGATCTCCGCCGAGAGCAAAGCCGGGATAATGCCATCTTTGTCCGTGGTCCAGACCGTGCCGTCAAGGCGGAGGAAGGACGCGCCCGCGCTCTCTTCGCCGCCGAAGCCAAGCGAGCCGTCGCGCAAACCGTCAACGAACCACTTGAAGCCGACCGGCACTTCATAGAGTTTGCGTTGAAGCTTAGCCGTCACGCGATCGATCATCCGGCTGCTCACCACGGTCTTTCCCACTGCCGCTTCCTTGCGCCACTTGGGCCGATGTTGGCATAGGTAATGGATGGCGACCGAGAGATAGTGATTCGGTGGAAGCAAGCCCGCACTGCGGGTGACGATGCCGTGCCGGTCATGGTCGGTATCGCACGCAAAAGCGATGTCGAAGCGGTCTTTCAGGCCGATCAAATTCTGCATCGCGTGGGACGAAGATGGGTCCATGCGAATGCGGCCATCCCAGTCAACCGACATGAAACGGAACGTCGGGTCAATTTCCTCGTTCACCACCGTGAGGTTCAGGCCGTAGCGCTCGGCGATCTGGGTCCAGTAGTGAACGCCAGCGCCGCCGAGCGGATCGACGCCCATGCGGATCTTCGCGCCGCGAATAGCATCCGTATCGATCACCTTGTCGAGATCGCTCACGTAAGCGTTGAGATAGTCGTGCCGGTGCGTCGTGGCGGCGCGCAGAGCTTTTTCGAAAATTATCCTTTTGATGCCTTGGAGGTCATTTTTCAAAAACTCATTGGCCGTTGCTTCGATCCAGCCGGTGACGTCAAGATCCGCCGGCCCGCCGTTCGGCGGGTTGTACTTGAAGCCGCCGTCCTCAGGTGGGTTGTGTGAAGGCGTGATGAGTATGCCGTCGGCAAGGCTTTTATCGCGGCCTCGGTTGTAAGTGAGTATCGCGTGCGAAACGGCTGGCGTTGGCGTGTATTCGTTCCCTTCCGCGATCATGGCTTCCACGCCGTTGGCCGCCAGCACTTCGAGCGCACTGGCAAAAGCCGGCGTGGAAAGCGCGTGCGTGTCTATGCCGAGGAATAGCGGGCCGTCTATCCCCTGCTGCTTGCGATGCAGGCAAATGGCTTGACTGATGGCGAGAACATGCCGTTCGTTGAAGCTTTTTGTGAACGCGGAACCACGATGCCCCGAGGTGCCGAATGCGACTCGTTGCTCAGGCACCGCAGGGTCAGGCACCTCCGTGTAGTACGCGGTGATGAGTTTGAGTACGTTGACCAGCATCGATGGTGCGGCGGATTTTCCGGCCAGAGGACTCAATTTCATGGCTTTACCTTTGAGCTACTCGTTCGGCGCCTCCTGCGCTAGATGCAGTAGCGCCAGCCGCATGGTGCTTGTGAATCTGTTTGTAGGCCGGATCGCCGGCGGCGCCGAAAAAAACAAATGCATATGAATGGAGAGTTGCCATTCTTGAATATCCTATTTCGCGGCGGTTTTTCCCAGCTGGCCACCGAACTCGTGCCGCATCGCAGATATCACCCCGTTGGCAAGGCCTGGATCACCGCATGACCTGAAATGTTCATAAAGCGCGGTCTTGGGATAGAGTTGAATTCGCCGCTAGCCAGCTACCGGCTGCAAGTATTTTTCTCGCCGTCACAGGGACACTTTAGCTTGAGCATGAGGGGTCTCCGCGCCAAGCGCAACGCGGACATAGTGCGTTGCGCCGTCATCGGTGAGCTCGATATGCATGCTGCCGGCTGCGAGCGATACGCCATCGAGACCAACAGACGAGACCCCTCGTGCGATCCCTTGTGGGTTCTCGACGACGATTTCGTAACGCGACGAGTGATAGCGAAATGTGATCTTTAAGTCCCGCCACGCACACGGGATACAAGGATCGATGTGAAGTCTCGTGCCCCGCAGCCGGAAGCCTAGTATCCACTCGATGCCGGCCCTATACATCCACCCCGCTGATCCGGTGTACCAGGTCCAGCCGCCGCGACCGACATGCGGCGGTTCGGCGTACACATCAGCAGCGACGACATAGGGCTCGACTTTGTACCGGGAAACGCCGGCGCGGCTGCTCGTGTGATTGATCGGGTTCAACAGCGAGAAAAGTTCGCCGGCCTTGTTCCCCTCGCCGAGTGCGGCGAAGGCGAGGACAGACCAGATCGCCGCATGGGTATATTGGCCGCCGTTTTCGCGAACGCCCGGAAGGTACCCTTTGATGTAGCCAGGGTCCGGGCTCGCGCGGTCAAAAGGCGGGGTGAAGAGTAGGACGAGACCGTTATTGCGATCCACGAGGTACTTCTCGACCGCCGCCATTGCCCGCGCTCTACGAGCCGGCTCAGCCGCACCCGAGATGACCCCCCATGATTGGGCGATCGAATCGATGCGACATTCCGTGTTCATGGCGGATCCGATCGGGGTCCCATCGTCAAAGTAGGCGCGCCGATACCACTCGCCATCCCACGCCTTTAGTTCGAGCGATGCTTTGAGTGCGCTGACATGCACTCGCCACATTTCGGCGCGCTGGTGTTCACCGCGCGCGTCGGCCAGCCGCGCAAACTCCCAGAGGTTGGTGTGAAGAAACCAGCCGAGCCAGACGCTCTCGCCTTTCCCCGCAGATCCGACCCGGTTCATACCGTCGTTCCAGTCTCCCGTGCCGATCAACGGTAGACCGTGGCTGCCAACCGCCATACTGCGGTCGAGCGCCCGTGCGCAATGCTCGAACAGGGTACCGCTTTGAGCGGACACACGTGGCTCGAAATACGACTCGTCTTGCCCGGCCGCGAGAGTCGGCCCGTCGAGGAAGGGAACGACCTCGTCGAGAAGACCGACGTCGCCTGTGACTTCAAGGTAGTGGATGACCGAGTACGGCAGCCACAAAAGATCGTCGGAGATGCGGGTCCGAACGCCCCGGCCGGACGGCGGATGCCACCAGTGCTGGACGTCACCCTCTACGAACTGGCGGGCGGCGCTACGGAGTATCTGCGCGCGTGCCACGTCTCGTTGCGCCACGGTGAGCGCCATCACGTCTTGGAGCTGATCGCGAAAGCCATAGGCGCCGCCGGCTTGATAAAACGCCGCTCGCGCCCAGACGCGGCAAGCGAGCGTTTGATAGAGTAGCCAGCGGTTGAGCATAATGTTCATAGCCCGATCAGGTGTGATCACCTGAACCGCGCCAAGAACATCATCCCAGTGCTTCATGACCGTGCGCAGGGTTTCATCGAGGGCAGTCCCGCGGTAGCGCGCGATCAAAGCCCGCGCCTCCTCCGTGGTCGCCGCCTCGCCGAGGAAAAAGACAATCTCAGCACGGCCGCCCGCGCGCAGTTCTACCGTCGTCTGCAGAGCAGCGCATGGGTCGAGGCCGGCGCCGATTTTCCCCGAGAGCTGATCTCCGCGTTCGAGCGATGCTGGATGGTCGAGTGTGCCGTTGCGGCCAAGAAACTCCGTCCGATCACCTGTCCATGCGGTCTGGCGCCCGCCGAGGTCGACAAAGGCTATGCGGCCACCGAACTCGCTGTTCCAGGCGTTGCGTGCGAGCATTGCCCCCGTTTCCGGGTCGACCTCGGTGACAATGAAGGGCGCGGAGGCGCTCCGCGAAACGCCGAGCACCCACTCGACATACGCCGTCACAGAGAGACGTCTGGATCGGCCTGAGTGATTCTCGATGGTGAGGCGGGAAATCTTAATCGGGTCCTCGATCGGCACGAACTGCAAAAGGTCGAGCGCGACCCCATGTGACCTGTGCTCGAAGCGGCTGTAGCCCTGGCCGTGTCGAGCGATATAGGGCCAAGCCTCCTCGCGGATCGGCAGCACCGTTGGTCCCCACAGCTCGGCACTGTCTTCGTCCCGGATGTATATCGTCTCGCCCGGCGGATCGCTGACCGGGTCGTTTGACCACGAACTGAGCTGGTTCTCACGGCTGTTGAGCGACCATGTGTAACCGGAGCCCGACTCCGAAACCTGGAAGCCAAAGGAAGGGTTCGTAATCACGTTGATCCAGGGCGTCGGCGTCCACTGTCCCTCGCCTAGAATCGTCACGTACTCACGGCCATCCGCAGCAAAGCCGCCGAGGCCGTTGAAGAACTCAAGTTCGAGCAGCGGCGGCAAAATATCCACTGACTTCGTCGTGGGCAAACGCCGCGCTAGTGGAAGTAAGGCGGCCTCGGATCGCGGCTGACGTACGACCTGCTCGGCCAGAGTCCCGCGGCGGCTCAAAAGCACGGCACGCGCGGCGGTCTGGAGAAGGGTGCGATCCTCAGCCGAAATGAGATCTCCGCGCACAATAAATACGCTGCCGGACGGTTCATGCCCCTCGTGCTGCAAGCGCGACTGGCTGGTCCGGACCTGGGCTTCCAGAGAGGCCTGGAGATCTTGAGCGTAGGACGGGGCCTGTTCGTTCAGGATCACGAGATCGACCGCCAGTTGCTTCATCCGCCAGTATTCATGGGCGCGAAGGAGTTGCCGGACAATTCCCTGATCCACGGTTTCGTCGATGCGAACCAGAACAATCGGCATGTCCCCGGAAATTCCATGCCGCCAGAGTGCCGAGGGTCCCCGGGTATTGCCTGCGAGCACCGTGGATGAAGGCCGCAGCGTGGGGTCCGAGTACAGGATCTGGCCGGCGAGCTCCTGGAAGAGGTAGGCCTCATCGGGATCAATGCCGAGATGGTGTAATTGGACTTGGGCCTGCGTCCACGCCAGCGTGGCCGCGCGCTCAAACGTTGTTGGATTGTTGTACTCGTCGGCCAAGGCGAGCGCGTCGTCGCGCGATGGCGCGATGAGCGTCGAGAAGGTGACCCGCGCGGTGGCGCCCGGCGCAAGCCGAACGCGGCGTCGGAGGCTAACGATCGGGTCGAGCACTGCCCCGAACGTGTTGGAGAGCGGGCGGCCGTCAATGACCGACATCGGCGTTCGGATGCCGCGCCCGCGGCCGAGAAACCGGGCGCGGTCGGTCTCATATTGCAGCTCGCCGACGGTTTCTCCTTCGGCGACGACTACGTGCGCCGCCCAGACCTGGGACTCGCCGGGTGACCGTGGCCGGCGCGTAGCGAGCAGGGCGCCGAGTTCGGGAGCAAATTCCGTCTGCACGAACAAGTTGGAAAACGCCGGGTGTGCTGCGTCGGCTGCGGGCGGCGCCAGGACGATTTCGGCGTATGAGGTCAGCTCGATCTCTCGGCTTCGCAGCCCCAGATTCGTGAGCGACACCCGGCGCACCTCGGCGTCGTGCTCCGGCGAAACGACGACTTCAAGCGTGGTCGCAATCGCGCCGTCGCGCCGCCGGATCTCGACGTGATCCTCGGAAAAAGCCGCTTCATAGCTGTCCGGTTCAACGCCGCTCGGTTGGTATGCAGCCGACCAGAGCTGGCCGCTGTGTCCGTCGCGAATAAAAACGTGCGTACCCCAGGCATCACGCGTGCGGTCCTCGCGCCACCGCGTGACCGCAAGGTCGCGCCAGTGGCTGTATCCGGAGCCCGCTGTCGTAACCATCACCGCGTATCGCCCATTGGAGAGGAGGTGGATGCCGGGAGTCGGATCGTGCGGGGAGGTGAAGCGACGGAGGACCGGAGGAACGAGATCGCGGACGTTCGCGACCGCCCGCACCTCCTCGACCCTCGGCCGAGCGACCAGGACGTCCCGCGGAGTCCGTTCCTGCAAGAGCAGCTCCGCGGCTTGCATGCGCGGCTCGGCGTGAAAGCGCCCGCGCATGACGCCCTCGTAAAGGACATTCGCAATCGCCACGAGCGACATCCCCTGGTGATGCGCCATATAAGCGCGCACGACAGCCACGTCTTGGTCCTCGGGAACTCGCGTGGCCGTGTAATCGAGCGCCTCGTAAAAGCCGTAGCGGCTGCTCGCCCCGGCCCGGCTGAGACGTAGGAAGTTCTGCGCCGCCGCCCGGGGGTCGATCATCGCCGCCAGCGCCGTCGCGTAAGGGGCGACCACCACGTCTTCGCTCAGCCCGCGTTTGAGCCCTAAACCCGGCACACCGAAATTCGAATACTGGTAGGTCAACTCCAGATTGCGCGCATTGTAGGCCGATTCTGAGACTCCCCATGGCACGCCATGCTCGGTTCCATATTTCCTCTGACGGCGGACGATGAGTTGGTACGTCTGACCTAACAGACTCGTCGATGGAGAGCGCATGACGAGCGCGGGCATAAGGTATTCGAACATCGACCCGGACCATGAGACCAGGGCAGATCCTCGGTCTACGGGTGTCAAAGCACGACCGAGGTGAAACCAATGGGTCGACGGGACATCACCCTTTGCAATGGCGATGAAGCTTGTGAGCCGCGCCTCAGACGCGAGCAGATCATAAAAACTTGGGTCGAGGCTGCTATCGGCAACGCGGTAACCGATCGAGAATAGCTTGCGGGTCGGGTCGAAGAGAAAGCCAAACTCCATCGCGTCGAACATCGTCTTGGTGAGCTGGACGAGGGTGGAAAGGCGGTGGACCAGTGCTCCGGAGGCTGCGGCAGAATGTGCGAGGCTCTCGATGATTGCATCGATTCGTTTAAGGGTATCGCTCTGTGCAGCGCTGTCGCTGGCCAAGCGCGCGCGCAGAGTGGTGAGTTCGTGTATGGCGATCTCACAGCGGTCCGGCGTGTCGGCCAGAGTCGGGGACGAGAGAAAAAAACGCGCGAGCGCCAGTGAACCCAACGCTTCCTCCAAAGTCCCAGCGCCATGAGCGACGACACTCCCAAAGACAAGCCGCGCCCAGGGAAGGACCATGTCGAGATCGCGCGCGTGGCCCTCGATGCCCGCGTCCACGGCCTCCGCCCAGGCGAGCAACTCCGCATCGGCGTTGTCACCCCGTTCCGCGGTCAGCGTGCGCGCGATGTCCGTCACGTTATGAGAGCGGGCCTCGAGTTCAGTAAGACGCGCGACCCAATCACCTGGAGTTACAGCGACCGGGCCGAGAGCCCGCGACAGGGCGTCGAGCGCTTCATCCAGGTGCTTGCGGGTGACCGTTTGCGTGCGCCGGTCGTCAACGATCGCGCGCGCCGAGGCGCGGAGGAGCAGGACGGCATCGGCCATCCCGCAGAGCACCTGCGGGCCAAGCAGCGGGCGGTCGATGATGTTCTGGCACGCCTGTCCGAGCGCGACGAGATGACCGGCGAGGTTTCCACTATCGACGGAGGATACGTATTTAGGGTCGAGCGGGCGCAGGTCACGGGTGTCATACCAGTTATAGAAATGACCACGAAAACGCTCGAGGCCGTCCATCGTGCCGAGCGTGGCTTCGAGCCGCTCGATTGCGGCCACGGTGCCGAGCCAGCCGAAATCGTGCGCGGCAATGATGGAAAGGAGATACAACCCGAGGTTGGTCGGCGATGTGCGGTGGGCCACGACCGGTGTCGGATCTTCCTGAAAATTGTCGGGAGGAAGGGCGTGGTCTTCCGGGCCGACAAAGGTCTCGAAGAACCGCCAGGTGCGGCGCGCGGTCAACCGGAGCGTGCAAGCGTCATCCGGCGAAAGAGGCCGAGCAGCCGCGGCGCGCGGTGGCAGGCTGATCCAGTGTGCCACCATAGGCGACAGAGCCCAGAGAATCGCGAACGGCGCCGCAATCGGCCAGGCTTCCGGCGGCCGGAACACAACAAGGAGGCCTACTGCGGCGGCGAGCGCCACCGTCCCGTTCATTCGGCGATAAAAGCTGGCAAGGATGAGATCGAAACCAGATTTCGCTTGCGCTGCAGTTACCCACTCGAGTAACTTTCGGCGTGTCACATAGACGCGGAAGAGCGTCCGGATGATCGCGTCGGTCATCAGCCATGCCTGGTCGGCAAGTAACGTTACCGTAAGTCCCACGTGCGACGCCGCAAGGAACAGGTCCGTGCCGACCGCCCGCCAGTGGCTGCGTTTTGAAATCCCGCGGCGATGCGGGATCAGTCCAGTCAGGACGGGCAAAAGTGGAGGGATGGCGATGGTAGCGAGAATGAATGTCGTCCAGATCACCGGCGAGGCGAACGGCAGCGTCCACCCGGCGATCAAGGTCAGAAAGGCGGCCGGTGCCGACAGCGTGCGCCGGAGGTTATCGAGCATCTTCCAACGGCCAATCAAGGGAATCGAGGTGCGGATCCGATCGCCGCTCGCGTCTCTCGCGTGCCCTATGATCCACGGCAGCAGCTGCCAGTCACCGCGCGCCCAGCGATGCTGGCGGACCACGGCGACCTCGTAGTGCGAGGGAAACTCCTCGAAGAACTCGATATCGGTGACCAGTCCCGCCCGCGCAAAGATGCCTTCAAAGAGATCGTGACTCAACAAGGCATTCTCCGGCACCCGCCCGGCGAGGGCGACCTCGAACGCATCGATGTCGTAGATCCCTTTCCCCGTGTAGGAACCTTCGCCGAAAAGGTCCTGGTAGACGTCGGAGACGGCAGAGGCGTACGGGTCAACGCCAGCCGGGCCCGAGGAGATCCTCTGGAAAAGAGAGCCTTCGCGATCGGTCGGTAGCGTCGGCGTCACGCGCGGCTGAAGCACGGCGTACCCCTCAACGACTTGGCCGACACGAGGGTCAAACCTCGGCCGATTGAGGGGATGCGCCATTGTGCCGACCAATCGAGCGGCGGACCCCCGCGGCAACCGTGTATCGGCATCCAGTGTGATGACGTAGCGAACGCCGGAAGGCACGAGAGGTGCTCGACCATTCGTTGGCACGAAGGTGGTGTCTGTGGCACCGCGCAGTAGGCGGTTCAGTTCATGAAGCTTCCCGCGTTTGCGTTCCCACCCGATCCACTTCCGCTCGCTCTCGTTCCAGCCGCGCCTCCGGTGGAACAGGAGAAATCGCTCGCTCCCATCCGGGGCGGGCCCATGGCGCCGGTTCAGCTGCGCTATACCGTCAACGGTCGCGGCCAGCAGCTCGCCGTCTCCCGGCATGGTTTCCTGGGGTGCGTCTGTCCAGTCGGAAAGGAACGCGAAACGAAGATCGCCGTCTGGATTCGCCAGGTAGTGGACTTCCAGCCGCTCGACCTGCTCCGCAATCTGGGCTTGCCCTGTCAGGAGAGTCGGTACAACGACCAATGTCCGCAGATCCGCCGGCACTCCATCGCGGAGCGCGAGCCTGGGCAGCGCCCGTGGCCCGATCAGCTCAGTGACTTCGCGATTCACCACCGCGGTCGCCAGATCCGAGGCAGGGATGAGAGCGAGAAGCCCGACCAGCAGCAGGCCCACTACACCGACTTCTGCTGCACCGGAATTGAAGAGGAACAAAGCAAGGATGACGCCGCTGACAATCGCGATGGTGCCAACGTACCGAGACGTCGCTTGAGCAACGTAAACACGAATAAGCCAAGTCTTGATTGGCATGCGAAAGCCGAGTTCCTGCTCGAAGACTACACGTCCGTGCGCGATGAGGTAATAGCCGGGGTCCCCTCGCCGGTCCCCGGTTGGCTCATTGACTCCTTCAGATTCGCGCCGGAAACGTTGCGCGTGAAAAATCGCCCGCCGGGCAACTTCAAGCTCATCGTACTGTGAGCACCGCGAGAGTTCCTCGATCGCGTGCCGGTAACGATCGCGTGTCGCGAAGTCCGGAGCGGCAAAGCCGGTGTCGGTCCAGAGTATTGCGTCGACAAGACTGACGCTCTCGAAGAATTCCGCCCAGTCGAAGGCGGAGATTAGGCGCATGCTGGTAATCACGTTGCGCACGGTCACGTTCGTCGCCGCCTCCCGCTGGTGCTGGAGCCGGACAATCTCATCGGCGGTTGTGCCCTGCGCCGCTAGATGCTCCTCGAGCCAGCGAAGAGCCGGCATGACCGCCGGGTCCTGATCGCGCAGCCGCTGGACGAGTTGCACCACGAAGGCCGTCGCCAGCGGGGCGCCCTCGAACCGCCGCAGGATCGCCGCCGCGGGCTCGATTGAATTGCCGCCGAGTCCGAGCAGGCGGTCGACCACCGCGTCGGCCTCTTGGCGCGCCGCCCGGCTGTGCACGATCCGCTCCGCCAGGCGCCGGAGGTTTTCGACGAGCACCACCCGCAAGGTGATCGCGACCGTCCACAACTCGCCGATCGTCAATGGCTGCACGCGCTGGTAGGCGCGCACGAACCGACGGAGCATCTCCGGGTCAAACCGGCTGTCGGTATGGGCGACGAACGCCCAGGCCAGCCCATAGACGCGCGGATAGCCCTGGAGGTGACCCTCAGCCAGCTTGGGCAGCTCTCGGTAAAAGCTCGGTGGTAGATCGTCACGGATCTCGCGCAGTTGTTCGTCCACGATGTGGTAATTGTCAACCAGCCATTCTGCCGCAGGTGTGATCACGCGCTCTTCGCGGATTGCCTGGGCAATAGCCCGATACGATTCGAGCAGCACCCGCCCGTTGTCCAGCACGCGCGGCAACAGCCGACGACCTTTCCGCGGCGTGGTCGTGACGCGCTGGGCGGCGGCAAGGCTTTCAGCGTGCTGCTCAAGACGCTCGGCGCTGAAGAGTTCAGCCCGAATCGGTTCTTCCAGCGCCGAAAGGGCAATGGCTTCTGAAGGGAGCTTACGTAGTAGGTTCTGAAGAAATAGTAATTTCAATCCGCAACCCTCACGGTCATCCTGGCGCTGGGCGCGCATTTCCACGCTATCAAGTTCCCCAGTCAGGGGGAACACTCACAACCGGGTAATGCTCCACAAGCAGTACTTACAGGCAAGCGCGGTTACGTAACATGAAAATAACACGCGATTTACGCGTCACTTTCAATCTTCGCTAACAAGGCTGTGATCCGAGAAATCATGCGGTGAGAATTCTCACGCAGGGCCTGCTCAACAACGCTGATCGTAGCGATGACCTCCCGTCAATTCATCGCCTTCTTGATGGAGTCGAAGTTGAACATCGTGCTCCAGCTCGCCCCTACACCCTGCAGTGACGCCGGCGAGTTGTAAATCGAGTCGGTCTTGACGGCCACGAGCTTCTTCTTCAGTTCGACCGCCTTCTGGACTTCCCACTCCGCCCAGCCGCTTCGGTAGCTCTCTTTGCCGACGATGTACAGGAAGTAACTTGCGTCGCCTATGCGCGCGGCGAGGTCCTGTTTGATAGCCGCCGCCCCAGGACTATCGACCGCGACACCGAAGGACTGGTCGTACGACGAGAAAACGAATTCTTTGTTAGCGTCCCATCCGAGCAGCCGATCCTTGAAGGCCTTGTCATGGTCATAATCGTAGCCGACGAACACTTTATTCTTAGCCATGGGTCTTTTCCTTTTTGTCGACGGACTCCTGGTAAAAGAGTTTGGGGAGGTCAAGCGATGATCGCCCTGGGCACGTCGGGCTTCACAATGGATGGCCAGCAGGCACTCCTTGCCTTCGGAGGAGAGCATGAGCAGTTCGATCTGCCCGCTCTCGATGAAGTAGACCATCTCGTCTTGATCGCTACAGGTGTAGACGTTGGCGTGTCTCGCAATCTTGATGGCGCGAGAATTCATCGTCTCGCGCTGCAACGAATCGAGCAATTGCTGTTTGAACTCATCTGCTTGAGGAGTCTGTCGAATCATGATCGTGTCCCGTTTCGAAGCTCACGTTGATTGCAACGGGAGTCCACTTCTTTATGGGCTTGCTCAGTTCTTTTGTCGTTAGGCGCCAAACTTCAGCGTTTGACACACTCCTGGACGATAGAGGTTTCTCTTCAGATTCGTCCGCGGATGATCTGCACTGCCAGCCAAACCGCGACGAGTGCAATCGCTACAGTCAGCAGCCATTCCATGTCGATCACCCTCCGTCCAACTTACTGTTAGATTTACATGGCGCACACTGGACGAATCCTCGTCGAGGTACGCTTCTTCGCTCCGATCACATGCCCAACACGATTTCACCTACCAACACCCATCCACCCAAGAGAGATGGGGCGTGACGGTCTTTGGGGTGTTGGTGCCGGTTTGGAAGGGCAGCCTCCGAATTGGTTTGTTTCTTGTTTACAGGTATTTCGCAATTTCTGTGCAAGGCTTGATGTTTGGAGTTTCGCGCATTTATTACGTTTACATTCTTACGATTGTCGTTCTTGACAATTTCAGCAGAACTGAATCCGCAAGAATGCAAAATTCAAGAGGTCAGCAACCTCACTCTAGACTTCGGGGAGGAAACCTTCGGTGAACTCCAATCTGCCATCTTGCCGAAGGGTTGGAGTGGACCACTGCCGAGGAAAAACGAAAATGTGTTTTATATGGCGGACCGGCTGCTAGGTAAAACCAGCGGAGCAACCCTAAATCCTACTCATGCAGTCAACACAAAAGGCCAATTCGTAAGCGCAATGTCCAATTAATTGTTGATCAGAAGGTCCAATTGAACTTTCCATCTCGAAAAGCTTTAATCCGACCTCTCCATTGGTTGATCGAGTCATTGCAACTAGCAAGAGTCGGAGGAAAGGTTCGGCGGGTTCGGTTCATCGCAGGGATTGCCTTCATAGCCATTAGTTTCCTAGTTTACCCTGCGTATCCGTTCATCATCTTGCTCCTGCCATCTTCCATGAGGGTCAAATTCGGTGTGATTATTGCTCTCTGGCTCCTAAGCTGGTGCGCTTTCAGCGCCGGCATTCTCCTTGCCGGGTTGGAGGGGTACGAATGGCTCAAAGAGCTGTGGAAACAAAAAACTGGTGGCGGTAGGCCGAAAGAGTAGAACGGCAATGGAATCTCAGAGTAACACAGACGACGCCCGACAAGTGAGGTTTTGAGAACTAACTCTTGTGACTACCTCAAAGCTTCGCAACGCTCGTGACTTCAGCTCTCCTTGGGCAGCATGGATTTCCCGCCGTTCATCAGTCCCTGGATTTTCTTGTAGCGTCACGGCAGTTCAAATTGAAACGCTTCCGGTCTGATGGTGAGGACAGAGCAGGATGCCGTACGCACCACCCTATCGGCGACCCTGCCCAGGAGCATATGTGGCAAGCCGCTCCTACCGTGCGTGCCTATCACGATCATATCCGCTTGCATGTGCGCCGCTTGGTGCACAATAGCGGTGGCTGCCTGACCTTCTTCTGTTAATTTTTCCCAATCGACTTTCTCTAGGGGCACGCCGGAGAGGAACGCTTCCCACTCGGGCTCAATCTCTTCGGGGGAAGGCGGGGAAAGCGGCACGCTTACGCCCAGATCGTGTGCATAGGCGATAGTGTATGCAGGAGAAAAGTCCAGAACATGAAAGAAAACGACCCGGCCAGAAAAGCTCTTCGCTAGTATGAGCGCGTCCTCAGCGGCTTTTCTAGCGCAAGAGGAGAAATCCGTGGGGACTAGAAAAGTTTTGGCTTCGGAACTCAAGGGCTTCTTCGCCACCATCACGGGTACCAGAGCCTTGCGCAGGATCCGCTCGCTCGTACTGCCGAGAAAGGGCTCTTCCATCCGTGACGCACCGCCGACGACTATCAGATCCGCCAGCCAAGCCCTTCCGGCAATGATGAGTTCAATAAATGGTTTGCCCCTGCGCACCTCGTATTCCACTTGCACGCGGGCGAGCTCCGGGCTTGCCGCTAACGCTTGCAGTCTTGCTCCGGTTTTCTGTGCGATCTGCTCTAGGGTGTAAGGAGAAGTGAGCGGATGCGAGATCCTCTGATAGGCATCGAGCGGCTCTACCACGTGCACCAGTCGAAGTGCAGCACCAAATCGATTGGCAAGAACTACTGCCGATCGTAAGGCTGTTTCTCCGCCGGCTGCCAGATCATGACCAACAATAATCCTTTTTAGCTGTCTCATACGGGGTCCTCCTTTTAGTCGATCTCCTGTGTGCCGAGCCAACGTTTTCCTCCAAGAGGAGACTTGGTCTCTCGCCGGAAAGGTAACGTCCTACTAAGAATCGTTTTGACTCCCGTCGCAAGGCAACAGGGGTCGCTCTATGTAAGGAAACGTCTTAACAAGTCGATGGGCACCGGGAAAACTAGTGTGGAATTATTTTCCGTTGATACCTCAACTAGACTTTGCAGGAATCTAAGGTGCAAGGCAATCGGCTGTTCGCTATGTTCGCCGACGTCACGACGAGCTGGCTCGCACCATCTTTTGCGCACGGTCTGATTGCTTACCCTCTCTGAGAGCTTTCCCGAACGCTGTGTGAGCGATGAAGCGCTTTTCAATCTTTCAGAAGTTCAAAACTACAAGAGCTTTAATGCAACTGCGTAGCCGGTTAGCAGCCCGTGGAAAAAAGCTTGCCTCTCCTTTTGACTGGTACTCTGATAGTGCCGAGACGCCTCGTCCAACGCTTTCAGGAGCTTTTCTCGGCTTTTCTGTCGTGTACCCCCGCCAAGCATCTTATCAAGAAGCACCCGCACCGCTTCATCGTCCGCGATGATAAATCTGTGACCATGTGCCATAAGAAACTACCTCCCTCTGACGCGTATCCTGCACAAGCCGGACCTTATTTGACGCACTCCAGTATCGGTTCGATTAACAGGACCTTCATCGGGCACAGCTCCAATCTCGACACGCAGCGGTTCACCGCGTGCCCTAATCGACATTTCGCTTGAAGGGATCGCATCAGAGCAACCCGCAATACGATGTCAGTTCAAAGCTTCTCGTCTGCTGCCATCACCCTTCTTGCCGGCGCGAAGATTTCTTAGGTCAACTATGTTCGTGCGTAGTAGGTGGCCCGGGGGAGCAACGCCTCCAAATCTTCCGCCTCAAAGATCCACGCGCTTTGTGCTAAGGAGTTGGCCTTTTACCTAACCCATTTTTAGCCAAGCAAATCACTCGATTTACTTCTTGAAAGGTTCTTTTAACACCACTTTCACTCCAGCAATGGTTCCAGTAACGGCGTTACGAACCTGTTCTGCGACTCCGGAACCAATTTCTCCTGCAGCCTTAACAGCTCCTGTAGCAGCAGCAGAGGCTGCTTCAGTTGCATCCACACTAAGCTCTTTTGCCCCAGCTATAGCGCCTTCTACGGCACCTTTGGCTGCCATGCCTACGTCGCCTGCCACTTCGGATGTCCCTTTTACGACGGCACCGGCTGTCGCGCTTATGGTTTCCAATGCTTCAGTACCCGTTTGTTTGGTACCTCTCAGAACTCCTATAATAATTCCCTTAGCCCCTAAGCCCACGTCTGCACCCACCTCGACTATTCCTTGAACTGCTACCCGCACGACGTCTGACGAGGCTTGGAGCACAGAAGCTCCTGTTCTGCCAGTTCCTTTGATAATTTCACTGGTAGCCGTCAGAGCTCCGCTAGCAGCAGCGGAAGTTGCTTCCACCACATCTAGTCCTATCTCCTTTGCCCCGGAGATCGCTCCTTGAACCGCGCCCTTCGCCGCCGTTCCCAGATTACCTGCGACTTCTGAAGCGCCTTTGACAACTCCATCAGCGGTAGCCCTAATAGTCTCTAATGCTTCTGTGCTCGTTTCTTTAGTGCCCCGCAACGCTCCGATGATAACTCCTTTGGCAGCTGCCCCAATATCGCCGCCTACCTGAGCCACTCCCTGAATGGAAGCACGTGCTGTGTCCGACAAGGCTCCTATCAGTGAAGTGGCGACTGCGCCGGTACCTTTGATCGTATTCGTGAGAGTGCCGGCTACCGTATCTACCACAGCGTTCACAATATCTCCCGTTCCTTTGATGGCGCTGACAATCTCCTCCTTCACCGATTCAATCATGCTTTTCTGTGCCATGGCTCACCTCCTTTAACTTAACCGACGATTCTGTTCAAAACCATTATTTCATTTGAATTCATCATTTCTTGTTATCCTTTCTCATTCATCGTCAACGATTCGCTGACTGAGGAGGGATTGCTGTTTACTATTGGACGATGTTGAAAAGAAATATCGCACTAGGCGATCTGAACCAGATAGTCAGTGAGTTTCTTTTCTTTGATGATGAGAAAACGATCTTCATTCGTCTCGATCAGCCCAAGATTATGAAATCGCTGCATAAACAGACTGACTCGCGGCCGCGTCGTGCCCACCATCTCGGACAGCTCTTCATGGGATATCTTCAGCTCGATGCGAATGCTGCGCGG
>Ga0214472_10000393_pt1:0-47500 | contig 54415 bp, 51 predicted proteins | sample RVTome_6_FD_207662 | JGI IMG/M metagenome (GOLD analysis project Ga0214472, IMG submission 207662) | Soil microbial communities from uranium-contaminated site in the Upper Colorado River Basin, Wyoming, United States - RVT140D175 | ecosystem: Environmental > Terrestrial > Soil >...
GCCCCTCGGGGCTTTTTTTTGGCGCCCCGCCGGGGCGGGGCGCCCCCGGGGGCCCCCCGGCAGCGACCATGCGCTCCCCAAGCTCTACAATGTCGGCTCTTCGATCCGGGAGCCGCCATGGAAGACGAGACCGACGGCCGCACGCTGGTGCTGATCTGCTACGCCCTGCATCTGGTCGGTGCGATCTCAGGTCTGCCTTCGTTGATCGCGCTGGTGCTCAACTACCTGAAGACCGGGGTCAGCGAGCCCACGGCGGATACCCACCACCGCTGGATGATCCGCACCTTCTGGTGGGCGGTGCTGTTCGCCTGTGTCGGCGGCATCATGTTCATCACCGTGCTGATGATCCCGTTCGCCTACCTGCTCTGGTTGTTGGTATGGATGTGGTACCTGTACCGGCACATCAAGGGCATCCTGGCCCTGATGGAACGCCGCCCGATGCCGCTGTGAAGACCACCGAGGAGATCTAGTGACCGCTTCGACAATCATCGTGCTGGTGCTCGTCGTAGGCGTGGCCTCGCAGTGGTTGGCCTGGCGCGTGCGCATGCCCGCGATCGTGTTCCTGCTCGCAGTCGGCCTGGTGGGTGGACCGCTGACCGGCCTGATCAACCCCAGCGAGGTGTTCGGCGACCTGCTCGACCCGGTGGTCGCACTGTTCGTCGCGGTGATCCTGTTCGAGGGTGGTCTCTCGCTGCGTCGCCACGAGATCGGCAAGTCCGCGGTGGGTGTGCGGCGTCTGGTCTACCTGGGCGCACCGCTGAACCTGACCTTCGGCGCCATCGCGGCGCACTGGGTCGCGGGCCTGTCGTGGCCGGTGGCCATCGTGTTCGGCGCCATCACCGTGGTCACCGGACCGACGGTGATCCTGCCGCTGCTGCGTCAGGCTGGGTTGCACCGGCGCACCGCGTCGTACCTGAAGTGGGAAGGGATCATCAACGATCCGATCGGCGCGCTGGCGGCGGTGCTGGCGTTCCAATACTTCGTGCTGGTTGGCGCGGGCTCGGGCGCAGCCTCGATCACCGCTGGCTTCGGCACCTCGATCGTGATCGGCATCATCGTCGGCGGCTTCACCGGTTGGCTTGTGGGCCACGCCTTCCGTGAGGGGCATGTACCGGAGTACCTGAAGGCGCCGACCATGATGGCGGTGGTGCTGGCGGTGTACGCGGCATCCAACCAGATCCAGCACGAGAGCGGTCTGCTGTCGGTGACCCTGATGGGCGTGGTGGTGGGCAACATGCGCCTGCCCAGCATCGAGGAGATGCGCCGCTTCAAGGAGTACATCACCATCCTGTTGGTATCGGCGGTGTTCATCCTGCTGACCGCTGATCTGGATCCAGAGATCCTCGCGCGCCTCGGTTGGCGGGACATGCTCCTGATCGTGGTCGTGATGGTCGTGGTGCGACCGGTCGCCGTGCTGATCGCCACGCACGGTGCCGGGATGGAGCTCAAGGAGCGGCTGCTGGTCGGTTGGGTTGCGCCGCGCGGGATCGTGGCTGCCGCCACCGCGGGCGTGTTCGGGCCACGCATGGTCGATGCGGGGTACCCGGAGGCGGCGTTGCTGCTGCCGCTGGTCTTCACTCTGATCATCATCACCGTGCTGGTGCACGGCCTCAGCCTGGGGCCGCTGGCGCGCAAGCTGGACCTCGCGGCGCCGCCGCGACGCGGCCTGCTCATCGTGGGCGCCAACCCATGGACGATCGAGTTAGCGCGCCTGCTCAAGGAGCAGGGGATCGACGTGTTGCTCGCGGACCGCTCCTGGCACAACCTGAAACCCGCGCGGCTCGCTGGCATCCCGGTCTACTACGGCGAGATCCTCTCCGAGCAGGCTGAGCAATCGCTGGAGACCGCGCCGGTCGCGACCCTGCTCGCAGCTACCGACAACGATGCCTACAACGCCTTGGTCTGCAATGCGTTCGCCAGCGAGGTCGGCCGCAACCGCGTGTTCCAGCTCCCGATGGCGGAGTCGGAGGAGCAGGACCCCAAGGGGCTGACCCACACCATCCACGGGCGCATCGCCTTCCATCCGGAGGAGGCGTTCTGGGAGAACTTGTGGACGCGGCATGCGGTGGGCTGGCGGTTCCAGAAGACGCGCCTGACTGAGAGTTACACCGTCGATGACCTGCTCGCGGATCGCCAGGAGAACGCATTCACGGTCGCGCTGATCCGCGCTAACGGGACCCTCCTGCTGAAGCCAGCGCAGGGCAGCATGTCACCCGAGACCGGTGACCTGGTCATCTACTTCGCACCACCACGCCGCGAGCGCGAGGCGACGGCCTGAGCGTGCAGGCCGAAGCGCTGCTGTTCGACGGTCCCGCTGGTGCGATCGAGGCGGCTTGGCAGCCCGCCCACGCGGATGCGCAGGACGGGCTCGCCGCGGTGATCTGCCATCCGCATCCGCAGCACGGTGGTGCGATGAGCAACAAGGTCGTGACCACCATCGCTCGCAGCATGCAGCTGCTAGGGATCGGTTCCCTGCGTTTCAATTTCAGGGGCGTGGGGGCGAGCGAGGGCAGCTACGACGCGGGCCGAGGCGAGGCCGAGGACCTCGATGCTGCAGTGACCTGGCTGCGGCAGCGAGGCGCGCAGCGCATATGGCTGGCGGGCTTCTCCTTCGGTGCTTGGGTCAGTGCGCGGATGGCGACCACGCTGGCTGCCGACGCGCTCATCAGCATCGCGCCGCCGGTGCAGCGCTTCGACTTCGCAACCTTCGAGCGCCCCGAGGCACCCTGGTTGATAGTCCAGGGTGATGCCGACGAACTGGTGGATGCGGATGCGGTGGCCGCCTGGGCCGCATCCTTCGAGGCCCCTCCCGAGCTGGTGCGGATGCCGGGCGTGGACCACTTCTTCCATGGCAAGCTGACGCTACTCAGGGAGACCCTGCTGGAGCGGACCGGAGGTTGGAGATGATCGACAGGATCGGAGATCTGCTCGGGCGCTTGGGTAGAGGCGACGGGGAGCGCACCCAGATCGGAGCGCGCGAGGATGACCTGCGTACCGCGACCGCGGTGCTGCTGATGTCGGTAGCGAAGTCAGACCTGGAGCTGGAGCAATCGGAGCTGGACCGCATGGCGCTGCTGCTCGGCGAGCACTTCAGCCTGCCCGAGGATGAGGCGAGGACGCTGGTCGAGCTCGCGGAGCGTCGCGCCGAAGAGGTGGTCTCCCTACAGACTTTCACGCGGCAGTTGCACGAGCAGCTGAGCGATGAGGAGAAGCGTCGCGTGGTCGAGATGATCTGGCGGGTGGTGATCGCGGACGGCGAGGTCGATCGGCACGAAGCATCGTTGGCGAACAAAGTCGCACGCCTGCTCTACCTGCGTGAGGCTGAAGTCGCCATGGTCCGCGTGAAGGTGCTGGATGAGCTGGAGCGGCAGAGCTAGCGTCGGAGCTCCGACCGGCGACACAACGCTAACATCTCGCGTCCAGCGTCTAGTTTCCTGCGTTCCCCAAACGAAGACGGCGGCTCGATGAGCCGCCGTCAACGCAAGGTCAAGAGGCTCCGAGGAGCTTCAGACCATGTCCTTCAGGTTCTTCAGAGCCGTGACGCGGACCGCGTTGCGGGCCGGCTTGGCCTTGATCATGATCTCTTCACCCGTGAACGGGTTCACGCCCTTGCGTGCCTTGGTCGCGGGCTTGCGCACGACGCGCATCTTCGCGAGGCCGGGCAGGGAGAAGGTACCCGGGCCCTTACGGCCGAGGCTCTTCTTGATCAGCCCTTCGAGCGACTCGAACACCGCGACGACGTCCTTGCGGGTCAGGCCGGTGTCTTCTGAGATGCTACGCAGGATCTCGCTCTTGGTCGGTGCCTTCGCGCTGACGGCCTTCTTGGCCGCAGCCTTCTTCTTCGCTGCCATGTAGTGGTTTCCTCTTGGTTCGGAACGGCCGGTCGGAGACCGGTGTCATCGGGGCGCGACATTAGCACAAAGCGATGTCGTCTAGTGCCTGTTTAATGCTGTTTCCGCGTTTCGAGGCCCTACGCTGGCTGGGGTCAATCGAAGCTCTGGGTGTAGCGGAAGGCGATGGGCCGCACCTCGCCCTCCGGGACCACTTGGACCCGCATGTCCAGCGTCTCATGCGGTGCGACGGTGGTCGTCGCCAGGTAGTAGATCGCATCGCCCTCGATGACCTCGCGGACCTCCGACAACTGCTTGGGCTGGCCCACGAGGTTGGTGACGGTCAGGGTCACCGCGGCGCGCACCGACTCCCCGGTGGTCCCGGCCTGCTCCCGGACCACTGCGATGTTGATCAGCACGGTCGCGCTGGAGCGCCGGAAGCCGTAGGCCCGCGCGACCGCTGGCGGGAGACCATCCGTGGTCAGCGCGTTGTAGTGCACCGCGTAGCTGCCAGCGGCTAGCGTCGCGCGTTCGACCTGCTCGCCGACACCCAGCGTCGGCAGGGCCACCAGCAGTCCGAACAGCAATGCGAAGGCACGGCTCATGGTGCGACCACGCCATCGGGCAGCTGGCGAGGCGCATGCACCTTCAGGTCCTTCTCGCGGCCCCGCTGGCCGCGGATCAGCTCGACCTGGCCGCGCGGGACGCCGCAGCTACGGGCAACCAGCGCGATCAGTGCCTCGTTGGCTTCACCCTCGACCGGCGGCGCATGGAGGCGGACCTTCAGGCGGTCGCCGGTGGTGCCGGCGAGACCCTCGCGGCTCGCTCGGGGCTGCACCCGTACGCGCAGGATCAGGTCCTCGCCATCCCAACTGAACCAGCGTCCGCTACTCACAGCCAGGCCGGCAGCCGGCTCAGGTCCCGCGCCAGCAATTGCAGGACCGTGATGCCGATCAGTACCACCATGGGTGAGAGGTCCAGCCCCTCGAGTCGAGGCAGGCGACGGCGCACCGGTCGGAGCAGGGGCTCCGACAGTCCGAAGATCACCGCGGCTGCGGGGCTGTAGCCGGGCGGGCCGATCCATGACAGCAGGACGCGGATCAGCACCGCGAACAGCAGCAGGTTGAGCAGCGCGCGGAAGGCGCGCACCAGCGACCACAGCGCCAGCGCTAGCGGCGCTGGTGGGGTGTTGGTGACGATCAGATGCAGCACGGTCACCGCGATCATCTCCAGCACCAGGAGCAGCGTGACCGCGGCCCAGTCGATGCCGGCCCAGCCCGGGATCAGGCGGCGCAGCGGTCGCAGCAGCGGGTCGGTCAGGCGGACCACGGCACGCGCCACGGGGTTGTGGAAATCCAGGCGGTGGTAAGCCATGAGCGTCCGTGCGAGCAGCACGTAAACGTACAGGTCGAAGGCGATGCTGATCAGGAAGACGACGGCGCTCATACGAGCATCATCCAGGGTCTCCGACGGTGGTCCGGGCACCGAAGATCGCGGTGCCGACGCGGACCAGCGTAGCACCCTCATCCACAGCAGCCTCCAGGTCCCCACTCATCCCCATGGATAGCGTATCGATGTCGTGGCCCGCAGCGCGCAGATCTCGGAGCAGCTCTGCGAGCATGCGGAAGTGCGGTCGTGCGGCATCGCCTACCGCATCGGTCGGGGGCACGATCATGAGCCCGCGCAGGGACAGGTGCGCGCTCGCAGCGACAGCGGTCACCAGCGCCGGCACATCGCCGATCGCGGCACCTGATCCGCGCGCGTCGCCTTCGCCCCGTACCTGGATGCAGACCTTGAGCGGCGGTGCATGGTGCGGCCGCTGCGCATCCAGACGGTCGATCAGCTTCAGCCGATCCACGGTGTGCACCCACTGGAAGCGCTCGGCCACAGCGCGGGTCTTGTTCGATTGCAGTCGGCCGATGAAGTGCCAGGCCAGATCCTCGCGCTGGTCCAGCGCGTCCATCTTGGGCAACGCATCCTGGAGGTAGTTCTCGCCGAAGTCGCGCTGCCCCGCAGCGATCGCCTCCTCGATCAGGCGCGCAGGCTGCGTCTTGCTCACGGCGACCAGGCGCACGGAGCCGGCCTCGCGGCCGCTGGCAGCGCAGGCCGCCGCGATCCGCTCCCTGACCTGATCCAGACCGACTCGGACCGTCACCGTCTTGCCCTCCGATAGCGAGGGCTATACTTTAGCCGAGCCGGTGCGATGGACCCCTAGGGGTCCGTTCCCGGGGACCGCCCCGGGGGTGTGCCGCACCCCCAGAACCAGCGAAGAAGGACCCGGCAGCATGGCTCTAGACATCGGTCAGCTTCTCGCCTTCAGCGTCAAGAACAAGGCCTCGGATCTGCACCTCTCCGCGGGGGTGCCGCCCATGATCCGCGTGGACGGTGACGTGCGCCGCATCAACATGCCGGCACTCGAGCACAAAGATGTCTACGACATGGTCTACGACATCATGAACGACAAGCAGCGGAAGAACTACGAGGAGTTCCTCGAGACGGACTTCTCGTTCGAGATCCCCGGACTCGCTCGCTTCCGCGTCAACGCGTTCAACCAGAACCGAGGCGCTGGTGCGGTGTTCCGTACCATCCCCTCCGAGATCATCTCGTTGGAGCAGCTCAACGCGCCCAAGATCTTCGAGGACATCGCCAACACCCCGCGTGGGATCTGCTTGGTCACCGGGCCGACCGGCTCCGGAAAGTCCACCACGCTGGCGGCGATGATCAACTACGTCAACGAGAACCACTACGGTCACATCCTCACCATCGAGGACCCGATCGAGTTCGTGCACCAGTCCAAGAAGTGCCTGATCAACCAGCGCGAGGTCCACCGCGACACCCTCGGGTTCACCGAGGCGCTGCGATCGGCACTGCGCGAGGACCCTGACATCATCCTGGTCGGCGAGATGCGCGACCTCGAGACCATCCGCCTCGCGCTCTCCGCTGCGGAGACCGGCCACATGGTGTTCGGCACGCTGCACACCAGTTCGGCCGCCAAGACCATTGACCGTATCGTCGACGTGTTCCCCGCGGCTGAGAAGGACATGATCCGGGCGATGCTGTCCGAGTCGCTGAAGTCGGTGATCTCGCAGACGCTGCTGAAGAAGGTGGGTGGCGGTCGGATCGCGGCTCACGAGATCATGATCGGCACGCCCGCGATCAGGAACCTGATCCGCGAGGCCAAGATCGCGCAGATGTACTCGGCGATCCAGACCGGTCAGGCTGTCGGCATGCAGACCTTGGATCAGAACCTGAAGGAGTACCTCCAGAAGGGTCTGATCACCAAGGCGGACGCACGCAGCAAGGCTGCCAACAAGGACAACTTCGCCTGAGCGCGTGAGTTAGCGGAGACCCGGCATGGAGAGAGATCAGGCAATCAAGTTCATGCAGGACCTCCTGCGTGCGATGCTTCAGAAGGGTGCTTCCGACCTGTTCATCACCACCGGGTTCCCGCCGGCGGTGAAGCTGGACGGGCAGATGACCCCGATGACGGACAAGCCCTTGTCTGGCGATCAGAGCGCCGCACTGACCCGGTCGATCATGAACGACCGGCAGAACAAGGAGTTCGACGCCACCAAGGAGTGCAACTTCGCGATCAACCCGCCGGGCATCGGGCGCTTCCGCGTGAACGCCTTCGTCCAGCAGGGCCGCCAGGGCTGCGTGCTCCGAACCATCACTTCCGAGATCCCGGACTTCGACAAGATGGGTCTGCCGCCCGTCCTCAAGGATGTGATCATGACCAAGCGCGGGCTGGTCATCATGGTGGGTGGTACCGGTTCCGGTAAGTCCACCTCGCTGGCGGCGATGATCGGGCACCGCAACAAGAACTCCAAGGGCCACATCATCACCATCGAGGATCCGATCGAGTACGTCCATCCGCACCAGGGCTGCATCATCATGCAGCGCGAGGTCGGCGTGGATACGGACTCCTGGGAGGCTGCGCTGCACAACACCCTGCGCCAGGCCCCCGATGTGATCCTCATCGGTGAGATCCGCAGCCACGAGACCATGGAACATGCGGTGGCCTTCGCCGAGACCGGTCACCTCGCGCTCGCGACCCTGCATGCGAACAGCGCCAACCAGGCACTGGACCGCATCATCAACATGTTCTCCGAGGAGCGGCGTCAGCAGCTCCTGATGGACCTCTCGCTGAACCTGAAGGCGGTCATCGCGCAGCGCCTGCTGCGCAGGTCGGGCAACAAGGGGCGCGTCGCCGGCATCGAGATCATGCTGAACTCGCCGCTGGTGGCCGACCTGATCTTCAAGGGCGAGGTCGGTGACATCAAGGAGATCATGGCCAAGTCCAACCAGCTCGGCATGAAGACCTTCGACCAGGCACTGTTCGAACTGTTCGAGAACGGTGACATCGATTACGAAGAGGCGATCAGGAACGCGGACTCGCAGAACGAGCTGCGTCTCAAGATCAAGCTCGAGTCGAAGCGTGGTAAGGAAGCGCCGGACGCTGGGATCGAGGGCCTGCAGATGGTCGAGGACAAGGAGGGGACGATCAGCTGATCGTCCCGCAACCCGCCAGCGCACAGGGATCCGGATGAACATCAACCCGTTGCTCAAGCTGATGGTCGAGAAGAAGGCCTCCGACCTCTTCTTCACCACCAACTCGCCGGTCAAGATCAAGATCGACGGCAAGATCATCTCCGTCGGTAAGGACCTGCTGACGGGGGATATGTGCAAGCAGGCAGCACTCGGCATCATGAACGATGTGCAGCAACGCGAGTTCCTCGACAAGTGGGAGCTGGACTTCGCGATCCAGGCCGAGGGCGGCCGCTTCCGCGTGAACGCGTTCCATCAACGCGAACAGGTCGGCATGGTGCTGCGCTACATCACCTCCGATATCCCGAACCTGGATGATCTGAACGTCCCGCCAATCCTGCGCGAACTGATCATGAACAAACGCGGCCTGCTGCTGATGGTCGGTGCGACCGGCAGCGGCAAGTCCACCACCCTGGCTGGGATGATCGATTACCGGAACCGCAACTCGACCTCACACATCCTCACCATCGAGGATCCGGTCGAGTTCCATCACCCGAACCACAAGTCCATCATCAACCAGCGTGAGGTCGGCGCCGACACGGTCAGCTACGCACGCGCCCTGAAGAGCTCGCTGCGCGAAGCGCCGGATGTGATCCTGATCGGCGAGATCCGCGATCGCGAGACCATGGAAGCCGCCATCGAGCTCGCCGGTACCGGTCACCTCGCGATCTCGACCCTGCACGCCAACAACGCGGCCCAGACCATGGACCGCATCATCAACATGTTCCCCAGCGAGATGAAGAAGCAGCTCTTCATGGACCTGGCGCTGTACCTACGCGCGATCATCTCCCAGCGCCTGGTGCCCACCGTGGACGGCAAGCGATGCGCTGCCGTCGAGATCATGATCAACACCCCCCACCTCGCCGAGCTCATCCTCAACGGACGCATCGACGATGTGAAGGAAGCGATGGCGGATTCCAGCGAGAAGGGCATGCAGACATTCGACACCGCGCTGTTCAACCTCTACAAGGAAGGCCGCATCTCCCTGGAGGATGCGCTGAATAACGCGGATAGTCGCACTAACCTCGAAGCCCGCATCAACTTCGGGTAGCGCTGCTCCGGAGCTCGCCGCGTCGTTGTTGCGGTCCGGCCCTCAGTCCTCACCTACTCACACGTAGGCTGCGTCCTTCGGGCCGGCCCGCGTCTCGACGCGCCTTCGCCGGAACAGCGCTAGGCTTCGCGCGCCTCGACCTCGCTACGCCGACACAACGATATTCCGTCGTCGGCTGCGTCCTTCGGGCCGGGCCGCGCCTAGACGCGGCTTCGCCGGAACAGCGCTAGGCTTCGCGCGGCTCGACCTCGCTACGCCGACGCAGCGACATCCCCTCGGAGGCTCCGCGCCCTTCCGGCGTCCAGCGTCCAGCGCCTCCTACACCTCCCGGGGTATTGGACCGGGAGGCTGGCGTCTGCTATTCAGGGTCGGTCCCGCCCCCCCCTGAGGTGATCCGATGGCCAAGGCATTGCTGGAACTGGTGTTCTACGGACGCGAGGAAGCGCTCAGCTACCCCGCGCGCGAGGATGGCTTCGAGGCGCTCACCGACGCACTGCGCAAACTCGCAGCGGACGACCGTGACATCAACGCCTACTACCCGCTCGAGGTCTCGGACCAGGTCAACATGCTGGTCTCGATCAAGCACATCCAGACCATGCGCATCGTGACCATCCAGGCGGGTGGTGGCTCCTACGTCCCCGGGCAAGTCGAAGGCATGGAGTTCTACCTCGCAGGCCGCAGCATGCCGATCTCGATCGACATGGACCCCACCGGACCGATCCATGACGTCCTGATAGCCATGGCCGAGGCGGCGTACAGCGAGGGCATGCCCGGCTGCGTGATGCTGTCTGATCGGGATGGGAATCCATTCCTGTTCGTGCCCGATGACGTCCAATTCATCCTGATGGATCGGGCGTACACGGAGGCTTAGCCATCCGGTGGGCTGGGGCGGCCCAGCTCTTCGTTGCGGCGCTCGCTCGGATCCTCACCTACCAGCTCGTAGGCTCCGGTCCTCGCTCGCACCGACGCCTCGATCCGGACCACCCCATCGCCGCCGCTAGCCTGTACGCAGCACGCAGCACGCGACCGGCGTGCGGCCGAGAGACGATGCCCACCGAGCGAGTTGCGCAGCGCCGAGCCGCGAGCGACCGGTGTCTGGATGGCGCCGCGAACTCGGCACTGAGTTGGGGTCACGGGCGAGCGGCGAGGGCACCGGCGTAGCCGGCGCGAGCACTGTTTGAGCGAATGGGCGCGTCCCGAGGCCTGATCGCCGGCCCGCGCACACCGGAGAGCTGCTGCGCATCCCGGACGCGGTGGTGGTCTTGCCCGAGCCGAATCGCGGCGTCCCGGCGAAGCTGGATCAAGGCGCACGAGGGCCGAGGGCCGGAGCCTATGTACCGATAGGTGAGGACCCGAGGCCCGAAGTGCAACGCGGAGCCAGCGAGACCGGGGCGGCGCCTAGCCAGAGAACACGGCCCTGGCGTCGAAGACGGGCCCGTCCACGCAGACCCGCTTCATCGCCGGCCCATCCGGGGTCATCACCTCGACCGCGCAGCCAGCGCAGCCGCCGACGGCGCAGGCCATGTACTCCTCCAGCGAGACCTGGCAGGGGAGGTCGAACTCGCGCGCCACCGCTGCGGTCGCAGCTAGCATCGGGGTCGGCCCGCAGGCCAGGATCTCGACCTCGGCTAGCGCCTCAGCATCCAGGCTGCGTAGCCAGGCGCGTGCGAGGTCGGTGATGTAGCCGTGGAAGCAGCCGGCGACATCCTGCCAGGACGCGAGGCGGGTCGGGATACCCCAATCCTCCAGCAGCGGCATGCAGGCGATCACGCCGTCCGGCGCGCCCGGGACCAGGATCTGGGACGGGCGTGGCGTGAACGGGAACGGGACCTCGGAGCCCATGAGCACCAACGGGCGCCAATCCGCGCGCGGGTCAGCGCGCATGCGATCGGCGACGAACACCATCGGCGGGATCCCCACGCCACCGCCGATCAGCAAGGGCCGCGGCCGCTCCGGGTGTAGTTGGAACGGGAGGCCGATCGGTCCGATGACGCTGAGGGTGTCGCCTGCGCGACGGCTGGCGAGGTGCCGCAGACCCTCGCCGACGAACTTGTACAGGAACTCGATCCAGCCCGCCTCGGGGTCAGCGCGCATGATCGAGAGCGGACGCCGCATCGGCACCGCAGGGTCGCAGGTGATGTGCGCGAAGCTACCGGGCTGCGCGCGTGCGGCGATCTCCGGTGCGGCCACCCGCAGCACGAACTGGTCAGCCGGGTAGGCGGTCTGGCTGATCACGACCGCATCCTCGACCGCGATGCTGCCGCGGTGCATCCGTGGCTCAGCCATGGTCGGCACCTGCCAGCATCGCTTCGATCACCGCCATGCGCACCGCGACGCCGTTGCGCACCTGCTGCCAGATCACCGACTGCGGCCCATCCGCGACAGCGGACGCGATCTCGATCTCGCGGTTGAACGGCCCTGGGTGCATCACGATCGCGTCTTCCGCCGCACCGGCGAGGCGCGCAGCGGTCAGGCCCCAGTCACGGTGGTAGCTCGCGATGTCCGGCGCACGACCCGCACCCATGCGCTCGAGCTGGATGCGCAGCATCATGATCACATCGCGCCCGACCAGCGCCTCGTCGAGTGACCCGAAGCGCGTCGTGCCTTCGAAGGCCGGGTCGTCAGGCATCAGCTCCGAGGGCGCAGCCAGCGCGATGTCTCCGACACCCAGCAAGCGGAAGGCTTGCACCGCCGAGCGCGCGACCCGGGAGTGGGCTATGTCACCCACGATCAGCACGCGGCTCGCGGCAGGGTCAGGACGCTTCTGACGCAGCGTCAGCGCATCCAGCAATCCCTGCGTGGGGTGGTTCAAGTGGGCTTCGCCACAGCTGATGATGCGGGACGATGCGCGCAGCGTCGCCGCGAGCTCCTGCGGCTGCCCCGGGGCGCTGCTCCGGAGTGCGAACAGCTCCACACCCTGTGCTTCCAGCGTCGCCAGCGTGTCGCGGTCGGTCTCGCCCTTGGACTTCGACGAGCCACCGACATCCAGGTCCACGACCGTGAGGCCGAGGCGTGCGGCGGCTAGCGTCATCGAGGTGCGCGTGCGCGTGGACGGCTCCATGAAGACGGTCGCGAGCGTGTGCGCAGCGCGCGCAGGGTCGGGGAGTCGTGGTGCCGCTAGCAGCGCATCCGCACGGTCCAGCAGCGCGGTGAAGGTCGCCGCGTCGAGTTCGGCGAGATCCAGGAGATGCCTCATCCGCTCCCTCCGTCCCTGCTGCGCTCATCCAGGTAGCGCTCCAGGATGATCGCGGCCGCCATGGCGTCCACCGCCGCCTTATCCATCCGCCGCTTGCGGATCCCGCTGGCCCTCGCGTCGCGCAGCCTGCCCTCTGCCTCCCTGGACGAGAGGCGCTCATCCACCAGTTCGACCGGGAGGCCGTAGCGTTCGCGCAGCTCGGTGGCGAAGCGCTCGATCCGTGGCCGCAGCGCGTGCTCGGTACCGTCGAGATTATACGGGAGCCCGAGCACCAGCCCCTGTGGCCGCCACTCGCCTAGCAGTCGTTCCAGGGCGCTCCAATCCGGGATGTCATCGCGGACGGCGAGGGTGGTGAGCGGGCTGGCCGTCCCGGTGACTTCGGACCCCACCGCCACCCCCAGGCGACGACCGCCGAAGTCCAATCCGAGCAGCGTAGCTCTGGCCTTGCTGCCGGCCTCAGGCATGTCCGGCTTGATCGGACAGGCGGTCGATGTCGATGCCGATGATCCGGGCAGCCTCGATCCAACGCTGAGCTACCGCGACCTCGAAGATGATCGCCTTATCCGCGGGGACATTGAGCCAGGAGTTCGCCGACATCTCGTCCTCCAGCTGGCCCGCACCCCACCCGGCGTAGCCCAGTGCGACCAGCGCCCGGTCCGGGCCATCGCCCTGCGCCATCGCTGCGAGGATGTCGCGCGAAGTGGTCATCGCTAGGTCATCGCTGAGCTGCAGGGTGGATTCCCAACCCCCGATCGGCTCATGCAGCACGAAGCCACGCTCCTGCTGCACCGGGCCGCCTACGAAGATGGGGTCATCAGAGAAGCGCGGGTCCGCGGACGCCACATCCATCTGATCGAAGATGTCCTGCAGCGGCAGCCCGAGCGGACGGTTGATCACCAGACCCAGCGCGCCCTCGGCATCGTGTTGGCAGATCAGCGTCACCGTGCGCTGGAAGTTCGGATCGTCCAGCGCAGGCATCGCGATCAGGAACTGGTTGCTGAGGTAGTCGCCGGTCATGCGCTGATTCTAGCGCAGCACCCAGCGCGCCCGCCGCGCTCACCCGTTGCCGGCGGCGCGCAGGGACCCCGGTTGCTCGGTGCCGAAACGCCATTCGTAGATGAACCGGACCACGTCCGTCTCGCGCTTCAGGTCCGCAGGGAAAGGCTCGAAGGGCGACGCCAGCCGCAGGATGCGCAGGGCCGCCCGGTCCAGCTCCCGGTAGGACGAAGGCCGCAGGATGTCGAGGTCGCGGATGGTGCCGTTGGCGTTGATCGCCACCTCCAGCACCAGGCTGCCCTCCAGACCATCGCGCCGCGCTTGGTCGGGGTAGTGCAGGTTGCCCATGCGCTCGACGCGGTCGCGCCAGCGCGCCAGGTAGGGCGCGAACAGCGCTTCCTGCGTGTCCACCGCGACGAATGACTCGCGCGGATCGTCGCTCTGCGCCAGCGCTTCCTGATCCACATGGTCCACCGGATCCGCCTGGTCAGGGCTGGAGTCCATCAGCACCGGGATGTAGAGCACGGGTGCGCGCTGTGACGCTGCCGCGGCGGGTCGGTCCAGGACGCGCTCGTCGCTGCGGCCGGTGGTCGCGACCAGGGTGCTGTCGGCCGTCGGGCCTTCGGTGTTCTCGCCCTCGTCGTCGAGCTGCTCCTCGACCCCAGGGTCTGCGACCTCGGTGGTATCGCCCTCGGCCTCACCCGGGTGATCCACCGCTGAAGGCGACGCGAGCTGGGAGGTGGGGCGGACCTGCTGGTCGGTGTTGCCGCCGCCATCCAAGGTGGCCTGGGCCAGGTACTCGGCTTCCTCGGGTGCTTCCGAAGCGTCCCGCACCAAGGTCACCTCCAGGGTCGGCGAGCGCAGCGCGCCAGCGTCCTCCGGTGCGAAGGTCACACCGAGGATCACCATGCCGTGGACCAGAGCGGCGAAGAACAGCGTCGTCACCAAGCGATCTCCGCTCGTGACGGTGAGCGCTGGGGCAGCATGAGCGGTCATCGGACCGTCGCCTCCAGACGTCGCAGCAACCTGTCCGCGATGATACCAGTGGCGAGTCCCGCGACCAGCGCCAGGGTCAGCAGCGGCGGGGCCAACAGCAGCAGTCCGCGACCCGGAAGCAACAGCGCCCAGGCCACTGCGAGCTGCGTGCACATGTGCGCGACCGCCATGGGTGCCGCCAAGCCGACGGCAGAGAACGCGCCACGCGATGCCTGGTGCAGCAGGCTACCCACCGCGAGCGCGGCGAGGGCACCGGATGCGCTGAGCATGAACCCCGGCGACAGGAAGGTGCCGAGGTAGAGGCTGGCAGCGACGACCCGGGTGACCGCAACCGCAGTGGCCACGCGGGGACCGTGGCGGAGCAGCGCGACCAGGGTGATCACGTTGGCCAGCCCCGGTTTCACGCCAGGCAGCGGGGAAGGGATCGCGCCTTCGAGGACCTGGATCACCGCAGCTAGCGCCGCCAGCCCGATGATCAGACCGGTGTCAGAACCATCAGAAGGTGATCGCATCGTAGCCCTCGGGTGCGCCGCTCAGCGTGATGCTGACCCGGTTCGGCAGGCAGACGGCGCTGGCGCCACCCGCATCCAGCCAGCCGCGCAGCACGCAACGCTGATCCGGGCATGGCGACTCGGCGATACGGGCGCGACTTTCGGCGACCTCGACCACCGTGGTCCCCAGCGGGCCATCCAGCCGCAGGCTGCGGACCTGGTCTAGTGCCACCGGTGTCAGCGCGCCCGCAGCGGTATTGATCTGGAGCATCGAGGCGCCGCTGCCGACGAAGCCCCAGGACAGGTAACTGGCTGCCACCAGCGCTGTGGTGACGAGGATGGCAAGCAGGTCAGGGAGCCGGGGCATGGTTGATCAACTCGATCCGGTCGGTCATGGCGTCGGTCATCCCGATGCCGCCCTGGTCATCCACCACCATCACCAGCGCGACCCCCATGGCTGCCGCGACCTCGCGCCAATGCTGCGGTCCCGCGACCATCAGGGCCGTCGCTGCGGCATCGGCCAGATCCGCTTCGGTGTGCACCACCGTCACCGAGCGCAAGCCGGTCGACGGGTAGCCGGTCGCGGGATCCAGGATGTGGTGGTACCAGCGGCCGCGGTACTCGAAGCCGCGCTCGTAGTCGCCGGAAGTGAACACCGCTTCGCCATCGCTGACGTCCAGTGCGGCGATCGCAGCGACCGCGCGCGGATCACGGATCGCGACCCGCCAGGGCCGATCGCCGTGCCGCCCCAGAGCCACCAGGTCACCGCCGAGGTTCACGATGCCATCGCACACCCCCAGCGCGCGCAGTGCGTCGGCCAGATCGGCCGCCGCCAAGCCCTTGGCGAAGCCGCCCAGGTCCAGTTGCACCGGCGCCGTCGCGCTGATCCCGCCGGGCTGCATGGTCAGTTGGCGATGGAACGGGGAGTGTGCGAGCAGGGCGGCGATCTCCGCCTCACTCGGCGGCGGGCCATCCGCCCGGCTCTCGTCCTGGAAGCCCCAGAGCGCTACCAGGCCACCGATCGCGGGATCGAAGCGCCCACCGGAGCTTTCGGAGAGCGCGAGCGACCTAGCGACCTCCGCCGCGAGCATCGGGGTGAGGCTGGCTTGGCCGCGCTCGCGTAGCGCCTGGTTGAGTTCGGCGAGCTCGCCGCCGTCCATGGTCGGCGACCAGCGCTGCATCGCCAGGTCCAGGCGCTCGCGGGCGAGCGCCCCGGCCGCAGCGGCCAGCCGCGGGTCCACGTCGTAGAGGGTCAGCTCGACCACGGTTCCCAAGGCGAAGAAGCGGTCGTTCACCTCAGAGGGTGCCGGGCTGCAGCTGGCTACTGCGATGCAGGCGGCCAGGCCGACGATCGCGCTGCGCGGATCGGCGCGCATCACCGCGGGGGGAGCCGGGCCTCCACGGCATCCATCAACAGGCCCGCGATGTTGCTACCGGTCGCGGCATCGATCTCGCGGATGCAGGTGGGGCTGGTGACGTTGATCTCGGTGAGGTGGTCGCCGATCACATCCAGGCCGACGAAGAGCAGGCCCCTGGCCAGCAGCGGGCCGGCCACCTCGGCGCAGATCTCGCGGTCCCGGGCCGTCAGGGGTACCACCTCGCCGCGGCCACCAGCTGCGAGGTTGCCGCGACTCTCCCCGGGCGCTGGGATGCGTGCCAGGGCGTGCGGCACCGGTTCACCGGCGACCAGCAGGATGCGCTTGTCGCCCTCGGAGATCGCCGGGAGGTAGCGCTGCGCGATCGCGTAGCGACCGCCGTTCTCGGTCAGGGTCTCGATGATCACGCTGAGGTTCGGGTCGTCTTTCGCGGCGACGAAGATGCCGCTGCCCCCCATGCCGTCCAGGGGCTTCATGACGATGCGCCCATGCTCGGCCAGGAAGTGACGGAAACGGGATGCGTCGCGGGCGATGAGGGTGGGGGGTGCCAGGTGCGGGAAGCGGGCGACCGAGGCCTTCTCCTGGATGTCACGCAGGGCGCGGGGGTCGTTCACGACCAACGCACCAGCTTCGGCGGCAGCCTCCAGGATGTAGGTCGAGGCGATGTACTCGGCGTCGAACGGTGGGTCCTTGCGCATCAGGACCACGTCCATATCGGCGAGGGGGCCCTCCTGGGCCTCGCCCAGCGTCCACCAGGCACTCCTCTCGTCCACGACGGTGAGTGGTCGCCAGCGGGCTCGGGCGACGCCGTCGGCCAGCGCGAGGTCATCCAACTCCATGTAACGGAGTGCCCAACCCCGCCGCTGGGCCTCAAGGAGCATCGCGAAGGATGAGTCCTTGTACGGCTTGATACGGCTGATCGGGTCCATCACGACGCCGAGGACCACAGGACGGTTCGCCATCTGCCTACACTCTCCGGGGTAGGGCGCAGGGAGGGCAGTCTAGCAGCTAGGCCCCGTATCTCGGGGCTTCCAGGGTTGTATCCCCTGGCCCCTTAGTTTCTACTAGCATGGCTGGGAGGCCCGGGCACCGCGTTGCCGAGACTGCCTGCGGCTGCGATCTAACGAGGATCCCATGGCACTCGGTCCTGCAGACCCACTGCGAACCGGGTGCAGTTCTTTCCGCTCCGATGGATGAGTGGTCTGGAGGCCGACGTGGGGAACGATTCGAACAACGAACTCGCCGGCCTGAAGGTCCTCGTCATCGACGACAGCAAGACCATCAGGCGGACGGCTGAGACCCTGCTCAAGAAGGAGGGTTGCGAAGTACTCACCGCGGTGGACGGGTTCGACGCGCTGTCGAAGATCGCCGACCACAGGCCGGACATCGTCTTCGTCGACATCATGATGCCGCGCTTGGACGGCTATCAGACCTGCGCCCTGATCAAACACAACAAGCTGTTCAAGAAGACGCCGGTGGTGATGCTGTCGTCCAAGGACGGTCTGTTCGACCGTGCGCGTGGCCGCATCGTCGGCTCCGAGCAGTACCTGACCAAGCCATTCACCAAGGACGAGCTCCTCGGTGCGATCCAGAAACATGTAGGTAGATGAGGGTCCTAACGGATCTCAGATAGCTGGAGGGAACCATGCCGACCGTACTGATCGTTGATGACTCGCCGACCGAGGTCCACATCCTCAGGCAGGGTCTTGAGAGGGCGGGCTTCGACATCCTCGTCGCCAACAGTGGCGAAGAGGGCATCGAGCTCGCTAAGAACCAGAAGCCTGACGCGATCATCATGGACGTCGTGATGCCGGGCGTTAACGGGTTCCAGGCGACGCGCAAGCTGTCCAAGGATCCTGATACCGCCAACATCCCCGTGATCATCGTCACCACCAAGGACCAGGAGACGGACAAGATCTGGGGTATGCGTCAGGGCGCCGTAGAGTACGTGGTCAAGCCGATCACGGAGGAGGCGTTGGTCGCCAAGGTCAACGCGGTCCTGAACGGCTGACCTCACGATGGCCAGCGTCGACCTCCAAACTCTGCGCGAACGACCGTTCGATCTGCTCCAGGCGATGGAGCAGATGGCGCGCGTCGCGGCTGCGGGTACCGGTTTCGCAGCCGCGCTGCAGGCGGAGTGGATCGGTGTCGGTTTCAGCATCGAGGGCAGGCGCTTCGTCACCGCCCGCGACGAGGTGAAGGAGATCCTGCAGGTGCCGGGGACGACCCGGGTACCCGGCGCGCGTGCTTGGCTGCTGGGCATTGCGAACATCCGCGGCCAGCTGCTCACGGTCGTCGACCTGAAGGAGTTCCTGATCGGCAGGCAGGCTGGCCGCAGGGACAAGGACCTGCGCGCGCTGGTGGTGAACAGCGACGAGGTCCCAGCAGGACTGGTGGTCGATGAGGTGCTGGGGTTCCGGCGCTTCTCCGAATCGGAGCGCGTCGCCGCGCCCGACGGTCTCGAGGGGAACGCTGCCGAGTTCGTCATCGGCGGTTTCAAGCACGACGATGAGGTTTGGGGGATCTTCAGCTTCAAGCGCCTGATCGAGGATCCGGCGTTCCTGCAAGCTGCGGAGTGATTCATTGAGTCAGGGGTAGCAATCCAGCTGCTCCGGTAACGGATGGATAGGTGAGGCGATCATGGCCAGTTCCAAGTCGAGCAGGGTCTGGGTCCCGGTATTCCTAGGTCTGGTGTTCGTGTCGGTGTTGATCGCTGCGGCGATTCTCATCTACACATCCATCCAGTCCGGGGATGACCTGGAGTTCACCGCATACACGCAGGAGCAGGCTACGCTGGCGCAGGCGATGGCCAAGGATGCGCACGCGGCGCGCTCCGGCGACCGCGCCGCATTCTCGCGACTGGTCCGTGAGCGCGATCGCATGGATAGCATCAGCAGGCTCGTGCTTAGCGGTGCCAGCGGCACTGCGCTCAGCGAAGCGCAGCTGGTGGATAACCAGTGGCAGCAGCTGAAGCAGGCGGTGAACATCGTGCTGGATTCGCGCGACACCATCGAGCTGGTCGGCACCGCTGCGGCTAACGTGCGCGACGAGCTGCCCGGCGTGCTGGGTTCGATCGACGGCCTGCAGGAGAACCTGCGGGACGCCGGGATGGGAGGTCAGCTCTACCAGGTCGGTCGCTTCGCAACCATCGCGCAGCGCGCGGACCGTAGCGTCACCGACATCGTGAACGGCATCGGGGATGTGGCCGCGCAAGGGCAGCAGCTGACCGACGATGAAGCGTTCATGGACCGGGTGCTCCGCGGCCTGCTCAACGGCGACCCGGTGCTGAACATCGATGCGCTGACCAACGCCAACCTGCGCAGCATCGTGCAGGGGATCCAGGCTGACTACGCGGGCGTCGGCCCGAACCTGCGCGCCATCACCGCGGCGGCTGATGACATGGCCACCGTGGACCAGGCGGCCGACGTGCTCATCGCGGAGGCGCACGTGCTCGCGGGTCAGGCGGCGAACGTACGCAACCAGTATGAGAGCCAGGTCGGCTCACGCCTCATCCGCCCGGTCATGGGCTACTACGCGTTCGGGTTCGCGGTGCTGTTCTTCATCGGCCTGCTGTTCTTCCAGTCGCAGACCCAGGACGTCCGACTCGCCGAGGCGCGTCGTGAGGAGGAGCAGCGCAAGAACCAGGAGGCCATCCTTCGCCTGCTGGACGAGCTCGGCTCCCTGGCCGACGGCGACCTCACGGTGCAGGTGACGGTGACGGAGGACATCACCGGCGCGATCGCGGACTCGATCAACTTCACCATCGAGGCGCTGCGCGACCTGGTAGCCACCATCACCACGACTGCGGGCCAGGTGAACGCCGCCGCCCAGCAGACCCGCAGCATCACCGACGACCTCGCCAAGGCATCCGACGATCAGAACAAGGAGATCACCGCCGCCACGGGCGCGATCACCACCATGGCGAAGTCCATCGAACAGGTGTCGGCCAACGCGGAACGGTCCGCCAAGGTCGCCCAGCAGTCGGTGGACATCGCGCATAAGGGCGGTGAGGCGGTGCGACGCACGATCGCTGGTATGAACACCATCCGAGAGACCATCCAGGAGACCTCGAAGAGGATCAAGCGACTGGGTGAGAGCTCGCAGGAGATCGGCGACATCGTCGAGCTCATCAACGACATCGCGGAACAGACGAACATCCTCGCGCTCAACGCATCGATCCAGGCGTCGATGGCCGGCGAAGCGGGCCGCGGTTTCGCGGTCGTCGCCGACGAGGTGCAGCGACTGGCGGAGCGCGCAGGTAACGCGACGCGCCAGATCGAAGCGCTGGTTAAGACCATTCAGTCCGACACCAACGAAGCGGTCAGTTCGATGGAACGCTCGACCTCGGACGTGGTGTCCGGAGCTCAGCTGGCCGAGAACGCGGGTCGCGCACTGGACGAGATCGAGAAGGTGTCGAACCACATCGCGACGCTGGTCCAGAGCATCTCCAACTCGGCGCGCCAACAGGCGACCCAGGCGACCGATGTGTCCAAGACCATGAACGTCATTCAGGGCATCACCGAGCAGACGGCGGACGGTACCCGACAGACGGCGAAGTCGGTCAGCGAGTTGGTGTCGCTGGCCGCCGAGCTACGCCGCTCGGTATCGGGCTTCAAGCTCCCGGAGCGTGGAGCGGTGCAGGATCCGGACGTGACGGCGGTCCCGCAGGCCTCCTGAGGGCGCTGACGGGATCGGCCTGAAGTGCAGCTAGAGCCGAAGAGGACACATGTCTCAGTTCGCATCTGAATCCCTGCTCTGGATCAAGTCCGAGCTCGACGCGACGTTGGCGGAAGCACGCCACGTCCTCGAGGCGACTGTCGAGCAGGGTGCGGACATGAAGCAGATGTCGATCTGCGCCGATCACCTGCACCAGGTGCAGGGGACCCTGCGGATGGTCGAGGTGTACGGCGGTGCGCTGCTCGCGGAGGAGATGGAACTCGTCGCTCAGGCGATGGCCGAAGGGCGGGAGCGCGACCGCGTCCAAGCCTCCGAGATCCTGATGCGGGCGATGGTCCAGCTCCCGGATTACCTGGACCGTGTCATGTCCGGGCATCGCGATCTGCCGCTGGTGCTGTTGCCCTTGCTCAACGACCTGCGCACCGTCCGCGGTGAGGGCACACTGAGCGAGGACACCCTGGTCAGCCATGACCTCGAGCAGCTGTGGGCGGAGTTGCCCGAGCGCTCAGGGAAGCCCTCCGGCGAGGATCCGGTCGCAGTCGCTAAGGCCAAGCGAGCCGCCTTCCAGGGTGCACTGGTCAAGTTCTTCAAGGGCGATGCGAGCCAGCTCGCCGCGATGCGCGACGCTGTGGTCGCGCTGGAGCGCGCAGCCACCCACGCTGAGACCTTCCGCCTCTGGTGGATCGTCGGTGCGGTGCTCGAGAGCCTCGAGGGTGGTGACATCGAGGCGACGGTCACCCTCAAGCAGCAGATCGGCCAGGTCGACAGGCAGGTCAAGCGACTGATCGATGAGGGTGAGGCTGCGCTGGTCAGCGGTGCCCCACGCGAGCTCATCTCGAACCTGGTGTTCAGCCTCACGCAGTCCACCTCCGAGGGCACGCGTGCTGCGCGGGTGCGGACGGCGCTCGGCATCGAGGGCTCGATGCCGGATGCCGCTGCGCTGGAGGCTGAGCGGGAGAGCCTCGCTGGGCCGAACCTATCGCTGATGCGCACGGTCTCCGCTGCGATCAAGGAGGACCTCGGACGCATCAAGGATGCGCTCGACATCTTCGTGCGCACCGGTCGCAGCGCGTCCGAGGAGCTCGAGCCGCTCGCCGAACAGTTGAAGAAGGTCGCAGATACGCTGGGTGTGCTCGGCGTCGGCGGCCTGCGCGAGAAGGTGGAGGAGGAGCACGCGCGCTTGCTGCGCATGACCAGCGGCGATCTCGCTGCGGACGAAGGTCCGCTGATGGAGATGGCCTCCGCGCTGCTCGAAGTCGAGACCGCGCTGGACGAGCAGGTCGCTTCGCAGGTCACAGGCCCCAGCGGCGCCTCCCTGGCTGACAGCGATTTCTCACTGGTGTCCACCGCGGTGCTGCGCGAGTGCATCATCAACCTGGCCAGGGTCAAGGAAGCGATCGTCGAGTACGTGACGAGCCCCGCTGACAAGGGTGTCCTCGATCCGCTACCCGCACTCATCCATCAGATCCAAGCTGGCTTGAACCTGCTCGAGATGGAGCGTCCGGTCGGATTGCTCGATAGCGTCGCGCGCTACATCCGACGCCGCATCCAGGGTGGCACGCAAGTGCCGCGGCAGAAGGAGCTCGACCGGATGGCGGATGCCATCGTCAGCGTCGAGTACTACATGGAGACGGTCCAGCAGCGCCGCGGGGATCCGCAGTACATGCTGGACAACGCTGAGACCTGCGTCGCCGCGCTCGGCTTCCCGGTCGGCGAGGAGGACTCCGGCCTCGAACCCGACGTGGGCGAGGATGAGCCGGACGAGGCCATCGCGCAGCAGACGCAGTCCACCGATATGGATGCGATCAGCCGCGACGGCGAGCCGACCATGGTCGCACCGGTCATGGGTTACGTCGATCAGCGGCAGCCGGGGGACGAAGAGCCCACGATGGTCGCGCCGGAGCCGACCTCGGAGTTCGCACGACCCAGCGCCTTCGAGGAGGATGAGCCTCAGGTCGAAGATCAGGCGCCCGCGCCGAAGCTGATCTCGATCGAAGATGTGGATCCGGAGCTGCTCGAGATCTTCATCGAGGAGGCCAAGGAGGTCGTCGAGACCATCCAGGAGTACCTGCCGCGCTGGCAGAGCGACGCCGCTGACCACGATGCGCTGATCACGGTCCGCCGCTCCTTCCATACGCTGAAGGGCTCAGGCCGCATGGTCGGTGCTACCTTGATCGGTGAGTTCGCCTGGGCTTTCGAGAACATGCTCAACCGGATCATGGACCGTACGCTCGATCGTGCGCCCGTGATCATCGACCTGGTCGCTCGCTCTGCGGCGGCACTACCCGGACTCGTCGAGCACCTCGAGAGCGGCGCGCCGCTCGAAGGTGATGTCGACGCGCTGCGGATCGAGGCTGAGAACTACACGCGGGTCGCTTCCGGCGAAGCGCCGTTGCCGACGCCCGCCCGCACCGCAGCGCCTGCGCCGTCGCTTGAGCAGGCCGCCTCGGACGAAGATGCTGCTGGGGACGACGCGTTCGAGCCCGAGGTCGCGGAACTCGCGCCCGAGCCCGAGCCGACGCCGCTGGTCGCCGATGGTGCGGAAGCACCGCCGGACCTGGATCCCGTGCTGTTGGAGATCTTCACCAAGGAGACCTTCACGCACCTCGAGTCGCTGGAGAACTTCCTGGAGAAGGCCCGCGAGCTCGACCCGCCTTGGCAGGTCACCGATGATTTCTACAAAGCCATCCACACGCTCAACGGCAGCTCCAACATGGCTGGCGTCGAAGCCGTGCACCGGGTGGCTGCGCCGGTCGACCGGTACTCGCGCAAGTTGCGCGATGTCGGCGAAGGCTTCGACGAGGCAGCGCTGGGCGTCATAGAGCAGTTGAGCCGGAACGTGCGCGCGGTGGTCGAGGCCATCAACCGGCGGGAGACCCTGCCCGATCAGTCAGCACTCAGAGCTGCGATCGAGCACCTCTCCAGCGGCGAGTCGCAGCGCCAGTACAGCAGCGAACCCGAGACCCCCACCGACGCTGCGCCGATCTCCACTGCCGGGCAGGTGATGGAGGAGGCAGCCGAGGAGGAGATCACCCTGGAAGGTGCAGGGGACCTCGCTGACTCCGAGGCGGAACCGGTGGCGATCTCCACCGCGGGTGAATCGGTCGAGGAGGCCGCATCTGAAGAGATCACCCTGGAGGGCCCAGGTGACATCGACCTCGATGTGGATGTGGAGGACGCTCCTGTCGCGCCCCCGCCCCCGCCGGCACCTGCGGACGAGGACTTCGGCGCGGAGACCATCGCGCTGGAGGACGTGGATCCGGAGCTGGTCTCGATCTTCACCGAGGAGGCGCAGGAGATCCTCGATGGTGCGGACCGCACCGTCGCGAAGATCAGCAGCTCCGGCACGCGTCCTGAGTACATCAACGAACTACAGCGCGCGCTGCACACCCTGAAGGGTGGCGCCCGCATGGCTGCGCTGACCCCCATGGGCGACCTCAGCCACGAGATGGAGACATTGATGATCGAGGTCGCCGACGGGCGGGTACCTGCGGATACGCAGTTGCTCGCGCTGGTGCAGCGCTCGGTCGACCAGCTCCACCGGATGCTGGAACAGGTTCAGAACGGTCAGCCTGTCGCGACCGCCGTAGCGCTGATCTCAGAGGTGCGACGCGTCCACGGCATCGGCATCGATCCCTCCGAGCGCGAGGTCCCGGTCGAGTCCGTGCGCGAACTCGCGGAGCTGCGCGCGACTCCGGAACCCGAGCTTGCCGCGCGGGTCGAAGCGGGCGAGGCGCCGGACCGTGCTTCCGAGGGTCGCCGCGATGTCGTCCGCGTGCGCGCCGACGTGCTGGAGAACCTACTCAACCAGGCGGGTGAGATCTCGATCTTCAGATCGCGCCTCGAGCAGCAGGTGACCAACATCGACTTCAACTTGCGCGAGCTGTCACAGACCGTGAACCGACTCCGCGATCAGCTACGCGCGCTGGAGTTGGAGACGGAAGCGCAGATCCTCGCGACCTGGCAGGACGAGATCGCGCGCCAGGACGGCTTCGACCCTCTGGAGATGGACCAGTACTCGACCATCCAGCAGCTGTCACGCGCGCTGGCCGAGTCCACCAACGACTTGGTGTCCATCCAGGGCACGCTGAACGACCTCACCTCCGAGGCGGAGTCCCTGCTGGTGCAGCAGTCGCGCACCACCACTGATCTCCAGGACGGCCTGATGCGCACGCGCATGGTGCCGTTCCAGCTCTACGCGCAGCGCCTCGCGCGCATCGTGCGCCAGACCGCGCAGGAGGAAGGCAAGCGCGCCGACCTCACCGTGGTCGGCGGCGAGGGCGAGCTGGACCGCCAGGTGCTGGAGCGGATGATGCCGCCGTTGGAGCACATGCTGCGCAACGCGGTCGTACACGGCCTCGAGCAACCTGAGAGTCGGCAGGCCGCGGGCAAGCAGTCCCAGGGCCAGGTGACCATCCGCCTGCACCGAGAGGGTGCGGAGATGGTCATCGAAGTCTTCGATGACGGCCGTGGTCTGGATATCCGCCGGATCAGGTCCAAGGCTGAGACCATGGGACTGGTGAACGCCGAGGCTGAGCTCAGCGATGGCGATATAGCGCAGTTCATCTTCGAGCCTGGGTTCACGACCGCCGAGAAGATCACGCAGACCGCGGGACGCGGCGTCGGCATGGACGTCGTACACAACGAGGTCAAGCAGCTCGGCGGCGCGCTGGCGATCGAGACCGAGGAGGGTCAGGGCGCGAAGTTCGTCATCCGTCTGCCGTTCACCCTAGCGATCACGCAAGCGCTGCTGGTCAGCGTCGCTGAGGACAACTACGCCATCCCGCTGCCGACCATCGAAGGTATCGCGCGGGTATCGCGCAAGCAGGTCGAGCGCTACCTGGAGGGCGGCGAAGAGAAGGTCATCTACGGTGGTGAGGAGTACCTCATCCAACACTTGGGTGCGCTGCTCAAGGCCCCCGTGCACATGGAGGCAGGTGAGGACACCATCCCCGTGATCATGGTGCGCGCCGGCGAGCACAACACCGCACTGGTCACCGATGCGATGCGCGGTTCGCGCGAGATCGTCGTGAAGTCGGTCGGCCCGCAGATCTCGAGCATCCGTGGTGTCACCGGCGCGACCATCCTCGGCGATGGCCGCATCGTACTGATCCTGGATGTGGGTGCCCTCGCGCGCGCCGGTACCATCGTGCGCGCTGTGGTGCGCGCCGCCAAGGTGGCTGAGAAGGCTGTGGATGATCGCCGCTACGTCCTGGTCGTCGATGACTCGATCACGGTGCGCCGCGTCACGCAGCGCCTGCTGGAGCGTCACGGTATGCGCGTCCGGACGGCTAAGGATGGTATCGACGCGCTGTCGGTGCTCCAGGACGACGTGCCAGATGTGATGCTGCTGGACATCGAGATGCCGCGCATGGACGGCTACGAGTTGGCCGGTCACATGCGCAGCGACAGCCGCTTCAAGGGCGTCCCCATCGTCATGATCACATCGCGTGTGGGTGAGAAGCACCGTAACCGCGCGATGGAGCTCGGCGTGGACGAGTACCTCGGCAAACCCTACCAGGAGGGCCAGCTCCTCGAGACCATCGAGAAGGTGCTCGGGTGAGCGGCGGTGATCGGCGATGAGTGAAGCGGCGACCCGTGTGGATCTCTACTCCCTGCTCGTGCCGATGGCATCGGGGCGTCTGCTCGTGCCCAGGGGCTCGGTCGCCGAGGTCGTGGGCAACCTCCGCCTGCTGGCAGCCGAGTCGGCGGACCTGCCGGACTGGCTGCTCGGCCATGTGAACTGGAACAACCGCCGCATCCCGGTCATCTCCTTCGAGGCGATGAGCGAGGAAGCTTTCACCCCTTCGTCGCGCGACCGCATGGTCGTGTTCATCGCCGTGGATGGCCGGCTGGACCCGCCTTTCTTCGCGATGATGACCCAGTCGCATCCCCATCTCGTGCGCGTGTCGCCGGAGGTGATCGGCGTGGGTGAGCTCCGCGAGGGCGATCAGAACCGTCCGATCATCTGCCGTGCGCGGATGGCGACGGAGCAACCGATGATCCCGGACCTGCTCTCCATCGGTAACCGCATCGCCGATGCGCTAGGGATCCCCGGGGGTTCGCACGAGGCGACCTTCGTGGGTGATGGGACCGAGACCCTGGTGGGTGATGGGACCGAGACCCTGGTCGAAGCAGCCCGGAACAACATCGATCCAGAGGCGACCATGCTCGCGATGGGCGAGGACACCCTGGCCGACGCGATCGACCCCTTGGACGATGTCCCCGAGGTGTCGTTGGACGACGATCTTGCGACCGACTCTTGGATCCCGACGGAGGAGCGGTCGGAGCCCGAAGACGACGAAGTGCTGGATGATTCCTCGGACATCATGTCCGACCTCGGACTGACGGACGACGACGACGTCGTCTAGATCCAGGCTCTCACCGCCTGGATAGCCGCCAACGCCGCAGCACCAGCCGTCTCGGTGCGCAGGATCCGCGGCCCCATGCTCACAGCCCCCCAGCCCGCTGCGACCAGCAGCTCGATCTCGGCTGGTGATAAGCCGCCTTCCGGTCCGACCAGGATCGCCGCTGGTGCCGCATCGTCCGCGGCGCGGATCACGGCGCTCAGGCTGATCGGGGCCTCGGGGTCTAGCAGCAGCCGCAGTCCATCCAGATCGGCGATCGCCTCAGCCAGGCTGAGTGGTCCGCGGACCTCGGGAACGCGCACGCGACCGCTCTGCTCGCAGGCCGAGGCCACGACGCCGCGCCAGTGCGCCAGCCGCTTGTCGCCGCGCGCCTCGTCCAGCCGCACGTTGCTGCGCTCGCAACTCACGGCGAGGATGGACGCGGCGCCCAGCTCGGTCGCCTTCTGCATCACCCAGTCCATGCGTTCGCCACGGCAGAGTCCTTGCAGCAGCACTAGGGGTGCGAGGCACTCCCGCGCTGGTTCCGAGCGTTCGCCCAGGGTCAGCTGCACCGCGTTGCGATCGACGGCGAGGACCTCTGCCTCCCACTCGCTGCCGCTACCGTCGAAGAGGATCACGGCGGCACCGGGACGCACCCGGAGCACGCGGGCGAGGTGGTGTGCTGCTGGGCCGGTGAGTTCGAATGTGCCATCGGCATCACGCGTCGGCGCAGCTTCGATGAGGACGCGGGTAGCGGGCACTCGGGGCTAGGCATCTACGCAGAGCTGGCGTACCAGCTCGCGGATCTGCTCCATGTAGCTCGGCAGCCTGTCGGTCCGGAGGTGCTCGTCCGCACGGTGCGCGACGTGCACATCACCCGGGCCCATCACGATGGTGCGCATCCCGAGCTGGGTCAGGAACGGGGCTTCGGTACCGAAGGAGACGGCTTCCGCAGGCTGTCCGGTGATCTCCTCGGCCAGGCGAACGATCTCGCAGTCGGCCGGTGTCTCCAGCGGCGGCAGGCCATCGAACACCGCAGCCCACTCCAAGCTCAGGCCGCTACCCTCCAGTGCTGCGCGTGCGCGTGTGGTCAGGAGCTGTCGCATCTCAGCGATCTCCATGCCGGGGAGCAGGCGCAGGTCGATATGGATCTCGCAGTGCGCGGGGATCCGGTTCGGGTTGTCGCCGCCATGGATATGGCCGATGTTCAGCGTCGGCCCGGACACCTCGAAAGCATCGTGCCGATAGCGGGCCGCGAGCTCATCGCGGGTCGCCAGCAGGGCTGCGATGATCTTGACCGCGCCCTCGATCGCGTTGAGTCCCAGGCTGGGATCGGATGAGTGACCGGCGCTGCCGATCACCCGCAGGCGTTCCATCATCACGCCCTTGTGCAGGCGGACCGGGCGTCCGCTGGTCGGTTCGCCGATCAGCGCATGGCGCGCGCCCATGCTGCCGGCTGCGAGCAGCGCGCGTGCGCCACCCATCGTGGTCTCCTCGTCGGCCGTCCCGAGGATGATCAGCGGATGCTTGAGGTCCTTGGCGGAGAGTCCACGCAGCGCCTCCAGCACCAGCGGGAAGAAGCTCTTCATATCGGCGACGCCGAGCCCGCGCAGCTGGCCGTCCTGCTGCTGGAGGCTGAAAGGGCTCTTGCTCCAGAGGTGCTCGTCGTAGGGCACGGTATCGAGGTGGCCGGCGAGGACCAGGCCACCCTCACCCTCGCCGAGGACACCGACGACGTTGACCTTGTCACCGTCCCCAGGCACCGGCATGAGCTCGGTCCGGAAGCCGGCCGTCTCCAGCCACTGGCCCACGAGCGTGGCCGCAGCGCGGTCGCTCATGTCCAGGGCGGGATCGGTCGAGCTCACGGAGGGGGTCCCGATGAGCGCCTCCATCATCGGGATGAACTGTGGCAGCTTCGACATCCGCACGATTGTCCATGGGGTGGCTGCGGATGACAACCACTCGCAGCGGCCTGCCAGCCGGTCTAAGCTGCCCTCCGATGGGAGCGCCTGAGCGAGGATCGGAAGACACGGTGGACCCGGCTACGGGCCTGCTGGCGCGGGCGCAGCGGCGGGATTCCCCGCACCAGGATGCGCGTCCGGACGGTGCTGGACCGGAGCTGATCATCATCCATGGCATCAGCCTGCCGCCAGGCGAGTTCGGAGGCCCTTGGATCGACCGACTGTTCATGGGCGAACTGGATCCCGCGGCCCATCCCTATTTCGCCGAGATCCAGGGGCTGGAGGTCAGCGCTCACCTGCTCATCCGGCGTGACGGCAGCGTGATCCAGTACGTGCCCTTCGGTCGGCGCGCCTGGCATGCCGGAAGTTCCTGCTATGGCGAGCGACAGGCTTGCAACGATTTCAGCATCGGGATCGAACTGGAGGGCACTGACGAGGCCCCCTACGCGGATGCTCAGTACGCTGCATTACTGCGCATCATCCCCGCCTTGCAGCGGGCCTACCCGAGCCTCGCCGACGCCGCGGTCGTCGGCCACGAGCATGTGTCGCCGGGCCGCAAGACCGACCCGGGCCCCGCCTTCGATTGGTCCCGCCTGCGTTCGCTTGCGACCGCGCGCGATGACGCTCAGGCTGGTATCGCAACATCGGTAGCCACGCCGGTGGAGGGGGACGGACGATGAACTTCCTGGCGCTCCTGCTCGGACTGACCGTGGAGCGGATGCTCGCGCACCTGCTCCACCTCCGGCACCACGGCCTGCTGGCGAGCATCGTCGGCATGATGCTGCGGGCGTTCACTGCGCTCGGTCTCGGGCATTGGTTCGCACTGGTGCTCACCGTGCTGCTCATGGTGGCGCCAGTGGCTGTAGCGCAGTGGGCGCTGGGCGCTGCGCTGCATGGTCTCCCGGGATTGATCTTCGCAGTGGTGGTGCTGGTCTACGTGCTCGGGCCCGATGATCTGGAGAGTCAGGTCGATGGTTACCTCGGCGCGCTGGAGGCCGGCGACCGCACCGAGGCAGACCGCTTCGGGACCCTGTTGCTCGAATCCCCGCTCCCGGTGGAGACCGCATCGCGGGTACGCGCGCTCTCCGAAGCGGTGCTGATCCAGGCCAACAACAGATTGTTCAGCATCATCTTCTGGTTCGCGCTGCTCGGACCGGCTGCGGCATGGGCGATGCGGGTCGCCGACGTCGCCCGGCACCCGGTCGGTGAGGACCCGGGGGACGGCGAGGGCGCGCGCCTCGCTGCGCGCTTCCACGGCCTCGCTGCATGGCTGCCTTCCCGCTTGGTCTCCGTCGGCTACGCGCTCGCCGGCAGCTTCCAGGATGCGGTCGCCGCATGGCGCGCGTTCTATGAGGTGACCCGCGGCCACTTCCTGGAGATGAATAACGCAGTCATCGCTTGCACCGGCTGCGGCGCGCTCAACCTGGGGCCTGGGGTCGACGAGTCGCGCGCCTTGCGTGAAGCGCTCAGCTTGGTCTCGCGGACATTGGTGATCTGGTTGGTGTTCATCGCGCTGATGACCCTGACCGGCGTCCTGGTCTGATGCGAAAGCTGTACCTGGCGTGGGTGCTGGCGCTGCCCGGTGTCCTGTCAGCCGCTAGCGTCACGGATGATCGGGGCAGGACCGTCGAGATCCCTGTACCCCCCCATCGGGTCATCAGCCTTTCGCCTCACCTCACCGAGTTGATGTTCGCTGCCGGTGCGGGCGACCGTCTGGCGGGGGTCGTCGCCTACAGCGACTACCCGGCCGAGGCCGCCGCGCTGCCGGTGGTCGGAGACGCCTTCGCGGTGGATCAGGAGCGCATCGCGCGGATCGGGCCGGATCTGATCTTGGCCTGGGCAGGCGGCAACCCGATCCGCGTCATCCAGCACCTGGAGGATGCCGGTTACCCGGTGGTCGCACTGGCCGCTGGCGACCTGGATCGCATCGGGGACCAGATCGAACTGCTGGGGCGGATCATGGGCACCGACGAGGCCGCGATGACCGCCGCGGCGAGTTACCGGAGCGAGCTCGCTGCCCTGGAACAGTCCGGACCAGCCGCGGGCTTGCCGACCTTCGTGCAGATCGCCGCTGAGCCGCTGTACACGGTAGGTGGCCCGCATCTGATCAGCGATCTGCTGCGCCGTTGCGGTGCGGACAACATCTTCCAGGACATCAGCTCGTTGGCGGTGCAGGTCAGCTACGAGGCTGTGCTCGAACGCGCGCCTGCGATGATCATCGCCAGCGTCGCTGATCCGAGCGAGGATTGGCGCGCCATCTGGGCGCGCTGGCCGGAGTTACCGGCGGTACGGGATGGTCGCCTCATCGGGGTACCTGCCGACCTCATATCGAGGCCGACACCGCGCATCCTGCAAGGAATGCGTCGGGTTTGCGAGGCGGTGCGCGGGCGCTAGCGCGCCCCGCGCCAGAGGACCTCATCGCCGGCTGCCCGTGCCAGCACCCTGGAGATCACGAACAGCAGGTCCGACAGCCGGTTCAGGAATCGGATCGCCGTCGCGCAGCCACCGTCGCGTCGCTCGAGTTCGATCAGCCGCCGTTCCGCGCGCCGGCAGATGGTCCTCGCCAGGTGTGCGCAAGCGGCTGCCCGGCTGCCCCCCGGCAGCACGAAGTCCTTCAAGGGCGGCAGCGCATCGTTCAGTGCATCCAGCCAGGTCTCGAGCTGATCCACATCGGCGTCCTGGATGAGCGACATCCCTGGGATGCATAGTTCGCCGCCCAGATCGAACAGCAGGTGCTGGATCTCCGCCAACGGTCCCGCGACGTCGTCAGGCAAAGGCTCGGCGAGCGTCATCGCCACCGCAGCGTTGAGCTCATCCACCGTGCCGTAAGCCTCGACCCGCAGGTCGTCCTTGGGGACGCGGCTGCCGTTGCCGAGGCCGGTGCTGCCGTCGTCCCCGGTCCGCGTGTAGATCTTGCTGAGTCTGTTACCCATGACCGTGCAAGCTATCTCAGTCCCGCCCGCGCTGGTAGCCCAGCGTCAGGAACAGGCTGCGGCCGCGGCCCAGGTAGCCATCCGCGGTCTGGTAGGCCGCATCGCCCAGGTTCTCGACCCTCAGGCGCAGCACGAACTCGTCACTCAGCTGCCTGCTGACGGCCAGGTCGAGCAGGGCGTAGCCGCCGATGCGCGTCGCTGCGAAGGGCGAGTCCAGCCGTGCGCCGACCAGCTGTAGGTCGGCTCGCAGATGCCACAGCCCGAGCTCTCGGCTCAGCGCCAGGTCCAGGCTCCGGCCGGCGCGCCGGGCGAGATCGGTGCCGGTGCTCAGGTTGTCCGGACGCTGGAGCACCGCAGCTGCCTGCATCTCCCATGGTCCGCTGCGCAGCGCGTAGGCGAGCTCCAGGCCGACGATGCGTGCGCGCTCGGTGTTCATCAGCGTGAAGCTGCCGAGGTCGAACTCGATCAGGTCGCGGATCTCCGTGTGGTACAGGCTCAGGCGCAGCTCGCGACCCGGTGCGAAGTCGTGCTCAAGCCCCAGCTCCAGGCTGGTCGAGCGTTCGGGGTCCAGGTCCGGATCGCCGCCGAAACCGTAGCGGTCGAAGGCGTCTGGCGCACGGAACGCGGTGCCAGCGGAGGCGTACATGCGGATACCGCTGAGCCGGCGGTGCGAGTACTCGGCGTTCCAGGTGAGCTGGCCGCCAGCGCGCTCGTAGTCGGAATAGCGCAAGGCGAGCATCCAATCGTCGGGGCCACTGCCGCCGATGAGATCGCCGTAGATGGCTCGATGGTCGCTGCGCTGATCGAAGCCGCTGCCGAACGAGAACGCGCTGGCGCGCTCCTGCTCCAGGTTGATGCCGATGCCCAACATCAGGTCATCGCCGAGATCGATCCGGTTCAGCCAGTCGATCGCGAGCCGATCGCTGCGCACGAAGTCGCTGCTCTGGTCCTGGCGGATGTCGTCCAGGGACTGGCTGAAGCGCAGGTTGCTGGACCAGTCCGCTCCGATCCGATCCGTACGCTCCAACTGCAGCGTGCGGTTGTCGGAGGTCTGGCTCAGCGGCGCCAGGAAGAAATCCAGGTAGACCAGATCGGTCCGGGCCTCCCAGACCCTGATGCTGGTGCTAGCGCCGTCGCCGCGGTGGGATACACCGAGGTCCATGCTGGTGTTCCGGTAGTCAGGCGTGACCGCGCTGCCGCGGCGGAACGCGTAGCCGTCGGTGTACTCCGTGCCAGCAGCGAGGTCGAAGGACCAGGCGGCGTGTCGCGCGCCGATGTGTGCATCGACACCTGCGGTGGAATCCGAGCCGACCCTCAGCGAAGCGCTCACGCCCGGGCTGCCCACGTCGGCCCGCGTGATGATGTTGATCACCCCGCCCATGGCCTGATCGCCGTAGATCGCTGCGCGCGGGCCGCGCAGGATCTCGATGCGCTCGACCATCGCTGGGTCGATGTGCTGCAGGTTCGGACCGCCGATGGTGGATGGGTTGATGCGCAGACCGTCCACCAGCACCAGGACATGGTTGCTCTCGGTCCCGCGGACGAACAGCGAGGTGGCCTGCCCGGGGCCGCCGTTGCGGCCGATATCGATGCCCGGGACGGTGGCCAGCAGCTCTGCCAGGTCGGTCACCTGGCGGCGCTGGATCTCCTCGCCGCTGATCACGATGATCGGAAGCACCACATCGTCGGTGGCCTGCGGTGAGCGCGACGCCGTGACGATCACAGGCGCCAGGGTTGCGCTGTCCTCAGCGGCCGCGTGGATGGACGGCGCGAGGCCGACCACCATCATCAGGATCATGTATCTCATGCTTCTGGCTCCCGCACGCTCACCCGCGTGCATCCTCGTGGATCGCACGGAGGGCACGGGGTGGAGGGGAGCTGTGGGTACAGCCCGGGCCGCCCACCGCAGCACCGTCCGAGGTCGTGCCTCGGGCCGGTCTCCGGACTCTCGAGCGGGCCTACGCCCAGCGGTACCGCCTTCCCACGCGCTAGCGCAGTGGCTGTGGTCCTGCGACCACGGGTACCGCCTCCTCTCGATCACCGTTGCGGGGGCAGTGCCGGATTCATCGCGGATGATGCGATCCACCGGCTTCCCGACGACCACCCACCTTCACCGAGGGGTGGCCTACCTGAAGCAGGCGCAGGATGGGCGAAGCCCGGTGGGCTGTCAATGCGGCACCGGAAGCCTGCCCCGCGCGGTTACGATAGCGGGCGCGAGCGGTCCAGATCACCACGGACCAGGGGACAGCGATGAGCGAGCGACGAAGGAGTGAGGAGCTGGAGGTGGCCTTGGAAGCCGCCGCGCTGGCTGGCCAGATCATCCTGGATGCCTGGGGCGGCGCGCTGCGCGTGGAGACCAAAGCGGACGGGACGCCGGTCACCGAAGTCGACCGCGCCTGCGAGGCAGCCATCCGCGGATTGCTCGCGATGCGTTTCCCTGCAGACGCGATATGGGGTGAGGAGGAGGGACGCTCGGAGGGCTCAGGTACGCGCCTGTGGTTGGTCGACCCGATCGACGGCACCAAGAGCTTCGTACGCGGCTACCCGTTCTTCTCCGTCCAGATCGCGCTGATGGACGCCGACGGGCTGCGCTTGGGGGTCTCCCATGCGCCGGTCTACGGTGAGACAGCGTGGGCGGAGCGGGACCATGGTGCCTACATGGATGGGGTCGCGATCCGCGTCAGCGACATCGACCGCCTGGATCGTTGCACGGTGAGCACCGGGAACCTGCGACGTCTCGCGTCCGGTCCCGGATGGACGAAGTTGGGCGCACTGCTCGCGATCGCCGATCGCACGCGCGGGTACGGCGACTTCCTGCATTACCACCTGCTCGCGTCGGGTCGCATCGATGTGGTCATCGAGTCCGACCTCAACATCCTCGATATCGCTGCATTGGCAGTGATCATCCGCGAGGCGGGCGGGACGGTGACGCAACTCGATGGTGGCGCCATCGGTTTGGGGACCAGCGACCTGATCGCGAGCAACGGTAGCCTGCACGCCGAGGTCCTGGCATCGCTGGCGACCGCAGCCTCGCGGTGAACGGTCCGCAGCAGTACACCGCTGATGGCGCGACGCTAGGCTTCGGAACGGTCGCTGCGGACTCCTCCGCGCTGACACCGGTACTGCTGCTCCACGGTCTCGGCGGGAGCGCTGCGGATTGGGATGGCCAGCTAGCTGCGCTGCGCGGGCGCCGCCTGATCATCCCGGATCTCAGGGGTTTCGGGAGCAATGTGGACGCGCCCGGACCGTACACGATCGCGCGTTGCGCCGCCGATGTCGCGCTGCTGCTGGATCATCTGCAACTGGCGCGTGTGGACGTGGTCGGCCACAGCATGGGTGGCGCGGTAGCGCTGCAGCTGACCCTGGATCATCCGGAGCACATCCGTCGCCTGGTGCTGGTCAACAGCGTCGCCGACTTCCGTGTCCACGGCGCCACCCGTTGGGTGGAGTACGGTCTGCGTCGGATGGTCATCGCCTTGTTCGGATTACGCGGTCTATCACGCGCGCTGGTACGACGGAACTTCCCGCGGCCCGACCAGGTGACGCTGCGGGCTGCGCTGTCTGCGCGCTACGGTGGCAACCGCAAGGACGTGTACCTCGCGACCATGTCCTCGCTGGTTCACTGGTCCGTGGCTTCCCGCTTGGACGAGGTGACTGCACCTACCCTGGTGGTGTCCGGAGAGCACGACATCATCCCGATGGCGGACAAGGTGGCCTTGGCGGACGCCATCCGGGACGCGGAGTTGGTGGTTGTGCCCGGGAGCCGGCATGCGACACCCATCGGTGCAGCGGATCGCTTCAACGAACTGCTGCTGCGGTTCCTGGATGGCTCACCCAGCCATGAAGAAGACGTCATCGGCTGAGCTGATGCGGCGCACGTTGGTGTCGTAGAGCCGCGACAGGATCTCGCCGGTCAGAACCTCATCAGGCACGCCCTGCTGGACCTCGCCGGCCCCATGCAGCAGCACGATGCGGTCGCAATAGCGGTGCGCGAAGTCCGGCTCGTGCATGGTCAGCAGCACGGCCGCGCCTGTAGCAGCCAGGTCGCGACACAGCCGCAACACCGATACCTGGTGCTTCAGATCCAACTGGTCCAGCGGCTCGTCGAGCAGGTAGACCGACGGACCCTGTGTGATCACCGTCGCGATGGCGAGGCGCCGGCGCTCGCCGCCGGACAGGTGGTGGACATCGCGGTTGCGCAGGCGGTCAAGGCCGAGGCGCTCCAGCGCGGAGACCGCGATTCGCAGGTCCTCGCGCCCTTCCCACTGGAAGGGGCCGAGGTGCGGGTGCCGGCCGATCAGTGCGGTCTCCAGCACCGTAGCGGGGAACGGGTCCTGGCTGTGTTGCATCAGTAGCCCGATCCGCCTTGCGACCTCGCGGCGGGGCACGGTGTCGATCGGGCGACCATCCAGCTGTACGGTCCCTGAGTCCGGGGCGCGCAGCCCCGCGATGGTGTGTAGCAGCGTGGTCTTGCCGATGCCGTTGCGACCGAGCACACCGATCACCGAGCCCGGCGCGATGCTGAGGTCCAGGTCGCGGCACACGGTGACCTCCGCGATGGAGACGCTGACCCGATCCAGGCTGATCACGCTCACCGCGCGTCACTCCGACTGCTGCGCACCAGCCAGAGGAAGACCGGCACACCGAGTGCAGCAGTCAGCACGCCGACCGGGAGCTGCCGTGGCGCCAGCAGGGTCCTCGCCAGTGTGTCGGTGACCACCAGGAAAGCGCCGCCGACGAGCGCGGATGTGGGGATCAGCGCGCGGTGGTCCATGCCGATGAGCATGCGCACCGCATGCGGAACGATCAGGCCGACGAATCCGATCGCGCCGGCCTCGGTCACCGCGACCGCTGTGATCAGGGACGCGACCAGGTACAGCGAGATCTGTACGGGCTGCACGGAGATACCGAGGCTGCGCGCGACATCCTCGCCACGGGCGAGCACGTTCAGATGGCGGCCCAGGGTGGCGCCGGCGAGCATCAGCACCGCCAGCAGCAGTAGTGGGATGAGGTGACCAGGCGCCAGCGAGAGGTCGCCCATCAGCCAGAACAGCATGCTGCGCAGCGAGCCGTCGTCACCGATCGAGAGCAGGAACGCGATCAGTGCGCCCCAGCCGGAAGCCACCACGACGCCGGTCAGCAGCAAGCGGGTCGAAGTCCAGTCGCCGGTCCTGCCATGCGCTAACGCCAGCACCAGCAGGGTCGAGGCCGCAGCGCCGGTGAACGCACCCGCCTGCAGCGCGAAGCCACCGAGCCCGAGCATGATGGTGATCAGCGCGCCGCCTGCGGCACCGCCGCTGACGCCGAGGATGTAGGGATCGGCGAGGGGGTTGCGCAGGAGCGCCTGCATCAGCGCGCCCGCCACCGCGAGCAGGCCGCCGGTAGCGAACGCGGACACGGCGCGATCCAGGCGCAGGCGCACGATGCTGTCGGCGATGCCATCGCCCGGTCTCGACAACGCAGTCAGGACCTCGGACGGCGTCAGCGTCACGCTGCCCACACCGAGTGCGAACACGAACGCGAGCAGCACCAGCACCGACGCGGACAATGCCGCTGTCGTGATCCGGGGGCGGGTCAGCACATCGGCGTCCCGCGATCTCGCAGCCGGAGGAACCCCATCGATCCCCTCAACTCCGTGCGGCCGGTCGGCCGGGGCCAGCAAGGTTACGGGACGGGTCCCGGCCGTCACAAGCATGGGCCCCGGACAGCGGATGCTGCGCTATCCTCCCGGTCGTGAGCGATGACATCGACAAGGAAGGTTTCCGGTCCAATGTGGGGATCGTGATCACCGATGGCGGTGGCCGGCTGTTCTGGGGTCGACGCGTAGGCCGTCGGGGCTGGCAGTTCCCCCAGGGCGGGATCTCGCGCGGGGAGACACCGGAGGACGCCATGTACCGCGAGCTGACCGAGGAGGTCGGCCTGCGCAGCGAGCACGTACGCTTGCTCGGCGCTTCCGCAGACTGGGTGCGCTACCGCTTGCCCGAGCGCTACCGGCGACACGGCAGCGAGCCCCTGTGCATCGGCCAGAAGCAGCGATGGTTCCTGCTGCAGTTGACGGCGGACGAGGGCGCGCTGGACCTGGCCGCAGGCCCGAAGCCCGAGTTCGACCGCTGGATCTGGCTGGACGACTACTGGTCACCGGCGCGCGAGGTGGTCTTCTTCAAGCGCCACGTATACGAGCAGACCCTGGATGAGTTCCAGGGCTTGGTGTTCCCAGAGGGCGCGCCTTCCAAACCGGACTGGCTGCTGCGCAGGGAAGCCGCGCGACCCAAGCGGGGGCGGAAGCGCTGACCGGTGCCGGAGCGCAGCCAGGGCTCAGATCGGGCGGACTACCGCCAGTACCACGATCAGGATCAGCAGCACGGTGGGTGCCTCGTTGAACCACCTGAACCAGACGTGGCTATGCCGGTCGCGACCGGCTGCGAACTCCTGCACCAGCACCCAGCACCACATGTGATAAGCGATCAGCAGCAGCACCAGGACCAGCTTCAGATGCAGCCAGATGGTCCCTGAGGTGAACACCCATGTGTCGTAGCCGAACAGCAGCCAGAGACCGAAGAACGCTGCCAGCAGGGCGCCCAGGGTCATGATCGCGAACAGGCGGCGCTCCATGATGACGAATCGATCGAGCGAGATCTGATCGCTGGCCTGCGCGTGGTACACGAACAGCCGGGGCAGGTAGAACAGCCCGGCGAACCAGGTCACGACGAAGATGATATGGAAGGCCTTGATCCAGAGCATGTGACTCCCCCTGCGGCTCGCCTGATTATGCCTGAGCGCCGGTTTGGGGCCGGCCCGCGCGGGGCGTACCATCGCAGGCCCACCACGCCGTACCTGGAGGTCCCGTTGAGCGCGTCGCTGGTCGTAAGAGCCCATAGACCCGGGCGGACAGCGCTGCTGGTGGTGTTGGTGCTGGTCGTAGTGACCGCCCTGGGTGCTGGCCTGTTCGAGCTCGGCCAGGTCCGCGGTGGCTTCAATCGCGAGCAGGCTGGGGTCGAGCGGGACTTGCTGGAGGGGCAGTTGGGTGAGCTGGAGCAGCAGGAACAACTGCTGCGAGCCAGGATCGCCCTGTTGGAGGAGTCCTCGCGGATCGACCGCGAGGCGGCGGCGCAGCTCCGGGCAACCCTGGCGGCGCAGGATCAGGAACTCACCGACCTGCGGCAGGAGCTGATGTTCTACCGGGGCATCGTCTCGCCCGAGGACGGTCAGGCCGGTCTGAGGTTGCAGGAACTCACCTTGGAGGCAGCTGCCGATGGCGGCTTCCGGTTCGAACTGGTGCTGATCCAGGCCCTGCGGCACGACCGCGACCAGTCCGGCGTGGCCCGCATCAGGGTATCGGGCAGCGATGCGGACGGCCCGCGCGAGCTGGCCCTCCCGGAACTCGCTACAGACGGTGGCGCGTCCATCCCATACACTTTCCGCTACTTCCTCCGACTTACCGGCGAGATCCATCTCCCTGATGGCTTCATCCCCGAGGCCGTGCACGTGACGTTGGATCCGGAAGTCAGGGGACAGGCGGACGTGGAGCGTAGCTTCGATTGGTCCGGACTAGTTGCGAGCGGTACCTGAGTGAGGTGGAAGATGTTCTCTAACGGAAAGCGGCGGACCAACAAGATAGATACCCTCGTGGGGCGCTCCACCAAGGTCGCAGGGGATCTGCACTTCGATGGCGGCCTGCACGTGGATGGCACGGTGAAGGGCAACGTGCTCGCCGTCGACGGCAGCCACAGCGTGCTCGAGGTGAGTCAGAACGGGATCGTCGAGGGCGAGGTCCGCTGTCCTCACATCATCCTGGACGGGACCGTGGTCGGAGATGTCCACGCCAGCGATCGGGTCGAGCTCGGCGCGAACGCGCGGGTGGAGGGGAACGTCTACTACTACATGCTCGAGATGACGGCGGGTGCCGAGGTCAACGGCAAGCTGGTACGGCGCGTCCCTGATGACACCAAGTTGCTCTCGCACAAGAAAGGCGCCACGGAGGCTGGATCATGAACATCGCAGAGATGAGTGGTGGCGCCGGGGTCGGTCCCCGCATCGACTTCACCGACGCGGCTGCCAGGAAGGTCGCTGACCTGATCCGCGATGAGGGCGACCCCGAGCTCAAGCTCCGGGTGTACATCAGCGGCGGCGGCTGTTCGGGATTCCAGTATGGGTTCAGCTTCGAGAAGGCGACCGAGCAGGACGACTTCCGGTTCCAGAACCAGGGTGTGACACTGCTGGTGGATCCCATGAGCATCCAGTACCTCATCGATGCGGAGATCGATTACCGCGAAGACCTGGAAGGCGCCCGCTTCGTGATCCGGAACCCGAATGCTGCGACCACCTGCGGCTGCGGATCTTCGTTCACGGTCTGAACAGCCATGCCTGACATCCTCTTCCTCCGACACGGCATCGCAGAGGAGCTGCGGGAGGCCGAAGCGGACGGGAGGGGTGAGGTCGAGCGCGAGCTGACTGCGGAGGGCGTAGCCCGCACCCGCGAGGTCTGCTCGGCACTGCACGACCTCGTCGGGAGGATCGATCGCATCCTCACCAGCCCGCTGGCGCGCGCACGCAGCACTGCGGAGATCCTCGCTGAGGCGATGGGCTCGCCGCCACCTGAGATGTGCGATGAGCTGGCGCCCGGTGGTGACTCCGCCGTGGTACTCGAAGCGGTGCACACCAGCGCCGGAGAGATGATCGCGCTGGTCGGCCATGAACCGGACCTCAGCATGTTGTGCGGATTGCTGCTGGCTGGCGAGGCTCGCTCGATCCTCGACCTCAAGAAGGCCGGTGCGGTACTGATCCACTGCGATGTCGCACAGCGCGGGCGCGGACAGCTGATCTGGGCCTTGCCGCCCAAGGTCACGCGCGGCTTGGCCTCGTGATGACCGCTGCTGGATTCAACCCTGCGGAACTCAGCTTCCCCGCTGCGCATGTGGCGCGAGGTCACGCGCTGCACTTGCTGACTGAGGCTGATCAGGCGATCGAACGGCTGGTCGGAGGGCGCTCCGATGATGTCGAGGCGGTCCACGACTACCGGGTCGCCTTGCGCCGTCTGCGTTCCTGGCTGCGCAGCTTCGGACGGACCATGGGCGTGCGCTCCAAGATCAACCATCGGATCGCGCGCCGAGCTGCCGCCTCAGCATCCGCGCGCGATACGGAGGTCTGCCTGGCCCTGATGCGGACCTACGCCGAGGAGCTCCCGGCGGTGCCGCGGTCGGTGTTGAACCGTCACCTGGCCGTCGAGGAGCAGCGGATCCTGGAGGGGCGCCAGGCATTGGTGCGCACGGCACCGGACGGTTGGGTGGGTGACCGCGAGAAGATCCTGACCGCGCTGGTCCAGGGTGGCAATGGCGCGGCCACCGAGCCGTTCATCGGCGTGTTTGCGGACGTCATGCAGCGAGCTGCCGAGCGACTCGATCGTCGCATGCGTGAGCAGTCGACTCCCGAGGAGATGCATCGGACCCGTATCGAAGTGAAGAACCTCCGTTACCTGATCGAGCCGGCGCAGGGTGTGATGCTGGCGGCCAGCGGTATCGTCACGCGCTTGCGCGAGCTCCAGGACACCCATGGCTCCCTCAACGATCACGAAGTGCTACTGCGCTACCTCGGGGACGCGATCAGCGCCGTCGCGGAGCAGCAGGCGACCGCGATGTACCAGATCAGCAGCGATGATGACTACGAACCCGCCGCCTACGCCGCGCTGCGTCGCTCGGATCCCGCACCTGCCCTCGCAGCGATCACCCGGATAGTGGCTTCCCGCCACCGCGAGTTGTTCGAGTCCTTGCTCGCTGCCGCCGAACGACACGAGGGTTTCAGACCCTCGGTGCTCGCGATGTTCGATCCGCCGGCGGCGATCGGGGACCGAGCGCTAGCCTCGTGAGCATGCCTTCAGGGTCAGCTGAGGCGGCGGACGGCACGCCGCAGGTCGCTTCGGGGGATCTGGTCGCAGCTTTGGACCTCGGATCGAACAGCTTCCACCTGATCGTCGCGCAGCTCCGAGGTGCAGAGGTCCACATCGTGGATCGCGTGAAGGAGACCGTCCGCCTCGCCGCCGGCCTGACTGATTCCGGCGAACTATCAGAAGCGGTCCAGACGCGTGCGCTGGAGTGCCTGGAGCGGATGGCGCAGCGCTTGCGGCCGCTCCCGATGGGTCGGGTCCGCGTGGTCGGCACCAATACTCTGCGTCGAGCTAAGCGATCGCGCGATTTCCTCCGCCGTGCGACCGGCGTGCTCGGGCACCCGATCCAGGTCATCTCCGGGATCGAGGAGGCGCGCTTGATCTACGCCGGTGTGGTCCGCGACATGGCCCCTGGTCCGAGGAGACTGGTGGTGGACGTAGGCGGGGGCAGCACTGAACTGATCGTGGGCGACGGCGGCGAGCCCCGGCTCCTGGAGAGCCTCTACATGGGCTGCGTCAGCCTGACTCAGAAGCACTTCGAGGATGGGCGGATCACCCGCAAGCGGGTCAACAGGGCGATCGTCAGCGCGCTTGTCGAGCTGGAGCCGGTGGTCACGCGCTTCCGCGACGCTGGCTGGGTCGAGGCCTGGGGTGCGTCCGGGACCGTACGCGCGGTGGACGATGCTGCGCGTAACTTAGGCGAGGATGGGGTGACTCCGGGGTCGCTGGCCGAACTGCAGCAGGCCTGCATCGAGCGGGGTGAGATCAGCGAACTCACCGGCTACCTCGAGTTGGGCGCTGATCGCGCACCCGTCTTCATCGGCGGTCTCTGCGTGGTCTCGGCGGTGGTCGAAGCGCTGGGGGTGGAGCGGCTGGCACCAGCCGGGGGCGCGCTGCGAGAGGGTCTGCTCTACGACCTCATCGGCAGGATCCAGCAACGTGATGTGCGCACCGACACCGTCCTGCACCTGCAGGACCGCTACGCAGTGGACCGTGACCATGCGGCGAGGGTGACGACCACCGCGATGGGGCTGCTGGATCGAGTCAGGACTCCCTGGGATCTGGCTGAACCGGAAGCTGCGGAGCTCTTGCGTTGGGCCTGCGCCCTGCACGAGGTTGGTCTGGCGATCGCGCACTCCGGATACCACAGGCATGGTGAGTACGTACTCCGACATGCCGACCTGCCAGGCTTCTCGCGCGATGAGCAAGCGGCGCTGGCGACGCTGGTGCGTCTGCACCGCCGCAAAGTAGATCGTGATCTGGTGGCACGTGCGCCGGCACCATTCGATCGTTGGCTGCCGGGGCTGGCATGCATCCTCAGGTTGGCTGTGATCCTCAACCGTGCGCGGGCGACGGTGCCAGCTGCCGTCCCGGCGATCGAGGCGGCGGATTCGCGATTGACCCTGCGCTTCGATGAGGGTTGGCTGGCGTCCCACCCGCTGACCGCTGCTGACCTGGCAGAGGAGGTCGGCGCGCTGCGGGGACTCGGGATCAGGCTGCGGTACAGCTGAGGGCGGTCACGCGCCGCAGAGCTTCACCAGCAGGTCCGACTGCGCAGAGTAGGGCTGTGAGCGACTGGTCTCCGAGCAGCGCTGGTAAGTGCCGTCCGCGTTCAGCTCCCAGGCCTGTACGTTGTCCCTGAGGTAGGCGCGGAGGTCCTTGGCCACGCGCTCCCTGAGCCGCTTATGCTCGAGCGGGAAGGCGACCTCGACGCGACGGTGGAGGTTCCGCTCCATCCAGTCCGCAGAGGACAGGTAGATCCTGGGCTCGTCGCCGTTCTGGAAGTAGTACACGCGGGTGTGCTCCAGGAAGCGACCCACGACCGAGATCACCCGGATGTTCTCGGATACCCCGGGGATCCCGGGCCGCAGCGCGCACATACCTCTCACGATCAGCTCGACCTTCACGCCAGCGCGTGATGCTCGGTACAGCGCTTCGATGATCTCCGGGTCCGTCAGCGCGTTCATCTTGGCGATCACCCGCGCCGGCTTGCCATCGCGTGCGTGGTCGATCTCGCGTTGGATCTTGTCGATCATCGCGCTCGCGAGCGAGAAAGGTGACTGCAGACAGCGCGATAGCTTGCTGCCCTTACCCAGGCTGGTCAGCTGCATGAACATCTTGTGCACGTCCTCGGCCAGCGCCTTGTCGGAGCTCATCAGGCCGTAATCCGTGTACAGACGTGCGGTACGCGGATGGTAGTTGCCGGTGCCGAGGTGGACGTAACGCCTCAGTTTGCGGCCCTCCCGGCGGACGATGAGCATCAGCTTGGCGTGCGTCTTGTACCCGACCACACCGTAGACGACGTGGGCGCCCGCATCCTGCAAGCGGGTCGCCAACCTGATGTTCTCGGCCTCGTCGTAGCGCGCACGGAGCTCGATCACGACGGTGACCTCCTTGCCCGCACCTGCGGCATCGACCAGCGCGTCGACCACGGCCGAGTCCGGGCCGGTGCGGTACAACGTCTGCTTGATCGCCAGCACCGAAGGGTCGGCAGCGGCCTGTCGGAGCAGGTCGACCACGGGGAGGAAGGACTCGAAGGGGTGATGCAGCAGCACATCATCCCTAGCGATGGTCTCGAACAGCCCACCCTGCCGCGAGAGTCGCGCGGGGATTCCCGGTGTGAAGCTCGCGTACTTCAGGTCCGGGCGGTCCACCAGGTCGAAGACCTGGATCAGCCGGTTGAGGTTGACGGGTCCATCGACCCGGAACACATCGTCGTCACCCAGCCTGAACTGTTCCTGCAGGAAGTCCATCTCATCGTCGGGACACTGGTCCGCTACCTCCAAGCGTACCGCTTCGCCGTACCGACGCGACGGCAGTTCGCCCTCTAGCGCGCGGAGCAGGTCGTCGACCTCCTCCTCATCGACGAACAGGTCCTGGTTGCGGGTCACCCGGAACTGGTAGCAATCGGCCGCGCTCATCCCGGGGAAGAGGTCGTCCACGAAGGCGTGGATGACCGACGACAGGAACACGAAATGGAAGCCGGGTCCGCAGATATCCGAAGGCAGCTGGATCAGTCGTGGGAGCGACCTCGGTGCCTGCACGATCGCGCGCCCCGAGTTGCGACCGAAGGCATCCTTGCCGCTGAGTCTGACGATGAAGTTCAGGCTCTTGTTGAGCGTTCGCGGGAAGGGGTGGGCGGGGTCCAAGCCGAGCGGGCTCAGGACGGGGAGCAACGCCTCGCGGTAGTAGCGTTTCAGCCAACGCTTCTGCGCCGGCGTCCAGTTACCACGGCGGATGAAGTGGATGCCCACTTGATCCAGTGCCGGGAACAGCTCGCTGTTCATGACAGCGTACTGGGTGCTCACGAGGTCGTGCGCTTCGCGGCTGATCGCGCTCAGGATCTCCTGCGGCGACAGACCGTCGGGACCCGTCTGGGTCGCGCCAGCCACCAAGCGCTGCTTGAGACCAGACACGCGGATCTCGAAGAACTCATCCAGGTTGGTGCTGGAGATGCAGAGGAATCGCAAGCGTTCCAGCAACGGCACGGCCGGATCGCGTGCCTGTTCCAGCACCCTGCGGTTGAATCGCAGCAGGCTGAGTTCCCGGTTGAGGTACAGCGCCGGATCCCTTAGATCGGAAGGGTCACCGTGCTTTTGTTCCATGCCGTCAGTCTATACCCAGCGCCCCACGGTTGAGGTTGCATTTGGGTTACGGACCCGGCTTGAAGACCCGCCCCAGCACCACGGCCCGGCGGGCGCCGGTGACCTCCGGCAGGTTACCCGGCAGCCCCGCCAGGGTCCGCGCCGCTAGCCAAGCGAAGGTGCATGCCTCCACGGCGTCCGGGTCCAGGCCCAACTCGGCAGCGGAGCGCACCGGGACCGGGCTCGCTGTCGCGAGGCTGGCCATCAGGTGGTCGTTGTGGACCCCGCCACCGCAGCAGACGATCTCGGTGGCGGCGGGCGCGTAGCGGCGAACATGGTCGGCGACCGACGCCACGGTCAAGGCGGCCAGTGTCGCTTGCACGTCCACCGGAGCGACGCCACTCAGGTCGCGATCGCGCAGCCATCCCAAGGTGAAGGTATCGCGCCCGGTGCTCTTCGGCGGTGCCGCTGCGAAGTAGGGATCAGTGAGCAGGCGCGACAACAGCCCATCGTCCACCTGACCGGAGGCGGCCCAGCTCCCTGCGGCATCGTAATCGCCGTCCCGATGGCTGCGGTACCAGGCGTCCATCAGCGTGTTAGCTGGCCCGATATCGAACCCCCGGACCGGTCGCCCGGGCTCGATCACGGTCAGGTTCGAGATCCCACCTAGGTTGAGCACGCCGCGCGCGACGCCGTCGCCGAGTGCGGCGGCGTGGAAGGCCGGTGCCAGTGGCGCGCCCTGGCCACCCTCCGCGATGTCGGCGGAGCGGAAATCACCTACCGTCACGCGGCCGGTGCGGTCCGCGATCAGTTGGGGGTCGCCGACTTGTAGCGAGCGGATGGGGACACTGTCTGCGTCGTGTAGCAGTGTCTGCCCGTGGCTGCCTATGGCATCGACGGCGTCCATATCCAACCCAGCAGCTGCTACCACCGCGAGCGCTGCATCCGCGAACGCGCCACCGATGCTGTGGTCCAGCTCCTGGATGGCATCAGCCTGGAGTTCGCGACCGCGCGAGAGCGCATCCTGGATCGCTTCACCGAGCGCACCGGCGTATGGATAGCAGCGGTAGGCCTCGCAACGCGCCTGCAGACCGTCGGTCACCACCACGGCGGCATCGATCCCGTCCCCGCTGGTGCCAGAGATCAGCCCGACGTAACGGCCCATAACTCAGCCTGCGTTGGAGGTGCTGGCGAGGCTCGCGATACGCACCAGCGAGAGCCGTTCCAGCCAGGGCGCGGCCGCTGCTTCGAACGCTTCTCTGTAAGCCGGGTTCACGGGCGTAGCGTCCGGCAGCTGAACGGTGCGTGGGTTGCGATGTACGCCATCGACCCGGAACTCGTAGTGCAGATGCGGTGCGGTCGCGAGACCGGTCTGACCTACGTAGCCGATGACCGTACCCTGGTTCACGCGGCTGCCGACCCGCTGCCCCGCGGCGAAGCGAGACATGTGGCCGTACAGCGTGGTGTAGGTCTCGCCGTGCTGGAGGATCACGCAGTTGCCGTAGCCGCCCTTCACGCCGCGGAAGATGATCCGGCCATCGCCGGCGGCGACGATCGGTGTCCCGGCATCAGCCGCGTAGTCGACGCCCTGGTGCGGCCTGCGGACCCCGAGCACCGGGTGCAGGCGGTTGGGG
>Ga0214472_10000394_pt1 | contig 54249 bp, 36 predicted proteins | sample RVTome_6_FD_207662 | JGI IMG/M metagenome (GOLD analysis project Ga0214472, IMG submission 207662) | Soil microbial communities from uranium-contaminated site in the Upper Colorado River Basin, Wyoming, United States - RVT140D175 | ecosystem: Environmental > Terrestrial > Soil > Contaminated >...
TTCCTGGTCGGACCATCACCACGGGCTCACGCCCGTGGCTACTGTCGTGCCGCCCCGGTCGGGGCTGTTTCCCCGACAAAATCGCAATGATCGAGCCGAGAACCGGTCAGTTTGAGAAACAGGCAATAGGCAACAGGCAATAGGCAACGGGCAATAGGAAACAGGCAACAGGCAATAGGAAACAGGCAACAGGCAACAGGCAACAGGCAATAGGAAACAGGCAACAGGCAACAGGCAACGGGCAATAGGAAACAGGCAACGGGCAACGGGCAATCGGCAACGGGATGTCAGGGATCGGGTTCGGTGACACGCATGCGGAGGCATCCACCATTCTGAATTCGACATTCGCTTCAGGACATTATACTTCGTCTGGACGGCATACCCAGTCCTGGCCCGCGGGTTGGTAGTCGAGGAGCTCGTGGTCCTTGAAATACAGGGGTATCTCGAAGGCCGCGGATTCGGGGGAATCGCTGCCGTGGACGAGGTTGTAGGATCGGCTGGCGCCGAAGTCGCCGCGGATGGTCCCGGGCTCGGCCTCGTAGCCGAAGGTCCTGCCGAGCATGGTGCGGGTTATGGCGATGCATCGCTCGCCGGCGAGGACGATGACGACGACCGGCCCGGCGGTGATGTAGTCGATCAGGCTGGGGTAGAAGGGCTTGCCCTTGTGGACGGCGTAGTGGCGCTCGGCGAGGTTGCGGTCGATCTGCATGAGCTTCATGGCGGCGACGACCAGGCCCTTGTCCTCGAAGCGCTGAATGAGCCTACCGATGAGGCGGCGCTGGACGGCGTCGGGTTTGAGGATGATGAGGGTCTTTTCGGGCATTGGAGGTCCTTTGGGTTAAGAGCGATTGTCGAATGGCGAATAGCAAATGACGGTTCCCGAGGGCTGGCGCCTGCGGCTCGGGTTTTGTCTTCTTATGGTGCAGGATCATCGTTAGTCGCTGTCGTACGGAGCGTTCGCGCAGGCTGAAGCCTGCGGCTCGGGTCATGTCCGGCGGGCGGCTCGGACCATGGCGTGGATGTTGTCGTCAGGAACCACGTCGGGGTCGTAGGTGCAGCCCGGGGTGATCATGATCGGCCGATCGCGGGCCTGTTGCAAGGCGTCGCGGACCTCGGCGGCCACGTCGTCTGGACGGCCCCGGGCGAGGGTGCTGAGGTTGTCGACGCCGCCGGCGACGGCGGGGCGAACGTCGCGGATGACGTCAGCGATGGCCGGGCCCGCAGCGCGGTCGGCCCAGTTGATGACGTGAGCGGGGTAGGCGGCGAAGGCATCGAAATCGAGGGGCGTGCCGCAGACGTGGAGCATGTTGAAACGGCCGCGGCGTGCGGCGGAGAGGATCTGTCCGTCGCCGGTGCGGACCATCTCATCGTAGGTGTCGAGGCCGTTTTCGGGGGTGTTGACCCAGTCGTCGCGGACGCTGAGGAAGACGCCGTCGGCGCCGGCGTCGATGCACTTGGCGGCGAAGTTGGCCAGCGAGGCGGCGATGGCGTCAAGGGCGTTGGCGACGGCGGTGCGGTCTTCGGCGACGAGCTCGGCCATGCGCTTGTCGGCGTCGGTGGTGGGCGGCCCGAGGCGCGGCGGGCCGTGCGTGTCGGCGTCCTTGGGGGTGGCCAGGCGGCGGAGGACGGCCCAGGCGTTGAACATGGTGGTGGTCATCAGGACCTTGTCGTTCAACTCGGCGGCGAGGGCGCTGAGCAGATCGAGCTGGAGGCCGAAGCCGTCCTCGTCACCGTTGAGGACGCAGAGGTGGCGGAGGTCGGCACAGGCCTTGATTTCGGGGCGGGTGGGATAGCCGTTGTCGTTCATGACCTTGAGGAAGTCGAGGTCGTATTCTCGGAGGTGGTCGAGGTGGGCGTCGACGGCGGCCCGCCCGTAGCGGGCGTCGGGCGGGAAGTGGCGCCAGAGGCTGACGGGTGTGCGGTCGGGGTTTTCGCCGCTGATGACGGCGAGCGTGCGCTGGATGGGCGTCATCTCTTGCACGTGGTCACTCTAAAAGCGGGACCGCGGTGGGTCAAGACTGGCGTTTGCTCGAGCGGCAGCATCGCGGCTTGGTGGTCGAAGTCAGCCCGAGGGTGCGTGTTAGTCCCGCGGCGCAGGCAGCGGTTGGCTCGGCCCGACCAGCTCTCGGCCACACGCCTGGGAGACATGAGGGCCGGTTTGGAGGCGGCCCCACGGGGTCCGCGCGTTCAGCGGGTCGATGACCGACTGGAAAGTCGGTCCCACAGACGGTCGGTGCGACACGCGGTCGGTCCGATATAGCGTCGTTGCCCCACAGCGTCGGTGCGAGACGCTGATGCGTTACGGGCTTGCGGATCGGTCGCGCTGGTCACGGTCGGCGGTGGCGATGGTCGGATGATCGTCCGCCAGGGTCTGGATGCGCAGGACGAGCAGGGCGGCGTCGACCTGCGGGTCTTCGGCGGGGCGGTTGTTTTCGTCGGGCTGTTCGAGCGGCGGCAGTTCGTCCTTATCATCGGCATCGGCGGCCTTGTCTGTGTCTTCGATGGCGATCTCATCGGACGGCTTCTTCGCTTCGTCATCGGTCGTGTCGGCCCCGTCGGCTTTTTCGTCATCGGCGGGTGCGTTCTTGGGAGCGGGCGGCCCGAGGAGGTCTGCCTCGCGACGGAGGAGGAAAGCCTTGGACTGCTCCTTGCGGACGAGGCGGACGGGGATCTCGGGCTCGACGCCCCAGGTCTCGGCGCCGGGCTCTCGGTGGAGCGAGTCGCCGCTGGGCAGATAGTAACGTGCGGTCGTTAGCTTGAGCTTGGCGCGCGACGGCCCGAGGGGGATCAGGTTCTGGACGCTGAACTTCCCGAAGGTCCTCTCGCCGATGACGATTCCGCGGTGGTTGTCGCGGATGGCGCCGGAGACGATCTCGGAGGCGCTGGCGCTGCTCTCGTCAACGAGTACGACGAGGGGCACATCGGCGTAGGCGCCGTTGCCGCTGGCGGGGAGGGTGTGGTCATCGTCGCGGCTGCGTCCCTTGGTACTGACGACGGTCTGCTTGTCGTGGAGGAACATCGAGGTGACCTGCCAGGCGGAATCGAGCAGGCCTCCGGGGTTCCAGCGGAGGTCGAGGATGAGGCCGTTGAGTTTCTCGGCCTGTAGCTGACTCATGGTGTTGGCGAGGTCCTCGGCGGTGTTCTTCTGGAAGTTGGTGAGGCGGATGTAGGCGATTCCGTTTTCCTTGTCGAGCCAGTGGTTCCAGGTCTCGTCCGGGTTGCGTTGCCATCCCTTGACGGAGGCGATCTTGACCTTGGTTCGGGTGAGGTCGAACTGGAGGTCCTGGCCGTCGCGGCGGATGGTGAGGGTGACGTCGGTGCCCGCGGGTCCGGTGATGGTGTCGACGACCTTATTGAGGGAGTAGCCCTCGAGGCTGTTGCCGTCGACCTTGGTGATGATGTCGCCGGCCTGGACGCCGGCCCGGAACGCGGGTGTGTCGTCGAGCGGGGTGACGACCTCGATCTCGTCCATCCGATTCTTGATGATGGAGATTCCGACGCCGATGAAGTCGCCGCGGGTGTGCTTCTCGAACTCCTCGGTTTCCTCGGGCCAGATGATGGTGGTGAACTCGTCGAGCGGGTCGAGGGCCCCGCGTGCCAGCTCGCTGACGATGACTTCCTCGGGCAGGCGGACGGTCTGGGTGTTGATGTCCTTTACGACTCGGCGGAAGTGGTCGACGGCGGCGCTTCGTCCGAGGCTCGGCGCGGCGCGGATCTGATCGAGCCGGGCCCTGATGCGGGCTTCGAAGTCGGCGCGGTCAGCGTCGTTTCCGAGTCCTGCGAAGCGCTCCTGGGCGGCGTTGGACTCGGCGAGGAGGAGGAGCTGCTCGAGGCCGTGCTCGGCGATCTGCTTGAAGTCGGGGGGAACGACGTAGTACATGTCGATGTAGTCGAGTGCCTGTTTGGCGTCGCGCCACTGGACGTGTTCGATGCGCTCGTCCCAGTGGCTGTCCTTCTTGAAGATGTTGTCGAGGCGGAGGTGGGTCGCGGCCTCACGTTCGAGCTTCTCGAAGCGCGGCTCACGTTCGTAGAGCTCGGCGAGCTGGGTGTAGATCCGCCAGGCGTCGCGCCAGCGGTTGTCCTGGCGAGCTTCGTCCGCCGAAGCCAACGAGTTGTTCACCAGCTCCTGAACCCATTTGCCGGAGAGCAGTGCGTCACGGTCCTCGGCCACGTCGACCGCCCAGCGCAGCCATCCCAGGGCGTCGACGAACTCCTTGCGCTCGATGCGCTGCCTGGCGTAGGCGACGTACTTGTCGTAGTCCTCGCGGTTGAGCTCGCGGCGGGCCTTTTGCTTGCCGGCGTACGCGTCAAGCCACGCCCGCACCTGATCGGTGAGCGGAACGCCGGGCTTGATCTGCCGAATGGCGTCGGAAGCGGAGCCGAAGTCGCCCGCGCCGACGAGGTTGACGGTCTTCCGCCAGAGTTCGTCGTCGGTGGAACGCGCGGCCTGGCGGACTTCCGTGGCCCGGGCCGGGCCGATCAGGATACCCGCGAGCATGAGCGTGGAAAAGAACGTCCTACCGATGCGCTGCAACGATTCCGGCATGATTTCGTCCCTCGACCTTTACAGCATGGTTTCGGCGCCGCATGCGCGTATGGCGCCGATTCCGCTCCCTTTACCGGTTACTGCCGAGCGGGCCGCGCGGCGAGCGGCTCATCGCGGGCGGGCTGCAAACGCCGCCCCTACCCCCCATGCGACCCGAAAGCCCGCTTTAGTATAAGGCACCGCCATCCGCCGGTCCACTGGACGGGCCGCCCCGCGGGGGCCCGGCGCGTCGTGGCGAGCGTCTAAGTGCCGACACATCCTCCTACGCGACCTCCGCGCGGGAGGTTTCCGAATCGCGACGGTCAAGGCCTAAATCGACACTTTCGGACAACGAAGGTGAGCAGATCCTCGCGGCGGGTGGGCGGCGGCGCGATGATCGCAGGGTTCCGGCGTCGCGTCCGTCGCGTCGGTGCGGTTTGATCGCGCGATCGTTCCGGTTTAGCGTAATCGGACTCGTTCCCGGTGCGTTTTCTGCGGCCCACGCGTAAGGGTGCCGGTCTTCCGGTGCCCGCGAACCCGAGGCTCTCGATGGCAAGCCACTCGTGCATAGAAGTGGTCGGTGCCCGGCAGCACAACCTTAAGAACATCACGGTGTCGATGCCGCGCGGGCGACTGACGGTGGTTACCGGTCCATCCGGGTCCGGGAAAAGCTCGCTGGCCTTCGATACGATCTATGCCGAGGGTCAGCGGCGTTATGTCGAGTCGCTGTCACCGTATGCCCGGCAATTCCTCGAGCAAACCCAGAAGCCGGACGTGGACCGGATCGAGGGACTGAGCCCCACGATCGCGATCGAGCAGCGATCGGGCGGGAGCAGCCCGCGGTCGACGGTAGCCACGACGACGGAGATCCATGACTTCCTGCGGGTGCTGTTCGCCCGCGTCGGGCAGGCGCGCTGCTGGATCTGCGACCGGCAGATCGGGCGTCAATCGACGTCGCAGATGGTCGACTCGGTGCTTTCCGGGCCCGCGGGACAGCGGATCATGGTACTCTCGCCGTTGGTGTCGCAGCAGCGGGGTCAGCACAAGACGCTGCTCGAGCGAATCGTGCGGGACGGGTTCGTGCGGGCCCGGATCGACGGTGAGGTGGTCCTGCTGGAGGAGGTTGACGGGCTGGCGGCGAACCGAAAGCACACCATCGAGGTGGTGGTCGACCGGCTGACGATCAAGCCGGAGATCATGGTACGGCTTGCGGACAGCATCGAGCAGGCGACTCGGCTTTCCGGCGGGCGGGTGGTGGTGACGGCCGAGACGGACTCGGGTGAATGGAGTGACGAGGCCTATAGCGCGGCGCTGGCCTGTCCGGTGCACGCGGAGGTGCGTTTGGAGGAGCCGTCGCCGCAACTGTTCAGCTTCAATTCCCCGATCGGTGCGTGTGAGGCCTGTCACGGCCTGGGTACGACGCTGGAGTTCGACCCGGAGCTGATCGTGCCGGATCCGAACCTCTCGCTTAACGAGGGGGCGATCGCGGCATGGCGGCACCAGGGACAGCGGCTCAACGAAGTGTACGGCCGGGCGTTGCGGGAGTTCTGCGACCGGTTCGACGTCCTCCCGGACATCCCGTTTCGCAACATCCCGGCGGAGAAGGCGCGGATCCTGTTGCACGGGACGACGGATGAGGATGAACAGGAATCCGGCTTCGCGTTCGAGGGCGCGGTGGGCAACCTGAAGCGGCGGTTTGCGACGACGGAGTCGGAGTCGGTCAAGCAGCGGCTGCACGCGTACCTCGATGAGTCGGCGTGCGAAGCGTGCGGCGGGTCGCGGCTGAATCAACAGGCACTGTGCGTGCGGCTGGATGGCCGCAACATCGCCGATGTGACGCGGATGACCTTGTCCGAGGCCGAGCCGTTCTTCGGCAACCTGACGTTCGCCGGCGAGCAGGCGAAGGTCGCCGCGCCGCTGCTGCGGGAGATCCGTCAGCGGATCGGGTTTCTCTGCGAGGTGGGCGTCGAGTACCTGGCGCTGGACCGGGCCACTGCCACCCTGTCGGGCGGGGAATTCCAGCGGATTCGTCTGGCGACGCAGATCGGGGGCCGCCTGGCCGGCGTGTGCTACGTGCTTGATGAACCCACGATCGGGCTGCATCCGCGGGATACCCAGCGGCTCACGGCGATCCTGCTGAGCCTGGCGGAGATGGACAACACCGTGATTGTCGTGGAGCACGACGCGGAGGTAATCACGGGGGCGGCGTACATGGTGGACATCGGACCTGGGGCCGGCGCGGGCGGCGGGCAGGTCGTGGCCCAGGGCCCGCGGGACGAAGTCCTGGCCCATCCCGATTCGGTTACGGTCAAATACCTGACCGGCGGGTTGCAGATCCCGGTTCCGCAGCGGCGCCGGCCGGTGGATTGGAAGCGGTCGGTCGAGGTGCGCGGGGTGTCGGCGCACAACCTGAAGCAGGTGAACGTGAGGTTCCCGCTGGGTTGCCTGGTGTGCGTCAGCGGGGTCTCGGGCAGCGGCAAGAGCACGCTGGTGAGCCAGGTGCTGCTTCGGGCGCTGAAACGTCGCATCACGGGGAGCGGCCCGCGGCCCCTCGCGTATGAGCGGGTCGTGGGCAGCGCGAACGTGGACAAGGTCGTGGAGATCGACCAGGCTCCGATCGGCCGCACGCCGCGGAGCAACCCGGCGACGTACGTGGGTCTGTTCAACCTGATCCGGCAGCTCTACGCGCGGACGCGGGAGGCGAAGATCCGCGGCTACGGCGCGTCGCGCTTCAGCTTCAACGTGAAGGGCGGGCGGTGCGATCATTGCGAAGGGCAGGGGACGAAGCGGATCGCGATGCACTTCCTGCCGGACGTGTACGTGCGGTGCGATCACTGCGGGGGGAGGCGGTACAACCGGGAGACGCTCGAGGTTCGGTATCGGGGGAAGACGATCGCGGACGTTCTGGACATGCCGGTGGAGGAGGCGGTTCGCTTCTTCGACAACTTCGCCAACATCCGGCAGCGGCTCCAGGCGGTCAAGGACGTGGGGCTGGGGTACATGACGCTGGGGCAGTCGTCGAACACGCTATCCGGCGGCGAGGCGCAGCGGGTGAAGCTGGCAGCGGAGCTGCATCGGTCGCCGGAGGGGCACACGCTCTACGTTTTGGATGAGCCGACGACGGGGCTCCATCCGTCGGACGTGCGGAACCTGCTGACCCTGCTGAACCGGCTCGTGGAACGCGGGCAGACGGTTCTGGTCGTCGAGCACAACCTGGACGTGATCAAGACGGCCGACTGGGTGATCGATCTGGGGCCGGAGGGAGGCGAGGGCGGGGGTGAGGTCGTGGTTGCGGGAACGCCGGAGGAGGTGGCGCAGTGTCCGGCGAGCCATACCGGGCGTTTTCTTACGGATTATCTGTCGGGGCGTCCTCCGGTGGCGGTGCGGACGTTGGATCGGCCTGCGTCAACTGCTTCGAGGCCTCCTTAAGGAACATGAGGAAGCCCTCGACACCGGTGAAGCCCGCGGCCTGCGCGACCTGGTGGCCTTGGAGGTCGACCATGGCGTAGGTCGGCGTGGCGTCGATGCGGTACCTTGCGGCGAGGTCGGGTTGTCGATCGACGTCGACGCGCACCGCAACGTAGTTGTGTAGGGCGCTCTGCACGATCGGCTCGGAAAACACCAGGCGGTCCATCATTGCGCAGGGTGGGCAGCCGCGAGAGTGGAACGCCAGAAGCAACGGGCGGTCGGTGGCCTGGGACGCGGCGACGGCGGCCTGATAATCGGTGGTCCAGCCCGGGTTGGACACCGAGCGGGTGGCGAAAAGGTAGACGGCGACCACCGCGACCACGACGACAACGGGGAGCCACCGGCGGCGACCCCGGCCGCGCGGCGGCGAAGGTCCGGGTTGTAGGAAGTCGGTCACCGATCCCGCCATGGCAGCCTCCTCATTTCAACGTACGCTGGGAGGGCGTCACTCGTTCTCCGCGGCGGCGACCGCCTGAGCCGGGCCGTCGCCGATGACGTTGGCCTTGACGTCGCCGCCTTTGGTGAGGCGCAGTTCGAGCGTCTTGTGGGTCCTCGAACAGGTCATGTGGATCGTAGTCTCCGGCATGTCGAACGAATGCGACGCACGACACGCCGGACAATCAAAGCGCACCAACATCGGACGTAGCCACTCCTGCATCCACAAGTATCCGGCCCGGCCGACCGGCTCGGCTTGCCGACAGTCATCGGCAGGCCCGCGAGCCATCATTATAGAGAGCGCACCGCTGCGGGCCAAGCGCCGGACCGGCCGGCGTCGGGCCGGCGGCGCAACCGCGGGGACCGACCTGTCGTGCGGGCTCTGGCCCCGCGGTGGGGTTGACACGGGCTTGCACGACCCCGTCGCGTTCGGAGGCCCGGCGCTGATCCTCTCCGGGGCGCTCGATCCCACAACACCGCCGCGCGGCGGCACGGACGTGGCGACACATCTCCCGCGCGGCCGTCACATCGTTCTGCGTAACACGTCGCACCTCGTGGACGAGCCGGTCTGGCGGCGCTGCGTGGAGCCGATCTGCCGGGCGTTCCTCGAACGAGGCGCGGCGGACGGCCTCGACGCATCGTGTGCCGACTCGATCGAACGCCGGGGCTTCTCCGGGGTCTCGCAGAGGAAGCCCTAATTCAGTGATTCACAACTGGCGCACTTTTTCCATAGCGAGCCGCGCCGGTCAGGAAGCGGTTTGATGGCTCGAGATTCCATCCGCTCGCTCACGGTGGCGGCTCGGATAAGCTGCAAACAGTGCGACTTGCGACACGAACAGCGCGGCCGGAGCCCGGCAGGATCAACGAAGAAAGATCATGGTGACCAGAAGGAACAACGGGATGAGGATCGCGACGCTGTAGATCATGTAGCCGAAAAAGCTGGGCATCTTGATGCCGGCCTGCTCGGCGATGCTCTTGACCATGAAGTTCGGGCCGTTTCCGATGTAGGTCATCGCACCCATGAAGACGGCGCCGAGTGAGATGGCGACGAGCATGGCGGAGGAGATCGCCCCGCCGCCGAGGAGGGTCACGACGTCCGTCGCGCCCTCGGGCGTGATCGTCGAGGCAGTCTCGAAGAACACGACGTAGGTCGGAGCGTTATCGAGGAAGCTGGACAGACTGCCGGTGGCCCAGAAGAACCTCATTGGCGAGTTGAGGAAGCGTTCGAGGGTTTCGCCGCTGGCATGGAGGATCTCGATCGGGGCCTGCATGCAGATGAAGATCCCGACGAAGAGCGCCGCCACCTCCAGAATCGCATGGTAGGTGAAGCGGTTGAACTGGCGGACCTTGCGGTCGGTGAGCATCAGCGACAGGGCGACGAAGACCATCATGAGCACTTCGCGCATGAACGGGAAGGCGTGGACGCCGATGAGGGGCAGCGGCTCGCCGGGGCGGACGAGGGCCACGGCGAAGACTACGCCGCCCAGCCAGAGCAGGTTCAGCTTCCCGCCCAGGGACAGCCGCTGCACGTCGGCCTCGTCACGGATCAGGTCGCGCAGGGTCTCCTTCTTGTAGGCCCGGCTGTCCCAGATGTAGTAGATGACGAGAAGGACCGCGCAGGTGACGGCCCACTCCTTCCAGAGTCCCAACGTCCAGAGGAAGTGGACGCCCTTGAGGTAGCCGAGAAACAGCGGCGGGTCGCCGATGGGCAGCAGGCAGCCGCCGATGTTGCTGACCAGGAAGATGAAGAATATCACGGTGTGGGTAACGTGCCGCCGCTCGGAGTTGGTTTGCAGCAGCGGGCGGATCAGGAGCATGCTGGCGCCTGTGGTGCCGACGAAGCTCGCGATGAGCGCCCCTATGCCGAGGAATGCCGTGTTGGTGGCCGGATGGGCGGCGAGGTCGCCGCGCAGGCAGATGCCCCCGCTGATGACGTAGAGCGAGAAGAGCAGGATGATGAAGGGGATGTACTCGGCGACGATCGCGTGTTCGAGAACGGTCGCGACCTTTGCCGCGCCGTATGCCGCGAGGTAGTAGCCGATCGTGATGCCGGCGAAGGCGAGGGAGACCATCAGCCGGTTGCCGTTGCGCTCCCACCAGTGGGCCGTCGCGGGGATTAGCGGCAGGATGGCGATCGAGAGCAGCAGCCCGGCGAACGGGATCACCGACCAGACGCTCGGGGCGTGCGCCGCGCCGTGCGCGGCGCCGTGGCCCACGCCGTGGCCGGTGATGGAATCGAGCATGAGCAGGCCGACGGCCACCGCACCGAGCAGGAGGGCGAGCTTTTGCAGTCCGCTCAGTCGAGCGGGCTGGGAATGGTGGGCTTCGGACAAGGGTGCCGTAATCTCCACGCCGAGTCACTCCTGATGTAGTACGCGACGCCGCGGGGACGTCGCTGGGCTCCGGTTCGCAGGGGCTGGGCCCTACTTACCCCGTCGGCCACCCCCCCCCGGCCGTACGTCCGGCTCGAGCGCACGCGGGGCATCCACGCATCCTCGCCCCGGATATCGGCAAAGCGGCCGCGCCGCTCGCTCGGGAGGTTCCCACGCGGCACCGGGGATCGGCCCCACGAGCGCCGTCCGCGTAAGCGTAGCATGCGCCGTATCGGACGCAACGGGCACGACCCGCCTGGACGCGGGATGGTTGCCCGCGATAATGGCGACGTTCGCCTCGTCGTGCCCGGAGTGATGGACTTGCCTGCACGAATGATCCCCTACGCTTTTCACCGCCGCAACCCTACGGAGATGCGTTCGCGGGCGGAAGCCCTGCTCGAAGAGATGAACGGGCGGCGGAGTTGCCGGTTCTTCAGCAGCGAGCCCGTGCCGCGGGGCATGATCGAAACGGTCATCGCCGTTGCGCATTCGGCCCCGAGCGGAGCCAATCGCAAGCCCTGGCGGTTCGTGGCGATCGACGATCCGGGGCTCAAGCACGAGATCCGTGTGGCGGCGGAGCGAGAGGAGCGGGAGAGTTATACGCACCGAATGCCGCGGGAATGGCTCGATGCGCTGGAGCCGATCGGAACGGATCCCAACAAGCCGTTTCTGGAGACTGCGCCGTGGCTGGTGGTGCTGTTCCGCATCGATTGGGAGGAGGTCGGCGGCGAGCGGTACAAGAACTACTACCCGTCGGAGTCGGCGGGCATCGCCGCGGGCATGTTCATCATGGCCTGCCATCAGGTGGGTCTGGCCACGCTGACGCACACGCCGAGCCCGATGCGGTTTCTTCGCGAGTTGCTCGGCCGACCCGACAACGAGAAGCCCTTCTTGTTGATGCCGGTGGGTTTTCCGGCCGCGGACTGCACGGTGCCGGACCTGCCCAAGAAGCCGCTGAGCGACGCGCTTCAGTGGAACCGGTAAGCGGCGCGGCCCGACGTGCGTCGGATGGGCTCAGCGCGTAGAATACGGCGACCGGACCTGGCGGGCCGCGACCGTCCGGCGGCAGTCCGGAGCGGCGCAAGCAGAACCGTCAGGAGGTGAGCGGGCCGCACGCCCCGCGGACCTGGCCCGGCGCACGATGAAGATCGCCCTGGCACAACTCAATCCTACCGTCGGGGACATCGAGGGGAATACCGCGCGGATTCTCGAGGCGATCGCTGCGGCCCAGTCCGCGGGATGCCATCTAGTTGTGACCACCGAACTGGCGGCGTTCGGATATCCGCCGAAGGACCTGATCAACCGGCGTGAGCTGGTGCGGCGAAACGTGGCGTCGGTCCAGCGGATCGCGGCCTCATGCAGGGGCCTCACTGCGATCGTGGGGTTCGTCTCGCCGGATTCGAGCGGAAACGGGACCGGCGTCTTCAACGCGGCGGCGGTCTGCCGCGAGGGCACCGTCGCGGCGACCTATGCGAAGGTCCTGCTGCCTACCTATGACGTGTTCGACGAAGGCCGATACTTCAACAAGGGACAGGACGTCTGCACGATCGACGTCGACGCGGCAGGCGAGGTTGTCCCGGTCGGCCTGTCGATCTGCGAGGACCTCTGGAACGACGAGCAGTTCGAAGGGCGGCGGGTGTACGGCGACGATCCCATCGAGCGCACGGTCCGGGCCGGGGCCAGGCTGCTGGTCAACCTGTCCGCATCACCGTACCGCGAGAGGGTTCAGCGGCGGCGTGAGGCGCTTTTCATTCGGCAGATCAAAGAGCACGCGGTACCGCTGGTGTATGTCAACCAGGTCGGCGGGAACGACGACCTGATCTTCGACGGCGGCAGCCTGGTGCTGGACGCCGAAGGCGGCATCGCGGCGCGGGCCAGGGCGTTCGAGACCGACCTGCTGGTTGTGGACCTGCGGGCGGCGAGATCAGAGCGGGGGCGCGTCGAGCCCTACCCGGGCCGCCTCGAAAGCGTGCACGCCGCGCTTGTGCTCGGTATCCGCGACTACCTGGGGAAGTGCGGCTTTCGCGAGGCGGTGGTCGGCCTGTCGGGTGGGATCGATTCGGCGCTGACGGCCGCGCTGGCCGCCGAGGCGCTGGGTCCGGACCGCGTACACGCGTACGCCATGCCGTCGCGCTACAGCACCAAGCACAGCCTGGAGGATGCCGAGCAGCTCGCGAGGAACCTCGGAATCTCGCTCACGACGATTCCGATCGAGGACATGCATCGGGCCACGGAGGCTGCGCTCGAACCGCACTTCGGCGGTCGCCCGCCCGATGTCACCGAAGAGAACATGCAGGCACGAATCCGCGGCACCGTCCTGATGTCGATCAGCAACAAGTTCGGCCGCCTTCTCCTGACCACCGGCAACAAGAGCGAGTGGGCCTGCGGGTACTGCACGCTGTACGGGGACATGTGCGGCGGGCTGGCGGTGCTGAGCGACGTGCCGAAGATGATGGTCTACGAATTGTCGAGGCGGATCAACGAGTCGCGCGGGGGCGAGATTATTCCACGGCGTACGATCGAGAAGGTTCCGTCGGCGGAGCTGCGTGAGGGCCAGACCGACCAGGATTCGCTGCCGCCCTACCCGGTTCTGGATGCCATCCTCGAGCACTACGTGGAGCAGGACCTTTCGGTGGACGAGATTGTGGCGCTCGGTTTCGATCGTACCATGACCGAACACGTCAGCCGGCTCGTCGACCGCAGCGAGTACAAGCGCAAGCAGGCACCGGTAGGCATCAAGGTCACGAGCCGGGCGTTCGGGACCGGCCGGCGGATGCCGATCGCGGCACGATACTCGTAGCGCCGCCGGACCGCCTGCGGGTCGCACTTCTGCTCTAAGGCCGTTCTTATTTTGCTTCTTCTTTTGGACAGACACTTGCATCGAGAATATCGGCCCGCTAGACTTGGGCGAATTGAACCGGCGCACGATAATCGGGCGCAGGTTGGAAGCGCAAGGACGCGTAACTCGAAACGTGGGGTGAACGAGACTGTTCAAGGGAGAGTTGTGATGCGCAGAAGCACGTTGTTCTCGTGGGTTGTCATGTTGGGCTGCGGCTCGCTGGCGGTCGCCCAGTCGTTCGACCGGCCGGATGACGGCCGCGTTCGCACTGTGGACCGCGGTGGCGCGGCCTTCCGCGCCGGGGAACTCAAGGCTTCGGACGGGCTGATTCACGAGGGTGACGACCTGGCCACGACGGATTGCCGTCACCGGTGCCGGCGCGAGGCGGAGCGCCTGTATCACGAGTGCCTGGAAACGGGCACGGGCGAGGAGGCCTGCGCGGAGCGCGCCCGGGCGTTCTTCGAGGAGTGCGTGGCGAACGTCTGCAACGACGTTCCGGATTGCGCCGAAGCGTGCCGGGAGGAGGCCGCGGCGCTCTACCACGACTGCGTGGCGGACGGCATCGACGAGGCCGAATGTGCAGAACGGGCGCGGGCGTTCGCGGAGCATTGCATCATGGAGCGCTGCAATCGGCCTCCGAACTGCGAAGAGAAATGCCGGGAGGTCGGCGAGCACGCGTATCGCCGCTGTATCGAGGAAGGCGGCGGCGAGGACCGCTGCGCTCAGGTTGCGCGGGACGTGACCGAGGCCTGCATCCGCAACGAGTGCAACGAACCGCCGGATTGCGTCGAGAAGTGCCGGGAAGAGGCGGAGCGCGTCTTCCGCCGCTGCATCGAGAACGGCGGGACGCCGGAGCAGTGCCGCGCTCGCGCCGGCGAGTTCCTGGACAAGTGCATCCTCGAGAACTGCAACGTGCCCCTGGACTGCGAGGAGCGCTGCAAGCACCACGCGGAGCAGGTGTACCGGCTCTGCCTCGAGAACGGGGGCGGCGAGGACGAATGTGCCGAGGCGGCCCGCGTGGCCTATGCCCGGTGCGTCGAAGAGAACTGCAACCGGCCGCCAAGCTGCGAAGAGAAGTGCAAGCACGGCGCAGAGCGCGTCTTCCGCGAGTGCGTCGAAAGCGGGGGCAGCAACGAAGAATGCGCACATCGGGCGGCCGAGTACCTGCACATGTGCCTTGCGGACGAATGCCAGGATCCGGTGGACTGCGCCCTGGCGTGCGCCATCCGTGCGGCCCGGGCCTTCCACGACTGCATAGACAACGGCGGTACCACGGCGGAATGTGCGGCGTTGGCGGCGGACGTGCTCAACGAGTGCCTGTTGGGCTGCTGTTCTAGCGCGGACGACTGCGCCGACGACGATCCGTGCACGCGTGACCTCTGCACCGACGGCGGCACATGCATCAACCGCCCGCTGGACTGCCACGATGACGATCGCTGCACGCGCGACTCCTGCGTGGACGGGGTCTGCATGCACGATGACGTTCCCGACTGCTGCTCCTCCCATGAAGAGTGCGACGACGACGACCCGTGCACCGCGGACTTCTGCCGAAACGACGGCACCTGCGGCCACGAAAACCGGTGCTGTGCCTCGGACGCGGACTGCTCCGATGACAATCCCTGCACCGAAGAGATGTGCATCAACGGCGAATGCGTGCGCGAGCACATTCCGGGCTGCTGCACGTCGCACATGGACTGCCGGGACGATGACCGCTGCACGGAGGACTTCTGCCGCGCGGACGGGACATGTGGGCACGAGAAGATCCCCAACTGCTGTGGCCTGGATGTGGTATGCGGCGAGGAGGACGGCTGCTGTCCGCCCGATTGCACCGCCGACCATGATCCGGACTGCGGCTGATCGGGCATCGATGTCGGGCCGCCCGACCGGGCGCCCGGCATTGCGCTGAGATGGAATCATCGATCGACAACGCGGGCAGGCCCGGGCCTGCCCGCGTTGGTCCGGTCCGTTCCAGTGCAGGTCATCGCCGGAAGTAGCATCAAGTGCCGACGGCCATTCCCCGTCGGCGAAGCTGGGGATGAAGTCATGCCATTCGGTTCGGGCAAAGCACCTCGACGACTGATCGCGCTGACCTTCGGCGTTTCCCTCTGGGGCGCACCCGCGGCGCCGGCGGCCAAGCTGTACTGGGCACAATCGCTGGGCGACCGCGTCGTGCGGGCCGAGACGGACGGCACCCAGATCGAGACCATCCTCCAATGGCCCCAGCTCGACGACCCCGTGGCCATCGAACTCGACACCGCCGCGGGCAAGATCTACTGGGCACAGCTCTTCGGCGACCGTATCGTCCGGGGCGGTCTGGATGGGACCGGCGTCGAGACGCTGCTTGAATGGCCTGAGCTCGACGATCCACGCGATATCGCATTGGACCCGCCCGGCGGGAAGCTCTATTGGGTGGAAGGGACCGGACTGGACAGCCTGCTTCAACGCAGCGACCTGGATGGGGCGAACGCAGAACCGCTCGTCGCCTGGCCCGGGATCAGCGACCCGCACGCCATCGCCATCGACACGATAGGTGGGGCGTTGTACTGGGCGGAGGGGACGTCGGAGGACAGCGCCGTGTACCGGGCCAACCTCGACGGGTCGGGCGCCGTGCTGGTGCTATCCTGGCCGGTGGTGGACGATGCGGTAGCGTTGGCGATCGACCCGGTCGCGGGCAAAGTCTACTGGGCGCAGACGTTCGAGGATCGGATTCAGCGCGCCGATCTGGACGGTTCGAATGTCGAGCCGTTGATCCAGTGGCCGACGGCCGACGACATCGTCGACATCGCCCTCGACAGCGCGAACGGAAAGCTCTACTGGGCGCAGACTTTCGGCGATCGGATCCGGCGCGCAGACCTCGACGACGGCGCTGCCGCCGAGACGGTGCTCGAATGGCCCGACGTGGTGGAGCCGGTGGGCCTTGCCCTGGATCCGACGGCCCCACCCCCCTGCCCAGCCCCCACGGTCGTCTCCGCGGGGCCGCGTTACCTTCGCGTCACGCCGGCTGCGGGAACCGGGCCCGTTGCACTCCAGATCGCGGGCGACCCGCTCGATCCGATCGTGTCGTGCCTGTCGGAGTACGTGCAGGCGCCGGTGCTGGCGTGTGTCGGCGGGCCGTCCCACCGGCGCGACTGTCTTTCGGACGCCGACTGTCCGAACGGATCATGCCAGCGGTCCGCCACGCTCGGGGCTACACCGTTGTCGCTCACGCCCGCCGATTGGGGTGTCGTGAACGTGTATGCCGTCGGGCTGCGGCCTTCGACGCGGTACGAGATTCGCGCGAACTGCGGGGCCGCGGCCGGGGCGAATCTTTCCGTCGCCGTGGCCAGAGTCACCTGGCTTTGGGGAGATGTGAACCACTCAGCCACGTGCAACGGAGGCCTGAAGGCGGGCCTGCCGTGTAACCGCGGCGGCGATTGTCCGGGTGCCGCGTGTTTCGGCGTGACGTTCACGGACATCTCCGCGACCGTGAACGCCTTCAAAGGCCTGTATACACCGACGCTCACGATGGAGGCGGCGGACATCATCGGCACGACCTGTGCGCCGAACCGCGACGTGAGCTTCTACGACATCGGCCGGGTGGTCGAGGCCTACAAGAGCATTCCGCTCTCCTGTCCGCTGCCATGCCTGCCGTAGCCGGCCAGTGCAACGGATCAGCAGGGTGTCGCTGAATCCCAGCCCGGCGCCGCCGGCCAAGGCGGTTAACCCGCTTCAGCCGGCTCAGTACCGAGCCATCTCGCCGGGTCTGGCGAAGAGCCGAACCTCGGGCATGTGCCGGTGGATTTCGTCTGCGATCTCGCCCGCCTTTTCGGGTTCGGCGTGCATCGCAATCACGTTACGCGGCTTGAGCTCGTCCTGGATGAACGCACGGCCGGTGCGACTCAAGAGCCACCAGTACGGAACGCACGCGACGTCGACGCCCACGGCATGCCGGGCCAGCGGCTCTGTGGATTGCGTGTTCACGTCGGCATCGCCGATGTGCAGGAGGCGTTGGCCCGCGATCTGCACGATGAAACCGAAGTTCGCGATGTCGGCCATCGGGCCGAGGCCGTGGCTGAGCTTTAAAGCGCGCACCGTGATCCCGCCGTACGCGACGTCCACCGCATCCGTTCCCTCCGGGTCGACGACGCGGATCTGCTCCTTGATGCCTGCGGTGGCCGCGGCCCTCAATGGACCCGCAACCTGCTCCGACGACACGAACGTCGCACCGGGATTCGAGGCGAGATGACGAGCGGCCGAACGCGGATCGAAGTGGTCCGCGTGGACGTGGGTGACAAGCACGAGCCGGACGGTGTCGAACGGAGGCGCTGCCGATTCGAGCCGTTCCAGCGATTGCGGTTCGATCGTGGCATATCCCGACACACCCGCGCGGAAAAGGGCGTCGATCAAGACGGCGTTCTTGCCATCGTGAATGTGGAAACCCTCATTCGCCAGGTAGGTGATCGAGAGGGTCTCTCCCGAGCTCTCGGCACCGGCGGTGACGGCGGGCAGAAGAAACAGGACGACCGCCAATGGAACGTTGTTCCGACGCATCTCGATCCTCGCTCGGTTTACGGCTCCGGCCCGGACGCCCATTATAGGCCCGCCAAGTCCCGAAGGCACGCCGCCGCACGTTGCCCACCGCGAAGCGGCCGGGCCCGGCCGGAACCGCAGCCGATGCCGAAAGGTCATTCACCATCGCGCCGTGCGCCCAGCGCAAGGGGGATTGCCACAAGCGAGAACAACGCCATGCAGATAAACGCCGACGTATAGCCCATCCGGGCCACGAGCAGCCCGGCAGTCAGTGCGGCCCACGACTCGCACAGGTTCGTGGCCCCCATGAACGCACTGAACTGCGTCGCTCCGAGGGCCGGCTCGGTCATGTCCATCAACAGGGCGTAGCTGGCGGCGGTGAACGCCCCAATCAGCACATAGAGCAGGGCCAACCCGCCGTACGCGGAGTGGAGCCCGGTGCCGTACAACGCGCCCACGACGATGACGGCGCCGGCGATGGCGGTGAGGGCCGCCACCGTGGTCGCCGCTCGGCCCCACCGGTCAGAAGCCCGACCGCCGAGAAGCGCGCCTAGACTCATGCACACGATCACCGGGATCGCATAGAACAGCCCCACTTGCTCCTTGGCGGCAGCCTGATCGATGAGGAAGGAATGGGCGACGGCGCCGACCGCCTCGAACCCGGCGCCGGCCGTTGCGGCAAACCCCAGCCCCATCCAGGTGCTCGACCGGGCGAGCGTGCCGGCGAGCAGACTCGCAAACCGCCGCAGCGTGCCCGGGCCCGAGGCGGGCTGGACCGGTTCCCGCGTGCAGAAGAGCACCAGCAACATCGAGAACCATACGCAGGCTACCAGCGCAACGAGCGTCGCGGCCTCGCCGACGAACTGCTCGAGGTAGAGTACGGCCCCACCGAAGATGGCTCGGGTCGAGAGCATTCCCAACTGCATCCACCCGTTCACCGATCCGCGCTCGTGCTCCGGAACCGTCGCGATGCACAGGGCGTCGATCGACGCATCCTGGGTGGCGGCCAGAACGGCGTGGGCGAACAGGCACGCCGTCACCAGCGTCAGGCTTTCTGCGATTGGGACGGTAAACAGCGGAACCAGTGCCAGGCCCATGGCGATCTGTGCCGAGATGGTCCAGTGCCGCAGCCCCCAACGGCGCGAGCGCAGCGTGTCGATCATCGGGGCCCACAGGAACTTGAAGGCCCAGGGGAGCACGAGGAGGGCCGTGATCTGGGTCACGCGCTCGACCGGAACGCCCGCGGCGCGGAGCTTGGTGGGAAGCGCCCACCAGACATACCCTATCGGTGCGCCCTCGCTGGCGTACAGCGCGCAAAACAGCAGGCGTCGCCCGCGCGCCGTCTCGAGCAGGTTCATGCCCGTGCTCCGCCGCGCCGGCGGGGCTCGATCGGAGGGCGCGCCGGCGCGCCCGGGCCCGCCCCCGCGGCGACCCGGATCATCGCGGCGGCCCGGTCAGATTTCCACCAGCCCGTCATCGGGATCGTTGTACTGGACGCGGTACAAGTCCTTGCGCCGGTCGTTCCAGGTGCGGACAGTTCCGCTGAGGCGATGGCGGCGGAGCGCTTCGGTGTCGACGTCGTGGATGAGAAGCGTCTCGACATTGGGCGTGGTTTCGGCAGCGACGGCGTCGCGTGCGAACGCAAAGTCGGACGGTGTAAACACGCCGGACTGAGCGTAGTGAATATCGGCGTTCTCGACGAACGGGAGGTTGCCCGTGCAGCCGGCGATTACGACGTAAACCTGGTTCTCGATGGCCCGGGCCTGGGCGCAGTGGCGGACGCGCAGGTAGCCGTAGCGCTCTTCGGTGTTGAAGGGAACGAAGAGGATCTTCGCTCCCTTGGCGGTGGCGACGCGGGCCAGTTCGGGGAACTCGATGTCGTAGCAGAGCAGAATGGCGATGCGTCCGCGATCGGTGTCGAAGACGTTGAGCTTCTTTCCGGGCGAGACCCCCCACCAGCGTTGCTCGTTGGGGGTGATGTGGAGCTTTTCCTGCCGCTCGATCGTGCCGTTGCGGCGGAAGAGGTAGGACACGTTGCGCAGCTCGTTGTCCTCGAAGAGAAACTGCGAGCCGCCGACGATGTTGACGTGGTACTTGACGGAAAGGTCGCCGAAGAGGTCGAGGTACTTGGGCGTGTAGTCGGCGAGCTTGCGGGCGGCGGTGCCCGGGCGCTTCGCCCGGATCAGCGACAGCAACTGTGCGGTGATCAGTTCCGGGAAGACGACAAAGTCGGCATTGTAGTCCGCCGCAACGTCCACGAAGAACTGGCACTGCCTGGCGAACTCCTCGAAGGCCCGGATGCGGCGCATCTCGTACTGGACGATGCAGACCCGCACCATGGACACGGCCCGGAAGGTGCGGGCCTTCTGCTCGACGTAGTCCAGGTTGGTCCATTCGAGGTGGGTGGCGTAGCCGCGGGAGGCGGAATCGCCCGGCAGATAGTTGGGGATGAGCCCGCGAAGCTGGAAGCCGTTGGCGAGCTGCACGGTCAGCACCGGGTCGTAGGCGTTGCCCTTCATGACCTGCTCGGCGTACTCGCGGGCGGTCATCTTTTCCGCGTGCGCGCCGTAGCCGGGGATGCGGCCCGCGATGATGATCCGCTGGATGTTGCGCTGGCGGGCCAGTTCCTTGCGGGCGTCGTAGAGCCGGCGGGCGAGGCGCATTCCGCGGTAGTCGGGATCGACCATGATCTCGATGCCGTAGAGGGTGTCGCCCTCGGGGTCGTGGTTGCGGATGTACCCGCCGTCGGCGACCAGGCGCCAGTCGTGCCAGGCCTCGTAGTGGTCGAAGTCGACGATCAGGCTGCTCGAGGACGCGACGACGTTGCCTTCGTACTCGACGCAAAGCTGGCCCTCGGGGAAGATCTTGAGCTGGCTTTCGATGTGCTCGCGGGTCCAGTTGAGCATTCCGGGGAAGCACCTCTGCTGCATGGCGACCAGCTCATCGAAGTCCTCGGTGCGCAGCGGCCGCACCCGCGTAAGCTGCTCGAAGTCCTCAAGACTGAGCTTCTTGCGCTGATCGGGGGTGTCCAACATGGTGTACCCTTGTACGGCGGCTGTTCAACTCTGTCAAAACGAGGCGAGATGCTGGATGGTCTACGTTCCCCCGGAGGCGAACGTCGACACGGCGCCGCCTGCGCTACATGGCCCGGACCCGCTGGGCGAATGGGCGGAACCCTCTCGGACAGCGCTCCTCAACCGTTTCCAGATTGGCCGCCTTCGCCAGGGCAGCGTACATCGCCCTTTGCGCCATCTCGTGACGGCTTCCGGCAAGGAGCGTGGCACACACGGTTTTGGGTTCACGGATGGTCTCTGGATCGGGCTGCCTGTCGGTGGGACGTCCGAGCACTTGAGTCAGAGCGTTCTCGTCCGCGAGCATCCATGCATCAAAGGTCCGAACCGCCACGCCGAGGGCGCGGGGAAGTGACGAGATCTCGTCGTGTTCTTGAGCGGCCTCGATCTGCGTCGATCGTTCCGGACGCCCGTCCTCGTCGATGACCAGGACCAGCGCGTCGTAATCCCGCTTGCCCGCCTCGAGGAGCCAGCGCAGCGCTCGCTTGAAAAAGCCCTGACCGCCTCCGTGAAAAGCATGGATGTCATGCCGACTCACCCGATCAGTGGCCAGGGTCAGTTCCCTCGGATGCTTGAGCCGCGCCACGAACGCCGCCAACGCTCCCGAGCGTTCGTGCCGTCCCTCCGCAACGACGAGCACCCTCATGCGGCCGGATCCTCGTGCGACGCGGCGGGCTCGGCCAGTGCATCGTCCCCTTCACCCGTCCAAATCTCACCCAAAGTGAACACGTCGAGCTGTTCGCGGACGGCCCTGCTTTCCGAGAGCCGCCGAACCGAGATCGAGCCGTCCGACCCCTTTCGGCAAAGCGTCACCTCTTCCGGCTTGAACAGATCGACCACATAGGGTGAATGTGTGGTCAGAATGACCTGGGTCTGCGATTGCTCGGCCACAAGCTCGCGGAGAATGTTGAGCACGTCCTGAAGCCGCTTCGGGTGAATGCCGTTCTCCGGCTCCTCCACAAGAAGTACCCGCGGCGGCTTCGGCAGGTAGAGGATTGCGAGGTAGGCCAGAACGAGCAAGACACCATCGGATACTTGCGCCGCGGGCACCTCTGCCGCCGTGTCGGCGAATCTAAAGTACACGCCCTTACCTTCGGCCCTCGCGAGGATGTCAACCTGCTCCGCGGCGTCCGCCGGCGCCTTGTACGCCGGTTCGGCGATGAGTCTGACCCCCTTCACCTCCGGGAAGATCCGGCCGAGACGCTCTTTTAGCGCCTTGAATCGCTCCTCATCGTAGCCCAGAATGTCGTCCAGGCACCGAGCAAGACCGAATCCGGAGGCTTCCATTCGGTAACGCACCTTGGAGTCCGGCGCAACCGGTAAGCCGAGCAGGCGGGGAACCCACCGATAGTACTGAACGCCGTGCAGCGTCGAATGGACAGCTACCGCAGCTGCAGCCCCCGGCTCATTCGCGTCCAGGGCCCCCGAGTTCCACTTCTGATATATTGCCGAGTACCGTGGGTCGGGCGACGTCAGTACCTCGGCCTTCCGCTCATCCAGGTGCCGGAATGTCTCGCGCCTGACTGTCACACTCCGCCCCTTCCGCTTGAACTCGCACTCTAGAGCATACTCGAAGGTGTGATCTTCGAGTCGAGCGCAGATCTGGAGGGTCGTGCTTAGCGCTTGGCTTCGCCACCACACGAGCATGCGCTCTTCCCAGGAACCGGTGAACGCTTGCGCTAAGGCATGATCGACGCTCCGGCAAACCGCTGCAATCGCGTCCAGAAGGCTTGTCTTGCCTGTGTCGTTCGGCCCGACGAGGACGTGGATCGGCGTCAGATCGAGCGTCACGTCGTGGAGGGCTTTGTAGTTCTGTACTCGAACTTGCGTGATCATTGCCGCCGGACTCCTACCCGGATCGGAGGGTCAACGCTCGCCTCTAACGGTGATCCTTCTCGTAGCGGCTTACGGTGCGGTGTGCGGTTGTTGCAACGGCTGCGCATGGCTACTTGCTCGTCTCCATCGCTTCGTTCTCGCGCTTAACCCAGGTGTAGTGGTAGTCCTTGTCCTCGATCGACTCGGCCACCGCGGTCATGATCAGCGGCTTGAAGGTGTCGCACATGACCGCCAGCTCACCCGTCCGCTCGACGCCGACGCTGCGCTCGTAGGTGCCCGGATGCGGGCCGTGGGGAATGCCCATCGGGTGCAGGCTGATCGACTCCTGCTCGATCCCCTTGCGCGACGTGAAATTCCCCTCGACGTAGTACAGGATCTCGTCGCAGTCCACACTGGCGTGACCGTAGGGACAAGGGATCGCCTTGACCCCGTCGCGGTCATAGTAATCGACCTTGCGGGGGACGAAGCTGCAAATGACAAAGCCGTGGCCCGCGAAGGTGATGTGCGTGGTCGGCGGCAGGTGGATGCTCGCCGTGCGCGGCTGGTAGTCCATGATGTTGAACGCCACCGGGTAGACTATCCCGTCCCACCCGGCCAGTTCCCAGGGAAAGTGCTGGAACTCGTGGACGGTGAGCTGGTTGGCGTGCTTGACGACCAGCGGATACGGCGGATCGCCGTGCCGGGCCCGATCGAAGCGGAGCATCTCCTGCGGCACGCGGAAGTCGCGGTGGGAGTAGGGCGCGTACATCGTGATCTGCCCCGACTCGTTGCGGAACTGCCTGGGCACGTCGATGTACGTGCTCGACTCGAACACCAGGAACGTGCCCATGTCGTTGTCGGGGTGGAGGCGGTACGGCGTGCCCTTGGGAATGATGACGTAGTCCTGCTTCTTGAACGGCAGCATGCCGTAGACGCTTTCCAACGTGCCGCCGCCCGCGTACGCGAACCAGCATTCGTCGCCCTCGCCGTTGCTGAACCAGTGATTCGGCGGCTGGTTGGGCTTGGCGATGCCGACGCGGATGTCGTCGTTCCTCAGGATCGTCCGCCGGGCGGTGAGGAAGTCGCCGGTGACCTTCAGGTCCTGCGTGCGCAGGTGCCGCCGGCACAGCGGCTGCTTCTCGATCGGGGCCGTGGGGCAGAGGCCGGGGATCTCCATCGAGCGCACGGCGCATTCGTCCGTCGGCGGCGTGCGGTAGTAGAGGATGCTGTACGTGCTCTCGAAGCCCACCCGCGTCATGCACTGCTCCATGAGCAGCTTGCCGCCCTCGCGGTGGGTCACGTGGTGTTTCGGCGGCACGCTGCCGAGTCGGTGGTAGTGGATCATCGCACTTCCTCTTTCACGGTCGCTTGACGTTCCGCAGCTCTTCGGGAAGACGGTTCACGACGAACTCCCACACGTCGTCCGCCACTTTCAGGCCGGCTTCGACCTCTTCCAGCGTCGGCGCCGGTTCGTCGGGGTAGCGAGCGTGTACCGCAAACGCGCTCAGCGGGCCGACGCGGACACGCAACGAGGCGAACTCCGGGTCGATCCGCTGGCACAGATCGCACAGCAGGGCGAGCTCATGGAGCTTCTCGAAGACGACGTTATGGTGCACGAGGAACGCCTTCAGGGTCTTCTCGATCGTCTGTTGGCAGTGAAAGGCGGCCATATCAACAAGGGCGGGCTCTCCTTCCAGAAGGCGGCGCGCCGCCGTTCGATCGCGCCACGCTTTTTCCAGCCATTCCCGGGCGAAAGCCATACCGTCCACTCCATAAAGCAGCTTTCCGTTGTTCCGCACCGTGTGCTCGAAATTGGCCCGCCAGCCCGATCGCCGGTCGAACCGGGTGGCCGGATACACGAGTACATCGATCCCACAGCCGATCCTGCCCACCGCGCTGTACGCCCGAGCGTTCAAAGCGAAACGGTCAACGTCGCCGTCCGGGACGATGACGACGAGATCCACGTCACTGCTGGATCGCGGCGTGCCGTACGCGCGGGACCCGAACAGGTAAATGCGCTCCGGGCTCAGCTCATCGACGAGCCGTCGCGTGATCTGATCCAAGGTTGCCTGTGTCAGTTCGACCATCGTCGTCTCCGCGTTCGGCCCGGACAGGGGGGACCGGCCACGGCACGTACCAGAGCATGGACTCCCAGCCGCTTACGGAATGATCCTACGGCATCGCTCGCTGCGACGCCAGTTGCCGGCGCGTTGCGTGCCTCCCGCTCGATGCGCGCCTTAGTAACAGCGTCGCCGTTGCCCGCCGCTGCGGCGGGGGATACAGTGCCGTCATGGCGAACCGCGAGCAGGACTGGTTGCGGCAGGCGGAGCGGGACATGGACGTGGCCCGTGCGTCCCGCCACAACGGACACTTTGACTGGTCCTGTTTCGCTGCGCAGCAGGCGGCCGAGAAGGCGCTCAAGGCGCTCTACCAACACCATCATGCCGAAGGGTGGGGGCACGTGCTGGGCCGCCTCGTCGAAGGGCTTCTTGACACCGAACCGGGCCTGGCCAACCACAAAGAGTTCGCCAGGATCCTCGACAAGTTCTACATTCCTACACGGTACCCGAACGGGCTGGATGCCGGCGCACCGGCCGACGCGTACACGAACACCGAAGCCGAGATGGCCATCGCGTATGCCGAACAGATCGTCCACTTCTGTCAGACACGATGCCGTTCCGCTTGAGCGCGTGGTTGACGCGGCCCGGGCGTGGGTGACGCGGATGCGGGCCGAGCATCGCGAGATCGTGCGCGTGGGCTACTTCGGCTCGTACGCAACGGGACGGTATGTACCGGGCAGCGACTTCGACGTCCTGATCGAGGTAAGCGAACGCCCGTCGGAGCGACGGGGGGACCGCGCCGACCGGTATCGACCCGAGAGGTTCCCGGTCGGCGTTGAGCTGTTCGTCTACACCGGCGATGAACTCGACCGGGCGCGACGGGAACGGTCGGCGTTCATCGGCGAAATCGACCGACACATTTTGTGGCTCGAATAGGACGGCGTGCGATCCATGGCGATCTTCCGCGCTCCATTGAGCCGACTGCGAAGCGTGGATGCACCGCGCGCTAATCATTCTTGTAAACCGCGGTCATGCGTCGGGCCAGCTCTTCCGGCGTCAGGTTCTCGATCCGACGCGCGATGCCCCAGCGGTAGCCGAAGGGATCGGCGACGCAGCCGTAGCGGTCGCCCCAGGTCTGGTCGCCGACCGGCGTGACCGCCTCGGCCCCGGCCCCGACCGCTTGGACGAAAACGGCGTCGGGGTCCTTCACATAAAGGTAGAGCCAGACCGAACTGGTGGCCTCGGGGCTCGGCGCGTGCATCTCAGGATCGATGGGTACGTCGGTCAGGAAGACGCGGGACTCGCCGATCTGCAACTCGGCATGTCGGACCCGGCCCTCCGGGTCCCTGATGCGAACGTGCTCGGCGGCGCCGAAGGCTCGACCGTAGAAGTCGATCGCCTTGGCGGCGTTCTGAACGTACAGGTACGGCGTGACGGAGTGGAACCCTTCGGGAATCGGGTTCTCGCCGCTGCTCATGATCGCTCCTCCATGTGCCGCCGATCGGCGCCCTTGCCGCGGCGTGTGGCCGGTCACGGTCCGGTGCAGCCGGGATCGACCGGGCCGGCCGGACCTGACGCGCACGCCTGAAACGCGGCGTAGTCTCTCAAGTCCAGAAACAGGTCATTGTTTACATCGGCAAGCGGGCACACGCAATCCGCCTCGTCGGCGGCCGTGCCGGAAAGGCACTGCTGGAGCGTCGGAAGATCATCCAGGTCCGCGGTGCAGCTCGTGTTGAGGTCCGCCGGATGGTTGCAGGTAAACGGAACCGGCTCAGCCGTAAAGTTCAGGTAGAGCCACCAGCCGCGGGTCACGCCGTCCGGGCCCAGGTCCCGGTCGTCATGGCCGGCGCAGTTCCCCCGGCCGCCGGGAAGCGCGACGCTGAGCGGCTGGCCCCCTATTACCGGAAAGCTCTCCGGGAGTATCGCTGCGTCGGCTTGCATCTCGCTCACAAAGCCGCGGACCAACCCATTGATCAGGCGGGTCGGCGGCGAGCCTGAATAGGTGGCAGCGATCTGGGCGTCCTCCATGATGATGGGCACGGGGAACGGCGCCCAGCGCAGGTCGAACGTCACGGTCACGAAGCATGGGGCGGGCGTCGGTCCGACGGGTGGATCGTACGGGTGGTCCGTGGTACCCGGAAGGGATGCGAGGCAGGTCGCCGTGGAGTCGTTTTCGAAGACAAGCAGGTCGAGCCCCTGCGCCGGCTCGCGCGAGCAGCGCGTCGTGTCCAACGGCATGGTGCAGCGTGCCTCCCCTGCCGCGACGGCGCCGCACGCGGACTCGGAATCGAGCGGCCGAAACGCAAAGAGGAGATTCAAGTCTGCGTGCCCGTCCTGATCCTCGTCTGACGTGATCCTCGTCTCGATCTCGTCATTGAAACCGGCGGTGGCATCCTCGCAAAGGACGAGAAGGAACCGGACGAAGAGGTGCGGATCGCGCAGCTCGAGAGAGGTGATGCGGAATGCGGTGAGCTCCGCTGCGCGCACCACTGCGCCGTCGGCGCCGGGCAGCCCCGCCATGGCAGCCGCCATCACGAGGTACGGGGCACGCTTGCGTACCCGAGCAGGACCCGACTCCTCCATCGCGGTTGCCTCCGCCCCTCCCGCGCACCGACACGAGCCCGGAGCCGGCGGCAAGGTAGTTGCTCGTGGTCCACACTGCATCTACGGAACAGTGCCCAGGTCTCCGCCGGATGCCTCCTGCCAAAGGGCGTCCGCACAGAACTCAATGTCGTCGGGCCAGGCAAGGACGCGTCCGTTACGTTCCACGCGAAACCGGCGAAAGTATGACTCGTCGCCAAGCGGCTCGTATACGCCTCCCTCACGTATGATCGGCTCGAAATCGACAACGGCCGTGGTTCCATCCTCGAAGAGGAGGCGCAGCCGGTTGCGGTCCGTGGCCTGTGCGTCCTTGATTCGGTGAAGTCTCATGGTCCCAAGATCCTATTCCAACGGGGCAATCGGCACCGGCGCAAGTCGGTCTCGGCATCGCCGCCAATCCGCGAGCAGTTCGTCCTGGTGTAACGCAGCCCACTCCAGCACTAATGAGCTGGCCCGAGGAGGCAACTGTCCCCCGATGAAACCGATCGGGCTGATCTGCACCACGGCCTCCGAGTCGCCGTACTCGGCATGAAAGTGCGGCGGCGCGTGATCCTTGTAGTACATCATAATCCGGATCCCGTAGAACCGAGAGATCGTTGGCATGGGAGCTTCATTATACGGGTGTTGCTACGATTAAAGATTCCCTCTCAGGGCCTGTTCGCGTTCGATGCTGATGAAGAGGGCCCTGAAGTTGCCGATGCCGAAGCCGCGGCTGCCGTGGCGCTCGATGACCTCGAAGAAGAGGGTCGGGCGGTCCTGGACCGGCTGGCTGAAAATCTGGAGCAGGTAGCCGTCATCGTCCTTGTCGATCAGGATGCCGAGGTCCTGGAGCCTGTCCCAGTCCTCGCCCACGTCGCCGACACGGTCGCGCATCAAGTCATAATAGGTGTCGGGAACGCGGAGGAAGTCGATGTCGCGGCCGCGGAGCTCCGTCACCGTCTCGTAGATGTTGGCGGTGTTCATGGCGATGTGCTGCACGCCCGGGCCGTAGTAGAAGTCGAGGTATTCCTCGATCTGGCTCTTTTTCTTGCCCTCGGCCGGTTCGTTGATGGGAAACTTCACCTTGCCGGTGCCGTTTTCCATGACCTTGCTCATCAGGGCGCTGTACTCGGTGCTGATGTCCTTGTCCGTAAAATGCAGCAGGTTGGCGAAGCCCATGACGCGCTCGAACCAGTTGGCCCAGTATTCCATCTCGCCGAGGTGGACGTTGGTGACGACGTGGTCGATGGCGGCGAGGCCCACCGAGGGCGAACCACGGGCCTGAATCGGCTGGAACCCGGGCGCGAACGCGCCGCGGTAGCGGGTTCGATCCACGAAGCGAAAGACGCAGTCGCCCGCGTACATGATCTCGCCCGAGACAACGGTTCCGTTCTCGTCCTCCTCGGCCTTGGGCGGCCTGAGGACGGTGGCCCCGCGGGCCTTGGTCTCCCGGATCGCCTTTTCGACGTCGGCCACGCTGAGGGCGATGGCCTTGACGCCGTCGCCGTGCAATGCACAGTGCCGCGTGACCTCGCTGTCGGGGGTGTAGGCACTGGTGAGGACGAAGCGGACGTTGCCCTGCTCGATGAGGTAGCTGGCCCGCTCGCGGGAGCCGGTCTCGAGGCCGCGCTTGGCGACGGGCTTGAAGCCGAAGGACTTGTCATAGAAGTGGGCCGCCTGGCGGGCGTTGCCCACGTAGAACTCGACGTGGTCGTAGCCTTTGATCGGTAGGAAGTCCTCGCCCATGGTTCCTCTCCTGTTCTTCACCGATACACACCACCTCGGCCCGGGTGAGGCGGACATTGCCGCGGGTGACGGGCGGACGAGACCCGGAAGACGTCGGCCTTTGGGCTGATTATACGGGCGTCGCGGGGTCTTCACCAAACCCGGGGGCGCGCGGGCGGGATCGGGAGCGACCCCCCGCTGGCCCGTCGGCGAGGGCGGCCGCGGGTCCGTCGGCGGTGGGCGTTTTGGCTTCGAGTGGGTTCGTTTTCTTAACACAAGCGGCGTTTTCGACAGCGCCAGGGCGGATTATTGGCTTCGTTTCGCGTTTTTTTCTTTTGGCTGCCGTGTTCCTTCCGGTCGTCTGTGGGCGCGAACGCTTTCCGCTCGCCGGGCCGTTTTCGCCGTCGTACCGGCTCTGGCACGCGGCATCCGGGGCCGCGGGTGTATACCTAACATACACCGTACCGTGGGCGGAGTCAAGGGATCGAGGGATCGAGGAATTGAGGGATCGAGGAATCGAGGGATCGGGGGATCGAGGGAGCAAGGGAGCGAGCGGGTAAGCGTCGAAACGCGGAGGGGAAGGGACGGAGGGACGGAGGCACGGAGGGACGGAGGAAACGCCGAAAAGCCGAAACGCCGAAATGAGGAAGGGAATAAGGGATTGAGGGAGCGAGGGATCAAGGGATCAAGGAACGACACGCCGAAACGTGGAGGCCCCGAAATGTCGAAACGGCGAAACGTGAGGGGAAGGGACGGAGGGAAACGCCGAAGTGTCGAAACCGGGCGACGATTGCTGCGGGAGTATTGTTGGCGTCACGTGGCTCTGGGTGTCAGGCCAGGTACGGCTCCTGCTGCGCCGGTCCCGGAGGGGCAGCCGAATGTAGCCCAGCGTCTCGACGCCGGGAACACGCACATCCAACCATGCCCGAGTCCCGTAGTAACGAGTGAAGTTCACACCCGGAGGGTGCATCCCGGCGCGCCGCGATTGTCGGAAGTTTCACCCGCCGGGATTTCCTTGCGGTTCCCTGCCCGGCGGGCGGACGAACGCTCCGCGCGCCCTCGGCCCTGAAGAGGGGCCGTCCAGCCCCAGAATAAGGGAGGACGGATGGCGTCACGCGTAGTATGACAGCGCTACAAACGTCGTTCCTGACGCTGAATTGTCGGTTAGCCGCTCCTGTAAGCGGGTTTTGGCAGCGCCAGCGACTTTCCGGGGCCGACCTTGCGCTGTCGTAGTAGGCGAAGGCCTTCAAGCTGCGGTATACCGGTGTTGAACGGACATCAGCCATCGCGTGGGATGGAGGCGCTTCAAGTGAACGGCTCTATCCGATCCAAACGCGTCCGCCAGCGGCCCAGAACCAAGAACATCCGACGGCACCGGGACCAGCTCCTGGTGTGGCCCCAGCGGGCCAAGCCCTCGAGCTGATCCGCTACTTAGGTCGCCGCCTCCGTGCCGTCCTGCCGGTTGACCTCCTCCGATCGTTTGGTTCTGCTCGCCATAGGGGCCTGCTTTGAGAAGAAACTGTCACTGATCCTTTTCTCCGGATGCCCTCCTCACGCCATTTCCACAAGGTATGAGCGTATCTCGGGAAGATGTTGCCACCCTTGTAATCTTGACTTGCTTACCGGTCGTTCTATGATCGGGCGTACGGCTGGCATGACTTGGCGCGTTGCGTCGGCCGGTGCGTTGCGGTTCGGTCGTGTCCTCGGCCTTTCGACCGGGAAGATCGACCGCTGCGCGGTTCGGTTACGGATGGTCGATCATTAAGTAGGGAAGCTGCTCAAGCCTCTTTGTCTTAACGTTCCTTATATCTTACCCCTTTTGTCTGGGTGACACAGGCGGACTCGCTGCCTACGGGTCCAAGTCCGCGTAGGTCGCCGTGATGCGATCGGCGTGCATACCGGCCAGCCGAAGAGGGGGGAGGCAGGCACATGAAGAGTTCGGCGCGGGTTCTGTGCAGGGCTGTGCTATCGTTCATCCTGATGTTGAGCGGCTGCGGGCTGGATCCATCTGGAGGATCGGTTGACGCCAACGATCGACCGAAGGGTGCGAGCACTACCGAGCGTTCCAACGCGAAGAACGGTGTCGAGCCCCAGGGCCCGGGACCGGCACGCGTCGTCATCCAATTCCGCCGGGACGCTGCCCCAGCGGCGCGATCGGCCGCGCTGCGGCCTCACCGCGCGTATGTCGACAAGGTCATCCCGCAGCTTCACATGCATGTGCTTCGCGTCCCGCCCGGGAAACGCGCCGCCGAACTGGTCGAGGCCTACCGGGATCATCCGCTCGTCGAGTTCGTGGAAGTCGATCGGCCCGGCCGGACGGCCTTGATCCCGAACGACCCCTGGTACGACCGCTCGCTGACTCCCGAGTGGCACCTCCCGCAGATCTCCGCTCCGGCCGCGTGGGACGTTACGACCGGCAGCCCAGACGTCGTGATCGCGATCATCGACTCCGGGGTGTTCAGCGCCCATGAGGACTTGGCGTCCAAGATGGTGAGCGGTTGGAACGTTTATCGCGATAACGCCGACACCAGCGACAACACGGGACACGGCACGCTGGTGGCGGGGGGGGCCGCCGCCGCCAGCAACAACGGCATCGGTGTGGCCTCCGTGGCGTGGGGCTCCAGGCTTATGCCCGTTGTGGTGACCGAGAACGGCTGGTCGAACGGATCGTACCTGGCCGCCGGTCTGGTCTGGGCGGCCGATCACGGCGCGGCGGTCGCGAACATGAGCTTCGAGATGATCGGCAGTCAGACCCTGAGCAGCGGAGCACAGTACTTCTGCGAGCGGGGCGGCGTGGTGGTTCAGGGCGCAGGCAACTCGGCCACGGTGGATCCGTCGACGAACGATCCGTCCATCCTCAAAGTCAGCGGCACCAGCTACGGGGATGCACTTTGGACCTCGACGGTAACCGGCGCGAGCATCGACCTTGCCGCACCCGCGGTTCAGATCGTAGCGCCCAACGTCACGGGAAGCTACTCGTTGGCAACGGGAACGTCGATGGCAGCACCCATCGTGGCTGGCGTGGCCGCACTTGTCATGTCCGCGAACCCCGGCTTGGGCAGCGCGGAGGTGCAGCAGGCCCTCATCGACTCGGCTGACGACTTCGGCCCCACCGGCTGGGACTCCGGCTACGGATGGGGACGGGTCAACGCGGCCCGCGCGGTCGAGTTGGCACGGGACGGCGGCACGCGCGACACGACGCCGCCAACCGCGCACATCGTTCAGCCTGAGGACGGCGAGATCGTGAGCGCGTCAATCCGTGTGGTCGTGCAGGCCGCGGACGACACCGGTATCGCCCGCGTCGACCTTCATCTGGACGGCGCGTTGGTCAGCTCGGACACTCTGGCGCCCCACGAGTGGCCGATCGACACGACGGCGCTCTTTGACGGGCCGCATACTCTGCGAGCGACTGCGTTCGACGCGGCCGGAAACAGTGCCAGCTCGCAGACCGTCCAAGCCATCGTGGACAATGCGGAATGTGCCCAGTCCGGGGACTGCGATGATTCCAACGCCTGCACGCTCGATACGTGTCTGAGCGGGCAGTGTGTGCGCGCGGCGGTGGGTTGCAACGACAACGACGTGTGCACGATCGAGCGTTGCGATCCGGCCGTGGGATGCATGCACGACGCCGTGACCTGCGACGACGCCGACCCGCGCACCGTGGACCGTTGCGATGCCGTTGTCGGTTGTGTGTATACGCCGGTCGACTGCGATGACGGCAACGCGTGCACCGTCGATGAGGTTGCATCAGACGGCGGCTGCCGGTACGGGGCGCTGGATTGCGGCGATGGCGATGCGTGCACGATCGACCGGTGCGATCCCTCGGCCGGCTGTCGGAGCGACCCGCAGGTCTGCCCCGACGGAGAAAGCTGCGCGGACGGACTGTGCCTACCGCCCGTATGCAATGCGGACGGCGTGTGCGACGAGGGCGAGGACTGCAACAACTGCGCGGAGGATTGCCCGGGCGTGGAAGGCGCCGTTTGTGGAAACGGGCGTTGTGACGCGGGCAACGGAGAGGATTGCCTCGTCTGCCCCGACGATTGCGCCGGCGAACAGAACGGCAGACCGGACGGACGCTTCTGCTGCGGCGCCGGCGGCGGCGAACGCCCGGTGGGTTGCAACGATACCCGATGCAATCGGTCCGGTTTCGCATGCGTCGAATCCACGGTTCCGGCCTCCTGCTGCGGCGACGGGTTTTGCGAAGGCGCCGAGACCAACTGCGATTGCGCGGTCGATTGCGGCCCGGTGGAGGAGACGGAGGATGCGGGCACGACGTGCCGGGACGCGGTCGACAACGACTGCGACGGCGCGAGCGACTGCGACGACTCGGACTGCGCCGACGACCCGCTGTGCATCGAATGCGACCATGACGGGCTGTGCGAACCGGGCGAGGGGTTCCATAACTGCCGGTCGGATTGTCCCCGCCGGATCCAGGCCGCTCGGAACACACAGGTCTACGAGTCGTCCATCTGGACGCCAACGCCCGCCGGGCAGTGAGGCGGCGGTCTGGGGGACCCCGCGGGTTGGGGCCTCGGCCCGTCTGGGCGACACGCAAAAAAGTAAGCGGGAACCCGCGAGGCCCTTGCGAGCCTCGGGGTCCCCGCGATTGGGGGCTTCATTGTGTCAGGCGTCGCCGTCGCCGGCGGGCCCGATCAGCCTTACCCACCGATCGGCGGATGGATCTGGAGGTTCCCGCCGTTGATGTAGCCCTTGACCTCATAGATCAGGAATCCGGGCGCCGCTTCGTCGGCGTTCTGGAAGATCCGGATGTGGTAGAAGTCCGGGCAATCGCACTTCTCGTCGCCGTTGGGCTCGTTGGCATGGCCGCCGTAGGGGCAAATCGCCGATCCGAGATTCGCGTCGTCCTGACTGCCGGGCTCACCGAGATCCTCGATGTGCACCTCGAACCAGTGCAGCGTCCGATGCGGCGCCTCGGCGTACCGGGCCACGTCAAAACCTCCGTTCCCGATGTTCTGGAAGCTTCCGACTCCCTCGAAGTCGATCTGCTTCGAGGGGGCGGGGCGGGCCGGATTGCAGTTGTCCGGATCGTGGCAGAGGATCCGCCGGATGAAGGTGTCTTCCGGCGCGCTGGCCGTTCCGGCGTGGAAGGTGAACTTGCCCTGGGCGCCCTTGTGCTGACGATGGGTCCATTCACCCGACGGCTGGGGCTGCGCGGCCGTGGGCGCGCCGGCCTGTCCGCCGAAGGTGTAATGGTCGTTGCTGTCGACGCCGTCGACCCACGACTGCGGCGGGACCGTGCCGTCCACGCCGCCGCCGGTGACGCGGCATGCGCAGTTCTCGACGTTCAGGTCCGCGGTGCACGGATCGGACTCACATCCGTTGGCGTCGGTGACGGTTGCGCTGAATTCGTGGGTGCCGACGGTCGGGCTCACAGTGATGCAGGTCGTGGTCTCACCCGTGTTCCACCGGTAGGTGTACGGCGGCTCGCCGCCGCTGCCGGTCACGCAAAGCTCGATCGACTCGCCTTCGCAAATCCGTGAGAATGGCGGATTGACGCTGCACGCCGGGTTCTCGAAGACCTCGATCGGAGCCCCGCACAGCGAGGAGAACCCGTGCGCCTCGGTTGCCCGCGCACAGTAGGTGAATACGCCGGGTGTGCCGGTGTCGACATCGAGTTCGCACGTTTCCAACACATCCAGGTCCGTGCAGGTCCTGATCGGCGCGCCCAACGTCTGGCCCCCACACTCCACGTTGCCGTCGAAAGGCCCAAACCACTCGATCGTCTGTCCGTCCAGACCGAGAACCGGCCTGGCGAACAGCGAAAGGTCAACGTCCTCGCAGACCGGATCGGACGGCAACACCTCGCAGGCGATGAGTATACCCACCTGCTGCTCGCACACGTGCGTGCAGCCGTTCGCGTCCGTGACCGTCACGCTGAGCTGCGCGGTCGGTGCATCGGTCGCAGCGTCCACGTCGAAGGTGACGGTGATGTCGCCGCCGGCGCTGACCGTGCAGCCGGTGGGGTCCCACCCCGACTCGGCATTGAAGCTCGCCGAGCACGTGTAGGGCCCCGTGCCGCCGCTGACCGTCCCGCCGGTGATGACGCCCCGGCCCGTGACTTCCGCCGCGGACAGGTCGCAGGTCGGATTCGGATAGACGGTCGCAACAGTCGCATCGGTCGCCGGCGGGCAGGCCGGGTCGCCGCTGACCGTAAGCCGGAAACCGGCGTCTCCCGTGCATCCTGCGGCGAAGCAGACCGTCGGGGTGAAGGTGTCGCCGCTGGTAATGGAAATGACGCAGTCGGCCGGATCGGTGAACTGGCCGAGCTGAGACCAGGCAGGCGTGCCGCTTCCCGAGCCGCTGAGGGTCAGGCAGGTCGGGCCGCTCTCGGCGAGGCACCGGTCCTGCGGATCGCCTGCCTCGGACGATGGAGGATTGGCCACGCGCCCCGAGCACTCGTTGGATACACATCCGTTGGCATCGGTCACAACCACGTTGAAGGTGCCCGCGGCCGTGGGCGTAAAGCAGCATGAGCCGTCGTTCGGGACGATGCCCGGCCCGGACCACGCGCACGCATACGGTCCCTGACCGCCACTTCCGCCGGCGCACAGTTCCTCTCCGAGGCAGATATCGTCCGGGTTGCAGGTCGGGCGTTCGTTGACCGTCAGGTCGAACGCGCAGGCCTGGCTGGAGGCCTCGCCCCGCGAATCGACGACCGTCGCCGAGTAGGTTCCGGTCGCCGTCGTGGCGGCGCTGGTGATGCTCAGGCAGCAACTCTCGCCGAAGCCGACGTTGCGGCAGTCACCGACCAGCGTGCCGTCATCCTTGTGCCACTGAATCGTGTAAGGGGGAATGCCGCCCGCGGCGGAAGCGCAGCAGCCGGCATCCTCACCGGCACAGATCGTCTGGTTGTCGCAGTCCACCTGACACATCGGCGGCGGGATGATGATGGAGCTGGCCTGAATCTGGTTGTCCCGGCTGCCGAGGGCATCGCCGTCGATCATGTCGAGGATCTGGTGGTAGTTGCCGCCGCTGATTCCCCCGGCGCCGCGGCTGGAGTCCTTCGGCCCGTTTCCGTAGCCGATTCCGGCCATCAGCGGGTCGAAGCCGACGGCGAGGTGTCCGGCATAGCGGACGAGGATCTGCGTGGCCGAGGAGGTCCACTCCAGCGTATAGGCGGCGTAGTAGTCGGCCCCGGAGGCCTGATAGCCGTCGAAGGTCAGGCTCGCGGCCGAAACCGGGGCGTTGGCGAAGATCTCGATCTGCCGGTTTCCGAAGACGGATTCGTAGGCGACGATGCTGGCGTCGATGTCATCGCCCCAGGGGGCGGGATTCATGTGGTCGGGCACGTCCACCATCATGGTGTTCCCACCGGTGGTGAGTGCCTCACACATGGCAGTCGTGATCTGGACGCCCAGATCCGCACAGCGGCCGGTGGAGCCGTCCGCCGGCGTCGGGTCCAGCAGATCCCCCATCCAGTTGGAGTTGGGAATCGTCGGCGCAACGCCGTCGCCGGCGTCCAGCGCCTGGGCCCACGAGGTGAGGTAGTCGTAGGCGTTGTGGAGTTCCTGCCCCTGGGTCTTTGTAGCCAGGTGCCGCAGCTTGATGGAGTGGTCGCTGCCGTTGGGCGTTGCGATGCCGACGATGATGAGCCGCTGGGGCACCGACATGCCCTCGGCGTACTCGGAGTTGTTCTTGTTGAGAATGCCGTTGATCCACGTCGCTTCGCTTAGAACGGTGTTCTGGTTCGCGTCCTGGGTGAAGTCGACCCCGTCGTCCGCCGCCATCGCGGGCACGGCGAACAGTGCGGTCAGCAGCACGGCCATCCCCTTGTGTCGAGCACGCCACAGCGTGCCCTCTTGCATCTTGTCCCCTACCATGTCGTTTTGCTCCTTTCGGCAAATGTACAGGCCCGGTCATTCGACCGAACCACAGGTATTCGCCCCCCCTGGCGTTTCCACCCCGAACCCTCCTGGTGTGGGCGCACCGATAACAGCTCCCCATGCGCGCCATCTTGGGACGCGGACGGGGCGTTTGCAGGTCTACGGCGCGGCCATGCGCTGCCGCGCGCCGTGCCAACCCTGGCATTGTGTTTCACCGACCGTTCAGGTCGCGAATCTGCGGCTCACGCAGGATTGGAGTGACCGGCATTGACCGATCGACCGAATCTCACACATGAGCACGTGCTGTAACTATGTGTTGGTTCCCCCAAGCGGCTGGTTCTCTCGCCTCGTTCGAGGCTGAATCCATAGACGACTCAGCAAGAGCACCGTTCGCTCCGAATTGGTGTCCCCCCACAGAGACGGCGAACATACCAAATGACGGCGCTCGACGCAAGCGCGTTCCGCCCTTTTTTTTGTCGTTTCGCCGCGCATCGAGCGGTTGTCCGATAAACGCGGACAGTGGTCGATAATCAGTGCCATCGGATGACACCGAACGGTTCCGGGTCCGGTATGGCGCTCGTCACCGCGCGGAGCGCAGTCCGTCTCGGCTAGGGCCGGGGCGTGATCAACGCCTCAAGCCGCGCGAGTCGAACGCGAAGCTCGGCGATCTCGGCGTCCTTGTCCGCGCGGAGCCGGCTCAGCTCTGCGTTCTTCTCGTCTCGCAGATCGCGCAAGGCCTCGACCAGCAGGGCGGTGGTGCCGCGCTCGGTGACGTAGCGGTAGCCTTCCGCGTCGCGTGCGACCCAGTCGGGGAACACGCGCTCGACCTCCTCCGCCAGCAGGCCGACCTGCCGGCCCGGAAGGGCGAGCTTGTTCGCAATGGCCTCGGGTGTGTACTCGAACTCGTACCCGCGGAGCGACAGAAGCCGGTCCAGCGTTGCGGACATGGGTGTGATGTCGTGTTTGAGCCGGGAATCGGAGAACTGCGCCCACTGTTCACCGCCGGGCTTGGCGGCGACGCCGTTGACCGCCAGCTTGAATGTGAGCGGATCGGGCGTGCCGATGCCCACGTTGCCGGCCCGAGTGATCGACACGGCCGGATTGGTAAGGTCGGGCGTCGGTGCGATTTGGAGGAGGGCGCGGTCCTCGGGGATGCCGAGACTGAAATCAGCGGGCGTGGACGTCTCACCCGCGGCGTAGAAGGACACGGTCACGGAGACCGCATCGATGTTGACGTCCCCGCTCCCGGTACAGTCGCAGTCCACGTAGGAGCAGCCGAGAGGCGCCGGGAAACAGAGGAAGATGTCCCGCAGCGCCAACTGCGCGGTGAGCCGCACGCCGAAGTTGGCGGCGTTCACGTGCTCGGCCGTCAACTCGAGACCCCATGTGTCCAGCGTTCCGCCCAGGGTCTGGGTCAGCTCGGTGGGCACGACCTCGATCAGCGCGCCGTTCGACGCCGCGTCACCGCCCAGGATCTCGGCCTCGACCAGTACGAAACAGCGGTCGCAATCCGAACAGGAACACGTTCCCGAGCCTTCGATGTGAACGGCTACGCCGACCACCAGCGCCCCGGCCGGCAACGTGAACCCGAAGTTGGTCAGGTCCATCGGCTGCGTGACGTTGGGATCAGGGTCGCCCGGACCGGCGAAGAGGTTGTTGTTGGCCCGGACGTCGTCGCTGAGCCGGGCCAGGTTGGGGTCGTCCCAGACCTGGCCCAGGTCGAAGGCCGTGGCGTCGCCCGGCGAGCGAAGCGAGGGCAAGGGCGGCCCCTCCTGGAACCGGATCGTTTGAAAGCGCAATGCCGTCTGCGCAAACGGCCGACTCAGGTGGATCATTTCCGTCGGCGAACTCGTGCCGACACCGACGTTGCCGTCCGCATCCACAAGAAGCCCGCGGGTCTGAAGCGCGAAGGGCGATGCCGTCACCGAAATCGAGTTGCGTTTGTATCAGGCCGTTCTCGATGTCCACCGGCCCGACTTCGATGGGTCCCGCCGTCAGGAGCCCGCCAATGGGGAGGTTCCAAAGGGAGAATCGCAGCGTCGCCGGGCCCGTGTAGGGCGCCCCGTGACGGCGGAGCTGCCCTTGGTAGGTCATCGCCGCCGATACGGGGCTCGGGCAATGAGACACGCATGCGGTTCCATCTCCCTGATAGACTCCGGACGCATCCGCGCACAGGGCGGGGGCGAGTTCGGCGCACTGGTTGTCCAGGAGACAGCAGGCTCCGTCGAGTCCGCCGCCCGACGCGGCAGCGATGAAGACCCCCGAGCCGAGGGCCGCGGCGGCAATCAACCAACTCTGGTTCGTAGTCGTCATCATGCAACTCCTCGTTTCACTCGTTGTGTTTGGAGCCGTGACCGGACCCGGTGCAGCCCCATAGCGCCGCCGGTCTCCACGTTTCCGTCCTCGTGCCCTGGGGCCTCGGCGGTGCGCGCCGCCTATTTCAGCACGACGACGTCCGCCGTGTTCGATGCCGCGTCCAACGCAACGCTCGACGCGTTGAAAAGCGTGACCGCGACTTCGTTCGTCTGGACGCGCGTCTGGGCCACGATGAGGCCCGCAGGGAGTCCGACGCGCGGGGTGAAGATCGCCACGTCGCCGGCGGCGGCGCCGGCCACGGGGATCGAGATCGTCGTGCTCGCCCCGGCCGCGACGGACGGCGGGTTAAAGACGACAGCGACCTTGAGCCGCCGGTAGGCCGTGGTCTGGACGGTGCCATCGGGAAACCGGACCCCATCGAGGCCGGCCTCACCACCGACGTGAAGCCGGCTCGCTGGAGCGGTTGTTCCGATGCCGACTCGGCCGATGGCGTCAAGCACCATTCGCGTTCGCTGGCCACCGGTTCGGAACTGCAATCCGTCCGGTGTTCCCTCACCATCAAAGACAATGCCGCCCGCGGCGCCGTCGTCGGGCTCGCCGAAGATCACGCCGCGCTCCTTGGCATCCGTGGAGAGGATGGTGAGGTAATTACTGCCGCTCCTTTCCAGGATCAAGGTCGAGTTGGCGATGGCCGTGGCCCCGATGGATTCCGGGCGGACGTGCAGGCTGCCCGCGGGTCTGACCGTGCCGATTCCCACGTTGCCGTCGTTGTCCACAAACACGGCGTCGCGTGGATCGCCGTCCCGGGCGTCCAGGGCATGGCCATTTGCGCTGCTCAGGGCGTGAAGCGCATAGGGCGCGGGGGTCAGCCGCTGCGGCGGTCCCAGCGGCGTGTACTGGTCGGGAAAGGTATTGGACGAGCAGTCCGTGGTCTGGCGGCCGACGGCGACTTGCAGGGTAAGCGCCTGCCCGTCGAAGGCGGCGGGGCCGAAGTCGACATCCGCGGTGAACAGGCCATTGACAACGTCGACCCGCAAGACGCAAATCCGCGCCAAGCGTGCCCCGCTCAGTTCAGCAAGCAAATCGAATCGAAAGTCATACAGGCCGTTGGCCGGCGCGTCGTTCTCCTTGAGCTGGCCCTGATAAATGAACGCCGTTCCGACCTGCGTTCCGGCCTCAGCAAGCGACGCAAACACGCAAATGAGACTCAGTCCACAACTCCAACTCCCTCGCCTCATCGATTCTCCTCCATTCCGACTTGGGCCAGTCGCCCAACGAGCCGTTCGAACCTGGCGACGCGGTCCCGAAGCTCCGCGATTTCAGCGTCCTTTTGCGTCAGCTTGCGGTCATGGTCCGCACGGAGGGTCTCGATCTGCTGTTGCTGCTCCTTGACGGCTTCGATGAGCAGGGGGGTGAGTTTGCTGTAGTCCATGCCGACGGCGTCGGTGCCGTTTTCTTCGTAGTTGACGATCTCCGGCAGGACCTTGCCGACCTCCTCGGCGATCATGCCGATAGCGTGATGTCCGCCGTGCTCTTCGTCCCAGTCGAAGTAGACGCCGCGCAACCGGGCAACCTTGTCCAGCGGGTCACGGATGGGTTCGATGTTGCGCTTCCAGCGGATGGAGGATGAAGAGCCGTAGTCCATGCCTGCCCCGCCGGCGTAGAAGTCGTAGCCGGCGCTGCTCTGGCTCTGCCCATATACGCCGACGTTTTCGCCGCTGTCCGCAGCCGCGAAGCCGTACACCCCCCGGCCGGCGGAGCTGTCGCTTTGCCCCCACACGCCGGCGCTGAGGCCGTTGGTCAGCTGGTAGTACCCGTAGATCGCGGCGCTCGAGGTGTCCGTCTCCACGTGGAGGGGGTAACCCGGCTGAGTAGTGCCGATGCCGACGTTGCCGCCGTGGGTCAGGGTCATTACGAACCGACTGTTCATTTCGTCGAAAAAGTGAAGTTTAGACGAGGCGCCGGTACCTCTGAGGCCGATGGCCCAGCGGAGATTGGCTCCGGCGGCGGGGGCGCCGTCTGCGAATTGGAGGTTGGCGAAATGGCTGCTCGTACCCCGCCCGAGTGCCAGGTCAACGTTCCCCAAGCTCTCCAGGAGTACCTTGTACCGGGGCCCTTTCAAGTGGAGAAGGTTTTCCGGGCTGGTGGTCCCGATGCCGACGTTGCCGTCGTTGTCGACGAAAACGGCGTCGGTAGGATCGCTGTCGGCGGCATCGAGGGAATGCCCGTCGGGCGCATTCAACGCATTCAAGGCATAAGGTGCCGCCGTTACCGGCTGGCGCGGGCTCAGCGTTGTGAAGGGCTGCGTGTCGGTAGGGTCGTGCGGGCTCCGCACAGCGACCTCCAGAAAGCGGGTATCGCCGTCGAAGGCCGCGTGGCCGAAGTCCAACTCCAGGGTGAAGAGGCCGTTGGTCACGTTCACGGCAGAGAGCGTCAACGTGCCGCCGACCGGATCGCCGCCGAGAGCGGCCGTCCATAGAGAGGCCTCCAGATCGACCACCCCGGTCAGCGGACCGCCGTTTTGTTTAAGTTGCCCCTGATAAGTGAAGCCCGTCCCCAGGGGGCCGGCGCAGTGCGTCGCACACGCGGAACCCGCCCCCTGAAACATGCCCGAGGCGCAGGCATCCGCGTTGCCCTCGGTGCACGCATCGTCGGCTATGCAGCAGGCGCCGGTACAAACCGATCCGATACACGTCGTCCCGTCGCCGAGGTACTCGCCGCTCACCGTATCGCAGTCCGCCTGGTCCGTGGTCGTAATACAGCTGCCATTTCCCAGGCAGCACGCTCCGGGGGGCTGGCCGAACGATTCCTGCACGCCGATAGCCGATAGGCAGACCGCCAACACAAGCCCCGCCGGTCCAAACCGCCGGCCCTTCGCGCCTTCGCGTCCCGATGTCCATCCCGGTGTCTTCGCCCTTTTCGGTTCGGTTGGATTCATGGTCTTTCTCCTTCCAGGGAAGGGGCGAGTGCAACCTCTAGCCTCGCAAGTCGCCTCTTCAACTCCCATATCTCGGCGTCCTTGTCCGCCCGGACCTTTTCGATTTGCAGTTGTTGCTTGACGGCCTCGAACGATCCGGTCCGCACGAAGTTGCCGAAGAGCACGGAAATCCTCGTCTTGCGCACACCTTGATCGTCGCGAGGGACGGTCGGCCATGCCATGCGCTCGGCGGCGCGGGCCACGATGTGGCCCACCGGGAACCGCGCGGGATCGTCCTTCATAGCGCACCCCGCAACGTCGGAACTGATCAGATAGTCGCCCGGTGCGATGTCCCCCTCGCCGCGATCCACCACGCACATCTCGCCGTTGCCCGTCGCGGCCACGAGAAGCGGATTCTCCAGGCCGGCCGCGCTGCCGGTCTCTACCTTTCCGATATACACACCCAGACACGCCGGATCGTTCGGCTTCGTCGTTTCGGCGATTCCGTACACCACTTCCGCATTTTCGCGCCCGCCGTACCGCCGGTTCTCTCCGGTCATGGAGACCAGCGCCCCCGAGGCGATCGGCGCAACCGCCCAGGCGTAGTGGGAGCCGGTAAAGGCGTTGTAGCTGACCGTCCCCCCCGAGACGTTGATGCTTCCCACGGAGACCCCGTCGTTCTGAAAGAGCAGGACGATGCCGTCGTCGCCGATGCGGTTGAAGTTGGCCACGCTGGGACCGCTGCCAGCAACGTTCAACCGGCCCGGCCCCGTGTCGAAGGTACCAATGGCCACGTCTCCATCCGCTTTGATGATCATCTGCGTGTCGTTGGTGCCGGTGCGGAACTGCATGCTGTTCGCGAACCCCGTCGAATTGAAGATGACTCCTCCTGCCGCCGCGCCGCTGCCGGGGTTCCCGAAGAGCACACCGGTTTCATTGTCGTTGGGCGCCAGAATGTTCAAATAGTTGTGCCCGGCGCGCTCGAGGGCCAGGGAGGCGCTGCCGTGGGCTGTGACGGGTCCGGCGGAACCTTCGAACACGTGTAAGGGCGCCGCCGGGGACGTCGTTCCGACGCCGATCCCCGGTGTACTCGATCGATTGATCGAAAGAACAGGCGCCTGTTCCACGCCACTGTTGACCGCCGCGAAGTTCAGTTCGTTCGCTGCGCCATCGTAGCGCATCATCATCGCGAAGGAGCCGCTGGCATTCTCCGCCAGCGTGATCTGGCTGTTGGAGTCGCTGGCGCCTGGTGTAATCAACAGCGAGCCAAGGGTCGAGGCCCCGCGGATGTGCAGGTCGGCCGCGGGCGACGTGGTACGAATGCCGACGTTGCCGCTGAAGTCGACGTCGCCGCCGACGGACAGGGGGTTGGCCGGCGTCGTCGTGCCGATGCCCACTTTTCCATCCGCGTCGATTACCATCCGGTTCTGATTCCCATTGGTGCGGAATTGCAGGCCATTGGGCATGGCGGCGTTGTTGACGATGATAGCGCCCTTGACCTGGCTCGTCGGGCTTCCGAAGAGGATGCCGCTCTCGCTGGCGTCCGGCGTGAGCATGCTCAGGTAGGCGGCGCCGTCGTCCTCCAACACCAAGGTCGCGTCGTCATTGGCCGTAACCTCCCCGGCCGAGCCGGAAAGAACGTGCAGCGTGGCTTCCGGGGCCGCGGTGCCGATCCCGACCCTTCCGTCGTTCGCCACGGTCATGCGCGTCTCGTGGCCCGTGCCCGGATCGGTGGAGAGCGTCACCGCACCCATGGATCCGATGTCGAGATTGTCCGTTGCGGCGCTGAAGTTCAGAAACGCGGCGCGCGGATTGGACGGGGTCTCAAAGGCGAAAAAACCCGATCCGACTTCGGGCAAGCCGATCGCGGCGCTGACGCTCGGTCCTGCTTCGATGAACAAGGCGTCGCTCGAGTCAGGCACGACTCCGGAAGCCGCGCCGTTGAGCACGTGGAGCCGCGCGCGCGGCGTCACCGTGCCGATGCCGATCTTCCCGTCGTTCTTGAGCGTCAGGTGTCGGGTGCCCACGGAGGACGGACCCGTTGACAGGGAGATGTCGGCGGAAGAGCGGATGTTCAGCAGGTCGCCGTTCGAGAAGTAGGCCACTTCCGCGGCCGTGAAGTTCGACGGGCGGGCGAAGCGGAGGCTGGCGCTGGCGGGAACATCGGGGAGGGCCAGGAGGATGTTCGCCACGGCCCCTCCCTCGATGATCAGGAGGTCATTCGGAAGGGTGAACGTGACGCCGGATCCGCTGCCTCGAAGGATGTGCAGGGCCCCTGCGGGCGCGGTGGATCCGATGCCGACGTTACCGTTATCGAGGATGCGCAGCCTGCTGACGTTGCTGCGCCCCTGAATGTCAAAGCCGTTCTGCGACCCCACGCCGCTGCCGCCGAAACGGAGTCGCGGGACGTCGCTGTCCCAGTCAAACCGCGCGATGGCCGCCGCGTTGTTGGGATTCCGCGTGGAGAAGCCGATTTGATCGCTGCGCACTTCGCCGAGCACGTGGAGCCTCGCCTGCGGCGCGGGCGTCCCGATCCCCAGGTTTCCGCTGAAGTAGCCCGCACCGTCGAAGTACCCGGCGTGGCCATCGGGCGAGGACACGCGGCCCCAGACCCCCCGGGTGGCTCCCCCGGGGGAAAAGGCCTCGCCCAGGACGCCGATGCCGTCGGGGCTGGAGTCGACGGAGCCGCGCACGCCCGTGACCATGCCGGTTTCGCCCCTGGCGCGACCGGACACGCCCGCGGACGTACTACCTGTTCCTTGCGAAATGCCCGCAATGGCCGTGCCTTCGACGTCTGGGTTGCGGTGCTGGATGTTCAGCGCGGGGCTTGATACTTCGGATGGATCGGTCGCGGCGCCCAGGGGAAGCGCCAGGCTGATGACTCGCTCCGCAAGCAGGGCATACCCAGCAAAGGGCGCGGCGGTAACCGGCTGCCGGGGCGAGAGCGTCGTGAACGGTGCGGTGTCTGTCGGGTCGTGCGGAACGCGGACGGCCACCTCGAGTTCCAGGGCCGTCCCCTCCTCCAACACGCCCTCATCCAGGGTCACCTCCACGGTGAACAGTCCGTTGACGACCTCGGCGTCGGCGATCTCGATCGGACCTCCGGCCTGCCCGCCGGACACTGTCTTGAACGCCGTAAACCGCAGGTCGGCCGACCCGGTATAGGGCACCCCGTTGCGCCGGAGCTGGCCCTGGTAGGTGAAGGCCGACGTCGGTGACGTACCGGCCTCGGCGAGTGACGCCATCGCCCCACAGAGAATCCATACGCACGGACAACCGTTTCGCCTCATCGTCTCTCTCCCCATTGCGCGCCGTGGGCCACTTCTCGGCGCCGTAATCCAAGGTTCGTCACGCGGTGGGTGAGCCGGCTGATTTCCGAATCTCGTTGCGCAGAACGCGCCGCGATCTCGGCGTGGTTCTCGACCCGCGGCGCGCGCAGGGCCAAGCCCCTGCCGCCGCGGAGCGCTCCGACAAACCGGACCCCTCGCCCCTGCATAGGAAGATGCCACAGCGGGCGCATCGCCCGCGCACAGCTCGCCACCGTTTGGGAACGCACCCCTCCCGACGCTCACTCCGGCGCAAGCCCGAAAGGTAGGTATCCATGAACTGACCTACCGGCGCATCCCCATTATAACCGAGCCACCCCCGCGCGAAAAGTGCCCGCCGACTCCAACCGCCGCTGTTTTCGGACCTGGGGTTGGCCAGGCCGGGCCTTCGTTCCTACGATGGCGACGTGATCGAACCGCATGACGGCACCGAATCCAGGCCGGGCCGCACGAGCGCTGGCGGGGCGGCGTGGATCGGCCTGCCGGTCGCGGGCGCGCTCCTCCTGGCCATCCGCCTGCATGCCTTCTCCCTCCCCCTGGAACCCGACGAGTGCAACTATGCGTACATCGGGCAACGCCTGCTTGCCGGCGATCGCCTGTACATCGACGTCTGGGACCACCAACTGCCGGGAGTGTACGCCCTCTTCGCCGCGGTCATGGCTGCTTTCGGCGACACACCGCTGGTGTTTCGCCTTACGGCGGCGGGCTTCTCGTTGGTGTCGTTGTGCCTGATCTTCGCGATCCTGCTGCGCACCGCCGGCGTGGCGCCGGCCGCGCTCGGCGCCGCCCTCTTTGCCATCGCATCCTCCGACCCGGGAACCGCAGGCGAGGGATGCAACCGCGAGGTCTTCATGACCACACTGATCCTGGCCGCGTGGCTTAGTGCCCTTCGTGCCCCGCGATCGCTGGGATGGTGTCTCGCGTCCGGTGGCGCCCTGGGCCTGGCGTCCATCCTCAAGCCCGTCGTCGTCGTGCATTGGCTTCTTCTGGCGGCATGGATCGTCCTCTGCACCGGCGGCGCGGGCCAGACCGGTCCGGGTCGGAATCTGGAGCCCCACGATCCGCTCAGCGAACCGGACGGTCGTGCCCGGTCGCGGCTCTTGCGACTCGCGATCTTCGCCGCGGCCCCGATCGCAATCTGGCTGGGGACATTTGCCTGGTTCGCCGCGACGGGCCGATGGAGCGAATTCGCCGACGCGGTATTCCTGGCAAACGTAAGCTACACAGGAACCGCCGACTCGTTCTTCGCCCGGTTTCTGCGGTTTTTTGCACCGGTCCGGCATCCGTTCGTCTTCGCCAGCGCTCTCCCCCTCTGGCTTGCCGGTGCCGCGGCCGTGGTGTGGCTTTGTGCCGAGACGGTCCGGACGCACAGCCGCGACAAGGCACTCATCCTGATACTGGTCCTGTCCAGCTTCGTCGCGGTCTGCTTGCCGGGCCGCTTCTGGCCCCACTACTACTACCTGATGATGGCCCCCCTCGTCCTCGCCGGCGCGTCGCTGGCCGTCGGACTTGCGTCATGGGTGGCGTGCCACCTCCACGCGCCCGCAGGTCGGACCGCGTCGACGATACTCATCTGCGCCGCACTCCCCGCGGCGCTGCTGATCACGGAGTACCGTCATTACCTCAGCCAACCGCCTCTGGGCATCACCATAGCGCGCTACAATACCCGGGATTTTTGGGGCCGCGCCCAGGGACTCAATGTCGAACGGGTCACGGCCCCGGATGACACCGTTTTCGTGTTCGGCAATGACGCCTCGATCTACTACTACGCGCATCGGCGCTGCGCCTCGCGATACACCATGCTCACCGCCCTCGCGGATGGAATGCGGGGCGCCGACCACCGCCGTCGGACGCTGCTCGCCGAACTCCGGGCGGCGCCGCCGAGGCTGATTATCCTGGTGTTCGACCTCGAGCCGTGGCCCGAATGGAAGGTGTTCCTTGGTGAGTACTACGGCGAGCCGGTTGGCTGGGACCGCCACGACCGGACCGGAAAACCGATCATGGCGGTGCTCGCACGGAAGGACGCGCCCATCCCGCCGGTGGATTGGAATTGGGATCGATCACAGCTCGCCGGGCCGTGATTGACCGGCGAGCGCCCTCCGGTTGGGGTGAAACCCGACGCCCGGATTGCGGCCGGTCAGCGAATCCCGGTACAATTCTCCCAAGGCGCCCCGCGGCGGGCATGGAGGCCTCGAGTTGCCACGACGGCTACACCATCGCAGATCGCGTCGCAAACAGCGGCGAGGACGCCGCAACGCGCGCCCTGTTCATACTGGCCCCTCGCGCCGATTCGAGCGATCCCGTCGTCGGCCACCTGCACAAGCCGCCGTACTGCCAACGCAGCCGAAGACCCGATCGGCCGGCATTCGACCGTCCGTCACGACCCTCGCCCGGACCCGCGACTGGGCCTACCAGCAAACCGGCCGGTTGGCTCGTTCGACGGCGCCGGCCGCATGCGTTGCGGCGTTGCTCGGCGCGGTGACAGCAATCGTCACCGTCGGGATCTGCTCGCGGACCGCGAAGCTGTTCGTCAACCCGCTTTCAACGCCACGGACGGCCCTTGCCGCCGCGCTGCTCGCGCTCGCGGCGGGACTGGTGCTCCCTCGCGGGATGGTGACGTGGCTGTGGCTTCGCGCGTGGAAGCGTTTCGTCGAAGGGGGTAGGAGATCGGAAGTCGCTTGTGTCCTGGTAGGTCGCGTGGGCCGCGATCGTGCGTTGTACTGGACGGTTCTCTCGATTGTAACGCTCGCTGCCGGAATCGCGATCGCGTTGGTTCCGGTATACATTCAGGTGTCGGTCGGCATCTACAGGTCGCTGCACGTCCACTTCGTCTGGTCCGATGGGCCGCTCGAGGTCGTTCATCTGGGCCTTAACGTCATGACGGGTCTCGCCCCCTTCGTGTTGCTCGGTCTCGCCTTGGGCTGCGTACATCATCTGAGCGCACCGGCGGGACGCTGGGACACGGCCGCGACCGGCTGGTGGCTCGTCGGTGCGGGGGGCGGTGCGTGGTTTACAAAGGGCGCAACGGGCGGGCAGCCACTGCCCGACGCCGTGTTCCTGGCCGGTTCCCTGCCGCCGTTTCTGGTCGCGGTGACCGCGGCAGCTCTGAGCGCCCAGTTCCCCGACGATGACGCCGCCTCGGACCGGGATCAAACGGCCGACCTCCCGCTTTGGAGCGATCACTGGCCCCGTCTATTGCGCGCCGGCATCGTGGTCGTCGGCAGCATCGGGGCGTCCGTGGCAGTCGTTTGGACGACCAGTTCGCGTCTTGCCGACGTGGCCGGCCCGCTGCTGCCCGCCGCCGTTTTGTCGTCGCTTGGGCTTGGCGTCTTGCTCGCGTGCCGGACGAGGCGATACCGTGTGCGCTCAGTGGGGGGCTTTGGCGTCGCGGCCGCCGTGGCTGGAATCACGACGGCCATCGCGGCAACGTCCGCGGGGCGACCACCGCCGGGTGCCGGGCTGTTGCCCGGGATCGCCTGTTGCGTTTGCGTCGGCTCGATCGCCTACGCGACAGCGTACGGCCGCAAGACCCTGCTGGACCGCGTAGCGAGCCGTGCCTCCGCCGGCTCGCGCATCATGGCCCGGATGCTGGCATGTGCCGCGCTGGCGGTGTGGGTCGCGGTCCCGCTGTTGATGCGGCTTGCCGGCCCGCGCGCCACGCTTGTTCTCTTCGCGCTGGTGCTGTTGGCGCTCGGCGGGCTCTTGATTATCCACGAGCCGGGCTACTCCAACGCCACGCGCCGCGCGCGGCTGGCGGTGGTCTTCGGCGCCGTCGGGAGCATGATCGTCGTGTCCTCGCTCCCTACCAACCCCTGGCGACGCGGCCGGTCAGCATCCCTGCCAATGCAGTCGGCAGGCGTTGTGGAGCCGGCGGGCAACGACACGACGCCCCGCGATTCAATCCGGATCGCCGACCGCCGATAGACGTGACGGTCCCTCGAGTGGGCCTGCGGTGCGGACATACTTATTCCCAAGACGCTGCCTGGAGCCATCATTATGCTGCGAACGAAGACAAACCCCGACCACGGATTCTCAGCGACGATACGAATCGTCATTGCCGCCACGTTCATCCTGACCGTTGCGCGGGTCTGGCTCGGGCCGGGCACCGCGCTGCCGCGCGCCCAGGCGCAGGTGCCCGACCCCGCCCGTCAGCGCAACCTGCTCCTCGACGAGACTCGGGAAACCAACCGCCTTCTTTCCGATATTAAGGCCCTTCTGGAGTCCGGGACGCTCAACGTCCGCCTGCGAGGTGCCGATAACCCATCGGACGAGGACGGGCGGGCGCCGGTGCGCCCCTAGTCCGCGGCGCTCCCGGTTCGACGAGTGCTCCGCGGCACCCGGCCTGCCGTTGAGTGGCTCCGGCGAATGGCAACAGCACTGTTTCCCACGCTTGCAGTTCGCGCTAGAAGCGTTTGGCTCTCGGTGATGCTGATCTGCGCTGTGGCCGCAACCGCACGTCCGCAGGCGGGGGATCCCGTCGACGCCAGCGGCGAGCCCCCCGACGTAATGGTCACCCCGGCGGGCGCGGTCGAGCTGCACGTCAGCGATGTGCCGCTGTCCACGGTGCTTCGGCTGCTCTCCCTGAAGGGCCAGCGTAACATCGTCGCGTCGCCGAAGGTCGGGGGTAAGGTGACGGCGGACCTGTACGGCGTGACCTTCGAAGAGGCCCTCGAGGCTATCCTGGTTTCCAACGGCGCCGGCTACCGCCGCGTCGGCAACTTCATTTACGTCCACACACAGAAAGAGCTCGACGATCTCCAAGCCGCCCGCACGGGGCGCCCGATCACCAGAGTCTTCAAGCTCAACTATATCTCGGCCGCAGCCGCGCAACCGCTGGTCGCCGCGATCCTCGGTGACGCCGGCTCCCTCGCAACGTCTCCGGCCGCGGCGACGGGCCTTTCCAGCAGCGCCACCGAAGCCGGCGGCGATGGTCACGCCGACCAGGACTTTCTCGTCATCACCGCCATGCCGACGACGATGCAGGCCGTCGCCGACCTGATCGCCACCATCGACGTCCGCCCCAAACAGATTCTGGTCGAGGCCACGATACTGCGCGCCGAACTCTCCGACGAGAACTCCCTTGGAATCGACTTCGCCCTCGTCGGTGGCGTCGACCTCGAGCTGCTCGGCGGAACGTCCCAAGCCATCACCGACTTGACACTTGGCCAGTTGCCAACGGAGAGGTTCGAGCTGTTCAACGCCACCGCTCAAACCGACTTGACCGGCAATGTCCCTGACGGCGGAATCACCGTCGGAATCATCAAGGACCACGTGGCCCTGTTCGTCCGCGCGCTCGAGGAGATCACCGACACCGTCGTCGTCGCTAATCCAAAGGTCCTGGCCCTGAACAAGCAGAAGGGCCAGGTGATCGTCGGCCGGCGCGACGGCTACCTCACCACGACCATCACCGAAACCCAGGCCGTCCAGACCGTCGAGTTCCTCGAAACCGGAACCCAACTGATCTTCCGCCCCTTCATCGGCGATGACGGCTTCATACGCGTCGAGCTCCACCCCGAGGACAGCGTCGGTTTCATCAGCGCCCAGGGCCTGCCGTCCGAACAGACCACCGAGATCACCACCAACGTCATCCTCCGCGACGGCGAGACGATCCTCATCGGCGGGCTCTTCCGCGAGGTGACCACAACGGTCCGCTCGCAGGTTCCCGGTTTGGGCGGCCTGCCCCTCATCGGGCCGCTCTTCCGTTCGCAGACCGACGCATCCGATCGTGAGGAGGTCATCATCCTTCTCACCATCCACGTCGTGAAGGACCAGACCGTCTACGCCGAGGCCTCGAAGGAACAGATGGCGGCCGCCGAGAAGCTCCGCGTGGGGATGCGCCAGGGGCTGATGTGGCACGGTCGCGATCGCATCGCTCAGTCTTACTATCGCCGGGCCGTTGCGGCCGAGGAGCGCGACGAGTTGAACAAGGCCGTATGGTACGCCAACCTGGCCCTGCACAACCTGCCGACGTTCATGCCGGCGATTCGGATGCAGGAGCGCATTCTCGGGGAGCGGCCGTCGTTTGACGGCACCGGTGGCCGGGACTTTGTCGAGCGCCTTCTGCGCGACAACGCCGGAACGAATCCCTAGCCCGGCGTCGGCCGGGCTAGCGTGGCGAGCCTGGAGAACAACGTGCGAGCTCTAACCCAACTTTGGATGACCATACTGGTGCTGGCCATCACCGGCTGCCAAGCGCTCGGGCCGAAGCAACACAAGGAACAGGCACAGGAGTATTGGAGCGGCGTCCGCGCCAGGATCAAGGCCCGTCTCGCCCAACAGCACCTTGACGCAGGCCGACTCGACGAGGCGGTGACCGCCGCTGACGAGGCCCGCGCCCTCGACCCGCGCCTGACCTCAGCGTACGAGGTCCTCGCCAAGGCGAACCTCGAACTGTCCCGGCCCGCCACGGCAATGCAGGCCGTCGACGCCGCGGCCGCACTCGGACCGCTGTCACCGAAACTGCACTATCTGCGGGGCGTCATCCTCGAACAGCGCGGTGATGTCGAACCGGCTCTCGTCAGCTACTCCACCGCCCGGCGGCTCGACCCGATCCAGGTCGACTACCTGACCGCCGAGGTCGAGTGTCTGGTGGCACTCGATCGCGCGGCCGAGGCCCTGGCCCGGATCGACGAAGGCGCCGACCGCTTCAACGAGTCTGCCACCATCGCCGCGCTGGGGGGCCACGTCGCCGCGTTTCTCGGTGACACGGAGGACGCCCTCCGGCGGTTTCGCCGCGCCCAGGCGGCCGCGCCCCAGAGCACAGCCATACGGCGCACGCTCGGCCTGCTCCTCGCCGCCGGCGGGCACTGCCAAGAAGCCGTGGATATGCTGACGCCGATGCTCGACGAAGCCGGCGGGGCCGCATGGCAGACCGCTGACACCGCCGCGACGCTCGACGATCCGTCAGGCGTGGTCCGCCGCGCGCTGGGCCGCTGTTATCTCACCCTGGCCGATCCGGCGCGGGCACGAGACATCCTGATCGGCTACGCCGCGAGGAACCGCGACGACCTGATCGCCCAGGTGCTCCTTGCGAAAGCCGCCCTCTCCACGGGCGACCTCTTCACCGCGGCCGCCGCCACGCAGCAAGCCTGGAACGCCCGGCCCGACGATGTCGAGGTTCTGTTGCTCCGCGCCGCCGTGCAGTGGCAACAGGGTCGGCTCCACGACGCCCGCGCCACCCTGGATGAGTTGCTCACCCGCGCGCCGGATGATCGGGACGCGCACCGTCTCCTGGCCGCCGTCGGTGGCGACCCCGGTCCCGCAGCGCGCTAGCCCGAGACGGCACCAAGTGTCCACCCGGCAGGGAAGAGCCTGTCCCCAAGGCCCTTTGATAAGGCGTCTCTGATTTATGCGGGCCGCGCGATTCGGTCGGGACGGCGAGGGCGGTTGCGGGACCGCCGGACTCGCCCGGGCCGCGGCGGCCTTGTCGGGGCGCAAGAAAATCGATCGAACGGGGTTGACAATTCGTGACGATCGGGTATATTACATTTACCGGACGAACTGCGTTGAAGCAGGTAGACGGACGGAATTTGCTGCGTCTATTTTATTATTCTGCAAAGCCGATTATTCGTCCTGGATCATAGTTCCGTCCTTTTTTGGCCATCATCACTCCTTGGCCGTCCGCAGTCCTGCTCGTCCACCTTGAAGCGGATCGTTTGCGCGCGGCGCATCGTTCCGGCGTGCCGTTGCGGCATGCGAGCTTCACGCGTTGGACAGCCATCGGCGCAATCCCGTTCGCTGACAACTGAATAACGTACGTCGCGATGTAGCCAGGCCTTGGGGGTTTGGACGCTATCATTTTGCCTCCTAGCCCTCCCAGCTCCCACCTTGGTCGCGTGCGGCGCCGCGTTCAGCTCGATGGCGCAGGCGAAAGCCGAAACCGCCGGGCTGACCGTCGGCGCCCGCGCAGCCAAGGGTAGCCCCGACCGGGGCCGGGCCGCTGGTGAGGATTTGCCCGAAAGGGCGTTTGGGAAGCTCGCTGTAGGTCTCGGGGTGACATCGCTTTTTGAGCCGCCTCGGTTGCCGGCCAAAGGGGAAGACCAGAAACGCAGGAGATGGGTGGCGGTGGGGACCAGCATGCCCGCCTGCTGCGGCAAAGGTACCCGGCAACGAGGCGGCCCTTTTTCTGCCCCGAGGCGGGGCCGGCACCAGCGGTGCGTGGCCGTGACGGCACGACGGAAACGCCGGCACGTCGAAACGAGGCTGCCGGGGCGGCTGGGCCGATGGTCGGCTCGCTCGGCATCGTTTGGGATCGATTTGGGCTCGGTTGGGTTCGTTTTCTTAACCCAAACGGCGGTTTCGGCAGCGCCAGGGCCGAAATTGGCTTCGTTTCGTCATTTTTCTTTCTCGACGTTGGCCCGGTTTTTTCATTTCAATGCGCGCAGACGCTCGCTGCATCCGGTTGGCCTGACGTTTGGGGCAACCGGCGGTGGGGCCCCGGCCCGCCA
>Ga0214472_10000395_pt1 | contig 54245 bp, 49 predicted proteins | sample RVTome_6_FD_207662 | JGI IMG/M metagenome (GOLD analysis project Ga0214472, IMG submission 207662) | Soil microbial communities from uranium-contaminated site in the Upper Colorado River Basin, Wyoming, United States - RVT140D175 | ecosystem: Environmental > Terrestrial > Soil > Contaminated >...
CGGGGTCGAGCCGCGCCTGTAATTCATCGAGCGTTCTATAGTTAGACGTGCCCGACACCGTATTAGTTACCACGAAAATCTGCTCGTCGACCAGCGAGGCGTGGATGAGCTCGTCGGCCTGGACGAGCACGAACCGCTCGCCCGTGCGGATCGCCAGCTGATCGCGCCGGCCTTTGCGGGCCTCCACGGCCTCAATGACCCGCTCGAGCTCGGCGGGCGAGAGCGGCAGGCGCGAGGCCTGCTCGGAGGCGAGCCGGCGGCGGACGCGCTCGAGGGTCTGTTCCAGCCGGTCGGCGTCCACCGGCTTCAGCACATAGTCGACCGCGTTGACGGAGAAGGCGTCCACGGCGTACTGGTCGAACGCCGTCACGAAGACGAGCTGCGGCGTGAGCTCGGTCTGCAGCAGGCGCCGCGCCACCTCGAAGCCGGTCAGCCCCGGCATCTGGACGTCGAGGAAGATCACGTCGGGCCGGTGTTCCCCGGCGAGGCGCAGGCCCTCGACGCCGTTGCCCGCCTGCGCGGCGACCGTCACGTCGTCGATCTGGTCGAGCAGGAAGCACAGCTCGTCGCGGGCGAGCTGTTCGTCGTCGACGACCAGCACGCGAATGGGCGTCATCGTCACGCGCTCGCCGGCTCGGAGACGGCCAGCTCCGGAATCTCGATGCGGGCCGAAGTGCCTTCGCCGGGCGTGCTGTCGAGCTTCAGCCGGTAGTTGGCGCCGTAAATGACGCCCAGGCGCTCGTTGACGTTGCGCAGGCCGATGCCGTGGTCGGCCGTGGCCGCGAGCCGGTCGGGCGGGATGCCGGCGCCGTTGTCGATCACCTCGATGACGGCGTGGCCGGCCCGCCGTGACGCACGGATCAGGATGCGGCCCGGGCCCATCTTCCGGCTGAGGCCGTGCTTGATCGAGTTCTCGACGAGCGGCTGCAGAATCATGCTCGGCACGATCAGGTCGAGGCTGTCTTCGGCAATGCTGGTTTCGACCGTGAGCGTCGGGCCGAACCGCACGCGCTCGATGTCGAGGTACTCCTCCACCGCGGCCAGCTCCTCACGCAGCGTCACGAAGTGCTCCTGGCTGCGCAGCAGCCGGCGCAGCAGCCCCGAGAGCTTCACGATCAGCATGCGCGCGGTCTCCGGCTGCGACCGGATGAGCGAGGAGATCGACGTCAGCGTGTTGAACAGGAAGTGCGGGTTGATCTGGTTGGCGAGCGCCTCGACGCGGGCTGTCATCAGCAGCTTCTCCTGCTCGCCGAGCCGGTGCTCGATGCGCGCGTTGTTCCAGATCTTGATCGGGATCGCGACGCCGAGCACCGTCGTGAGCAGGACGAGCAGCGTGAGCCACGACAGGCCCGATCCGTCCGGGCTCAGGTAGAAGAGCCGGGCGTGGCCCCACCTGGCGCCGACGGCCTGCCGGACGAGCTCGAGCAGCACCGGCGCGGTGACCAGGATCATCTGCCAGTCGAGCGACAGCCGCCGGATCAGCCGCCACGCCGACAGGTGGAGCTTGGTCACGAAGAAGGGCGAGAAGTGCCAGATCTGCTCTTTCGGGCAGATCTCGCGGAGGCCGCCCCCCGCAAAGCCGCAGCCGACGGCGAACGGCAGCGCGCCCCATTCGCCGGCGAAGATCGGCGGCAGGCCGACCGCGGCTCCGACGATCGCGCCGGCATAAGGCCCCGCGACCAGGCCCGCCAGATACGCGCCCGACAGCGTCAGGTCCGCGGCTTCGTAGTTGAGGAGGAGACGGGCGGCAACCCCGGCCGTCAGGGGGACGCCAAACCCGGCGGCGAAAATCAGGCGTTCGGGCCAGTCCCGCTTCTCGGTGAGCAGGATCCGGCGGAACCACCCGAAGCGCACCAGCATCGTCGCCAGGGTGGCCGCGACGGCCAGCTTGACGACCAGCGTGATGGCCAGGTACTGCTCGGCGGTGAGAGAACGGGCTCCGGTTTCCATTCAGCCCAGCCGCTAACTATAGCACTGAGTTGAAGTTGCCCCCGGACGCGCGGCGTGGCCGCTCGCCGCCATTTGGTATGATGGCGCCATGCTCCGACCGCTGGTCGTCGGTTTTGCCACCACGTTCAAGCACATGTTCCGGAAAGCCGTCACGGTGAACTACCCGGACGAGAAGCTCCCGGTGTTCCCGAAGTACCGCGGCAAGCAGGTACTGATGCGTGACGAAAACGGCCTGGAGAAGTGCGTCGCCTGCGGCCTGTGCGCGGTCGCCTGCCCGGCCGACGCGATCTACCTCGAAGCGGCCGAGAACGACGGCACCGTCGCCGCCGGCCCGCGCTACGCGAGCATCTACCAGATCCACAAGACGCGCTGCATCTTCTGCGGGTATTGCGAGGAAGCCTGCCCGGTCTCGGCGATCTTCATGGGCAAGGACTACGAGCTGGCGGTCTACTCCAAGGACGACTTCATCTGGGACAAGCAGGACATGCTGATCCCGGCCGGTGAACCGGCTGCGGCCGTCCGCTAGGCGACGACTGTCCGACCGATGATGACAGGGTTCCTCGACGCCCTCGACGCGCGTGTCCTCGTGGCCGACGGGGCGATGGGGACCATGCTGTACGCGCGCGGCATCTTCCTGAACCGCTGCTTCGACGAGCTGAACCTGACCGAGCCCGATCTGGTGGCCGAGGTGCACCAGGCCTACGTCCACGCGGGCGCGGACGTGATCGAGACGAACACCTTCGGCGCGAACCGCTTCAAGCTGATGCACTTCGGCCTGGCGGACAAGGTCGCCGCCATCAACCGGCAGGGCGCGCGCATCGCGCGGCACGCCGCGCGCGAGCGGGCGTTCGTCGCCGGGTCGATCGGGCCGCTCGGCGTCCGGATCGAGCCCTGGGGCCGGACCGGGGTGGACGAGGCGGCCGCGGCCTTCCGCGAGCAGGCCGAGGCGCTCGTCGAGGGCGGCGTTGACCTGTTCATGATCGAGACGTTCCGCGACCTCGACGAGCTCGTCGCGGCGATTCACGCGGTGCGCGCCGTGTCGGCGCTGCCGATCGTCGCGCAAATGACGACCGAGGAGGACGGCAACACCCTCGACGGCGTGCCGGCCGGCAAGTTCGCGCCGGCGCTCGAGCGCGCCGGCGCCGACGTCATCGGCGTCAACTGCGCCGTCGGCCCGGCGGCCATGCTCGAAACCGTCGAGACGATGGCCCGCGTGAGCCGGATGCGCCTGTCGGCGCAGCCGAACGCCGGCCGCCCGCGCGACGTGGAGGGGCGCAACCTCTACCTGTGCTCGCCGGAGTACATGGCGAGCTACGCGCGCCGGTTCATTGCGGCCGGCGTGCGCCTCGTGGGCGGCTGCTGCGGGACAACGCCGGACCACATCCGCCAGATCGCGGTGGCGGTCCGCACGATCGCGCCGGGTGAGCCCAGGCCGGGTGCATCGGCGGCGCCCGAGGCGCGGGCCGCCGAGCCGGTCCGGACCGTACCGCGGGCGGAGAAATCGGCGCTCGCGCGCGCGCTCGCGGGGGGCAGGTTCGTCGTCGTGCCGGAGATCTCGGCGCCGCGCGGGCTCGACGTCGCGGGCGCGCTGGCGCAGGCGCGGCGATTCCGCGAGCTCGGCGCCACGGCCGTCAACGTCCCGGACTACGCGAAGGCCGGGGCGCGGGTGAGCGCGCTCGCGCTCGCGATGCTGATCGAGCGGCAGGCAGGCCTCGAAACGCTGCTGCACTACTCCTGCCGGGACCGGAACCTGATGGGCATGCAGTCGGATCTGGTGGGCGCGCACGCGCTGGGCCTCCGCAACGTGCTGCTCACGACGGGCAGTCCCGCGCCCCGCGCGACCTACCCGGACGCGACGTCGGTCTTCGACGTCGACGCCATCGGCCTCATCAACATCGTCGGACGACTCAACCACGGGCGCGACGTGAGCGGGCAGCCGATTGGCGAGCCGACCGCGTTCCACATGGGCGCCGCGGTCAGCCCGTTCGGCCCCGTGCCCGAAGCGGAATGGCGACGGCTGCAGCACAAGGTCGAGGCCGGCGCCGAGTTCCTCGTCACGCCGCCGATTCTCGACACAGCGGCTTTTGAGCCGTTGCTCGAGCGGCTCCGCGGGACCGGGTTGCCCGTGCTGGCCGGCGTGGCCGCGCTCGAGGGCGTCCGGCACGCCGAGTTCCTGGCGAGCGAGATCCCCGGCGTTCGCGTGTCGGAGGCGCTGCTGGACCGCCTCAAGTCGGCGGCCGACGAGCAACAGGCGGCGCTGGAGGCGACGCTCGAGATCATCGCGTGGCTGCGCGAGCGCGTGGCGGGAGTGCAGATCACGACGTTCCACGCGTCGGCGCAGACGGCCGAGCAGTTGCTCCGGAGACTGTTTGCAGGCAAGATGCGGCCTGACATCAGCCGGGAGACGCATGTCTGAGGCCACAAACGGCTCCGGAATCCGAGAGCACGTCCTGCTGTTCAGCCGGTTCCTTCGGAGTCCCCGGACCGTCGGGGCGCTCGCGCCGAGCTCGCAGGCGCTGGCGCGCGCGGTCGCCGACGAGCTGCGGCGGGGCAGTGGGCGGCGCGTGGTGGAGCTCGGGCCAGGCACCGGCGCGCTGACCGCCGAGCTCATGCGACGGCTCAAGCCGGAAGATCGCTTCCTCGCCGTTGACATCGACCCGGAGTTCGTCCGGGAGCTCCAGGGCCGCTGGCCGGCGCTCGAGTTCGTGTGCGGGTCGGCGGCGCGGCTGAGCCAGATTGCGGCCGACCATGGCATGGCGGCGGTCGATCACGTCATCTCGGGGCTGCCGTTCTCGACGCTGCCGGCGGAAGTGACCCGGCAGGTGCTCGACAGCGTGGGCCGCACGCTTCGGCCGGGTGGCCTCTTCACGACCTTCCAGTACGCGCACGCGTACCACATGTCCACGAGCGCGGCCTTCCGGCGCGAGATGACCGCGACGCTCGGCGCCAGGCCGGCGCGGCGCCTCATCGTGCGGAACGTGCCGCCGTGTTTCGTGCTGACCTGGCAGCGCTCGGCCTCGGCGTCGGCGCCGCCGGGCGGGCTGAAGCCCGCCCCTCCGGAATACGCGTGAGGACAGGACTGGGATGACGGCATGAACGAGCGCGACTTCTTCAGCGAACGACCCGAAATGAAGCCGATGTCGCTGGCCTGCCCGCAGTGCCGGCATCGCGACGACTATCAGATCAAGTGGCTGCGCCGCACGAAGAAGGACCGGCTGCCGCCCGGGGCCAACGAGCGCGACCGCGCGCTGTACGCGAAGCTCCGCGACCACCTGTACCGGATCGACGACTTCGTCAACTGCTCGCGCTGCCGCCGGCGGTTCGAGATTCCGTCCCACCAGTCGATGGTCTTCCTCTGACGCCCGGCGGCGCGCGGGCCGCTATGATAGAAGCGCATGCTTCGATCCACCTCTGTCCGGATCCGGATCGCGGCGGTTGCCGGCGTCGTGGCGCTGACGCAGTTGCCGGCGATCACGCAGCGCGGCGGCGCGCCGGCCGGGGCCGTGGCCGCGGTGCGGCTGGCGATCGGGCACGGCGACCAGGCGGCCGCGCGCCGGGCGGCGGCCGGTGCGACGGGCGCGTCGGGAGAGCTGGCGAACGCGCTCGTCGATCTGTTCACTGGCCGCCACGACCAGGCGCGCGCGCGGCTCGAGCCGCTGGCTCGGGCCAATCCCCTTGGCGAAGCCGCGCTCGAGCTCGGCCTGCTTGCGCGGCGGCAGGGGCGTGACGACGAGGCGCGGCGCTACCTGGATCCGCTGGCGGCTGTGCGGCGCTTCGCCAGTCCCGACGACTACCTGAGACTGGCGCGCGCCGCGCGCGGGATCCGCGAGATGCTGCTCGCCAACGACGCCTTCCAGCGCGTGGCCGAGCTGCCGCGCGCCGACATTCAGACCGAGTGGGGCGACCTCTTCTTCGCCCGGCACCAGCCGGCCGACGCGGCGACGAGCTACCGGGCGGCGCTTGCAGCCGACCCGCGCTGGGTGATGGCACACTTGGGCATGGCGCGCGCGCTCGCGTCGAGCGAGGCCGGGGCCGCCGACGCCGCGCTCGAGGCCGCGCGGAAGGTCGCGCCCGACCACCCCGACGTCTGGCAGCTCGTGGCCGAGCAGCGGATGGGCGAGAAGGACTGGGCGGGAGCCGCCGGGGCACTCGATCGGATGGCCGCCGTGCGGTCGGGGTCGATCGAGGAAGCCGCGCTCCGGGCGGCGCTGGCCTTCGGCGGCGACCGGCCGGCCGACGTCGAGCCGGCCCTCGAGCGCGCGCACGCCATCCACCCGCGCTCGGCGCTGCCGCTGCGGCTGGTCGCGCAGATGGCCGCGGCCGAATACCGTTTCGACGAGGCCGCCGCGCTGGGCCGGCGGGCCGTGGTGCGAGACCCGGACGATGCCGAGGCGCAGACGGATCTCGGCCTGTACCTGCTCCGCACGGGCGAGGAAGCTGATGCACGCGTGGCGCTCGAGTGGGCGTACGGCATCGACAAGAGCAATCCGCTTACGGTGAACCTCCTGCGCATGCTGGACTCGCTCGACGGGTTCGAGGTCGTGCGCGAGGGCGACCTCGTCTTCAAGTTCGCCGCCGACGAGGCGGCCGTACTCCGACCATACGCCGTGCCGCTCGGCAAGGCCGCGTACGAGGCGTTCGCGACGAAGTACGGGTTCACGCCGAGCGGACCCGTCCTTGTCGAGGTATTTCCGAACCACGATGACTTTGCGGTGCGCACGCTCGGCCTGCCCGGCCTGGTCGGCGCGCTCGGCGCGTGCTTCGGGCGCGTCATCGCCATGGACTCGCCGCGGGCGCGCCCGCCCGGCACGTTCAGCTGGCACGCGACGCTGTGGCACGAGATGGCGCACGTCTTCACGCTGCAGCTCTCCGACTACCGGCTGCCGCGCTGGCTGAGCGAGGGCATCTCCGGCTACGAGGAGCACCTGCGCCAGCCGGCGTGGGGCCGCGAGCTCGGCCTCGAGTTCGCCCAGGCGCTCGGCCGCTCGCGGACGTTCGGCGTCAAGGGCATGGCCGAGGCGTTCAAGCGCCCGGAGAGCCTGGCGCTCGCGTACTTCGAGGCGTCGCTCCTGGTCGAGCACCTGGTTGACGAGCGCGGCGACGCCGGCCTCCGCCGCTTCCTGCTGGCCTACGCGGACGACGCGACCGACGAGGAGGCGTTCGCGAAGGCGTTCGGACGGACCGTCGACCAGGTCGAGACGTCGTTCGCGTCGTTCATCGAGGCGCGCTACGGGGCGTTGCGCGACGCGATGAAGGCCCCGCCGGTGTCGGTCGAGCCGGACGATCTCGACGGCCTCCGGGCGCGTGCCGAGGCCGCGCCGGCGAGCTTTGTCAGCCAGCTGACGTACGGCCAGGCGCTCCTCGCGGCCGGCGACCTCGATCGCGCCCGCGAGCCGCTCGCCCGCGCGGTCCGGCTGGCGCCGCAGGCCCCGGGCGGGGGGAGCCCCCGGGCGCTGCTCGCGCAACTGGCCGAAAAGCGCGGCGATCTTGCGGAGGCGCGCCGCGAGTGGCGCCAGCTCCTCGAGCACGACCACACCAACGTCGCCGCCGCGCGGCGCCTGGCCCAGTTGGCCGATGGCCCCGGCGCGGCCGGCGACCTCGAGTACGCGCTCCGCCTTGTCGCCGACCTCGACCCGTTCGATGCCGACGCGCACGGCCGGCTCGGGCGCCTCCTGTTCGATCGCGGAGCGCACCCGGACGCGCTCGTGGAGTTCGAGGTCGCCCTCGCGGTGGGCCCCGCGAATCCCGCCTCGGCCCACGTCGATTTGGGCGAGGCGCTGCTCGAGCTCGGCCGCCGCGACGAGGCCCGGCAGCAGGCCGTCGCCGCGCTCAAGCTGGCGCCCACCTACGCGCGGGCTCAGGATCTCCTCACCTCGATCATCCGCGTGCCATGACTGCCGTCGAGTCCGTCGTCCGGTCGGCATTCGCGCTCCGCCGTGCGGTCGGCTGCGCACTCGCCGCCGCCCTGCTGCTCGCCGGGTCGCCCGCGCACGCGCAGTCGAAGCGGTACGCGTTGATCGTGCAGGGCGCCTCGGGGGAGCCGCAGTACGCGACGCTCCATCGGCGGTGGCTCGACGAGCTGGGCGGCGCGCTGCGGGACGCCCTGAGATTCGAATCCGACGCAGTGACGGTGCTGGCCGAGCGCCCAGGGCCCGGCGAAGGGCGCGCGACGAGCGAGGACGTGCGAGCCGCGTTGGGCCGGCTCGCCGGGGTCATGGGTGAACCGGACCTGCTGTTCGTGATGATGATCGGCCACGGCAGCGGCGCGGGCGACGAGGCGAAGTTCAACCTCGTCGGCCCCGACTTGTCGGGCGGGGACTGGAAGGGCTTGCTGGCGCCGATCAAAGGCCGGCTGGTCGTCGTCAACGCGACGAGCGCGAGCGTCGGGTTCCTCATGGCCCTTGCGGCGCCCGGGCGCGTGGTCATCACGGCGACCAACAGCCCCGCGCAGCGGTACCACACGGTCTTCGCCGGGGGCTTCATCCAGGCGCTGACCGCGAAGCCGGCCGATCTCGATCAGAACGGACGAATCTCGATGTTCGAGGCGTTCACCTACGCCTCACGCCTCGTCGGCCAGCACTACGAGCAGGCTGGCACGCTGGCCACCGAGCGCGCGCTGCTCGACGACACCGGGGACGGCGAGGGCCGGCTGGCCGGCGGCGAGGGCGAGGATGGCGCGGTGGCCGAGGCGACGTATCTCGACACGGTGGCGGCGCCCACGTCGGAGGACCCGGAGCTGCAGAAACTGTTGTTGCGGCAGCAGGCGCTCACCGACGAGATCGACGCGCTGCGCCGGCGCCGCCGGACGATGCCGGTCGAAGAGTACGATCGGGAGTTCGAGCGCCTGGTGACGGAACTGGCGCTTGTGTCGAGCGAAATCCGGCGTCGTGGCGGCGGGTAAGTCAGGCGCTCCACCTGTCGGGCCGCTCGCGCTCGCGCCGGCGCAGCGGCCAGCCAAGCGCGACGCCGGCGAGGAACCCGCCGGCGTGGGCCCAGAAGGCGATGCCGCCGTCCGCGTCGAGCGGCCGCGCCAGGCCGCCGAGAATCTGGACCGCGAACCACACGCCCAGGAACAGCGCCGCCGGCAGCTCGAGGATTTCCCAGTAGATGATGAGAATGGGCACGAGGACGAGCACCCGCGAGCGCGGAAAGAGCACCACGTACGCGCCCATGACGCCGGCGATGGCGCCGCTCGCGCCGATGAGCGGAATCGGCGAAGCCGGGTTCGCCCACGTCTCGGCCAGGGCAGCAACCAGGCCCGTGCCCAGATAGAACGCGAGAAAGCGCCCGTGGCCCAGCCGATCCTCGACGTTGTCGCCGAAGATCCAGAGCGACAGCAGGTTGCCGCCGACGTGGAGCAGGCCCGAATGCACGAACATCGACGTGACGGCCGACGTCCACGAGAACTCGGCCGGGACGAGGCCCCACGCGAAGAAGAACGCGGACAGCGCGTTCGGGTCGCCGTAGAGGCCCAGCTCGCGCACGAACACGACGGCGTTCGCGGCGACGAGTCCGATCGTGATCCACGGCGTCGTGCGGGAAGGAATGACGTCGCGAAGCGGAATCATGCGGCCTTTCCGCAGTATAGAGCGATTGGACGGTCGAGCTGATGCAGTGCCGGTCCTGCGGAACCGAGATCGCCGACAACGCCATTGTGTGCTTCCGGTGCGGTACGCCAACGGCGGACCTGCCGTCGGCGGCGCGCGCGCAACCGGACCGCCGGCGGGCCCGCGCGCGGTGGGGCATCGTGGCTGCGGCCCTGGTCGGTGCCGGCGGGGCGGTGCTGGCCGTCGCGTTCGTGGACGGCCCGCTGGCGCGCGCCCTCGCTGCGGCGGGCGCGCTCGTGGCCGCCGCGCTCGTGTGGCGGGCGAGCGCGCGGCCGGGCCTCGGCGGCCGGCCTTCTGGGGTAAACTGACAGACTGAGTGATGGCGGATTTCAGACTGCAGGTGCGCGACCTGCTCGGGGACCGGGTCGTCGCCGTCGACAAGTTTCCGTTCCTGATCGGCCGCCGCGAGACCAACAACCTGCGCCTCGGCGGCAGCGAGGTCTCGCGCGAGCACGCCGAGATCACCCGCGAGAACGGCCAGGTGAAGCTGCGCGACATGCAGTCGCGCTACGGCAGCTTCGTCAACGGCGAGCCGGTCAGCGAGTGCGAGCTCAAGCCCGGCGACCAGATCCGCCTCGGGCGGGGCGGCGGCGCGGACCTCGTGTTTCTGCGCGCCGACGACACGTCGCAGAGCCTGACAGGGCGCTCGACGACCGGCGCGCGCGACGATCTGCGGCAGCTCACCGCGCTGCTCGAGGGCTTTCGGGCGCTCGGATCGGCCCGCGTGCTCGAGGACGTCCTGGCGCTGGTGCTCGACGCCTCGATTGAGGTGTCGGCGGCCGAGCGGGCCTTCATCCTGCTCGCCGGGCCCGACGGCACGCTGGAGTTCAAGCTCGCGCGCGGCAAGGACAAGCGTTACCTGACGGACCGGACGTTCGCGACCAGCCAGAAGATCCCCGAGGAAGTCTTCGCGACGGGCAAGACCCGCGTCGTCGCCGACCTGCTCGACGGCGGGAACGCCGACGTGCACATGGGCACCGTCGCGCTCGGCATCCGGCACGTCGTCTGCGTGCCGCTGAACTTCGTGCAGTACGTCGAGACGGCGGACTCCAAAGCGGAGGATCGCCGGATCGGCGTGCTCTACCTCGACAGCCGCGAGCGCGGGACGTTCCTGACGGACGCCACCCGTATGGCGCTCGAGACGCTGGCGGCGGAGGCCTCGGTCGCGATCGAGAACGCGCGGCTCTACAAGGAGAAGCTCGAGAAGGTCAAGCTCGAGAGCGAGATGCGGATCGCCGCCGAGATCCAGCAGGCGCTCTTGCCCCACCCGCTCGTGACGGCCGGCTTCGTCGAGGCGGCCGCCTCGAGCATCCCGTGCCGGTCGATCGGAGGCGACTTCTTCGACTATCTCGACGAGGGCGGGCAGAAGTTCGGCTTCACGCTCGGCGACGTGTCGGGCAAGGGGCCGCCGGCCGCGCTGATGAGCGCGCTCATGCAGGGCATGTTCGCCGCCCACGTCAAGTTCGCCGACGGGCCGGCGTCGGCCGTCACCACGATGAACAAGGCGCTGTGCCGCCGGGGGCTCGAGTCGCGGTTTGTCACGCTGCTGTTCGGCGCGATGACCGGCGACGGGCAGCTGACCTACTGCAACGCCGGGCACAACCCGCCGTTCGTGATCGGCTCCGGCGGCGTCCGGCGGCTGGAGGCGGGCGGCCCGGTCGTCGGGCTGCTCGAGTTCGCGCCCTACGACCAGGAGACGGTCACGCTGGCGCCGGGCGACTCGGTCGTGATCTTCAGCGACGGCGTGTCCGAAGCGCTCAGCACCGGCGGCGAGGAGTTCGGCGACGACCGGCTCCAGGCCGTCGTCGAGTCGGTTGGCCCCGCGCCAGCGGCCGAGGTCGTGGACCGGATCGTCGCGGAGGTGCGCCAGTTCACCAAGGGCGCGCCGCAGAGCGATGACATCACCGTGATGGTGATCCGCTATCGGGGCACCGGACCGGAGCGCATCGGCTGATCAACCGATGCACCGGCTGGTTTACGACTGGAATACGGCGGACGGCGCGCTGACGGGCCCGCCCGTGATGTTCGACGACGAGACGCTGCGCGACGGGCTGCAGTCCCCCTCGGTCCGCACGCCGACGATCGAGCAGAAGATCGAGATCCTCCACCTTATTGACAGGCTCGGGATCGAGACCGCCGACCTCGGCCTGCCGGGCGCCGGCCCGCACGTGGCCGCCGACGTCGAGCGGCTCGCGCGCGAGATCGCCGACCGCGGGCTGCGCGTGCGGCCCAACTGCGCGGCGCGGACGGTCGCCGCCGACATCATGCCCATCGTCGAGATCTCGCAGCGCGTCGGGTTGCCGATCGAGTGCTGCACGTTCATCGGGTCGAGCCCGATCCGGCAGTACGCCGAGGATTGGACGCTCGATCGGCTCAAGCGGCTGACCGACGACGCCGTGGGCCTGGCGGTGAAGGAAGGGCTGCCGGTCCTGTACGTGACCGAGGACACGACGCGCGCCGACCCCGACTCGCTGCGCGCGTTGTATGCGACCGCGATCCGCGCCGGCGCCGCGCGCGTGTGCATCGCCGACACGGTCGGCTTCGCGACGCCGACCGGCGCCGCGGCGGTCGTCCGCTTCGTCCAGTCGGTCATCGACGAATGCGGCGGCGGCGTGGGCATCGACTGGCACGGCCACCGCGACCGGGACCTGGCGGTCGGCAACGCGCTGGCCGCCTGGGGCGCCGGCGCCACCCGGCTCCACGGCGCGGCGCTGGGGATCGGCGAGCGCGTCGGCAACACGCCGATGGACCTGCTGCTGATCAACTTCGTGCTCCTCGGCCGCCGGCAGGCGGACCTCACGCAGCTGCCGCGCTACTGCGAGCTCGTCTCGGAGGCCACGGGGGTGCCGATCCCGGCCAACTATCCTGTCCTCGGGCGCGATGCCTTCCGCACGGCCACGGGCGTGCACGCGGCCGCCGTCATCAAGGCGTACAACAAGCACGAGCCGGAGCTGGTCGACGCGATCTACTCCGGCGTGCCCGCCGCGCTCGTCGGCCGCGCCCAGGAGATCGACGTGGGCCCCATGTCCGGCAAGTCCAACGTCATCTACTGGCTGGAGCACCACGGTCTCGAGCCCACGATCGAGCGGGTCGACCGTATCTTTGCCGCCGCGAAAGCCGCGACCGGCGTCCTCACCGAGGACGAGATCAGGCGGCTGATCGCGTAATCGGAGAATCGGGGAATCGGGAATCGGGGAATCGGGCAGCCCGGTTTTCAGATTCCCCGATTTCCCGATTTCCCGATTTATCGATTCTGCAGCTCTTGCTCGATCTTCGGCAGGCTGGCGACGAGGACGTCGCCCACGATCTGGAGTGACCGCGCGGAGAGTTTGTCCAGCGTGTCGCTGGCGTTGTGCCAGAAGCCCATCATCGGGCCGCCGTATTCGAGATCGATGATGTCGACGCTGTCCACGCCGGCGTCGAGGAACGGGTAGTGGTCGTCCTCGATCGGGGTCTCGACTTCGGGGAAGCTCGCGCGGTAGCTGAGCTCGCCGGCGGTGCCCCAGATGATGTCCTTCAGCCAGCGGGTCGAGCGCGACTCGCGCATGAAGCGGGCGTCGCGCTCGGCGATCATGTCGACGAGAATCATGGCGCGGATCGCCTTCAGGGCGCCGGCGTCCTGCGCGGCCTTGACGTAGTGGCGGCTGCCGTAGGTGTTGTCGGGCGCGTCGGGCCTGCCGCAGTCGGTCCAGTTCAGGCAGAACGCCTCCTCGCCGTCGAACCAGACCAGCTCCCACGTGAACTCGCGCGGCCGGTCCTTCAGCGCCCGGGCGAGCTCGACGAGAAACGCCGCGCTCGAGCCGCCGTCGTTGGCGCCGACGAACGTGACGTCGCGGAAGGGCTTCGTGTCGTAGTGGCCGGTGATCAGGATCTTTTCGGCGCGCCGGCCCGGCAGCCGGACGACGAGGTTCGCCATCTCGACCGGGCCCTGGGGCGTGTCGGTGGTAAAGGTCTGTTCCTGGACGGTCAGGCCGAGCGCGGACATCTGTCGGGTGATGTAGGCGCGCAGCTGCCGGATGCCGGGCGAGCCGGCGGGGCGCGGGCCGATCGAGACGATCTTGCCGAGGTGTTCCCAGGCGCGGTTGCTGTCGAATCCGGACGCCTGGGCCTGGGTCGCCGCCGGCGCGGCATCGGGCGATGCCGCATCGCCGTTCCGAGTTGCCAGGAGCGCCGCGGCCACCCCGAGGCCGGCCGCTGCCAGCACGATCCGCCGTCCGGTTTGCCGCGTCATGCGTGTCCCTCCGTTCCGGTCAACCGCGCCTGCCGATCGCGACGTAGTCCCGGCGCTCGGGGCCGGTGTAGATTTGACGCGGCCGGGCGATCTTCTGGTCTGGATCGCGCAGCATCTCGTCCCACTGGGCGAGCCAGCCGGCCGTGCGCGGGATGGCGAACAGCACCGGGAACATGTCCACGGGGAAGCCCATCGCCTGGTAGATGAGCCCGGAGTAGAAATCGACGTTCGGGTAGAGCCGCCGGCTCACGAAGTAGTCGTCTTCGAGGGCGATCGTCTCGAGCTCGAGCGCGATGTCGAGCAACGGGTTGCGACCGGTGACCTTGAAGACCGCGTCGGCGGTCTCCTTGATGATCCGGGCCCGCGGGTCGTACGACTTGTAGACGCGGTGGCCGAAGCCCATCAGGCGGCCGTCGCCGCGCTTGACCTTCTCGATGAAGGCGGGGACGTTCTTTGCCGACCCGATCACGTTGAGCATCCGGAGCACGGCCTCGTTGGCGCCGCCGTGCAGCGGGCCGTAGAGCGCCGCGGCCGCGCCGGCGAGCGCCGAATACGGGTCGGCCTCCGAGCTGCCGATGCCGCGCATCGCGCTGGTGCTGCAGTTCTGCTCGTGGTCCGCGTGCAGGATGAACAGCACGTCGAGCGCCCGCTCGAGCACGGGGTTGGCGCGGTACTTCAGCTCGGTCATCTTGAACAGCATGTTCAGGAAGTTGCCGGTGAAGCTCAGGTCGTTGTCGGGGTAGATGTACGGCCGGCCGATGCTGTGCCGGTACGCGTAGGCGGCGATGCTCGGCACCTTCGCGATGAGCCGGTGGATCTGGAGCCGCCGGATCTCCGCGTCGCGGACCTGCTTGGCGTCCGGGTAGATCGTCGACAGCGCGCCGACCGTTGAGAGGAAGATCCCCATCGGGTGGGCGTCGTACTGGTAGCCGTCCATCAGCTTCTTGATGTTCTCGTGGAGCATCGTGTGGAGCGTGATGTCGCGGGTCCACGCGTCCAGCTCGCCGGCCGAGGGCAGCTCGCCGAAGAGGATCAGGTACGCCGTTTCGATGAAGGTGCTGTGCTCGGCCAGCTGCTCGATCGGGTAGCCGCGGTAGAGCAGAACGCCGTTGTCGCCGTCGATGAACGTGATGCGGCTCCGGCACGACGCGGTGTTCTGGAACGCCGGGTCGTACGTCATCAGGCCGAAGTCGCCGTCGCTCGTCTTGATCCGGCGCAGGTCCATCGCCCGGATCGTGCCGTCTTCGATGGCGATCTCGTACTGCCGGCCCGTACGGTTGTCGATGATGCTCAGCGTGTCGCTCATAAGTCGTCGTCCGGTCGGTCCTCCGGGGCGGGCGCGCCGCGGTTGACCGCGGGCTCCGCGTCCGTCGTGCCTCCGTCGGCCGGCGGTCCCGCGAGCCGGTACTCGCCGCCCAGCCACCGGCCCAGATCCGCCATCCGGCAGCGCTCGCTGCAGAAGGGGCGGCGGCGGGGATCCATGGGGCGCTGCCGGCAGTAGACGCACCGCTCGGCGCCGGGCATCCGGCCATTGTACGGGCCTGGCGGCCGCGCGCGCAAAGCGCGTCAGCCGGGCTCCCCGGTCGCGGGGTGGCGCACGTCCCGCGCCGACACGATGAAGATGACGTCCTCGGCGATGTTGGTGGCGTGGTCGCCGATTCGCTCGAGGTGGCGCGAGACGAGAATCAGCTCGAGCGACGGCTCGATCGTGCCCTGGTCCCCAACCATGAACGTCAGCAGCTCGCGGAACACCTGCGTCTTCAGGCTGTCGAGCTCGTCGTCGCGGTCGAGCACGCTCTGCGCCAGGGCGGTGTCCTGCCGGACGAACGCGTCGAGCGCGTCGCGCAGCATGCCTTGGGCAATCACGGCCATGCGCGGGATGTCGATGAGCTCCTTCACGGGCGTGTGGCCGAGGTACCGCTGCGCCGCCTGCGCGACGTTGACCGCCAGGTCGCCGACCCGCTCGAGGTCGGTGTTGATCTTGACGGCCGCGACGATCGTCCGCAGGTCGCTGGCCATGGGCTGGTGCAGCGCGAGCAGCTTGAAGGCCCGGTCGTCGATCTCGATGTGCAGGCGGTTGATGGCCGCGTCGCCGCCCTGCACGCGCTCGAGCACGGCCAGGTCGCGCTCGACGAGCCCCCTGACCGCCGACTGGAGCCGTTCCTCGGCGTGCCCGCCCATCTCGAGCAGGCGGGCGTTCAGCGCGCCGAGCTCGTCCTGGAAATGCCGTACGTGGCGTTCGGTCGTCATCCTGGGAATCGTCCTCTAGCCGAAACGGCCGGTGACGTAGTCCTCCGTGAGCTTCTCCGCCGGGTTCGTGAAGATCGTTTCGGTCGAGCCGAACTCGACGAGCCGGCCCAGCCAGAAGAACGCGGTCGCGTCAGACACCCGCGCGGCCTGCTGCATGTTGTGCGTCACGATGACGATCGTGTACGTCTTCTTCAGCTCGTAGATGAGCTCCTCGATGCGCTGGGTCGCGATCGGGTCGAGCGCCGAGGCCGGCTCGTCCATCAGCAGGACCTCGGGCTGAACGGCGAGCGCGCGCGCGATGCACAGGCGCTGCTGCTGGCCCCCCGACAGCGCGAGCGCCGAGCTGTGCAGCCGGTCCTTGACCTCGTCCCAGATCGCGGCGGCCCGGAGGCTCGCCTCCACGCGGCCCTCGAGCTCGCTGCGGCTCCTCGTCAGCCCGTTGATCCGCAGCCCGTAGGCGACGTTGTCGAAGACCGACTTCGGGAACGGGTTCGACTTCTGGAACACCATGCCCACGCGCCGGCGCAGCAGCACGACATCGGTCGCCGGCGCGTAGATGTCCTGCCCGTCGATGAGGACCCGGCCCTCGACCCGCGTGTCGCCGATGATGTCGTTCATCCGGTTGAGCGTCCGCAGGAACGTGCTCTTGCCGCAGCCGGATGGCCCGATGAACGCCGTCACGAGGTTGGCGCCCATCGCGACGGTGATGTCCGACAGCGCCCGCGTGGGGCCGTAGTAGAAACTCAGGCCGCGTACGTCAACCTTGGCAGGCCGATCCTCGAGCGACGCGCCGGAGGCGGCGGGCCGGACCACCAGCCGCGGGGAGACGGTCATGCGTGCCTCCGCTCGAAGCGGTCCCGGACGACGATGGCGACGGCATTCATCGTGAGCAGCAGGAGCAGCAGCACGATGATACCGGCGGCGGCGTTTTCCGCAAACGCCGCCTGCGGTCGCGACACCCAGTTGAAGATCTGGATCGGCAGGACGGTGAAGGGCGAGCTGAGGCTGTCGGGGGCAAACGGCACGTAGGTGAGCGCGCCGATCGTGATGAGCGGGGCCGTCTCGCCGATGGCGCGCGAGAGCGCGAGAATCAGGCCTGTCAGGATCCCCGGGAGCGCGCTCGGCAGCACTTGGTGCCAGATGGTCTGCCACTCGGTCGCGCCCAGCGCATACGAGGCCTCGCGCAGCGACTTGGGCACCGTGCGCAGCGCCTCGCGCGTCGACAGGATCACGACCGGCAGCACGAGAAGCGCCAGCGTGGCCGAGCCCGCCAGCACGCTCCGGCCCATGCCCATGGCGCGCACGAACAGGCCGAGACCGAGCAGCCCGTAGATGATCGACGGCACGCCCGCCAGGTTCGTGATGTTGACCTCGATCATCCGCGACAGCCGGCCCCTGGCGCCGTATTCCTCGAGATACACGGCCGCGCCGATGCCGAGCGGGATGGCGAGCGCGGCCGTCATCACCATGACGTACAAGGTGCCGACCAGCGCCCCGTAGATGCCCGCCTGTGCCGGCCGCCGCGACGCGAAGCTCGTGAGAAACGGCCAGTCGATCCGCCGCCAGCCGTCCCGGAACACGTCCCAGAGCAGCGCCCCGAGCGCGGAGAGCGCGAGCGCCAGGACGATGACGCCCATCGACTGCAGCAGGCGATCGCCGATGAGGCGCGTCGCCGGCAGCGCGGCGGTCGGCCGCGGCGCGCTCACGCGTACTCCTCCCGGAACCGGCGCCGCAGCCAGCTGCTGACCAGATTGAGCCCGAACGTCATGACGAACAGCATCATGCCGACGGCGAAAATCGTCCGGTACTCCAGCGTCCCGGCCGGCGTGTCGCCGAGGCTCACCTGCACGATGAACGCGGTCATCGTCATGATCGGCACCGTCGGGTCGAGCGTCAGGCGCGGCTGCTGGCCGGCCGCGATGGCCACGATCATGGTCTCGCCGATGGCGCGCGAGATCGCCAGGATGAACGAGGCGGAGATGCCCGACAGCGCCCCGGGCACGACGACCCGGACCGCCGTCTGCATCCGCGTGGACCCGAGCGCGTAGGCGCCCTCCCGCAGCCCGTTGGGCACGGCGTGCAGCGCGTCTTCGGAAAGGGACGAGACGAGCGGCAGGATCATGAGGCCCATCACGATGCCGGGGCCGAGAGCGTTGAACCCGGAGAGGCCCGGCAGCCAGATCTGGAGCGCGGGTGTCACAAACAGCAGCGCGAAGTAGCCGTAGACGACCGTCGGCACGCCGGCCAGCAACTCGAGGACGGGCTTGACGATCCGTCGCACGCCCGGCCGGGCGTATTCGCTCAGATAGATGGCCGACAGCAGGCCGCCCGGCAGCGCCACCGCCATCGCGATGACCGAGACGAGCACCGTTCCCATGACGAGCGGGAGGATGCCGAAGTGCTTCTCCGAGAACAGCGGCGTCCACTCGGTGCCCGTCAGGAACTCGAGGACCGAGACCTCGCTGAAGAACCCGAACGTTTCCGCCAGCAGCACGCCGATGATGCCGGCCGTGACCAGCACGGAGGCGGTGGCACAGAGGAGCAGCACGCGTTCGATGGCGAACTCGATCCAGCCACGCGTGGTCCGTGTCATGGGAATGGAGGCCGCGGGGTGTGCCGCCCGGCGCCACGGCTGCCCGGCGACGGCGCGCTCAGCGCTGGCCCCTGAGCAGGTCTTCGAGCGACATCGTCTGGCTGGCTGCGGAGAACATCGTTCCGGCGGTCCGCCTCTCGAAGCGTTGCGCCACCAGGGCTCGCTCCGGTTCGGAGAGCGGCACGTAGCCCACTTCGGCCGAGAGCGCGGCGCCCTCCCTCAGGTAATAGTCCACGAAGTCCGCGACCTCGGAGCGGTCGAGCGCGGCGGTCGAGACATAGATGAAGAGCGGGCGCGACAGCGGGCGGTAGGTGCCGCCCTTGACGGTTTCGAGGGACGGCAGCACGGGGCCGTCGCCGTTCTCCGGGTTGCCGTCGTCGATGCCGACGGCCTTCAGCTTGTCCCGGTTCTGCTCGAAGTACGCGAGGCCGAAGTAGCCGAGCGCCAGGCGATCGCTGGCGACGCCCTGGACCAGCACGTTGTCGTCTTCGCTCGATGTGTAGTCGCCCCGGCTCGCCTTTTCTTCGCCGTTTACGGCCTCGGTGAAGTAATCGAACGTGCCCGAGGCGACGCCAGCGCCGTAGAGGTGGATCTCCTCGTCGGGCCAGCCCTGGCGCACCTGGTTCCACCGGAGGATCGTGCCCTGGGCCGACGGCTGCCAGAGCGTCTTGAGCTCGGCGGTCGTCATCGAGGGCGCCCAGGTGTTGTCCTTGTGGACGACGACCGTCAGGCCGTCGTAGGCGACGGGCAGCTCGATGAAGGAGATGCCGGCGGCGGCGCAGGCGTCGAGTTCGGTCTGTCTGATGGGTCGCGACGCGTTGGAGACGACCGTCTCGCCGCGGCAGAACTTCTGGAAGCCCCCGCCGGTGCCCGACTCGCCGACGGTCACGCGGGTGGCGGGGTTGGCCGCCTGGAAGTCTTCGGCGACGGCCTCGGTGATGGGGAAGACGGTACTCGAGCCGTCGATTTCGATCACGGCGTTCGTCGCGGGCGCGCCGCCGCCGCAAGCCGCGGCCGCGAGTGCGAGGGCGAGCAGGGAGGGCGGCAGGGTGGGACGCGGGTGCATCATGCCGCCACTCTATCGGCCACCAGTTTCACAGCAGTTTCGGAGATGTAAATTCCGTGTTACGTGGTCATGCCCAATCCGGAGGGGCGGGCGTTCGCCTGGCTTCCGCCCGCCCGGTACGCCGATCAAAACCCGGGGCTGAGCACCTTCGGGCTGTCGGACGTCTCGAGGAACTCGCCGATCTGCCGACGGAGCTCGTCCTGGATCGTGTTGATGGCGCGGCGCCCTTCGAGAACCCGGAAGCCGAACTCGTCGGCCATCGACGCGTACTCCTTGAGGAGCTGGCGCTGATAGCTGCGGAACATGTCGTAGATGTCGTCGCCGGCCTTGAGGTCCATGCCCGATTCCCAGTACGACATCCCGCCGGTTTCGAGCACGCGCCGGGCGAGCGCGTCAACGTCGATCTTCAGGTAGAAGACCAGGTGTGGCGCGATCGCGAACCCGTAGAGCCGACGGATCCACTGGCTGTCCACACCCCTGACGCCCGCCCGGGCGATGGCGGTGTAGATGTAACGATCCGCGAGCACGATGAACCCCGCCTTGAGCGCCGGGATGATCTCCTTCTCCAGCCGGTCGGCGAAGTCGCAGGCGTAGAGGAGGACGAAGGTCAGCTTGTTGAGCGTGTTGCTGCTCTTGGCGAGCTCGATCGTCGGCTGCATCAGCGGCGAGCGGGTCCATCCGGTTTCGACGACGCCGTACCCCTGCACCTCGAGCCACTCGCGCAGCAGCCGAATCTGCGTGGAGCGGCCGACGCCATCGGTGCCCTCGATCGCGATGATCTTGCCCGGATACTGGTCGATCGACAGATACGGCAGGCCGTGGCCGTAATAGCAACCCGGCGTGGCGCCGCCGCGGGCGCCGTCGTCTGCGGGGGGCGGCGTGCTCATGACACGTTCTCCAGGGTATCGGCGATGAGCCGGCGGAAGTGGCGCTGCTGCTCGGTGATGCTCGCGGTCGCGTCCACGACGCGCAAGCCGTGCTCGGGGACGATGCGCTCGTACTCGTCGAGCACCTTGGACTGGAAGATGCGGAAGCTCTCGGTCGGGTTGGTGCTCCATCCCATGTCCAGGCCGGCCTCGTAGAACTTGAGCTTCACCCGTCGGGCGAGCAGCCGGTCGAGCGAGGCGTCGATGGTCACCCGGAAGTAGACGGCCAGGTCGGGCCTGACCGCGAAGCTGTAGAGGTCGCGGACCCACTGGCGGTCCACGCCGCGGGCGACGTCACGCGAGAAGGCGGTATAGGCGTACCGGTCGGCGAGCACGATCATGCCGGCCTTCAGCGGCGGCACGATTTTGTACATGAGCCGGTCGGCGAAGTCGGTGGCGTGCAGCAGGCTGAACGTCATCGGCGTCAGGGCGTTCTTCTTCTTGCCGGTTTTGGTCGCGGCCTTGACCAGCGCCGACGAGTTCCATTCCGTGACGAAGACGCGATGGCCGCGCGCGGCCAGCCACTTAGCCAGCAGGCCGAGCTGCGTCGTCTTGCCCGACCCGTCGATGCCTTCGACGACGAACAGCCGGCCGGGGTAGGTGTGCGGATTGTCGAGTGTGTTCAGCATGCGGGCCTGAGTCCTTGGAACGCCTGGCGCCGGCGGTCTGGCGCGGGGCGCCGCCGGCGCCCTGATGTCCGATCTCGAAGTGAATCCCGGCACCGAGCTCGTCGGAAAGGGCGGCCGCGTGGCGGCTGGCGGCCCACAGCTCGAGCTCGGCGTCGCTCGCGGCCGACAGCCGGATGCGGATCGTGTCGCCCTCGTCGGCGATCGAGACGTCGCCGATGGTCTGGGCGTGGCTGCGGTCGAGCCCCTCGGCAAGGCGCACGAACGCGGCGAGCAGCCGGACGGTCCTGCGGCGCGCGCGCGGCAGGTCGCCGAAGCCGTCGTGGCTCTTCTTCGGCGTGGCCTTGCGGTGGTACCGGGTGATGAGGCCGATGATCGCCACTTCCTCGGGCTCGAAGCCGCGCAGCGCGCCGTGCCGGATCAGATAGTACGAGTGCTTGTGGTGCTGCTCGTAGCCGACGTGGCTGCCGATGTCGTGCAGGAGCGCGCCGAACTCGAGCCACTCGCGCTCGCGCGGGCCGAGCCCGTGGCGCGCGGCGGTGGCGTCGAACAGTGCGAGCGAGAGCCGGGCGACCTGCTGGGCGTGCTCGGGCCAGTAGCCGCACCGCTCGCCGAGCTCGATGACGCTGCGGCGGCGGACGTCGGGGTAGCGCTCGACCGATCGAATCTGCGCGGCGTTGCGCTGGATGTAGTCGAGCACGAGGCCCTCGCGGAGCGCGAAGTCGCAGAGCGTCAGCTCGTCGGCGCCGAGAGCGGCGACGAGCGTGTCGACCAGAATGGCGCCAACGGCCGCCAGGTCCGCGCGCCGGGGATCGAGGCCGGGGACGGCGAGGCGCTCGTCGAGGGGCATCGGCACCAGGCGCTTGCGCAGCCGGCGGATCGCCTTCGCGGGCACGCGCGCGTTGCGCACGTCGTCGGCGACCCGCTGGCCGAGCGCCACCGCGCCGATCGAGAGCATCGTGCCCGAGCTGCCGATGACCCGGTCGAAGCCGCGCTCGCGGACCTGCCGCAGGAAGGCGCCCGCGTCGCGCCGGATGTAGGCGGCGATCCTGCGCTCGTCGTGCGGCGTGAGCGGATCGTGCTTGGCGAACTTCTCGGTCAGGCGCAGCACGCCCAGCTTGAAGCTGCGGCCGAGCTCGACGCGCGCGGCCGTGCCGAGCGTGACCTCCGTGCTCCCCCCGCCGATGTCGATCACGACCGCCCGCGACCGGCCGACGCCGACGGCGTACGCGGCGGCGAGGTGGATCAGGCGCGCCTCCTCGGTGCCCGAGATGACTTTCACCCGGATGCCGACGTCGCGGGCAACCGCCTGGATGAAGTCCCCTCCGTTCTCCGCTTCGCGGACGGCGCTTGTCGCGCTGGCGACGACCTCCTCGACCGCGTGCGACTCGGCGAGCCGCTTGAACTTGGAGAGCGTCTGCAGCGCCGTGGCGATGCTCGTGTCGGTCAGGCGCCGGGCTTCGAGTCCGCCGGCCCCCAGGCGTATCATGTCCTTTTCCCGGTCGATGACCTCGAAGGACAGATCGGGCCGGATGCGGCATACGATCATGTGCACCGAGTTGGAGCCGACGTCGATGGCGGCGATACGCATTTGTTACAGCCGCGTTACGTGCGGCAGGGGCGGCCAGTGAGTGATGCTACCACGGCGGTTTCCGCGCGCCTGGCCGGCCGGATCCGCCGGGAAACCCGCGCGCTGGCGCGCCACCTGAAGGACGCGCGCGGGGCCGATTCGCGCGCGGTGCATCAGGCCCGCGTGTCCTCCCGGCGGCTGCGCGAGATGCTGGCCATCGCCGAGGGCGTGCCCGGCGAGGACCGCACCGCCGCGAAGGTCCGCCGCCTCGGGCGGCGCCTCGGGCCGCTGCGCGAGCTCGAGGTGTCGCGCGGCGTCTGGCGGGAGCCCGCGCACACCGCTGCCTGGCCGCAGGTCGTGCTGTCCGCGCTGGAGCGGCTCGCCGAGCTCGAGTTCGGTCGGGAAGCGGCTGCGGCCCGCCGCGCCATCGATCGGCACGGCGGCGCGGGACTCGCGAAGGCGCTCGACGCGATGGCCGGGGACCTGGTCGCGGCGCCGCGGGACCGGATGCTTCGGGACACGCTGCTGCGGAGCAGCCGCGAGCGCCGGCAGGCGCTCCTGCGGGCGACCGCGCGCGCGGGGACGATCTACGCCGCCGGGCCGCTCCACGAAGTCCGCATTGCGACGAAGAAGCTCCGGTACGCCGTCGAGCTCGCGCGCGACCTGGCCGGCGTACCGGCTGCCCGCGCGCTGCGAAGGCTCAGGGCCCAGCAGGACCTGCTCGGCCGGCTGCACGACCTGCAGGTGGTGCAGGAGCGCGTTCTGGCGATTGGCGCCACGCAGGGCGTCGCCCGCGGCATGCTGCGCGCGACGAAGGTCACGCGCCTCGCCATCGAGGCCGAGTGCCGCGAGCTGCACGCGCAGTTCGTGGCCGGCTCGGCGCTCGTGCTGGTAGCGGTCGCGGCAGTCAACGCGGATGCGGCGATCCGGCTGATGCGTCCGAAGAGCCGCCGCATGACGGCCCGGGCCACGCGACCCGGTGAGGCCGTGCCGGCGTCCGCCATCCGGCGCAGGACGCGATCGTGAAATCGTCGGCCCCGGTCGGCGGCACCCTGTACCTCGTCCGCCACGCGATTGCCGCCGAGCGCGGCCCCGAGTGGCCCGACGACGCGAAGCGGCCCCTGACCCACGCTGGCGCCGCGCGGATGCGGCAGGCCGTGAAGGGACTGCGCACGCTCGGCGTGCGGCTCACGGTCGTGGCCACCAGCCCGCTCGTGCGCGCCGAGCAGACGGCGAAGCTCCTGGCGGACGGGATCGGATCGAAACCCGAGCTCGTCGTCATGCCGGCGCTGGCGCCGGACCACGCGCCGGCCGAGGTTCTGGAGGCGCTGGCGGCCCTGCCGGACCTGTCGTCGGCCGCGCTCGTCGGCCACGAACCGGATCTCGGCGAGCTCGCGGCCTGGCTGACGGGCGCCTCGTCGCCGCCGCCGTTCAAGAAGGGCGGCGTCTGCTGCCTCGAGCTTGGCGCGGCGCCGCGGCGCCGCGGCGCGGCGCTCGTCTGGATGGCGACGCCGCGCATGCTCCGAGCGCTCGCCACGTGAATCTGGTTTCCCGATTCCAGATCTCCAGACGCGCTGAGATTCCAGGTCCTAGATTCCAGATGCACTAGAGAGACGCCCTCGAGCGCTGAACGGCGCGCTCCGCCCGGTGAGCATCAGATTCACGTGGTAGAACGACCGCACCGTCGAGACGTCAGCCCAGTAGCCCCGGAACAGATGCGGGTGCACGGCGTGCGTCGCAAGCGAGCGCGGGATGACCTCGCGGCCGGCGGCTTTTCCTCGAAGCCGGCGACGCGGCCGGCCGCGTCGAAGCGGAAGATCCCCATCTGGGTCGCATCCGCCGCCGTGACGGGCTGGGCCGCGATCGTGATGTCCGCACGGCGGTCGATGTGCGACTCGACGAGCTCGGCGTAGTCCAGGCGGTAGCCGTGGTCGCCGGCGAGAATCAGGTAGTAGTCGGCCTCGATGTCACGGAAGTGCCCGCGCCGCCCGGCGGACGGCGTCGGCCGTGCCTTGGAACCACTGCTCGCCCTCGGGGGCCTGCTCGGCGGCCAGCACCTCGACGAAGCCCGTCGAGAAGTGGTCCATCCGCTAGGTGCGCGCGACGTGCTGATTGAGCGACGCGGAGTTGAACTGCGTCAGCACGAAGGTGCGCCGCAGCCCGGCGTGGAGACAGTTCGAGAGCGGGATGTCGATCAGCCGGTACTGGCCGCCGATCGGCACGGCGGGCTTTGAGCGATGGCGGGTGAGGGGGAACAGCCGCGTGCCGCGGCCCCCGCCGAGGACGAGCGCGAGGACGTCGTTCATCGTCGAGTTACGCAGAGTTCACATGCCAGGACCCGGGGGTACTGAGATGCGGTTCACGGTGTCAGATGTCGGGCGGGGGTGGCAGGTATCCGAGCGCCGCGACGATCGCGTCGAGCGCGCCGTCCGGGTGTTCGAGCTGCGCGATCGGCCCGCCCAAGGCCATCGCTGAACGACAGGGCGCCGGCTTACAGCGTCGGCCGATCGAGGAACCGGTCCCCAAACCCACCACGGATCAGACGATAGGCCGGTGGGGTTTCGGCGCGGCTAGGCCGCCGTAAACTCGCCGTTACCAGCCTCCGGGACGACGATAGTTACACGGTCGTTACCGTTTCTTTGCTAGACTTTCGCCCGCCATGGCCTTTCGCTTCAGCCTCATTCCCCGCGAAGAGCCGTTCTTCGAGCTCTACCGGGCGACCACCAACCAGATTCGCGCCGCCGCGCTCGAGCTTGAAGCCATGATCGCGGAGGTGCCCGACGGGTCGACGCGGGCCAAGACGATCCGCGATGCCGAGCATCAGTGCGACACGTTGACGCACGACACCATTCAGCGGCTGCACCGGACGTTCATCACGCCGTTCGATCGCGAAGACCTCTACGCGCTGGCCACGTCGCTCGACGACGTCATGGACGCCATCGACCACGCGGCGGCGCTCATCGGGATGTACCGCATGCAGTCCGTACCGCCGCGCGCGAGAGACCTGGCGCACCTGGTGTCGCTGGCGACCGACCGCATGCACGCCGCGGTCGAGGCGCTGGCGACCCGCAAGCCGGTCCAGCCGCACGCGGTGGAGATCAACCGGCTCGAGAACGAGGCCGACCGGCACTATTACGAGGCCGTGCAGGCGCTGGTCGACTCGGGCGTCGACGCGCTCGACGTGATGAAGGCCAAGGATCTGCTCGACGAGCTCGAGCGCGTCACCGACTGCTGCGAAGACGTCGCCAACGTCATCGAGGGCGTCGTCATCAAGCACGGGTAGGCGCCGTGACGCTCGCCCTCGCCGTCCTCGTCCTGATCATCTTCGTCGCGCTCGTCTTCGACTTCATCAACGGCTTCCACGACGCGGCCAACTCGATCGCGACGGTCGTGTCGACCCGGGTGCTGTCGCCCGGCCAGGCGGTCGTCTGGGCGGCCTTCTTCAACTTCGTCGCCGCCTTCGGGTTCGGCACCGGCGTCGCCAGGACGGTCGGCTCGGGCATGGTGGACCTGGCGGTCGTGACCTACGGCGTCATCTTCGCGGGACTGCTCGGCGCGATCATCTGGAACCTCATCACGTGGTACTTCGGGTTGCCGACCAGCTCCTCCCACGCGCTTTTCGGCGGCTACGGCGGCGCAGCCGTCGCCAAGGCCGGCGTCGCGTCGATTATTGTCTCCGGCTGGACCAAGACGCTCGTGTTCATCGTCGTGGCGCCGCTCATCGGTCTATTCGTCGGCCTGCTGGTGATGACCGGCATCTTCTGGGGCTTCCGCCACTCCGTGCCCGCGCGGGTCGATGGGTGGTTCCGGCGGCTGCAGCTCGTCTCGGCCGCCGGGTTCAGCCTGATGCACGGCGCCAACGACGCGCAGAAGACGATGGGCATTGTCACCGGAGCGCTGGTGACCGGTGGCTACCTCGCGACGTTCGAAGTGCCATTCTGGGTCGTGCTGGCGGCGCATGCGGCGATCGGGCTCGGCACGCTGTCGGGCGGCTGGCGCATCATCAAGACCATGGGCTCGAAGATCACCAAACTGCGGCCGTCCGGTGGGTTCGCGGCCGAGACCGGCGCGGCCGTCGCGATCTACACGGCGACGGCGATGGGAATCGGCATCAGCACGACCCACACGATCACCGGCGCCATCGTCGGCGTCGGCGCCACCCGGCGGCTGAGCGCTGTCCGGTGGGGCGTCGCGCGGCAGATCGTCTGGGCCTGGATCCTCACGATCCCAGCCTCGGCGGCTATCGGCGCGCTCAGTTATGTGCTGGTCGGCCGCCTGTTCTGAGGTCACGGGCTGGCAGGAAGACGATGAACTCGCAGCCCCCGCCTTCGCGGCGGGCGGCGCGGGCCCGTCCGCCGTGCAGTTCAACCAGGTGCCTCACGATGGCGAGGCCGAGCCCCGTGCCGCCGGGGTCCTGGCTGCGCGATCGATCGACGCGGTAGAACCGCTCGAACACCCGCCCGAGATCCGTCTCCGGAATGCCCGGTCCCCGGTCGGCGACGACGATCTCCGCTCCGCCCTCCACCGGTCGGGTGCGCACCTCGAGTGTCTGGCCTTCAGGCGCGTAGGTGCTGGCGTTTTCGATCAGGTTGCGCAGCACGTCGTGGAGCTTGGCCGGATCGCCCGCGACGCTCGTTGCGCCGGGCGCCAGGTCCAGGCGCACCTGCTGCCGGCGCTCGTCGAGCCGCGCCTGCATGTCGCGCGTGACCGACTCGACGAGACCGGCGACCGGGCAGTCGGAGGCGTCAAGCGACTCCTGGCCCGCGTCGAGGCGGGCGAGCCGGAGCAGATCGCTGACGAGGCGGTCCATCCGTTTCGCCTGCCGGTCGATGATCGAGAGGAACCGGTCGCGGTCCGCCGGCGCGTCGGTCTCGCGCAAGGCCTCGACGTAGCCCCGGATCGACGTCAGCGGCGTCCGGAGCTCGTGCGACACGTTGGCGACGAAGTCGCGCCGCATCTGGTCGGCCCGCCGGAGCTCGGTGATGTCATGGAGCACCAGGACGGCGCCGCCGCCCCGCTCGAGCGGCACGGGCACGACGCTGGCGACGCAAATCTCTGCCGAGTCGGGCACGAGCTGCACCTCGACCGGTGTGACGGCGCGCCCGCCCAACGCCGCCGCGAGCTGGGCGGTTACCGCCGGATGGCGGACGAGCTCCGTGTAGTGCCGCCCCCCGGGAGTCTGCTGCAGCCGCAGCATGGACCGGACGGCCGGGTTGGTGATCAGCAGGCGGCCGCCGGCATCGACCAGCACGACGCCTTCGGTCATGCCGGAGAGGATCGCCTCGAGGTGCGCCCGCTCGCGGGCCATGTCGGCGAGCCGGCCGCCCAGCTCGCGGGCGGTGGCGTCGAGCGTGCGCGCCACGAGCGCGACCTCGTCGGTGCCGTAGCCGGACGGTGGGCCGGAGAAGTCGCCGGCGCGATACCGCGCGGCCGCGTCGGCGACGTCGCGGATTCGCCGGCTCAGCAGACCCGAAGCCATCCAGGTGAGTACCCCGGCGGCGAGCAGGCCGGTCGTCAGTCCGATGGCTGCGACCGGCCGAATCAGGCCGAGGCGGTTCCGGACCTCGGTCAAAGGCAGGGCCAGCCGAATCACCGCCACAGCCGGGTCGTCGACGGCGACCGCGGCGTACATCGTCTCGATGCCGGTCGTTCGGCTGCGGCGGACGGCCACGCCGGAGCCCGACTCCGCGACGGCGAGGACCTCGTCTCGCCGGGCGTGGTTGTCGAGCGCCGCCAGCCGTCCGGCCTCGACGGCCGAGTCGCCGATCACGGTGCCGTCGCGGGCGATGATCGTGACGCGGACGCCGAGCAGGCCGCCCAGGGCGTCGGCCGCGGCATCCGGGTCGTCGCCGGCCGCCTGGCGATCGAGGAGGGCCGCGGCCTGGCCCGCCCGGTGCGTCAGGTCCTGCTCGATGTCGTGCAGGAGCGCGCCGCGCATCCAGTAGGCGAAGAGCGCCACCGTGACGCCGACCGCCGCGGCGCTCGCGCCGAGCACGCCGAGGAACACGCGCCGGCGGAAGGTCACGGGGAGGGCAGCGCCTCTTCGAGCCGGTAGCCGAACTGTTTGATGGTGGTCAACGCGGTGGCAAGCACGGGGACTTTCTCACGGAGCCGTCGCACGTGCACGTCGACCGTGCGCGTGCCGCCGGTGTACTGATAGCCCCAGACGTCGGTCAGCAGCAGGTCGCGCGAGAGCACGCGCCCGCGGTGTTCGAGCAGGTAGCGGAGGAGCAGGAACTCCTTGGCCGTCAGGCGCACGGCGTCGCCGCGGACGAGGACCTCGTGCCGGTCGACGTCCATCGTCAGCGGGCCGTAGCGGAGGCGCGTCCTGGGCGGGTCCGCGCGCTCGGTCCTCCGGAGCAGGGCCGCGACGCGGGCCACGAGCTCGCGCGGGCTGAAGGGCTTGGTGATGTAGTCGTCGGCGCCCAGCTCGAGACCGCGGATTCGGTCCGCCTCCTCGCCGCGGGCCGTGAGCATGATGATCGGAATGACGGCGGTCGCCGGATCGGCGCGCAACGCCCGGCACACCTGCAGGCCGTCGAGCCCGGGCAGCATCAGGTCGAGGACGACGAGATCCGGCCGCTCGCGCTGGGCCTGGCGCAGTCCGTCGCTGCCCGAGGCGGAGACCGTCGCGGCGTGCCCGGCTTTCTCCAGGAAATGCCCGATGAGGTCCGCGATGTCCTGGCTGTCCTCGATGACGAGCACGCGGGCCACGGCCGCATCTTACCAGCAGGCCGCGGGTGTGTCGGCCGCATCTCGGCGAATTAACGCCGGTGTAACCTGCCCGATTCGATCATGTAACGCGTCCCGGGTATCGTCTGGGCTGCAGGGTCGTGAGCCGACCCCGACAACCGCACGCTGGAGGTGCCTGTGACACGCCGTTGGATGCTTGCCGTGGCCGGCCTTGTCGTGTTCGTGATGCCGGGATGGGCCGCCGGCCAGACGCCGCCGCCCGCCGACCCGCAGTCGATCCGCGTCGGCGCGACAATCTTCTACGACTACACGTTCACCAACTCGCCGACAAAGACCGATGCGGACGGCAACGACGTCAAGCAGACGGCGTTCGACGTCAAGCGCACGTACATCAACATCACCGGGACGGTCTCGCCGCTGATCTCGTTCCGAGTCACGCCCGACATCAAGCGGGAGACGGGCGGCAGCTCGCTCAACGGCAGCCTCAGCTTCCGCATCAAGTACGCGTTCGCCCAGTTCAATCTCTCCGACTGGCTGCCGTCCGGCTCGCGGATCCGGTTCGGCATTCACCAGACGCCCTTCATCGAGGCGCAGGAAGAGGTCTACCGCTACCGCTTCCAGGGCACCGTGTTCGCCGAGCGCGACGGCGGCCTGAGCTCGGCCGACGCCGGCGTGAGCTTCCGCACGATGCTGCCGGCGGCGCACGGCGACGTGCAGGTCGGGCTCTACAACGGCGAGGGTTACACGGCCGCAGAAGCCAACGACCAGAAGTCGCTGCAAGTGCGGGCAACGGTGCGGCCCTGGCCGACGGCCGCGAACGGCCTCGAGGGGCTGCGGCTGATCGGCTTCGTGATGCACGACCACTACGTCAAAGACGCCGAGCGCCGCCGCTTCATCGGCAGCGCGATGTACGAGCATGAGACGTTCAGCGCGGGGTTCGACGTGCTCGCCGGATCCGACCAGGTGCGGGTCGTCGCGGCCGACGTCGACACGCGCGGGGTCTCGTTCTTCGTGAACCCGTACTTCGACGAGAAGGGCAAGGGCCTCGAGGGGCTCTTCCGCTTCGACCATCACCGGACCAGCGCGCAGCTCGACGGCCGGCTCACTCGGGTCATCGTCGGCGGCGCCTACTGGTTTCCGCACCCGGGCGGATCGGCCACGGCCGCGCTGCTCGTCGATTACGAGCAGGTCGCCTACTCGGGCGCGCTCTTCAGCACGCGGCCGAAGGAACAGCGGCTGGCCGTGCACGGCCTCATCAATTTCTGAGCCGTGTGTGACGCGAGGCCCGGGGGCCGGCGGTCTGCTAAGCTAAGGTCCGTGAGCAGAGTTGCGGCAGCCATGTGTCTGGTCAGCCTGCTGGCGGCCGGCACGGTCGTGCCGGCGCAGCAGGTGGACGTGACGAAGCTCGGTCCGCGTGTTGGCGACCGCGTGCCCGCGCTCGGCCTGACCGACCACCGCGGCCGGTTGCAGACGCTCCGGTCCGTGGCCGGCCCGAAGGGCACGATGCTGGTGTTCTTCCGGTCGGCCGACTGGTGACCGTACTGCCGCACGCAGCTGGTCGAGCTGCAAGGTAACCTGGCGAAGATCGCGGCGGAGGGCTACGGCGTCGCGGCGTTGAGCTACGACAGCCCCGAGACCTTGCGGAGCTTCGCCGGCCGTCACGGCATTGCCTTCCCACTCATGTCGGATCCCGGGTCCCTCACCATCCGGGCCTGGGGGCTGCTCAACGAGGCGGCCACGGGCCGCGAGGCCGGCATTCCGCATCCGGGGACCTTCCTGATCGATCCGTCCGGACGCGTGATCGAGCGCGCGTTCGAGACGAACTACCGCGAGCGCACCAGCGGCATGAGTATCCTCGCGCGGCTGGGTGCGCAGGTGGAGGCGGTGGCCTCGACCCGTGTGACCGGCAAGCAGATCACCGCGCGGGTCGGCACGAGCGACGCCGAGGTGTCGCCGGGAAAACGGCTGACGTTGATAGTGGACGTGACGCCGGGACCAAAGATGCACGTGTATTCGCCCGGGCAGGAGGGCTACATCCCGATTGCGATGACCCTCGACGAGTCGGCCGACTATCGCGTCGCGCGGCCCGCCGTCTTCCCGCCGCCCGGGACCTACTACTTCGCGCCGCTCAAGGAGACCGTCAAGGTCTACGATGCGCCGTTCCGCATCACGCAGGACGTCACGCTGGCCCTGACGCGGGAACTGCGCCAGCGGGCGTCAGCTCGCGAGACGCTCACAATTCGCGGCACGCTCGACTACCAGGCGTGCGACGACGCGGTCTGCTACCGGCCGGATTCGATTCCGCTCGCGTGGACGGTCACGCTCATCCCCTTTCAGCAGTAACCGCAGGTAGAATCGTTCGTCATGTCGTTCGTCGCGCTGGCCGGCTCGGCCCTGTCACTCGGTTTCGTGCACGGCCTCGGCGTCGATCACCTGATGGCGATCGCCGCGCTCGCCGTCGGCGGGCGGCCGCACGACCGGCGCCGGCGCGCCGTCGCGACGGCGGCGCAGTTTGCGGCCGGGCACGCACTGCTCCTGGGTCTCGGTGCGGCCGTCGCCCTGACGATCGGCTGGGTGCTGCCGGCCGCCGTCGAATCGGGCGCCGAAGCCACCGGCGGCGCCCTGCTCGTGGCGCTCGGCGGGACGGGGCTCTGGAGCGTCTGGTCCGGCCGCGCCTACGGCCACGTGCACCGCACCCACGCGGGCGTGCCGCGCTGGCACGTGCACGTCGGACGGCCCACCGCGCACCTCGAGGCCGGCCACCGCGCCTCGGCGCTGCCGACCCTGATGGGCGCCGTCTTCGCGGTGAGCAGCCTCCGGATGCTGATGCTGCTCGCGCCGTTCGGCGGATCTGTGGACGGATTGGCGCTGCCGGCGCTCCTCGCGCTCGTCGTGCTCTTCGGCCTCGGGATCCTGCTGTCGATGTCGCTCTTCGGCGTCGTCTTCGCCCGCGTGCTCTCGCTGCCCGCGATCGAGCGGCTCGGCCACGGCGCGGGCGCGGTCGTCGCGGTTGCGTCCATTGGCCTGGGGCTCTACTGGATCGCGGGCTGAGCGACGCCGGCGCTACATTGACGATCTGGCGATCTGCGATTGAGAGATTGATTGACGATTGAACGAGTGACCCAGCTGGGGTTGGGAGCCTTCAATGACCAGATCGCACAATCCCGCAATCATCAATCCATCTTCAATCTCAGATCGCCAGATCTTCCATGTCAGGATCGTTACAGCGTCCGCAGACTCTTCGCCTTCCCCAGCAGCACCAGCCCGACCGTAATCACCGACAGGAGCAGGCCGTTGAGCGCCAGGACCGTCGGCGCGGCGTAGATCGTCGCCAGCGTGCCGGCGGCGAGGGCGCCGAGCGGCCAGCCGCCGCGCAGCGCCACCATGTAGATGCTCACGACGCGCCCGCGCAGCTCCTCGGGCACGGCCAGCTGGACGATCGAAAAGCTGATCGCGAACAGCGACATCGAGGCGATGCCGGCCATGAAGATCATCAGGTAGCTCAGCCAGGCGGTCGTCGACAACGCGAAGCCCGCGATGAGCAGGCCGAGAACGAACTGGATGCTCAACACGGCACGACCCATGTGGCGGAAGCGGCCGAGGCTGCCGATGAGCAGCGCGCCGACGATCGCGCCGAGCGCCTGGAGCGCCATCAGAATCGAGAGCTGCGTGATGGCCGCGCTCGGGTTGTTGGTCGTGAGGATCTCACGGGCGTAAATCGGCACGAACGTCGAGATCGGCATGGCGAGGAACGTGCTCACGAACACCAGTACCGTCAGCGTGAGCATCAGGCGGTCGTTCCGCATGTAGGCCACGCCGCCGCCGAGCTCGGTCAGGATCGTCCGGCGCGGGCCCGTGCTCGGCCGGGCCGCCGGGTGAATCATCGTCAGGACGATGACGACGATGAAGAAGGAGGCGCTGTTGAGCAGGAAGCACACGGCCGTGCCGAGCGAGAGCACGATGACGCTGCCGCCCATCGGGCCGAGCAGGCGCGACAGGTTGAACTGCGTCGAGTTGAGCGCGATGGCGTTCGGCAGGTCGCGCTTGGGCACGAGCGACGGAATCAGCGACTGATACGCGGGCCCGCCGAAGGCCTGCCCGCAGCCGGAGATGAACGAGAGGGCCAGGACGTGCCAGATCGTGACGTAGTCGCTGAAGACAAGCGCCGCGAGCAGGAACGCGGCCATCGCCTGGACGTACTGCGAGCCCGTCAGCAGGCGCCGCCGGTCGTGGCGGTCCGCCATCACGCCGCCGATCATCATGAAGAGCACGATCGGCAGCTGGCTGAGGAAGTCATCGAGCGCGAGGTAGAAGGCCGACGAGTTGGTCAGCTCCAGGACCAGCCAGCTCTGCGCGAACTTCTGCATCCAGGTCCCGATCGTCGAGCCGAGCGCCGCGAACCAGAGGAGGCGATAGTCGCGGTGGGTGAGCGCGCCGGCCATCCGCTGGAGCCAGTGGCGCGCCGGATCGGCGGCGGCCGGGGATTGTTCGGAACCTGAAGCGGTCGACACGAGCAGGCGATCTTAGTCTGAATTCACCTCGGAAAATCTGACGACATTCGCCTCTTGATCGCTTCTTGGAAGCTCGCTATACTGCCAGTTCGGAAGACGAAGAAAACACGAAAGTGTCGAAATCAACCGCTGTCGCCGAGCTCGAGTCACTGCTGCACGCCAAACGGCTGGGCCGAACCCTGTTCCAGCCGTGGACGACGGATGCACGAGCGCGTCTGATTTCGACCGGCCTGCCGGCTCTCGATCGCGCGCTGGGCGGCGGCTGGCGGCAGGGCGAGGTCTCCGAACTCGTCGGACCGCCGTCATCGGGACGGACGAGCGCGCTCGTGGCGACGATCTCGGCGGCGACGGTTCGAGGCGGGATGGTGGCCCTGGTCGATGCGCTCGATCGATTCGACCCCCGCGCGGCCGCCGAGGCCGGGTGCGATCTCGCACGCGTGCTCTGGGTGCGCGGGCCAGGCGTCACGGCCGGCGCGAGTGCGGTCCTGTTGCAGCGCGCGGTGCATCAGGCAGTTCGCGCCTGCGACCTGATCGTGCGCGCGAAGGGATTTGCCGTGGTGGCGCTCGACGTGGCGGACGTCTCGCCCCGGCAGCTTCGGGCGCTGCCCCTGGCGACCTGGATGCGCCTGGCTCGCGCGAACGAGGGCCAGCCGACCGTCTGCCTGCTCATCGGCCCGGCGCCGCTCGGCCGCAGCGCACGCGGTGCAACGGTGGAGCTGTCCGGCACCGCGACGTGGACCGGCACGAGCGCGCAGAGCCGTCGGCTGTCGGGGATTGCCATCAACGCCGGGGTCAAGGGCACAGGAGTCCGGACCCATGGCTGACCTGCGAACTCCCGGTTCGCGGTCGGACCCTCGGACCCTCGGACCGTCGGACCGTCGGACCGTCGGACCGTCGGACCCTCGGACCCTCTACTGCTGCCTGGCCGCGCGGTCTTCGCTGCCAGCGACCGGTGCGCTGGAGGCCATCGCGCGGGCGTGCTCGCCGCGGGTCATGACGTGCGGTCGAACGGCGGTGCTGTTCGATGCGAGCGGGCTGGCGCGCGTCATCGGGCCTCCCGAGGCGATTGTCGAAGACGTCCAGCGGCTGGCGGCCCGGGAGGCGTTGACCGTGCGCGTGGCCGTCACCGGGACGGTGTCGTCGGCGTGGCTCCTCGCGCATGCCCCGACAGGCGCGCGGGTCGTCGCGCCCGGTAGGGAGGCGGCGGCGCTGGCGCCGTTGCCGCTGGCCATGCTCAAGACGCTGCCGGGCGCGTCGTTGTCGGGCGCCGACTCTGCACTCGATCCGCCGGAGGCCGACGAGATCCTGGCCATTCTCGCGCGGTGGGGGCTCAAGACGCTCGGGGACTTCGTCCGGCTGCCGCGCGCCGAGATCCGCACGCGACTCGGCCTCGCCGGCGTCCGTCTGCATCAGGCGGCCGGCGGCGAAGACGAGGCGCCGCTCGTGCCGGCCGGCGAGCCGCCGGACTTCCTCGAGCGGATCGAACTGGAGTGGCCGATTGACGGGCTCGAGCCGCTGTCGTTCGTGCTCGCGCGCGCCTGCGACGCGCTCTCAACCCGGCTCGAGCGTGCGGATCGGGGGGCTGTGTCGATCGCGACGCGGCTGGGGCTGGTGACGCGCGAGACGCACGCGCGGACGCTCGAGCTGCCTGCGCCGATGCGCGACGCGCGGGTGCTGCGGACGCTCGTCCTCCTCGATCTGGAGTCCCATCCCCCGCCGGCGGCGATCGACGTCCTCGAGATCGAGCTCGGCGTCGTGCCCGGCGCGGTCGCGCAGCCTTCGCTGCTCGAGCGCGCGATGACGTCGCCCGAGGATCTCGCGACGCTCGTCGCGCGGCTCCGCGCGCTCGCCGGCGAGGCGCGCGTCGGCTCGCCAGCGCTCGTCGACACGTACGACGCGCGGCAGGTGGGCATGGTACGGTTCCCGGTTCGCGGTTCCCGGTTCGCGGTGCCGGCACCCCGCACCCCTGCACTCGCGCACTCGCGCACCCCCGCACTCGCGCACTCGCGCACCCCCGCACCTTCGCACTCGCGCACCCCCGCACTCGCGCACTCGCGCACCCCCGCACCTGACGCACCTTCGCACTCGCGCACCCCTGCACTCGCGCACCCCGCACTGTCTGTGCGCCGCTTCCGCCTGCCCGTCGCGGCACGCGTGGCGGTCGAGCGCGGCTCGCCGATCCGGGTGGATCCGGCCACTCGCGGGTTGTCCGGCGGTTACATCGTGGCGGCAGCAGGTCCCTGGCGTACGTCCGGCCAGTGGTGGTCGCTCGAGGGCGCCGGCTGGGATCGCGACGAGTGGGACGTGGAAATCGAGGCCGGCGTCTGTTATCGGCTGACGCGCGATCGCGCCACCGGGTGCTGGGAGATTGAGGGCACTGTCGATTGAGGGTGCGGGGGTGCGGAAGTGCGGGGGTGCGGAAGTGCGACAGGGTGCGTCAGGTGCAGGGTGCGACAGCTGCGCGGAGCGCGCTGACGATGGCGAGCATTTGAGTTGATGCGGGCCAGCGCCAGTGCCCACCAGGCACTCCCGCACTTCCGCACCCCGCACCCTGACGCACCTGCTGAGATGTACCTCGAACTGCACACCTCGTCCGCGTTTTCGTTCCTCGACGGCGCGTCGTCGCCGGCGACGCTCATCGAGCGGGCGGCTGAGCTGGGCTATCCGGCGCTGGCGCTTCTCGACCGCGACGGCGTGTACGGCGCTCCGCAGTTCTATCGCGCCGCCAGGGCTGCCGGCCTCAAGGCCATCGTGGGGGCGGAGCTCACGCTCGGCGCTCGGCCGTTCGTGGGAGACGCACCGCGCACCGCGCACCGCGCACCGGACACTTACACCCTGCCCGTGCTCGTCGAGAGCGCCGAGGGCTACCGCAATCTCTGCCGCCTCATCACGCGCGCGAAACTGCGGGCCCCGAAGGGCGAGTCCTGGCTGACTCTGGAGGATCTCGACGGGCAGGCGGGCGGGCTGGTGGCGCTCGTGGGCCGCCAGGCACTCGTGGCCGAGCGCCATGGCGTCGGCGGGCTGGTCGATCGGCTGGTCGGGGTCTTCGGGCGCCGGAACGTCTACATGGAACTCGCGCGGCACTTCCGGCGCGACGAGCAGGCCGACCTGCAGTCGCTCGTCGATCTGGGCGCCGCGTTCCGGGTGCCGGTGATGGCCGCCAACGGCGTGCGGTTTGCGGCGCCCGACGCGCGCCCGCTGTACGACGTCTTCACCTGCCTGCGCCACAAGACGACGTTGGCGCGGGCGGGGCGTCGGCTGTCGGCCAACACCGAGCGGTACCTGAAGCCGCCGGATCACATGGCACGGCTCTTCTCGGATCTTCCGCAGGCGCTCGCCGGGACCGAGGCGCTCGCCGAACGGCTGGAGTTCTCGCTGGCCAGCCTGGGCTACCGGTTCCCCGACTATCCGGTGCCCGACGGCGAGACGCAGGCGTCGTTCCTGCGGCGGCTGGCGCAGGTCGGCGCGCGCGATCGGTACCGTCCCTATCACGATCGGGCGCGCGCGCAGATCGCGCGTGAGCTCGATCTCATCGAAAAGCTCGACCTGGCCGGCTACTTCCTCATCGTCTGGGACCTCGTCAACTTCTGCCGGCAGCAGGGCATCCTCGTGCAGGGCCGGGGGTCGGCGGCCAACAGCGCCGTGTGCTACGCGCTCGGCATCACGGCCGTCGATCCGGTCGGCATGGATCTGCTGTTCGAGCGCTTTCTGTCGGAAGAGCGGGGCGAGTGGCCCGATATCGACCTCGACCTGCCGAGCGGCGACCGCCGCGAGCGGGTCATCCAGTACGTCTACGAGCGCTACGGGCGGCTGGGCGCGGCGATGACGGCCAACGTGATCACCTACCGGGGGCGCAGCGCCGCGCGCGAGGTCGGCAAGGTGCTCGAGCTCGACGACGGCGAGATTGGCCGGCTGGCGCGGACGATGAGCCAGTTCGAGTTCGTCGATCCGGAGGAGACGATCGCGCGCAACCTGCGCGAGTCCGGTTTGGACCCGGACAACCCGCGGTACCGGTTGTTCGCCCGGCTGTGGCGCGAGATGCAGGACCTGCCGAGGCACCTGGGGCAGCACTCGGGCGGCATGGTGGTCTGCCAGGGCCGGCTCGACGAGGTCGTGCCGCTCGAGAACGCCAGCATGCCGGGCCGGGTCGTCGTCCAGTGGGACAAGGACGACTGCGCAGACCTCGGCATCATCAAGGTCGATCTGCTCGGCCTGGGCATGATGGCGGCGCTCGAGGAGGCGCTGACGATCATCAATGACGGCTCGGCGGGGCACACGGAGGGGCCGGCTTCAGCCGGCCTGGATTTAGCCCATTTGCCCCCCGACGATCCGGCGGTGTACCGGATGCTGCAGCGCGCCGACACCATCGGCGTCTTCCAGGTCGAGTCGCGGGCGCAGATGGCCACGCTGCCGAGGCTGCGCCCCGAACACTTCTACGATCTTGTCGTCGAGGTCGCGATCATCCGGCCCGGGCCCATCGTCGGCAACATGGTGCATCCGTATCTGCGGCGCCGGCGCGGTGAGGAACCGGTCACGTATCCGCACCCGCTGCTCGAGCCGGTGCTCAAACGGACGCTCGGCGTGCCGCTGTTCCAGGAGCAGCTGCTGCGCATGGCGATGGTGGTGGCCGGGTTCAGCGGCGGGGAAGCCGAGGAGCTCCGCCGGGCGATGGGGTTCAAGCGGTCGGTCAAGCGCATGCAGCAGATTGAGGCGAAGCTGCGCGCGGGAATGGCGCGCAACGGGATCGGCGCGGGCGCTGCCGATCAGATCGTGCAGTCGATCACGTCGTTCGCGCTGTACGGGTTTCCCGAGTCGCACGCGGCGAGCTTCGCGCTCATCGTGTACGCGAGCGCGTACCTCAAGGCGCATTACCCGGCTGCGTTCTACACGGCGCTGCTCAACAACCAGCCGATGGGGTTCTACCACCCGGCCACGCTGGTCAAGGACGCGCAGCGGCACGGCGTGCGGTTCGCGCCGGTGGACGTGCAGGCGTCGGGCTGGAGCTGCCGGGTCGAGATCGACGGCTCGGTCCGGCTCGGGCTGCGCCTCGTGCGCGGCCTGCGCGAGGAAGCGGGCCGACGCATCGAGCGCCAGGCGCCGGTGCGGTTCCGCTCAATGGACGATCTGGTGCGCGGCGTGGGCCTCCGCCAGGGCGAAGTCCGGACGCTGGCCGAAATCGGCGCCCTCGCGTCGATCGGCGGCGACCGGCGCTCGGCGCTCTGGCAGGCCGAGCGGGCGGGCCGGCAAGGGGACGGGTCTCTCCTTGTGGAAAACTCCGATGACCGTGCCGGAGTGATGTCATCGGAGTTTTCCACCGGGAGAGACCCGTCCCCCTTGACGCCGATGACGATTCTCGATCGGGTCCGCGCCGACTACGACGGCACCGGCCTGACGGTTGGCCCGCATCCGATGGCGCTCGTCCGCGCGGCGCTTGCGCCGCGCGGCGTGCAGCGGGCGGCCGACCTGCCGCGCGCGCGCGCCGGCCGGCGCGTGCGCGTGGCCGGCGCCGTCATCACCCGCCAGCGCCCCGGCACCGCCAAGGGGTTCGTCTTCCTGTCGCTCGAGGACGAAACCGGCATCGCGAACATCATCGTCAATCCGGACGTGTTCACCGAGTTCAAGCGGACGATCGTCGACGAGCCGTATCTGATTGTCGAGGGGCTGCTGCAGAATCAGCAGGGGGCGGTGTCGGTCAAGGCCGAGCGGATCGAGGCGCTCGGGCACCAGGGACCCCGGCTGGAATCGCATGACTTTCATTAGCGGGACAGGGCGAGGAACGCGCCCGCGGCATGCCAGTCTTCTTGATTGACAGAAGCTGACTCGCGCCAGTTCGTTCCACGTACCCGTCGTACCCGTCGTACCTACCGCACTTCGAAAGGAATGTCCCGCTTCGCCGAGCGTCCGCCCCGTGTCACTTCCACGGTCAGCAGGTGCCGGCCGGGCTGAAGCCGCGTCAGCGGCAGCTCGAAGCCGTAGTCGGCGCCCCGGTCGGTGGCGAACATGTCGGCAGCCAGCGACTCGGACTCGCGCGTCACGACCGTGTCGCGCCCGTCGGTGATACGGATCGACAGCTCGACGGGCTGCAGTCGGCCGGTTCCGCCCTGATAGACCTGGAAGAACGCGCGCACCAGATCGGTGCGGTCGAACACCCGCCGGCTCGTCGGGTCGAAGGGCGCGAGGGCCTTGAATTCGCCAGCCGGGAACGACGGCGGGCCCCCGGATTCGGACAGCAGCACGCCGGACAGCGCGACGGGCTCCTTCGCAAAATCCGGGATTTCGAGGTCGAAGTAGACGCTGCCGCTCTTGCCGAGCATCTCGCTCTCGGCCGCCAGTCGCAGCTGGTAGCGGCCGGGCGGGAGATCGAGGCGTGTCAGGACGTCATAGGTGAGCTCCTCGCCCGCGCGCGCGGTCAGACGCACCGTCCGGCGCACCGAGTCCCGAGGGTCACCCGTCACGGTGAAGATGCTCGTCAAGAGCTCCAGCGTCTCGCCGACCTCCGAGTCGGGCGGGCCCGCCGGCGCCGGCTGGTGGAGACCCACCGCGACGGCGACCGCGGCCTCGGCGCGCCCTGGCACGGCGAAGGGCGCCACCGCGGCCCGCATCTCGATGTCCGGACTGGGCAGGATGCCGGCCAGCGCGTTGTTCAACCGGAGCGCGAGCGTGGCATCGGGCGACAGGAGGACGGCCTGATCGTTGAAGTAGGCGCTCCGCGTCCGCACCTCGACGTCGGGCCGGTTGACCCTGACCTCGACCCGGCGAACCGTCCGGTCCTCGCGCGGGCGGGTGGACTGGTAGCCGATCAGGTAGTAGGAGCTGTTCTCGCGGAAGATCTGGGCGATGCCGTCATCGAACGTGTTCGTGTTGATGAGGGCGCGGCCGCCGCTGTTCTCGGAGATCGTTTGCAGGAATTCCTGGTTCAGTCTGGACAGTTGCAGGCCGCCCAGCAACCCGCGCTGCTGGACGGACTGCTGAAAGGGATCGGCGGGGAGGACGGTCTGGTTCTGAAAATAGAAGTTGAGCCCACCCACCCCGGATGGGTCGATCGCGTAGATGTTCACGTTGCCGTGCTGCGCGCGCAGGAAGGTGTCGCGAATCGCGGCCGTGAAGGTTTCCTGCGCGTTCCGCTGCAGCTCGGTCGCGACGTCCCGCTCGATGAGGGACCCGGTGTCGGCGCCGATGGCGACGGCCTGCGACGCGGCCTCCGTGTCGACGGGCACTCCGGTACTGACGTACACGATGGCCTTCCGGCGCTGAGGGACCGTCCGCAGATACGCGGACACCTGGCCGAGCGTCCGGATCGCCGAGAAGAACCAGTAGTTCTCGTCCTCCAGTCGCTGGCCGGCGTAGGCGAACCCGGGCGACAGGCGTCCGACGGCCTCGAGCAGCCGGGTGCGGTCGCTCGTGAAGTCCACGGCATGCCGGTTGTCGCGCGTGAAGATGACGGCTGCCAGATCGGCCGGTCCGAGCCGGCTGATGACGTCGCGCGCGATCGCACGCGCCTTGTTGACCAGCCGCGGGTCGTTCGGAATCGTCGCGTCGTCCATCACGATGGCGAAGAGCCGGCCGTCGCCGAGGTCGTTGCTGCGGACATCCGGGGCTACGTCGCGCATCCACCCCGTCGCGACCGGGTCCGGTTCGGGGACGTCCACCGGGGCGAACGCGACGATGGTCTGCGGGACGCCGTTCTCGAGGACGCGGAACGCGTCGGCGGGCAGACCGCGGACCGGGCGCCGGTTCTTGTCGAGCACTGAGGCATCGACCTGGACGACGTCGATGCCGGCACGGAAGACCGGTTGTTGGGACTGGTGTGTGGCGGACAGCGTCGCCGCCGCGGTGACGGCGGCGGCGGCGAAGGCGGCGATTGCGGCGCGCCGCGTCATCGGCCCACGCCCCTGGCGACGGGGTGAGCGGTCATCGGATTCTCCTGCAGGCGGGCGTCGGCAGTATAGCACCGGGCCGCCGAGCGGCCCTTTACTGTCTGTACACCTTCCCCGCTTTCATCACGAACCGGACGTCGCGGGTCCGCGCGATGTCGCGCGTCGGGTCGCCGCCGACGGCGATGATGTCGGCCTCGAAGCCCGGTGCGAGCGTCCCGATGCGCGAGCCGAGCCCGAGCGACTCGGCCGCGAGCGAGGTCGCGCCGACGAGCGCGTCGAGCGCCGGCTGGCCGCCGTCGACGACGCGCGTGATGATCTCGCGCGCGTTCTGGCCGTGCGCGCCGGCGACCGCGTCGGTGCCGAGCGGCATCTTCACCCCCGACCGCACCGCGCGGACGAACATCTCGCTCTTGTCGGCGACGGCCTTCTCCATGAACGCGAATCCCGCTTCGTTGTAGCTCCCGAACCCCCTGAACCGGTCCTTGTTCTCGATGTAGTTCTGGAGCACGAGGCCGATGTTCGGGTCGAAGAAGACGCCCCGGTCGCGCATCAGCGCCAGCACCTCGTCGCTCGCGAACGCGCCGTGCTCGACCTGCGTGCAGCCCGCGCGCACCGCGCGGGCGATCGCCTCGGAGGCGTGGGCGTGCACGAGCGTCCGGAGGCCGACCACGCGGGCCTCGCCGCACGCGGCGTCCAACTGCTCCTGCGACATCGTCGGCGCGCCGCCGTTGCGGATGCTCTCGGACGCAAAGAGCTTGATAACGTCGGCGCCCTCAGCCTTGAGCTGGCGGACGCGCTCGCGGAGCGCCTCCGGCGGCGTCGGCCCGCCGCGGCCGCCGGCCTGGATCTGCCCGAGCGAGGTCAGGATGCGCGGCCCCGCCAGCGACCCGGAGGCCGTGGCGTCCCGCAGCGCGGCGTCGCCGCGGTTGCCGACGTTCTGCACGGTCGTGAAGCCGGCCAGCAGCGTGGCCTCGAGGTTGGCGGCCACGGCGGCCCGCGCCTGCGCCGGCGTCTCGGCCGCGTCGCCCTCGCGGCGGCCGTACCTGCCGCTGGGCTGGAAGTGCCAGTCCACGTGCGTGTGGACGTCGATGAACCCCGGCGAGAGCGTGACGTCGCCGAGGTCGTGCGTCACCGGGCCAGACCGGCTGTCAATGGCGACGATGCGCGACCCGCGGACCTCGATGACGCGGTTGAGCACCACGGGCCCACGTCCGTCGAAGAGCCGCGCCGCCCGAATGGTGACGACCGCATGCTGGTCAGCGCGGATCGGATACGCGGTGCCCGCCGCGCCAGCAAGAATGAGCAGGACGAGCCAGGGGCCTCGGAAGCGGCGATCGATCGGCATGGGGTTTCTCCGGACGCGCCCACGGTAGCATCGACCGGCCGTGACGCGCCAGGCACGCGGGCCGTCGGCCGGGCGCCGGTGGCATAGGATCGGCCCTGATGAGGCCCGCGCGTCACGTCGTCTACCTCCACGGGTTTGCCTCGTCGCCGGCGTCGTCGAAGGCGCGGCGATTCGAGTCGGAGCTCGCCCGCCTGGGCATCGGCTTCACGTGCCCTGACCTGAACGAGCCGGCCTTCGAGACGCTGACCGTGACGCGCATGCTGGCGCAGACGCGCGGGGCCGTCGCGCGCGCCGCGGGGCGGCCCGTCGCGCTCATCGGGTCGAGCCTCGGCGCGTTCGTGGCGGTACACGCCGCGGCCGAGGACGCGGGGCGATCGGTGGATCGGCTGATTCTGCTGGCGCCCGCGTTCGACTTCGGCGGCAACCGCCTGAGCCGGTTCGGCGACTGCGAGATCGCCGAGTGGCGCCGACGCGGATCCGTGCCCGTCCTGCACCATGCGCTCGGCGAGCCGCGCGAGATCGGGTTCGCCCTGTTCGAGGACGCGGGGCAGTACGACGCCTTCACCGTCGAGCTCGCGCCGCCCGTTCTGGTCTTTCAGGGTCGCGCGGACACGGTCGTCGATCCCGCGATGGTCACCGTGTGGGCGTCGGCGCGCCCGAACGTCGACCTCCGGCTACTCGACGACGACCATCAGCTGGCCTCGTCGATCGACGAGATCTGGCGCGACAGCGAACGATTCCTGAGCGCCGGCCCGGGCCCGACTATCGGTTCGCGAGCTTCTTGAATCCCCGGCCCTTCAGGAGCATCGCGTCGTCGGTGACCAACGTCAACTCAAACACCTGGGCCGTGGCGGCCAGAAAGCGGTCGGCCGGATCCTGGTGCGGGAGCGCCACCGTTCGACTTCGCCGGGCGATCTCTCGATTGAGCGGCGCTTCCTGCATGGGGACACGCGACCAGGCCTCCTCGATCCACTCGTGCGCCTCGCCCTGAAGCCGCAGTCGTCCTCGCTCGACCAGCAGGAGGAACTCCCAGATGCTGATGGGCGACAGCCACAACTCGGCGTCCGGCGCCTCGAGCGCAGCCGCCACCCTTGGCGTCAGCCGCTCGGGCTCCACGTGGCTCCAGATCCAGATGTGCGTGTCGAGCAGGAACTTCACTTGAGTGCGTCCCAGGGCGCGAGCGAGCTGCTGGGGACGGTGATGTCGCCGGCGATGGTCAGCGTCCCGCGCAGGGAGCCCAGCCAAGGCCGGCGCGTGCGTTCGGGCGCCGCCGGGACGATATCGGCCACCGGCTTACCGAAGCGTGTGACGCGGAGGGGACGGCCGGTGCGCCGGACCCGCTCGAGCGCCGCGAGGCAGGTCGCCTTGAACTCCGAAATCGGCATCCGGTCCATGTTCGAATACGTATCATGGTCAGCGACCATGGTCAAGTCATTCGACTCGGCCTGGGCCGGATCGATCGCCTTCGCAAGGCCGACGTCGGGCACCTCGCCGCCCCGGCCCGTCAGCGCGAGCGCCGCGCCTCGACGAACGACCGGACACCCATCACGACCAGCAGCAGCAGGGCCAACGCCGTGATCGACTGCGAGTAGACCGCCGCCGGGCGCGCGACCTCCCCGCCGGCGAGCAGCGCGGGCAACTGCATCAGCCCGCGCGCCGATCCGGCGACGCCGAGGATCGCGACCAGCAGAGCGCCGTGCATGGCGTGCTTCCGCGCCGACGGCTGTCTTCCCCATGCGGCGAGCGCCACGAGCAGCACCCCAATCGCCGCGGGGATGAGCGCGGTCGGGCTGACTGCGTCCGTGATGACATAGCCCCCGACACCCACCACGATCAGCAGAACGCCGACGATTCCCGTCATTTGCGTCATCGGTCCGGTCCTCCCCCATCGGCACGGCGAGCCAGCATTAAGAGCAATCGGGTGTGTCCGCAGGCCCGATTAGGCCGGGCCGGCCTTCATCACCGGCGCTCCGAGCTTGAAGACGTGCGGGTGCGGTGTCTTGATCGCGTTCCTCGCGTCCACGATGAGCCGCGCGTGGGTGACGAGCGCGTCGTAGTCGAACGCCCGGTGGTCCGTGAGAATGACGACGCAGTCGGCCTCGCGCGCGGTGTCGGCCGTCAGGCCGACCGAGGTCAGGTCGCGGTTGCCGGGCCAGGCGTGCGCGGGGATCGACGGCACGTACGGGTCCGCGTACCCGACGAGCGCGCCCTTCTGCTCGAGCACGGCCATCACGTCGAGCGCCGGCGACTCGCGCAAGTCGTCGATATCGCGCTTGTAGGCCACGCCGGCCACGAGCACCCGGGAGCCGCGGACCGGCTTCGACTGGCTGTTGAGCGCGTCGGTGATTTTGTCCACGACGTGATGCGGCATCGCGCCGTTGACGTGGCCGGCCAGCTCGATGAACCGCGCCTCGAAGCCGACTTCCTTGACCTTCCACGACAGGTAGAACGGGTCGATCGGGATGCAGTGCCCGCCGAGGCCGGGACCGGGGTAGAAGGGCATGAAGCCGAACGGCTTGGTTGCCGCCGCGTCGACGACTTCCCACACGCTGATGCCCAGCCGGTCGCACATGAGCGCGAGCTCGTTGACCAGGCCGATGTTCACCGCGCGGAACGTGTTCTCGAGCAGCTTCACCATCTCCGCCACGCGCGGCGAGCTCACCTCGATGACGGTCTCGACCGACGCCTCGTAGAGGGCGCGGGCGAGGGCGGTGCCGTCCGGGCTGACCCCGCCGACGACCTTCGGCACGTTGCGCGTGTTCCACACCGGGTTGCCCGGGTCGACGCGCTCGGGCGAAAAGGCGAGGAAGAAGTCGCGGACGGCGCTGAGCCCGCCCCGCTCGAGGATCGGCCGCACGACCTCGTCGGTCGTCCCGGGGTAGGTCGTGGACTCGAGGATCACGAGCTGGCCGGCCCGCAGGTGCCCGGCAATCATCTCCACCGCGGAGACGACGTACGAGAGATCGGGGTCCTTGGTCTTGCGCAGCGGCGTCGGCACGCAGATGTTGATGGTGTCGAGCGAGGCGATGGCGGAGGCGTCGGTCGTCGCGAACAGCCGGCCGGCGCGGTGGAACTCCGCGACGTCGGCGGACGAGACGTCGGGGATGTACGACTCGCCCCGGTTGATCGCGGCGACCTTGTCGGGATCCAGCTCGATCCCCACGGCCTCGAAGCCCGCGCGGGCGAACTCGACGGCCAGCGGCAGGCCGACGTAGCCGAGGCCCACCACGCCGGTGCGGGCGGTGCGCTTCGAGATCCTGTCGTGGAGCGTCGCGGCGAGCGTGTCGGGCATCGATGTAACCGATCCAGGCGGGGGAGCGTCCTACCTATCGGTGGACCGGGCCGGAGCATTATGCCATCCAGCGCGCCGGGGCCGTCGATCGGCGACGGCTGTGGTGTAATGGTTGTCATCCGACGTTTGTTTGCGAGGAGCCGAGCATGCTGACCAAGTCGAAGCAGGTCTGGGAGATGCCCTGGTCGGAGATCACACCCGAGGGCGTGTACCGCTCGCGGCGCGAGTTCCTGCAGATGGCCGCCGTCGGATCGGCGGGGCTGGCGGCCGGGTCGGTGCTCGCCGGCTGCGAGGCGCGGCCGGAGGCCGCCCAGGCGCCGCTCGCGTTCACGAAGAATCAGGCCTACGCGGTGGCCGATCCGCTGAATACGTTCGAAGAGGTCACCAACTTCAACAACTTCTACGAGTTCGGCACCGCCAAGGACGACCCGGCGCGCTACGCGTCGGCGCTGACCACGAAACCATGGACGGTCAAGGTCGGCGGCCGCGTCGCGAAGCCGGGCAACTACACGTACGACGATCTGGTCAAGCCGCAGACGCTCGAGGAGCGGGTCTATCGCCTGCGCTGCGTCGAGGCCTGGTCCGCGGTGATTCCGTGGATCGGGTTCCCGCTGGCCGATCTCATCAAGCGCGTCGAGCCGACGTCGGCGGCGAAGTACGTCGCCTTCACGACGCTCCTGCGGCCGAACGAGATGCGCGGCCAGCGGACCGGCGCGCTCGACTGGCCCTACGTCGAAGGCCTGCGGCTCGACGAGGCCATGCACCCGCTGACGCTCGCGACCGTCGGGCTCTACGGCAAGGAGCTCCCAAACCAGAACGGCGCGCCGATTCGCATCGTCGTGCCGTGGAAGTACGGCTTCAAGAGCATCAAGTCCATCGTCAGCATCGAGTTCGTCGAGAAGGAGCCGCCGACGGCCTGGAACATCGCGAATCCGCCCGAATACGGGTTCTACTCGAACGTCAATCCCGAGCGCGATCACCCGCGGTGGAGCCAGAGGCGCGAGCGGCGGCTCGGCGGGTTCCTGGCGAACATCCCGACCGTCAAGTTCAACGGCTACGGCGACCAGGTGGCCAGCCTCTACGCCGGCATGGACCTGATCAAGTACTACTGATGCCGGCGCTCGTCCGGTTGTTCAAGCCCGCGGTCTTCGCCGCCGCGGCGGTGCCCGGCGTGCTGCTCGGCCTCAAGGCCTGGCGGGGCGACCTCGGCGTCGACCCGGTGACGACGCTCCTGCACACGTCCGGTCGCGACGCCCTGCTCCTCCTGCTCTCGGCGCTGTCGGTGACGCCGATCCGGCGCCTGACCGGATGGAATCGCATCCAGCGCGTCCGGCGGATGCTCGGGCTCTGGGCGTTTGCCTACGCGCTGGCCCACCTGTCGATGTATCTGGTCTTCAACCAGCTCTGCTACTCGATCGAGACCTGCGAGTTTGCCGCGATCTGGGATGACGTGGTGAAACGGAAGTTCATCTTTGCGGGGATGCTGGCGTTTGTGATTCTGCTGGCGCTGGCGCTCACGTCCACCACCGGCTGGATCCGTCGCCTCGGCCGCAACTGGGCCCGCCTGCACCGGTTCGTCTACGTGGCCGGCGCCTCGGCCATCGTCCACTTCATCTGGAAGGAGAAGTCCGACTACAGCGAGCCGCTCCAGTGGGGTGCGGCGCTGGCTCTGCTGCTCGGGTTGCGGCTGGTCTTCGCGGTCCGGAAGTGGCTGGGCGTCCGCCGGGCGGCCAGCCGGGCTACGGCGTGACCGCCATGGGCACGGGCCTGGACTGCAAATGACGAGGGACAAACTAGTTACCGCAGATCGGCGCGTGCCCGTTCAGGGTCCGGATTTGCCCGTTCGAGCCCGAAACCGGACCACTGGCGACAAAAATGTACCCAGCCCGGAGGCTGACGGCTACCATCTGGGCTGGAATCGCATGTTTTGACGCCCCGCGCGGGCCGTTGGGAGGCAGGCGGGAGCTGGAGGCGTATGCACAAGCCGGTCAAGTACGTGGAAAAAGGGCTGACGTATGTCGCGCGGGGCGGGTGGGTGGCGTTCGACGCCCTCAACAGCATCCGGCCGAACGCGTCGTTCATTCCGAGGTGGTCCGAGAAGCCGCTGCTCAAGTCGTGGCAGAAGGTGAAGCCGCCGCTCGGGTGGCCGCGTGAGACCGACTCGCTGTGTCCGACCTGCGTGCGCGAGGCGCGCCAGGCCATCCTCGACGGCAAGAAGGACTACAAGGATCTGCTCACCGAGAAGGTGGGCGAGATCAAGGCGACGATCGTCGAGCGCGACGGCAAGATCCTGATGGTCAAGGACTGCCCGGTCCACGGGCACTTCGAGGACGTCATGGCGATCGACACGGCGTTCTTCAAGCACCTCGAGGACACGTTCCCGGGCTCGGACATCCGGTCGCACGCCGACGAGAAGCTGCACAACCACGGCTCATCCACGATCAAGTACGGGCGGGGCGCGGTGCTGACGATCGACCTGACGAACCGCTGCAACATGATGTGCGACCCGTGTTTCATGGACGCCAACCAGGTCGGGTTCGTGCACGAGCTGGGCTGGGACGAGATCAAGACGCTGCTCGACAACGCGATCTCGCTGAAGCCGAAGCGACAGATGTCGGTGCAGTTCTCGGGCGGCGAGCCGACGCTCTCGCCCTACTTCCTCGACGCGGTCCGCTACGCGAAGAAGGTCGGCTACAACAGCGTGCAGGCGGCGACCAACGGCATCGAGTTCGCCAAGAGCCCGGAGTTCGCGAAGGCGGCCGCCGAGGCCGGCCTCCGCTATGCCTACCTGCAGTTCGACGGCATCGGCAACGCGGCCAACTCGCACCGGCTGGTCGGGAACCTGTTCGACGTCAAGCTGCGGGCGATCGAGAACCTGTGGCGCAACGGCGTCGACATCGTGCCGGTGACGACCATCGTCAACGGCGTCAACAACGAGCAAGTCGGGCGGATCATCAAGTTCGCGATTGACAACCCGAAGAAGATCAGCTTCCTGTCGTTCCAGCCGGTGTCGTTCACGGGCCGCGACGAGGAGATTACCGACGAGCGGCGGGCCGCGCAGCGCTACACGCTGTCGCACCTGGCGCACGACGTGAAGAACCAGACCGGCATCGGCGAGCCGTCGCGCGACTGGTTCCCGATCTCGTTCATGGGCACGTTCAGCGACTGGGCCGACCTCGTGCACGGGCCGGCGAACGACTGGGGCGCGCTGTCGTGCGGGTGCCACCCGAACTGCGGCGTCGGCATGGCCGTGATCATCGACAAGGAGACCTCCGAGTCGGTGCCGATCACGGCGTTTCTCAACGGGCCGCGGCTGGCGAAGGACATCGCGAAGGTCAACGACGCGGCGCGCGGCAAGTTCCTGTCGGTCGTCGGCATGGCGCTCGCGCTGATGCGCAACTACGACCCGTTCAAGACCCCCAGGCACTTCAGCCTGTACGACCTGATGCGCCGCTTCGACAAGGCGTTCGGCGCCACGGGCCGCGACTACGGCAGGGTGGCCGAGGGCCGCACGATGGAGGACATCGAGAAGCGGCGGTCGGACCGGTTCAACTACATGTTCATCGCGGGGATGTGGTTCCAGGACCTGTTCAACTACGACTTCCGGCGGACCGAGCGCTGCATCATCCCGTACGCGACGCAGGAGGGCGAGATCAGCTTCTGCGCCTACAACACGGGCGTCGGCTGGCGGAACATCATCGAGAAGATGCACATGACGGCCACCCTCACCAAGTGGTACGAGGAGCACGGCCGCCACGAGATCATCGCCGGCGGCAAGGCCGTGACGCTCGACTCGAAGCAGCACAGCCTGCTGCTCCACGAAGAGGACGTCAACAAGGGCAAGCAGACCGACCTTGACGAGCTCGGCATCGCCAAGACGGCGCGTGAGGAGAAGCTGCGCGCGCGCAAGGCCGAGCAGGAAAACAAGCGCATGGCCGAGCTCTACCGGCAGGTCGTGCTCAAGGAACCGAAGCCGGAGCTCGCGACGGGTCTTCAGATCCAGGGCCTCGGTGGGAAGAAGGCCGAGGCGAAGAAGGAAACCGTCGTCCAGTAATCCTCAGGTCGAGGTTCCGGGTTCCGGGTTCAAGGGCGGGCCGGGTGGACAGGTGCCACCCGGCCCGCTGTCTTTGCGGTGCGGTATCGTGGGCCGGCCGAGCGCGTGAAGCGCGGCCCGACCCGAGAGGCCACATGAATACACGACGTCAGTTCGTCATCAGGGCGCCGCTCGCGCTCCTTGGGGCTGCGGCGGCTTGCGGCGCGCCGGGGCGCAGCCGAGGCGCGCCGGCGCCGGGAGGGATGGCTCAGGACAGGGCCACGCCAGGCGCGCCCCCGACCTTCGGCACGATGTCAGGCGCCGGGCCAGAAGTGTCACCCCGGACGTTTGCCGAAGCCGAGAAGCTCCTTCGGGTCGAGCTGACGGGCGCCGAGCGTGATCAAATGGCGGCAAGCTGGCGCACGTCGATGGCCGCGCTGATGGAGCGGCGCACGGGGCCGCGCACCGTCCCGATCGCGCCCGAGGTCGCGCCTGGATTTGTCTGGAACCCGGTCCTGCCCGGCGTGACCGTGCCCGAGCTCCGCAATCGGTTCGAGCGGTCCCGCGCCGAGACAGGTCCAGTGCCGGCCGGCGACGACGATATTGCCTACGCACCGGTGACACAGTTGTCGCGGTGGGTCGAGTCGCGCGCGCTGTCGTCGGAACGACTGACGCGCATCTACCTTGACCGGATCGCCCGCTTCGATGGTCAACTGCGGTGTGTGATCACGCCGGTCCGCGACGAGGCATTGGCGGCTGCCAGGCAGGCGGACGCCGACATCGCGGCCGGCGGCTACCGGGGTCCGCTGCACGGCATTCCGTACGGCGTCAAGGACTTGCTGGACACCGCGGGCATCGCGACGACGTACGGGGCCGAGCCCTTCCGCAATCGGATTCCTGACGCCGACTCGGTGCTCGTGAGGCGCCTGCGCGACGCGGGCGCGATCCTCATTGCGAAGCTGAGCCTCGGCGCGCTCGCGCTCAACGACATCTGGTTCGGCGGCCAGACGATGAACCCGTGGCTGCTCGAGGAGGGCGCGTCGGGTTCGAGCGCCGGACCCGGCGCGGCCACGGCGGCGGCGCTCGTCGGGTTCTCGATCGGGAGCGAAACCGGCGGCTCGATCATCAGCCCGGCCATGCGATGCGGCGTCACGGGTCTGCGCCCGACCTTCGGGCGGGTGCCTCGAACCGGCGCGATGACCCTCTGCTGGTCGCTCGACAAGCTTGGCCCGATGACCCGAACGGTCGAAGACGCGATGCTCGTGCTGCACGCGGTGTCCGGGCCGGACGTCGGTGACGTGGCGAGCGTGCCGGCCGCCCTCGACTTCGATGCCGCGGCCCCCGTCGCCGGCCTTCGCGTCGGCTATTTTCCGCGATGGCTGGACGAGTCGCCCTCGACCGACGTGGACCGCGCCGCGTTCGAGGCACTCGGGCGACTCGGTCTCAAGCAGATGCCGGTGGAGCTTCCCGACTGGCCCTACGGATCGCTGATGCCGGTGCTGTTCGCCGAAGCCGCCGCGTCGTTCGAGGAGCTTACCCTGAGCGGCGCCGATGACACGCTGGCCGCCCAGGTACCCGACGCCTGGCCGAACCTCTTCCGCGAATCGCGGTTTCTCTCCGCGGTCGATTTCGTGCAGGCCGACCGGATGAGGCGGATGGTCGCGTTCGAGATGGCCCGCATCTTCGCCGACGTGGACCTGCTCTTCGTGCCATCCCTCAGGGACGAAATGCTGACCATCGGCAATTTCACGGGTCATCCGTCGCTCACCCTGCGCACGGGATTCGTCGAAGTGTCCAAGGCACGCAGCGACTGGGCGCCCGATCCCCGAAGTCCTCTACCGGAGTTCCCGGCTCCCCGACGCGTCCCGCACGGCGTCACCTTGCTCGGCCGGCTGTTCGACGAGGGCACGATCGGGCGTGTGGGCATCGCGCTCGAGCGGGAAACCGGCGCGTGGGCGGAACGCCCGACGGGCTTCTGACCGCTAGGAACCGGGGGCTCCGGCGTCCCGTGCGCCGGCGCGGCGCAGCCGGCGCACGAGCAACCGGATGACGCTCTCCGTCAGGACCGGGCTCGACTGGAGCGCCGCCCGGAACGCACCGCCCGACAACCGCAGCGCCCGGACGGCCACGGTCGAGGCCGTGACGGTGGCGCTGCGCGGCGCCGGGTCCAGCACGGCCATCTCGCCGATCGAGCTGCCCGGGCCGTCAACGCTGAGCAGCCGCTCGGCGCCGTCGATCGACTGCGCGATCGACACCTCGCCGTCGAGCAGGACGAAGACGTTGTCGTCCACTTCGTCCTGCCGGCACAGCGCCTCGCCCTGTCGGAACCAGACCTCCTGGCTGGTGCTGGCAAGCCGCGACAGGTCGTCGGGTTCGAGGTCGCTCAGCAGGCCGATCGAGGCCAGGCTCACCATCTTCTCGAGAAGCGAGGACTCGCCCATCGTCTCGCCGCCGCGCACGGCCTGAAATCTGGCGACCGTGTCTCGCACGACGGGATGCTCGTCGGTGACCAGTGCCTGGCGATCGGCGTCGGTCGCCGCGTCGGTCGTCTCGAGCAGATAGAAGACGGCGGCGCGGACGTGGGCATCCGAACTGGCCAGATGGACGCGGAGCAGGTCGGCCATCGTCCGGCACCCGTCCAGGCGCTGTCGCGCCTGTTGCCTCGAGCCCTCCAGACGCGCAGCCGTGGCAGGAGACAGGTGCGCGGAAAGCTTGGCCACCGCCGACTCGCGCGACAGCGGGTCGCTCGACATCAGCGCGGCGCGCCGCTCGTCGATCGCCCCGCCGCGCCCGCTGACGATTTGCAGCAGGTGGTCCACGGCGCGGCGCCACTGCCGGGTCAGCAGTCCCGCCAGGAAGGCCGTCATCGGCGACCGCAGGTCCGCGAGCCGTTCGACGCTGACCGCGCACGCTTCGACGACCGCCGGCGCCTCCACGATGTGCGCGGCCACGCCATCGCGGCCGCGCAGCAGGCGGTCGAGCGCGCCCGAATGCTCGTCTGGCGTCACCTTGTACTGATCGCACAGCTGTCTGATGAAGGCGTCGTCGAGCGCGGCGCCCTCCGCGCTCCTGCGCTCCAGGTGGATGGCCAGCGCCTCGGCATAGCTTTCGAGTTGCAGGTGTTTTTCAGGCGACTCGGCGAGATCGTCACGCCCGTCGGCGCGCCGTTCGTCGGCGAGCTCCCTCATCACGCGCTCGTGATCCGACTCGGAGATGTGCATCTCGTCGCGCAGCGACTCCAGCCGGTGAACGTCGGCCCGCGACACGACGCCGCTGTCGAGCGCGTCGCGGACCGCCGTCCGGTACAGGGCGACCAGTTGCTCGCGTGCCTCCTGGCTGGACCGGGACTTGAAGGTGTGAATGAGATAGGCCTCACGCAGATCACGCGGCGGGGGCGTGTCGTCCCAGCGCCAGTCGGCCAGGATCCGGCGCGCGAGCGTCTCCTCGGCAAAGGTGTCGGGACGGCGTCCGATGCGCCGCCGGAGCGCCAGCGTGGCGGCGACCACGACCGTCACCAGGAACACGTTCGTGAGGCCGGGCACCAGCCCCAGCGTCGGCGCGCCGGCGAAGGAGTAGAAGCTGACGAACGCCGTGAACGCGGCCAGGGCGAAGAGGACGCTCCGGACGCCGGCGTGGTCGGAGACGACGTGCCGCGCGCGGAGCGCCGGGGCGAGC
>Ga0214472_10000396_pt1 | contig 54062 bp, 63 predicted proteins | sample RVTome_6_FD_207662 | JGI IMG/M metagenome (GOLD analysis project Ga0214472, IMG submission 207662) | Soil microbial communities from uranium-contaminated site in the Upper Colorado River Basin, Wyoming, United States - RVT140D175 | ecosystem: Environmental > Terrestrial > Soil > Contaminated >...
CCTGTACGGCCGACTCGGAGTCCTCACCATCTCACCGGTGGAGTGGGGGATCACCCGCGTCGCCCAGCTGCTCACACTCAGCGAACTGGCGCCGATCACCTCTATCGGAGGCCGGGTTCATCTGGTGGAGGCAACCATCGCCCCGAGTCTGGCGGGGAGAAGGGCAGGTGAGCTGGAGGTGCGGGGCGAAGCAAGGTTGATCTCGGTTACCCGCTCGGGCCGCACCTTCCTCGGAGATCGAGCCACCCTCCTGGAGAGTGGCGACGTGGTGGCCGTCGCCGTCACTCAGGGCTCGGAGACGCGTCTCCAGCAACTTCTCGGTGTGCAATGAGGGGCAGGCCATGTCATCGGTGATCGTGATCGGAGGCGGCAAGGTCGGTTCCCATCTCGCCTCGCTCCTCATCGAAGGCAGCCACCAGGTCGCGCTCGTCGAGAGTGACGAGAGCAGGGCCGATGTCATCTCCCGTCGCTTCGGGGATGGAACCGTCATCGTCGGTTCGGGTACCGAGGCGACGGTGTTGGAACGTGCCGGGATCAGGGGTTGCGACGTGGTGGCTGCAGTGACCGGGGCGGACGAGACCAATCTGGTCGTGTGCTCGTTGGCCCGATTCGAGTTCGCAGTCCCCCGAATCATCGCCAGGATCGTCGACCCGGTAAACGCCTGGATGTACCAAGAGGACATGGGCGTCGATGTGGCGCTGAACCAGGCAGATCTCCTCGCCCATCTCGCGGCCGAGGAGATGTCGCTCGGGGAGATGACGACCCTGCTCAAGCTACGCAAGGGTCAGTACGCCGTTGTCGAGGAGAAGATCGATCCGGACTCGGTGGTGGTCGGCCGTCACTACGGCGAGGTCGAGTGGCCGTCAGGGTGTCGCATCGTGGCCGTGATCCGCAAGGGGGAGTTGATCCCGATCACATCCGAGGTGGTGCTGGCCCCGGCCGACGAGGTGCTGGCCCTGTCCCATTCCGGGTCCGTGGCGGAGCTGGCCGGGTTGCTTGGAGCCGCCACGGACTGAAGGCCACCAGCCATGCCTCGGGGCGGCACCCTCGCTCGGGTCGTCGGCGACTGCCTTCACCCGATCCTCGAAACCCTTGACCCAAGTCGCTGAAAGCAAGGCACGTCGTGGAAGACGCGTGTTGTCGCTGGACATCGGTCGGGTTGTGGGTCCTCGACATGCTCCTCCGCGTGGTGACACTGATGAGATCGCGGCACGACGAGCAGCCGGCCGCCGGCTGAACTGTCAGAAAGGAGGGCCGTCGCCTGAAACGGGGACCGGCTAGTCGCCGGAGGGTGTTACCTCTTGGGCGGGGATTTTTTCAGGGTCGTCTCGCCACACCATGTACGAGTAGATGAATAAAGCGATGACACCCGGAATCATCACGATGAACAGCGCGTAGAACGCCCAGTCACTGCTGATCAGGGCACCGAGCATCGTTGCCACGCCTGTGACGATGAAGATGCGGCCGCCGAGGCGGTGCGTCAGGATCCAAGAGCGCTTGCTGGTAAGGGTCCACGGAGTGCGGATGCCGGCAAACCAATTGGGCCTGAACTTGCCCAACGCTCCTCCGAGGACGATCAGGAGGACACCCACCGCACCGATGATCATCTCTGCCACGGGAAACGTCTGCTCGCGGCCGATCGCAAGATTCGTCACGACATAGACGTATCCCAGGTACACGGTGAGCAAGACACGAACGAGGAGGTATGTGCCGGCAAAGCTCTCGTAGTTGCGGCTGGCCGGATCAATACGCGGTAGGTACTTCAAGACCGGGTACAAAACGGCAGCAACGATCGGCAGCAGCAGCAAGCCCACGAACTTGCCGCCGTAACCGTCCACCTGACCGCTGACGTCCCAGTGGATAGGGATCAGGTCAGGGACAGATCCCCACCTCACGGCAGCGCCGACGAACATCGCGGCAATCACCGCGACCTGAACGATCTCCCACGCTGTCTTGTGCTCAGCCAAGATGCTCCTCCGTCGACTCGGACCCGGAGGCGATAACCGACCGCACGTCAGGAGGACTGTCGTGTGCCAGGAACGACATAACGGCAACGGCTGCGTCCTCGAACGCCGACATGTTGATCGAGTAGACCATCTTGGTCCTGCTCCGCTCCGACACGATCAACCCGGCGGACTTGAGCACGTTGAAATGGCCAGACATGGTGGACTTCGCCAGATCGAAATGCTCCGCGAGCTCGCCCGCGGTGCGGTCGCCGTCCCTGAGAATCCGCAGAATCTCACGACGGGTCGGGTCGGCAAGCGCCCTCATGATCTCGTTGATCCCCATACGTCGTTCGGTCCTTCGCCAATAACCGAAACTATAGCAGTTGGTATGCCCGTTCAGTCGTTGTTCGCTCGTCGCTCAGCCCAGCCAACCCCGTCTGCTGTGATCTCGTACACTTTCGTTCGAGTCTCTCCGGAGACGCCGTCTCCGCACTTGAGCGCTTGGTCGCGGCATCTGTTCTACGGACCAGTCGAGACCATACACGACGGCACTTTCGGGACGCCTCTAAGGCCATGGCGGCAGCCAGGCAGCACACCTAGCGCAGGCGCGACTGAGGAGATCGCCAGGCGCGGGCCGCCATCCGGCCGCAATCCAAGGGGAACTTCAATGCAGGAACTGATAGGGGGATACGTGCTGGGTTTCGAGGAGATCGACCAGACACACGTAGCGGTCGTCGGCGGCAAGGGCGCGCACCTGGGGGAGCTCTCGCGAATCGAAGACGTCCGCGTGCCGGCCGGCTTCTGTGTGACGAAGGACGCCTTTCGGCGGATCATGGCGGAAGCACCGTCGATCGATGATCGGCTCGATCGGCTGTCTCGCCTGAACCCGGACGACCGGGAGGCGATCGGCACGCTCAGCGCGGAGATCCGCCGGACCCTCGAAGGGATTGCCATCCCTGAGGCTGTGGCGGCGGCGATCACCGACGAGCTCGCCCGACTCGGCGAGCAAGCCGCCTACGCCGTCCGATCGAGCGCCACGGCGGAGGATTCGCCGACGGCCTCCTTTGCCGGCCAGCAGGACACGTACCTGAACGTGGTGGGGCCGGCGGCGATCCTGGAGCATGTCAGCCGATGCTGGGCCTCGCTCTTCACCGAGCGGGCCGTGACCTACCGTCTGCGGAATGGCTTCGACCACCGGAAGGTCCACATGGCCGTGGTCGTCCAGCACATGGTCTTCCCGCAGGCGGCCGGCATCCTCTTCACCGCCGACCCGGTCACGTCCAACCGGAAGATCGCCTCCGTGGATGCCAGCTTCGGTCTTGGCGAGGCGTTGGTCTCCGGTCTGGTGAACGCGGACGTCTACAAGGTGCGGGACGCCGAAATCATCGCCAAAACGGTCGCGAACAAGGAGGTCGCCATCCACGCCTCGCCGGCAGGCGGGACGCAGGAAGAGGCGATCGAGCCGGAGCGGCAGGAGCAGCCGGCGTTGACGGATGCGCAGGTGGTGCGGCTCGTAGATCTGGGCCGGCGTATTGAAACGCACTTCGGCCGTCCCCAGGACATCGAATGGTGCCTGGTCGATGATGGCTTCCAGATCGTCCAGAGCCGGCCGATCACCACGCTGTTCCCCATCCCCGACGTCGGTGACCGGGAGAACCACGTCTACGTCTCGGTCGGTCATCCGCAGATGATGACTGACGCCATGAAGCCCCTTGGGCTCTCCGTCTGGCGGCTGACCGCCCTCCGGCCGATGTACGCGGCAGGTGGGAGGTTGTTCGTCGACGTCACCCAGGGCCTGGCGTCGCCGGTGAGCCGCGCCGGTCTCCTCGAGCTGATGGGGAAGGGCGACCCGCTGATCCGGGACGCGCTGGAGACCATCCTCGGCCGTGGCGACTTTATCCCGTCGCTCCCGGACCAGGGTCCAGCAGGGCCGCCGGCCGGCGACCCACCCGCGCCGATCGAGACCGATCCGGTCATTGTCACCGGGCTGATCGACCGCAACCAGGCTTCCATCGCCGCCTTGAAGAGCGAGATCCGGACGAAGTCTGGGTTGGCGCTGCTCGACTACATCCTGACCGACATCGAGGAGCTGAAGCGGGTGCTGGGCGATCCGCTGAATATGCAGGCGATCATGGCGGGAATGGAGGCCACGTGGTGGCTCAACGAGCAGTTGGAGACGTGGCTCGGCGAGAAGAACGCGGCCGACATGCTCACGTTGTCCGCCCCCAACAACGTCACATCGGAGATGGGGCGGGCGCTCCTCGACGTCGCCGACGTGATCCGACCGCATCCGGAGATAGTCGCCTTGCTGCAGGAGGTAGAGGACGAGGACTTCCTGGACCAGCTGGCCAAGCGCGAGGGCGGGCAGAAAGCTCGCGAGGCCATCCGGGCCTACCTCGACAGGTACGGCATGCGCTGCGTCGGTGAGATCGACATCACCAGGCCACGCTGGAGCGAACGCCCCACCACGCTCGTGCCCGCGATCCTCGACAACATCAGGAAATTCGGGCCAGGCGAACGCGAGCGGCGCTTCGAGCACGGGCGCCAGGAAGCGGAGAAGAAGGAACACGAGGTCCTGGAAAAGTTGCGGGCCCTGCCGGACGGGGAGCGGAAAGCTGAAGAAGCTAAGCGGATGATCGACCGGGTCCGGACCTTCATCGGGTACCGGGAGTATCCGAAGTACGCCATCGTCAGCCGCTACTTCGTCTACAAGCAGGCCCTGCTGGAAGAAGCCGAGCGCCTCGTGAAAGCCCAGGTGCTTGGTGAGACCGAAGACATCTTCTACCTCACGTTCCAAGAGCTCCACGAAGTGGTGCGCACGAACCAGGTGGATGAACAGCTCATCCACCGGCGCAAGGACGAGTTCAGGTCGTATCAAGCGCTGACGCCGCCCCGGGTGCTCACGTCGGATGGCGAGGTCATCGCCGGCGTGTACCGACGCGACGACGTGCCGGTCGGCGCCCTGGTTGGCTTGCCGGTTTCCGGAGGGACGGTCGAGGGCCGGGCCCGCATCATCCTGGACATGGCGGAAGCCGATCTCGAGGCGGACGACATCCTGGTCACCGCCTTCACCGACCCCAGTTGGACGCCCCTTTTCGTTGCGATCAAGGGCCTCGTGACGGAGGTGGGGGGCCTGATGACCCATGGTGCGGTGATCGCACGGGAGTACGGATTGTCGGCCGTCGTGGGGGTGGAGAATGCCACCCGGCTGATCCGGGATGGGCAGCGGATCCGAGTGAACGGAACGGACGGGTACGTCGAGATCCTGGCCTAGCCGGGCACGCCTGGCAGGTGGCCTTTTGCGTGTGGCATCGGCGCAACATTAAGAGTTCGAGCTTGACGTCTTGCGCTTCAGAAACGACGAGACCCTGGCGGTTACGACCCTGGGCCCTGAGTTATTCCAGCCCTCGACCTTCCGGAGACGGTGAACGGATAGCAGACCACGTTGACATGCAAGTGATGACTTGCCTATCGTCAAATGCGGTGACCGACATCTTCCAGGCGATCGCCGCGCCAGCGAGACGGGCAATCCTCGACGAATTGGTCGCAAGAGACGGCCAGACGTTGTTCGAATTGTGTGCGCGACTGACCGCGTCCCATGAAATGGGCCTGTCGAGACAGGCTATCTCTCAACACATCGATGTTCTGGAAGAAGCCGGTTTGGTGAGAAGCGAACGGCAAGGCAGATACAAATTCCACTTTGTCGACACAACCCCGCTGCAGGCGTTGGTCGAACGGTGGCCGGACAGAGAATCGAAGGACCAAACGAGATGAGAATCAACCTAACCAGCGTATTCGTGGACGATCAGGCCAAGGCACTCGCGTTCTATACCGATGTGCTCGGCTTCGTGAAAAAGAACGAGATTTCTCTGGGGGAGTACTTTTGGCTCACGGTGGTTTCGCCTGAAGACCCTGACGGTACGGAGCTCCTCCTCGAACCCTCCGACCATCCCGCGGTTGCCCCATATCGAGAAGCCTTGGTAACCGACGGCATTCCGCTGGCTTCATTCGCCGTGGACGATACGCACGCCGAGCACAAGCGACTGGCCGCCGCGGGTGTGGTGTTTACCCAGGAGCCAATGGAGGCCGGGCCTGTCACGACCGCAGTCTTCGACGACACTTGCGGCAACCTCATCCAGATTGCGAGCCAGCATTGAGTCTCGAAGCGAGCACGAAACCGTCCGAATTCGCCGACCTTTGGTCCAAGTACCGCCAAGTACCAGACTTTGTGGAAGAACGCATTGCCCTCGGACGCCTAGTTGAAGTGGCGCGCCTCGTCCCAGATATCGGACAACTGCCCATGCGGGTCGAGACAGAGAAGCAACGGTTTGCCGACGACCTCATTCTCCACACCGTATGGATTGCCGAGGGTGGCGACTTCCGCGAGGTCGGGACAGATCGAGTCAAGGAGGAGCGCGACAGAACCGACCCCGATGATCGGACCATGAGAGTCGGGTGGGCCCCAGAGCCAGTAGTTGTTATGGCCACTCGCCGCCGCCGGAAGGCCCTGAGCTCGACCCAGCACATCCACGGCTCCGGCCTCTCCATAGGAGTCGGTGAATACCACTGCGCCGTCCCTCTCCCCGGGCGGTATCGAGTCATAGGCAGACCTGATGTCGTCGACGAGCAAGGTCCACCCGACGGTCTCCCCGACTTCCCCGGTTGCGTCAAACGTTCCCGATTGCTCGACAGGCAGGACCGGCAGAGCAACCAGTATCGAGCCGATGGCGCCGAGTGCGGCCACAGCCATCATGCCGCGCCGCAAACCAGCGGACAGACGCTCAAACCAGACGGCGCCGGCCGCGTGGAGAACAGAGAACATCGGGGCCAGGTAATAGGCCTTGCCACCCGTTGCCAGGAACGTGAGGACGAGGAGCCCATATGCAATCGGGATTGGTCGCCATCTTCGGGAATCATCAGAGCGGGCCAGCCACCAGAGTCCCGCCCCTGCCGGAATCGCCAGGGGTGGGGAAGCCAATAGCGGCTGTGACAGGACAAACGACAACGGGCCGTCACTACGCGTTCGCAATGCGTCCGCCATCTCGATTTGTGGCCAACCGTTGGTGACCTGCCAGATGAGATTTGGGAGGGCGATCACCGTGGCAATGGCGACACCAAGCCACGGAAGAGGAGAAGCCAATAGGTGTCTTTGATCGCTGGCGAGAAGCCCCACCAGGAGTGCCACAGCGAAGAACCCGATCGTGTACTTGTTCTGCATCCCGACACCGACGGTTGCGCCAAGCGCCAACCACCACCGAGGATCGGCTCCATCGAGGATCAACACCAGGAAACAGAGACCAAGCGTCCACAACGCATAGTCGAATGCGGCAGTGCTGAGAAGGTGACCCACTCCGAGGAGAACTCCAGTGAACCCGCTCGCAAAAGCGGCGAACACCTGGCCCGCTCGATCGGCGCCGAACCGCCTCGCCATGACCGCCGAGACGACCGACACCACGCCCACCGTCAACGCAGGGAAAATTCTGATAGCTGTCGGCGAAAGCCCAAAGACTGATTCGGAGACTCGTGCCACCAGCGGCGTCAACGGAGGCTGGTCGATGAATCCCCAGTCGATTCGTCGCCCGGCGACGATGAAGTACAACTCGTCTCGGTGAAAGCCATATCTGCCGGAAACGGCGAGGAGGAGGGCCACAGCCGCCGCCGCGCTGATCCACACCCCACGCGGGATCCGTCTGAGTCGAGATTCCCCGATCGTCCCCGACATGAGCCAACACTAGGCATTGCAGGGCCGGTCGACTTGGCGGCACATGGTCCGCTGCGGGGAGTCTGCCCTACCGACGGGTCTATCAGTCCTGTGGAACGAAGACGAACGCCTCTCCCTGCTCGCTCTGTTGGACGTCCATCACAACGTCGGACAGGGGTTCGGCGATCTGAGGATCCACGTGAACCTGGATGCCTGCCTGCTCGACAACCTGGTCGTCCTCGGGCACCGACTCGACGAATTCGAGGTGCACGGCGAGGTCACCGGTGGGCTGTGGTTGGCCGGTCAGTCGGGTGCCGTGGTCCTCAGGGATGCCCTCGATCTCACGAAGGCTCTCGAGTGCCGCGGCCGCCCGCGGGGACAGTTCCAGCATGAGGTTTCCTTTCGTTGGCCTCGTGTCCGACCTTAGGCGGGCCTCGGCGTTGTGCAGCCCTCGGGCCTTCTAAGCCCTCGTGACGTAGATGTGCCCGGCGACTCGTCGGTCGGAAACCGGCGATACGCGATCTCCCCGTCTAGGTCGATCTTGTCTTGGGACGTCCCGGGCTGGAATGGACACCCCGAAGGGAGGGCGTCTTGGGGGGAGGAAACAAGAACCCCCCCGGCCCTCCGGGCCACCTCCCCCAAGACCCCCTCCGGCCCTAGCGGGCCACCTCCCCCAAGGTCGCTGCGCTCCTGGGGAGGAAACATGACGTTCGTTTCTCCCCCCAGCGAACGAAGTGAGCGTTGGGGGGAGTACCCCGAAGGGGGGAGGGGGGTCTTGGGGGGGGTACCGACCCGCCGTCGCGGCCACCCTCCAGCGATGCCGGTAACGTGGCGGGTCGAAAGGGACCCACCAAGAGAGACGACGATGATTGATCGCCCACCTTTTAGCGCCGACCATGTTGGGAGCTTCCTCCGGCCGAACACTGTGGTCGACGCTCGCGCTCAACGCGCCGCAGGAGAGATTGGGCCGGAAAAGCTCAGGGAGGTCGAGGACGCGGCCATCGCCGAGGTGGTGCGACAGCAGGAGGACGTGGGTCTCAAGGGGATCACCGACGGCGAGTTCCGACGCTTCATGTTCCATCTCGACTTCCTGGAACAGCTGGACGGGGTGACGGTGACCGAGGGCGAATTCCTCGCCAGATTCCATCGCACGGACGGGACCGAGGTCGAGTTCTCCCCGCCCACGATGCACGTCGAAGCCCCGATCCGCCATGCCGGGCCGATCCAGGGCGCCGACTTCGACTACCTGGCGTCGCAGGTGACCAATACGGCCAAGGTCTCAATCCCCGCGCCGTCCATGCTCCACTTCCGGGGCGGGCGCCGGGCGATAAGCGAGGAGGTCTATCCCGACCTCGACCAGTTCTTCGACGATCTCACTGCCGCCTATCGGGAGGAGATCGCCGACCTGGCCTCACGGGGCGCCCGCTACGTCCAGATGGACGACACCAACCTCGCCTATCTCTGCGACCCCGAGGTGCGGGAGCGCACCGCGGCCCGGGGTGATGACCCCGATGAGCTGACTCGGCTTTACAGCCGACTGGTCAACGACGCCTTCAAGGGCCGACCCGACGACATGGTGGCCGCGATCCACCTGTGTCGGGGGAACTTCCAGAGCGCCTGGGTCACACAGGGTGGGTACGAGCCGGTGGCGGAGATCCTGTTCAACGAGATGGACGTCGACGTCTTCTTCCTCGAGTACGACGACGAGCGTTCGGGGGATTTCGCTCCTCTTCGTTTCCTGCCCGAGGACAAGAAGGTCGTCCTCGGGCTGATGAGCTCGAAGGAGAGCCGAGTCGAGGATGCCGACGAGGTCAAGAAGCGGATCGACGAAGCCGCTATCAACGTTCCGTTGAATCAACTCGCCCTGAGCCATCAGTGCGGCTTCTCTTCGACCGTGCACGGAAACCAGATCACCCCCGACGACCAATGGCGGAAGCTGGCTCGGACCGTCGAGGTGGCCCACGACGTCTGGGGTTATTGAGCCTTCGGTGGCTGGACTCGCCCATTGAAGCCGACGCTCGATGTCGTTGGTGGCGCTCCAGGGACGATGCGGTGAAACGAGGACTGGCCAAGCCACAGAGGACCTTGGTCAGTGCCTCAGGCTCCCGACTGGTCAGGGGCGTTGGGCGAGACATCCTGGCCACGGTCAGGAATGTTTGGTTTGGAGGATCGCTTCGACTTGGTCGTAGGCACTCGGATCGACTGCTGTGTACCGACCCTCGCGATTCAGTTGTAGTGGTGTTCGCTGCTCGCCATCCCTCAAGTAGATCGATGCCACTCTCACCCGGGCTCTTCCTAGGGCGTGATTCAAGTCGGACTAGCTGGCTCGTTTCCCGCCCAGCCGTATGGCTCCGAATGCGATCGACAACAGCAACAGCCCTCCGATCAGCAGCACCACGGGCATCCCGACGTTGTCACCGAAGTAGACCCAAATCGCCCTGAACGAGTAGGCGTACAGCCCCACAGCCCCGACCGCGATCAGGGCTGGGCTCCGCAGCCAGGCGGAGGCCCCAAGCAGGCCTCCGGCGACCACACTTCCCAGAAGGAGCGGAACGCCTTCACCTATGTCCGTGCCGAACAGGAAGGTGGGAGCGAACAGGGTGAGCGCCCCGCCGAGCACGTAAGCCAGCACCACCGGCCGCAGCAACTGGGTCCGGCCACCGGTGATCCATCCCACCCCGAGCAGACCGAACGAGAGCGCCAACCAGGCGATGTTCGACTCGTCGGCGAATCCATTGGCGACAGCAAAGGGCAATCCCACCGCAGCCACAACCGTGGACCCGAACAGCCCAAGTTGAGTGGTGGCTTGAGAGGACAACACGACGAGGACCCCCGCCCACAGTGAAAGTGCGATCCCGACCAGGAACAGCGACCAGTTCCCGGCAAGCTCGTCGGGCATGATCAGCTCCGAGAGGAACCCGGCGAAAGCTCCTGTGGACAGCAGCCAGAGCACACCGCCGAACCTGCGAACGTCCGCATCTGTTCGACGTGCAGTGAACCACCCGGCGGCCGCCAGGACCGCGGCGAGGAGGGCGGGGACGGACACCCGTGCCACGCGGAGCAGGTCCCCATAGAGCTGCCAGTAGATACTGCCCAGGGCGGCCAGCGTCAGCGCGGTACCCATGTACAGGAGTGCCTGGATGATCGGGGCAATCCTCGGGGGTCCGGCGTCGCCTTCGGCTCGCTCGAACTCCCGGATCGCCGCAGCCTCACCAGGAGTGATGAGATCGTTCTCCAGCCACTGGTCCAGATGCCGCCGAATGATGGACGTCTCCACCTCAGCAGGGGTGGGGCCGGTTGAGACACGGTCGGTGGTGGTAGCCACGCCGCAACCTCCTTCTTGCTTGCATTGTGAGTCCTATTCGCTGGGCCGGCGACCCGAACCAGCCAGGCTCTGTTACTTCAATTGTCCAATCGACACCGACGTGCGATAGGGCCATAAGACACGTTGGGTACCCGGGGCGGCTACCAGCTCTCCTCTGGCTGGTCTCCCCGATCCTCGTCGTCTTCCTTTCCGAGGCCCACTGCGTTACCTGTCAGCGTCTCATGACCTGGAGAGCCTTCCTTGAGGGCGGACGCCGACCGCGTGGCGTCGGGATCCTCGAACACCTCGACACCCTGGGCCTCCTCACGTTCCTGTTCCCTGAGTCCACCGTGATGGCGAGGCTCCACAAGCTCGGTCCCCTCCGCCTCCTCTTCTGCGTGCTCCAGAAACGGGTCTCGTCCGAGTTGTTCCTTACTCATAACACCACCTCACGGATGTCCGGCTCGAGATGCTCCCGGATCCTCAGCAAGCTATTAGCCAGCTTCCCCCCGGTCGGTGAACAACGAAACACCTCCAGTGTGATTCTTTCTACGTGTGGCCGACTCGGGTAGGGGAGAAGGACCCCTAGCCAGTGTTTCGGTCCCCATCACATGACTTTCTCCCCTGGTATCTCCGCTTACACACCGGTAATGAAATGAAACGACAAAGGAGATGACGAAGTGTCAGCAGAACGGGTCCGTACCTACTTGATCGAGCATGGTGTCAGCTACGAGACGCACACGCATCCCGCGGCCTACACCACCAGCGAAGTGGCCGAGGCCGGGCATGTCTCCGGCGAGGAGATGGCGAAGGTGGTCATGCTTATGGCCGACGATCGGCTGGTGATGGCTGTGATTCCCGGAGACAAGATGGTCGATCTGGAAAACGCCGGGGAGGCCCTGGGCACTGAGAACGTGCGTCTCGCCGAGGAGGACGAGTTCGCGTCGTCGTTCCCGGACTGCGAATCGGGGGCGGAGCCTCCCTTTGGCACCCTCTATGACGTCCCGACGCTGGTCGATGAAGGGTTGGACAGCCCACGGATCACCTTCAACGCGGGAACGCACACGGAGACCATCACCATGATGCTTGGCGACTACCTGGAGTTGACCAAACCGAAGAGATCAGATCTGGGACGCTAACTGACGAGGCCCAGCTTCAGCCGAGGATGCTCCTACTAGACGGGTCAGAGGGCGAAGGTGGAGGCCAGATTCTCAGGACCGCCCTGGCCTGCTCGCTTCTCACCGGTGTGCCGTTTTCCATCGAGAACATCAGGGCGGCACGTCGCAGACCCGGCCTGCTGCCCCAACACCTCGCTGCGGTGAGAGCGGCGGCAGAGATCGCCAGCGCCGAGACAGAAGGTGCCATCCTTGGCTCGGAGACCCTGACCTTCGATCCGGGCGAGGTCCGAGCCGGTGAATACCACTTCGACATCGGAACCGCCGGAAGCACCGGGCTGGTCCTGCAGACCGTACTCGTCCCGCTTCTCAGTGCTGACGGGGAATCCCGGCTCGTAATCGAGGGTGGAACGCACAACGAGGGAGCTCCTCCCTTCGAGTTTCTCGATCTCAGCTTCGCCCCCCTGTTGCGCCGGATGGGCGCCGAGTTGACCCTGTCACTGGAAAAGCCCGGGTTCTACCCCGTCGGTGGCGGTCGAGTTCGGGTCCGGATCGGGAACGCGACCTGGAGGCGTCTCGACTTGCTCGAGCGGGGAGCGATCCGCGCTGTCTGGGCCCGTGCGCTGGTGTCCCGTCTTCCCCTTTCAATCGCACACCGGGAGCTGGCCGTGGTCGAGGAGGGGCTGGACTGGCCCGAGGAGTGCCTGACAGCCTCGGCGATAGACGCCGGCGGGCCGGGCAATGCTCTCGTATTGGTTGTGGAGGGCGCACAGGTCACCGAAGTGGTGACCGGATTTGGCAGAAGGGGACTGCCTGCCGAAGCGGTCGCCTCTCGGGCAGTGGCGAAGACACGCCGCTATTTGGACTCCGGCGTAGCGGTAGGGGTGCATTTGGCCGACCAGCTTCTAGTTCCCTTGACCCAGTCCAGAGGCGGATCCTTCCTCACCTTGGAGCCCTCTGGCCACTTCACGACCAACGCTGGTGTAATCGGCCGATTCTTCGGCTTGAACATCACCACCCGCCCTATTGGCGAAAACGTGGTCATCGATTGCCGGGTGGAGTAATTGGGGCTCCTCGATCGCGATTGGGTATGTCTGGTGTGACCTCCAAAAAGCGGCGTCAACGAAGTCCGGCGCTGACCAACAAGACTCGACAGACATGGGCGGCTCCGAATGGTGACCAATGACCCTTCCGCTCTCAGGCATTACATCGATACGGTTGAGAGGTTGGGTTCAGCTCCGAGGGAGGAGCAGAGTGGTCGGCGTTTTGGAAGAGGCCTTGGACAGGCTTTCAAATGTCGAGAGTCCCACGGCGTCGATCCTGTCGGTGTATCTCGCCCTTCATCCGGACCGGACAGAGTGGCAGTCGATTCTGCCCCGGCTCCGGAATCTGATGGATCCCGTAGACAAGCTTGCGGCATCCGGGGATCTCAACCACGACTCTTCGATGGCTCTTCGCGCCGCCACAGAACAGGTGTTGGCCATGGCTGGGGCGTTGGAGCGCCTGCCCTACCCGGGCGTGGCAGTTTTCATCTGTGATGAGCTCGGGCTCAGGGAGCGGTTGACCCTGCCACGACGGGTCTGGGACTGCGCCGTGGTGGGCCCGGCGCCCTACCTTCGGCCTCTCCGGGCGGTCCTCGACGAGTTCCGGAAGATCGCCGTCGTGGTCCTCGACTCGCGCCGGGCAGAGATCTTCTCCTACCAGATGGGCGAAATACTCGACCGTCAGATCATCGAAGCCGAGGAGCTCCGCAAGACCAACCTCGCAGGATGGTACGGGCTGGACGAGTTCCGTCATCGCCAGCACGGTGAGGAGGTGCGGACCCACCTGTTCCGGGAGGTAGCTGGGCAGGTCGGGCGGATGCGACGCGAAGGAAAAGTCGACCTGGTGCTGGTGGGCGGCCATCACGACACTACCCAAGCGCTGTTGCCGTATCTCGAGCCCAGAGTCCAGGAGCTCACCGAGACCTTCGTCACCGATCTGCACACACTCACCCCGGCGGCCCTGACCAAGCGTGTCACCGAGCTGGAGGAGTCCTACAAGCGACGGGAGGAGTCGCTGGAGGTCGATGAGGTCTATTCGCTGGCCGGGGAGGGTGATCTTGGTGCGATAGGCGTCGATCGTGTCTTCGAAGCCGCCAGCCGCCACGCCATCTCACGTCTCCTGATCCACGACGGAGCGATCATGGAAGGATCTGTCTGCACCAGTTGTGGTGCACTGTCCCGGCCGATAGGTACCTGCCTGCGATGCGGGGCGGAAACCCGGGTCTTGCCTGAGGCTTTCGAAGCGCTATCCCGTGCCGTGATCGAAGCAGGAGGATCTGTCGGGCACGTGATGACCGAGACGCGGCTCGCCGATGATCTGGTCGCTGCGCGACTGCGTTTCGCTCCGTGGTAGCAGTCGAAGATGACAGTCAGGGCAAAGGACTCTGGCGGCCACCCACCCATACTCGTATACAGGCTATAGAACCTGACGGAAGGCTGTCCATGCCAGTGCGATTCAAACGTCGAAACCGAGGCCCCGGCCGACACAGGCAGAATCGGACTGCTGACAACCAGCGGATACCGACCCAGGAGGAGATCACCGTCATCGCCCACGGGCAAGTATCCGAAGAGGAAATCGAGTATGCCCGCGGTCGTGTTCGCACCGTGTTGGCAAGGATTGATGAGCCGGTGCTCCTTGCTCGAGTCAAGCTCACCTTTGCTTCGGACCCGGCCCGGGAACTGCCTGCCATCGTACAAGCCTTACTCGACGTCGACGGAGACCTCGTCAGAGCCCAGGTCGCCGCTGAGACTGCACACGTTGCTACCGACCTCCTGCAACGACGCCTGCGCGACAAGTTGGACCATCGCTCGCAACGGCGATACGCCCTCCGCAAGCGTCGGGGTCTCCCCGAACCCGGTGAGTGGCGGCACGGGGATCTGCCCACCAACCGCCCCGACTACTACGATCGTCCCCCAGCCGAACGGCAGCTGGTCCGCAGCAAGACCTTCGCCATCGACGAGCTGACCCCCGATGAAGCCGTATTCGAGATGGAGCAACTCGACTACGACTTCCATCTCTTCAGAGACCTCATCAGCGGCCAGGATGCGCTCATCGAGCGAGACGGAGAAGCCAGCTACCGCCTGACCCTGCTCCGTTCCACCGATATAGATCTCGGGCCGACCCACGCCAGCGTGGTGTTGTCCCCGCATTCGGCGTCGGCCCTCAGCGTCGAAGAGGCGATCAACCGGCTCGAGGCGACCGGCCAGCGGTTCCTCTTCTACGCCAGTACGACCGATCACCGGGGCAACGTCATCTACCACCGGTATGACGGTCACTACGGCCTGATCGCCCCGGTGTGACCTCGAAGCGCCCGCTTCACCTCTCTTGATGCAGTCTCCCGCTGCCTCTTGCGGACTTAGGTCGCCGGCGAAACGCCGGTCGAACCCGCTGAGCTACCACTCGTCCGTGGGCCAACTCCAGCTCCACGAGACTGCTCCGACCCCCCAGGCTCAGCTCCACGGCGACGACATCGTCCCCACCACCGAGCAGCCTCGCCTGAGGCGACAGCCCCGAGAATCTCGCACTCAAGTACTCGATGATGGCGTCACGACCGACTACACGCTTTCGCCCTTCACGGAGGACGGCCTCAGGGGGCGTACAGCAGCCGAAGAGTCGACAGGTCCTCGAGGTTGACCAGGCGGGCCCACTCCTCGACGAGCGCGGTCGGCCTGCCCTCGTATGCGGGGTCGACGCCCGGTCGGTCGTCTGTCAGCGGATGATGGCCTTTCTCATCGGGATGATGGGCCCCGGCCAGATCCCCGAAGCGATGCTGTCGAGACGAGACGCGTGACCCCCGGCGGAGAGTCACACTCACCGCCCAGCTCACCCCCTCATGACGCACGATGTCGAAGTGCACTGGAGCGTTCGGGACACAGGCCGCCGTCTCGATGTCCGGGCTCCTCACCGGATACTCACGGCCATCACGACGAATCAGCCCTTCTCCGGTCTGATCGTCGAACCAGACGAGCGTGCCTTTGGGCATGACATGATCGTCCTCTTCTCCCGCTGATATCAGTAGAGGAGAACGTCCCAACCAGGTCGGTGACTCACACCGCGGCCACGACCCAGCGGCCGAGGCTCGCCGGCAAAGCCGGCTCGATCACCACACCGTCCCCTCCGCAGTAGGGACAGGATTCGAGGCGGTCCCCGGTGTACTCGTGACCGCAGTCCCCGCATTGCAGAAGATCCAAAGCCTGCTCCCAGACGACATGCGCGCCCGCCAATGGTGTGTCTTCGGTCAGCGCTTCCCAAGCCCGCTCCGCATCTTCCCGGTCGACCCCTGGCCCCAGGGCGATCTCGACCTCCCCGAGGGACTCGCCGTCCGCCAGGCTCTGCAGGGTCTCCACGACCTCAGCCATCAGCTCCTGTTCGTGCATATTCTTCTTGGCGACCTCTGTCCTCATCATCATTCGCAGAGCCAGGATGGGTAGGGCATTTCGGCCCAAGGAGACACCATGTCGACGAAGCGTCTCCATGGCTCGAGCCGTGAGCTCTGCACCCGATCGAGCCCGCCGCGATCATCGTCGCATTGCCTGATCGGCCGGCGGCCGACGCTGATGTAGACGGTCGATCCCATCGGCTAGGAGCGAAGCGATCGACACGACTTCGAGCGGCACGCCGGGTATGGGCCGAGCAGCCACACTGTCGGTCACCAGGACATGCTGGATATTCGGGAATATGGGACCTTCATTTTCCGTGGAGACCAGCAAACCATGGGTGGCGGCCACCACCAGGTCGGGAAGTGCCCCCCTCTCCAAGACGGCGCCGGCAGCGGCGCGGACGGTGGCTCCAGTGCTGATCATGTCGTCGACGATGACCACGTGCCTTCCCACCACATCCCCGACGACTTCTTCGACGCTCACCTCTGTGCCCGAGTGGCGGGTCTTGCGCACGATGACCACCGTCCTGCCGAGCACAGATCCGTAGTGCTCGGCGAGCTTCACCGCACCGAGGTCGGGTGCAACGATCACGGTGTCCTCACCGATGTGCTTTTCCAGAGCCCTGGCGAGAACCGGGACAGCGGTGAGCAACTCGACGGGCACATCGAACAGCGTTTCAACTGCAGGGGTGTGGGGGTCGACGACCACAACGCGATCCGCCCCACTCGTGGTAATGGCCCGGGCGAAGACCTGAGCAGCTACGGACTGACCGGAAGCGGTTCTCCGATCCTGCCGCGCATATCCGAGATATGGGATTACCGCGGTGATCCTCCCCGCACTCTCCCGGCGACATGCGTCGATCAACAGCAACAACTCGACCATGTGATCGTTCACCGGAGGCCCGGTCGGCTGCACGATGTACACATCCCCGTCATTCAAGGGACCCACCTTCACCTGAAGCTCCCCGTCAGGAAACCGCTCGACCTCACAGACGGTGGGCATCACGCCCAGGATCTCCCCGATTTCCTGACCCAGACGTGTGTGAGCCGACCCGGACAGTAAGGAGAGCGTCATGAGGTCACGGTTGTGTCTCGGCTCTCGAGTATCCGGGCCACTTCATCACGTTCCGGCCAGGGAATGACCCCACCGGCCTGATCCCTCACCCCGGCCCCCTTCCGAACCGACCCGATGACAGCTGCGACATGCCCTCTCTGGGTGAGCTCGCCTACGGCATGATCCACCAAATCCTGCGGAAAGGTCGCCAACAGTGCACCGGAAGCCAGTGTTGCCCACGGATCAGCCCCGACTGCCTCGCATACGGCGAGTCCGGGCTCGAACCAGAGGATCGACCTGGTGTCGATGGTCAGGCCGACGCCGGCGGCCTGGCCCGTCTCATGAAGACCGGCGGCCATTCCACCTTCAGTCGGATCGTGCATGGCCGTCGCTCCCAGCTCGGCGGCGAGGAGAGCCGGTTCGACCACGCTTAGCCCGGGGGCGTCCGCTGCGTTGGCGGCTGCCTCCAGCAATCTCGCCGGCAGGCTCCCGAGGGCTGCTTCGGCTTCGACTGCCAGCACTGCCGTTCCCTCCACCGGGACCCGACCGACCTGCACCAGAACATCACCGGGTTTGGCTCCTCCCGTGGAGACGAAATGCCCCTGCTCGCTGATCCCTATCATCAGGCCAACCAGCACCGGCTGGCTGACCGCCTCGGTGATTTCGGTATGGCCACCGACCAGGACCGCCCCTACCTCCTCCAGGCCCTCTTCAATGCTCGTGAAGATCCATCGAACGTCTTCGCGGGTCGTACCCTTCGGCAGCAGGATCACAGCCAGAAACCAACGCGGTCTGACACCCGTCACCGCAACATCGTTGGCGTTGATGACGACCCCGAACCTGCCGATGGCACGGGTGGTAAGCGTGATCGGGTCGGCTGCTGCGACGAGCGCACCCTTTGGAACTTCGATCACGCAAGCATCCTCACCGATGGCCGGACCGAGGATCAGCTCCGGAGGGGCAGCCGGCAGATCGGCGAGCAGGGTCGCCAGCAGGTTGGCGGGGAGCTTTCCCGGAAGGAGCCCGGAGGAAGGCATCCTCGTCTCAGCGGGGTCTTCAATCCTCGTCGAGCTCAGACCAATCCTCCCATTCCCCGAGCTCGGAGCGCTCCGGAGTCTCCACGACCAGGTCATCGGAGTCAGGAAGCTCATCGATGTACTCGATCCGTTGGATCAGAGCAGCGTCGTCGTCGCTCGTCTCAAAGGTCATGTAGCCGAAGGGATCGAAACGGTCCGCCTCCCGGTCGAATATCCACACCGCCACGATCGGGTCCGGACCGGATTCGCCTCGGGTCACCATGAGTGTGGGGTATCTCAGGAACAGGGCGTTGAGGCCGTCGACAATACCATCCCGAGACGACTCGCCCAGAAAGCCAAAGTCGACGTTTGGCGCCAACAGGTCGCTGAACCCGTCCAGATCCCGACCGTTCAACATATCGACCAACTCATCGATGGTGTTGTCCACCTCCGCGTTTTCGATTTGTCGGGTCTGATCATCAGAGAAGAAGTCGGACAACGAGAGATTGGCTTCGGCCTCGCCTCGAACATCGATCCCATCAGACTCGAAGTCCAGGACAGGCTCCTCTTCCGTGGCCCTTGGGGACTCTTCATCCGGTATGTCGAAATCTGATCGGTACATCGATCACTCCATCTGCATCTTCTGGTGCATCAACCGTGACTCCTAGAGGCAAAGGTCCTCACGGCCCGGCGCGCAAAGACCAACCCGGACCAATCGGTCCCCGTTTGGGAGCGCGCCAAGTCTCTTACGACGTCTCTCCAGCCAGGGCCTGGGGCTCTCATGAGGCTGGTCACCAGTCCTCGAGAGCTCGTTCTGGCAGCACCGCAACCCATCTTCTGCTGTCCGTTCACACGATCATTTGGATTGCAGGACCGCGGTCAACAACCCTTGAGGTTGAGGATGGGGGGGTCCCCGTCGAAGCAATCCAGTGCCCTTCACCGACAGTCTCGCTCCAGCCCTTCTCAGGAGCTGGACCAGGGTGGGTCCGATGGGATTGGGTCGGGTCGGAGAGTCTTCGTGTGCGTCTCCGGTCTCGTCACTGTGCCCGACTCACGGCCTTGGTGGTGATCTCGTCGTAGGTGCTGTCGATGTCCGTTCGCACGAGCCCGGTGACCAGTCGAGCGAAATCATGGCGGTCCACCAGCCTTAGTAGCGCTGTGCCGTCGGAGCCGAGGCCGAGGCGTTCCGCGGCCTGCAAGGCTCGGGGGTCAGCGAAGGGGAACAGCTCGGACCAGGACCGTTGGGCTTCCCGAAAGAAGATGTCGACCCCCACGTCGCCGATGCCCTTGCAGTCCTTGAGCAGCGCGCGTTCGACTTCGGGGTCGGTCCCCGCCGCGGCGCGCAGGCGCCGGAGGTCACCGCGGTAGCGATCGAGCAGGAGAGTGTCGCGGTGTCGGCCAGCATCGTGGCGGTGCGCTCGTCGTAGCGTGCGTATCCCGCCTGGTTCAGCGTCTGGACGCGTTCTGTCCAGGATGAGTTCGCCATCGTCCGGGCCGTGGTCCAGCCCCGGGCGAAGAGCGCCTCGGCCGCATCGAATGCCACGCCAGCACGAATGCGTGCGCTCATGAGCAGGGCCATAACCAGAAGCTTGAAGAGCTCGGATGGGGTCTCGAGCGAGTGGATCCCGAGCTGTTCCCCGTAGGTATGCGGGTAGTGCTCCAGGACCGCATGGGCCACGTCTTGGGATGAAGGGTGTACCGTCTCGATGCTGGCTCCCCTGCCTTAGTGCGTCTCGCCGCTCGACGCCGCAGGCGCGGCGATCGTGTGCTCGAAACCGCGGTTCGCCACCTGGCGAGAGTCGATGGACCTCATCTTGCTCGTGGCCCTGCCCGCCGTCTTCCTGATCCCGTGTATTGATTTCGTCTCATTTCGCGTCTGATCCCCTCCCATCGCATCCTGTCGTGCGATGGACGAGCGATGGACGACGTCAGGCGGTCCGTTGGGCGGCTTCCTTGTTCGCCGGCTTTGGATTGTGGGTACAAGCGGCGACCGGTTCATTCCGACTTGGTGATTGGCTCCAGGATGTGTTTGCACGTGAAGGTGGCCTGCAGTGAGGTGTTCACCGAATCCGATGATCTCGGCGAGGCGGTGACGGCACCATCCAAGTGGTGTGGAATGGTGTTCGGCGTCTTGTCGGTTGGGGTCTGCGCCGAGGGCCACGAGCCGCTCCACGGATCGGGGTCTGCCCTAGTAGGCCGCTTCGTGTAGCAGCGTGCTCGACCCGTCCGGATCGCAGGTGTCGGGGTTGGCATCGACAGGCACACCGCTGGCGATGAGCTGGTCGAGGACGTCCAGTCTTTCGCAAACCGCCGCGGCTCGAGCGGCTTGGGCGCGTGAGCCGATCGGAACCTCGGAGAGCGCGTACGCGTCGAGGTTCCCGCCACCGGCCGCTTCGGCAATGTCGTGCACGACCGCACCCGCAGCGGCGAGCACGTCGACCACTTCGGTGTTGCCGAATTCGACCGCATGGGTCAGCGCTGTCCCCCCCGGGACGGCGAAACCAGGCGCTTCGAGATCGGCACCGGCAGCGATGAGCGCCTGCGCCATGTCGACCTCTCCGTAGCTGGCTGCGGTCACCAACGGCGGCTCGGCTGCGTCGGCCGGGCCGTCGGCGGCCCCGCCGGCGGCGAGCAGCATGGCCCGGCGGGTCGTCACCCCGTCATCCAACAGCGATCCGCGCCCGCCTCCCATGTTACTGACTAACATTCCGAGGTGTCGCGAGTAGAACGCACCAAGCAGCGGCTCCAGGACGAGGCAGTGAAGCTGTTCATCGAGCGGGGCTATCACAAGGTCACCGTCGAGGAGATCGCCCGGGCGGCAGGCGTTTCGCATATGACCTTCTTCCGGCACTACCCCACCAAGGTGTCGGTGCTCACCGACGACCCCTACGACCCCATGATCGGCGAGATGGTCGCCATCACGGACCCGGCACTCCCCCCGCTGGAGCGGGTCCGCCGAGGATTGCTGTCGTTGCTGGCGCAGGCGGATGAGATCGACGGCGAGATGATGCGGGCCCGGTTCCGGATCCTCACCCAGAACGAGGACATCGTCGCCCACGCCTGGGCCAACAACAGGAGGACCGAGCAGGTGATCGTCGAGGCCCTGACGGCGACCGGGGTCTCCGCCCTCGAGGCGCGCGTGGCCGCCGGGGCGGTGATGGGCGCGTTGACATCGGCGCTTCTCGACTGGGGCGAGGACGACGACTCGGGACCGCTCCGAGAACGGGTTCGACAGACGCTCGAACTACTCGAGCCTGAGGGGAGCAGCAATGACTGAGACCGTTCCCATAGAGGCCACATCGCTAGTTCGTGTGTACGGCGAGGAGCGAGCCGTCGACGGAGTCGACCTCCAGGTGAACGCCGGTGAGATCCACGCCATCGTCGGCCTCAACGGAGCAGGCAAGACCACGCTGATGCGAATGCTGCTCGGCATGGTGCGACCCACCGCGGGAACGGCGCTGATCGACGGGCACGACGTGACGGCGGACGGGTCCGACGTGTGGAAGCGGGTGGGATGTCTCGTCGAGACACCGTTCGCCTACCCGGAGCTCACCGTGCGGGAGAACCTCTGGGCGGCGGCGCTGCTCCACGGCGTCGGACGGGCCCGGATCGACGCCGAGGTGGCCAAGGCGATCGACGAATTCGAGCTCGGGCACTGGGCGGACAGGCGGTCGCGCGTCCTCTCGCTCGGAAACAAGCAGCGTCTCGGGCTCGCCTCCGCACTCGTCCACCATCCGTCGATCCTCGTGCTCGACGAACCCGCCAACGCCCTCGACCCGGCCGGCGTCGTGTTCATAAGAGACCTGATGCGGAGGTCGGCTGAGCAGGGGACGGCCGTGCTCGTCTCCAGCCACCACTTCGACCAACTCGCCCGCGTCGCATATCCCATCTCGCTCCTCCATCGGGGCCGGATCATCGGGACGCTCGACCCCGACGGTCACGACCTGGAAGAGGAGTTTTTCGACCAGGTCTACCGGTACGACCGAGAGAGGGGTGCGGCGTGAGGCGTGCTCTGGCCGTCGAGCACCTCAAGCTGCGCCGCTCGATGGTGGTGGTCGTCACCACCGTGTTCGTGGTCGTCTTCATCCCGCTCCTGTGCGTCGGGTTCGTCGCCATCGCCAAGAGCGGCGGGGCCGGTGCCGCCGCCCTCAAGGCACAGGCGATGGTGGTGGGAGAGGGATGGGAGGCGTACATCGGGGTGCTCGGCCAGATGGTGTCGGTGGCCATGTTCATCGGCCCAGGCATGGTGGTGACATGGGCATTCGGCCGCGAGCACTCCGATCGCACCTTCCCGTCACTTTTCGCCCTGCCGGTGTCGCGGCGGTCCATCGCCGCCGCCAAGCTCGTGGTGCTGGCGGGCTGGGGCCTTGCACTCATCGTGCTGTTGTTGCTCGGTTCCGTCGTGGCAGGCCTGCTCGCCGGAGTGGGGCCACTCGACGGTGTGGACCTGGTCCCGCGCCTCGCCCGGCTCGGCCTCGCCGGGTTCCTCACCGCTCTGCTCGCCCTCACCATTGGCTTCGTGGCCAGCGTCGGGAGAGGGTATCTGCCCGCCCTTGGAGCGATGATCCTGCTCACCGTGATGGCCCAGATCTCGGTGCTGTTCGGTACCGGCGGCTGGTTCCCCTACGCCACCCCAGGGCTGTATGCGCTGGCAGGAGTCGAAGGCATCCCCGAGGTCTCGGTGCTTCAGCTGCTGCTCGTCCCGGTGACCGTGGGGATCGTCGCCTGGCTCACCGTGAGGTGGTGGGAGCGGGCGGAAGTGGTTTGACGGTCACGGGAACGCCGACGCCACCGGGAGCGGGTCGACCTCACCCCAGCTGTCGCCGTAACACGCCCGCAGGGACGAGCTCGGTCATGGCCTGTGGTGGGCGATGGCGTCGTGAGCGGTCGACGGACCTTCGGGGTCAACATGGATCACGGTGACGACCGGGAAGGTGAAGGCGTGGTGGATGGCATGCTCTACCTCGTGGGCTGTCTCGTGGCCGGCAGCCACCGTTAGGTTCGGGTCGACGGCGATCGCCGCGGAAACGTGGAGCTGGTGGCCGTGCCATCGGAGTTTCAGGTCGGTGACGGCGAGCACGCCGTAAACACCGCCGATTACCGACTCGGTCGTGTCGAACAGCTCCGGGTCCACCGCGTCGAGGAGACGCCTGGTGATCGACCGTGCCGACCGGCCAAGGAGTCGGAGGATGACGAGGGCAACGAGAAGCCCCGCGACGGGGTCGACCCATGCGGCACCGAAGGCGGCGCCGATGCCGGCCGCAACGACGGTGAGGGAGGTGAGGGCGTCGGTGTGTGCGTGCTGACCGTCGGCGACCAGGGCTTCGGATCCAATCCGCCTTCCGACACGGATTCGGTAGCGGGCGACGAGCTCGTTTCCGACAGCGCCGATCAGACCAGCGGCGATGACCCAGGGGATGTATTCAATGAGCCGAGGCTCGAACAGCCGCTGCATGGACTCCCACACGACGAGAACCGCGGAGGCGCCGATGGCGAGCACGACGATGACCCCGGCCACATCCTCAGCTCGGTGGTACCCGTATGTGTAGCTGTGGGTCGGTCTGCGCCTCCCCAACGAGAAGGCGACCCACAGGGGAATCGCGGTGAGAGCGTCGCCCAGGTTGTGGATGGTGTCCGAGGCCAACGCCACCGACCCGCTCAACACGACCACCAGAGACTGGAGCAGGGCCGTCAGTCCCAGTCCCGCCAGCGACACTTTGGTGGCGCGGATCCCCTCCGCCCCCGCATCCGTCACTAGGGGCGCGAACGCACGGTCGTGGTCGTGACTCAGCAGGTGGGAGAAACGGTGCAGCAGACCACTCGACCCTCCCTTGTCGGTGCGATCGCCGCCTTCGTTTTCAGACATCGCGAGTGACGGTAACGCCACCCCTCGACGGGGAGAAGTTGCCACCGACTCGCATTTGCCGGCACTCCAGGCAGGCATAGGGATAAGCCCCAAGCACGCGTGATACTGATCGTCAACCATCGCCTTCGACCTTTTCGAACCGCAGCACCGTGCGTCAGGCGGGAACTCGCACCATAGGGCCGACCCTTCTTCACAGAAGCTTGATCTGAGGGAGGGCAAAGCCTTGACATTGATGTCGTTGACTGGCGCCAGAGCAAAGAAGGGAGCCCACATGATGTGGGGTTATGGAGGTTTCGGCTTCCTATGGATGGCACTGTTCTGGATTGGTGTGATCCTGCTAGCGATCTGGGCAGTGCGTCGACCCGAACAGCCGACCTCTCGCCGGCAGCACTCTGCCCTAGAGATCCTCGAGGAGAGGTTCGCCCGGGGAGAGTTCGACGCCGACGAGTTCACCGCCCGTCGCCAACAGCTGGTCAGATAAGCCATGCAAAGAAAGACCCTTCTCATCGCCGGACTCATCGCCCTGGCAGCATCGTTGATCGGACCCGCCGTGCAAGCGGCGATCACCGGTGACGCCGGGTGGTGGGGTCACATGTCCGGATACGGGCACATGGGCTGGCGGGGACAAGGCCAGACCACAGGCGACGTGATCGAAGGAGCCTCGGAGGCGGAGGTTACGGCCACCGAGTTTGCGTTCTCACCCGATGAGCTGACCGTGATGGTCGGCGAGCCGGTCAATCTCACTCTGATCAACGCCGGTGATCTTCCTCACGACCTGGTCATCCCCGACCTCGGCGTCCACCTTGCCGTCGCGCCCGGCCGACAGGCCACCACCGTCAGAGAGATTGACGAGGCCGGCTCCTACCAGTTCCTATGCAGCTACCCGGGACACGCCGCAGCGGGCATGACCGGTTTGCTGACAGTCAATCCCAATCCGTGAAAGGACACAGACAATGAAGAAGAAGACAATCTTGATCGCCCTAGCAGCGATGCTCGCGGTGGCCCTCGCCGCCATCCCCGCCCTGGCGCAGAACGAGCAAACGGCAGACGAGCCGTCGGCTGTATGCCCGCTCCACGACCAGGAATCAATGACCTCACAGGACATGGAGCAATGGATGGACTCGCCAGCCCACGACAAGTGGATGGAGTCCGCCGACCAAGACAGGATGCATGCTGCCATGGCCAACATTGACCGGATGATGAATGAACACGGTGTCAAGGTCGGGAACATGATGGGAGCCCGGAACATGATGGGAGCCGGGAACATGTTGGGAGCCGGGACCATGATGGGAGCCCGGACCATGATGGGAGCCCGGAACATGATGGGGTCCTCCGGGTAACCGTGGCCCACCCTGGGCAGTCGAGGGTGCCGCTCACAGCGGGCGGCACCCTTAGCATTGCCGGAGTGGACAAGCAGAGGATCCTGGTCGTGGATGACGAACCCGAACTGCGACAGATGCTGCACCGCTACCTGGAAGCAGAGGGATTCGAAGTGGCCGAGGCCACGGACGGTGAAAGAGCGCTCTCTAAGATCCGTGACACTCCTCCCGACCTGATCGTGCTCGACGTCGGCCTGCCGGGCACGGACGGTTTCACCGTCTTGCAGGAAACCCGCAGGCTCTCCGACGTTCCGGTGATCATGCTCACCGCCCGGACCGAGGAAGTGGATCGGGTGATCGGTCTGACCATCGGCGCCGACGACTACATCGCCAAACCGTTTAGCCCTCGGGAGCTGGTGGCCCGTATCAGGGCGGTATTACGGCGAGGGGCCCGCGGCCAGGCAGAGACCGACGAGAGGATCGAGTTCGAAGGTATCACCTTGGATCTGGCCAGTCGTCGGGTGCGAGTGGATGACAAGGCCATCGAGCTGAGCGCACTCGAGTTCGACTTGCTCACCGCCCTGACCTCGGCCCCGGACCGGGTGTTCACCAGAGCCCAGCTACTGGAGCGAGTCTGGGGGTGGGACTACTTCGGCCCGGAACGCGTCGTCGACGTCCACATCGGCAACATCCGCAAAGCCTTGGGCGACGATGCATCCGACCCTCGGTTCATCGGAACGGTCCGCGGGGTGGGTTATCGGTTCGTGGCGACACCCCGATGAAGCGTCTCTTCGGAAGCCTAAGGGCTCGACTGTTGCTCTCCCATCTGGCCGTCGTCGTTATAGGCGTCGTCATCTTGCTCCTGGCGGGCCGACAACTGGGGTCGGTGTTCGTCGACGATCACCTGCGGTCAATGGCGGGCATGATGCGCGGCATGGATATGGACGCAGCCGCCCAGCTCGAAGAGGGAGTCAACTCCGCCTTCAACCGGGCTCTGCTGTGGGCTGCCCTGATCAGCGGTGGTGTGGCCACGGCCGCCGCCACCTACGCGTCGTACCGCGTGCTTCGCCCACTCGACCAGGTGCGCCGGGTGGCCCGCCGCCTCGCCACCGGCTCCTACCACGAGCGGGTTCCCATCCCCGAGGAAGAAGAGCTGGCCGCAGTGGCCAGCGATGTCAATGCTCTGGCCCAGGCGTTGGAGGAGACCGAACAGCGGCGGCTCCAGTTGATCTCCGAAGTGGCCCATGAGCTGCGCACCCCAGTGGCGACACTCAAGGGCTACCTGGAGGGTCTCCTCGACGGTGTCTTCGAGCCCGATCCCGAAACCCTGGCTGCAGGAATCCGCGAGACCGCCCGGCTGGAGCGTCTCGCCGGTGACCTCAGCGCCCTCTCCCGCGCCGAGGAAGGCCGGGAAGACCTCCGGGCGGAGCCACTGGATCTGGGCCAACTGGCCACAGAGGTCGCCCGGCGGCTTGGTCCCCAATTCGACGACAAGGGTGTCGCCCTGGATGTGGAAACGGGGCCCCCATTGCCTGTTGTCACTGACCGGGATCGGACCGCTCAGGTGCTGACCAACCTCGTAGGAAATGCCCTCGCCTATACCCCCGCCGGTGGTCGGGTATCGATTCGTCCCTTCCTGGACGCCGGGATGACAAACATCGAGGTGTCCGACACCGGGAAGGGTCTCACCGTCGAGCAGACGTCACTTGTGTTCGACCGGTTCTACCGCGTCGACCGTTCCGCCGGACCCGGCACCGGCATCGGCCTCACAATCGCCCGCAGTCTGGCCCGTCTCCAAGGCGGCGACATCACCGTCTCCTCAGCCGGTCCCGGGCACGGATCGAACTTCGTACTCAGCCTGCCCACCCATCCTCCGTCGAGAACCACGAACAGTTGAGCCGACCCCTCCATCCGTTCCCAAACGGGGACATCGGCCCCTACTCGGGATGGCCGTACTTCTGGGCGATCCCAGTGGCTTTCATCCCTTCCACCACCCTGCGGATCGCGGTGGTCAGGGCGGTGGGACGCCAGTCTGTGAGTTCCTGGGTAGCGAGCAGACTCCACATCTGGTCGAGACGACCCAGAACCCGCTGTCGCTCCTCCTTCTCGACCCAAGGGCGACGCTGACGGTCTGCACCCACTCGAAGTGCATGGGAGTGCTGGACCCGATACCCGGTGCACACCTCGAGGGTGCCGTTGTCTCGTATCAACGGAATCTCCACCTCCACTGACCGCGAGGCGCAATGCAGGGCACAGGTCAAGGCGGGGTCAAGTCCCAGCCGATTTGCGGCCCGTTGGAATCTCTCCGCCTCCCAGTGGAGCAGACCCTCACCTTCGATAGGACCCGTGAGCATGCCGTGCCCATGCAGCGAGTTCTGACAACGTTTCCCCTTCCCCCTTGGCCCGAGCGTCACCGTGCTGCCGGGGTTCAGGTCGCCGAGCCGATTCGGATTCCGCGGTCTCGGTCATGGCTGCCCGGGCCTGTTGCCGAGCATGCGATCGACCTGCATCTGGTACTGCTCCTGGAGGCGAATCATCTCGGGATCCACCCACATCGGATCGGCCCTAATCATCGTCGTCATGTCGGGTGCGACCGAGCTGCTCATGCGCTGAAGCATGCGCTGGTCGATCGCGAGCATGTCCAACCGGTCTGTGTCCACACCCAGACGCTCTGACACCGAAGCCGCTTGGGAAGCTCCTGGCGAAGGGGCAGCCACGTCAACGATTGCCACCACAGCCATCATGAGGAGCCCCAGACCGATGAGGGCATTGAGGATTCTCGTCGTCCGCCTCCTCTCAACATTGCTTCTTACCTTCAACGTACAGCTTCCAGTCGACTGGAATGTCAAGTGGTTCTGAGCGAACCACATGCACCTCAATTGGCCGTCGCCGGAGCCTCAGTGGTGATGGCCGGCGGGTGCCTCATGGAGGTGGCGGGCAGCCGTGGTGGTCATTTGATCAGAACCTTGGAGGTGGCTGATGGTCTGGCAACGGTTGGGATCGACGCAGTCGGCCGGGTTGAGGTTACGGGCCTGTTCGGTGAGGGAGGCCAGCTTCTTCCGAGTCTCGCGGAGTCCCTTGATGTGCTTGTCGAGGGCTGTCATGTGCCGCTCCAGCAGGTCGATCACGTGGTGGCAGGTCGTCTCACCTTGACTACGCAGATCGAGAATCGAGGCAATCTCGGTCAACGTGAGCCCAGTGGCTTGAGCGTCCCGGATGAAGCTGAGACGATCAACGGCGTCCTCGGAGTAATCCCGGTAGTCGTTGGCGCCGCGATCCGGCTCGGGCAGCAGCCCGATCTCTTCGTAATAGCGGACCGTCTTGGCGGTGGTACCGGTGCGATCCGCCAGTTCCCCGATTCTCATGCCTTGCAGTGTACTCCCCTTGACATTCCAGTCGACTGGAAGGTGTACGTTGGGTCACAAGAAGAGTTGGAAGTGTCGCCGGAAGTCGTGACGCGAAAGGAATCGTGGTGAAGACAGCATACGGACTGAAGACCCGAACCCGACTTGGCATGGCCGAGGCCGAAGCCAAGGTGCGTGAGCTCCTGGCCGGCGAAGGATTCGGGATACTCACCGAGATCGACGTTGCCGCCACACTCCGCGAGAAGCTAGGGATAACACGGAGTCCCTATCGCATCCTTGGGGCGTGTAACCCGCAACTGGCCGCAGAGGCCCTGGAGAAAGAGGCCGACGTCGGTCTGTTGTTGCCCTGCAACGTCATCGTGTATGAGGACGGCGAGAGCACGGTGGTGGCCGCCCTGGATCCGGCCACCATGGTCGAACTGACCAACAACCCGGCCTTGGAGCATGTGGCCACAGAAGCCCGGGTCCGCCTGGAGCGGGTAGTAGACGCTTTGAGCGAAGGGGACCACGATGCGTGATCCGGTATGTGGGATGACCGTTGGCCCTGACGCCTTGCGGGTGGAAGGCTATTCGGAGTTTGGCTTCTGTTCCGAGCACTGCCGCAAGGTGTTCATCGCCGACTCGACCCGGTATGCCCACCAGACCGATAGTGACTCTGAGGGCAGCGAGGTCGCCGAAGCCCGGGCGGAGGAACGGGCCATGGCTGCCGTGGGATCGAGTTCGATTCACCTCTCGGTGGAGGGAATGACCTGCGCCTCGTGTGTGTCGACGGTTGAGACCGCCTTGAGCGCGGTACCGGGGGTGATCGATGCCAGGGTCAACTTCGCAAGCAACACTGCCACCGTCGACACCGCAATCGAGGTGCCGGCCTCGGTGTTGACAGCGGCGGTCGTAGCGTCGGGGTACCAGGCAACGGAGGTCGTGGAGGAGGACGACACTTCGGACACTGAGCGGGTCGAGTCGGAGCGCCGCTACCGGCTACTAATGCGCAAGTTCTGGTTCGCCGCCGTCGTCTCGCTGCCGGTGATCTACTTGTCCTACCCGGAGGTCTTCCCCGGGATACCGGAGAAGGGTTCGACTGCGTTGTGGTGGATATGGCTCGCGATGGGTGTTCTCACCATCCCAGTACTCGCCTGGTCGGGGTCCCAGTTCTTCACCGGGGCGTGGGGAGCCTTGAAGCATCGGTCGGCGAACATGCACACCCTGATCGCCACCGGGATCTCAGCCGCCTGGTTGTACTCGACGGTGGCGGTGCTCTTTCCTGGGTTCTTTCCCGATGAGATGTTGCGGGACGTCTTCTATGACGTGACCGCGGTGGTCACCGCCCTGGTGGTGTTGGGAACGGCGCTCGAGCTACGTGCCCGGGCCCGCACCTCGGAGGCGATGAAGAAACTGATCGGTCTCCAGGCGAAGACCGCCCGCGTTCTCCGCGACGGGACCGAGGTCGACATTTCGGTAGGTGAAGTGGTTGTGGGCGACGTGGTGGTGGTCCGCCCAGGGGAGAAGATCCCCGTCGACGGAGTGGTGGTATCCGGGTCGTCGGCGGTGGACGAGTCGATGGTCACGGGAGAGCCGATCCCGGTGGAGAAGACCGAAGGGGCGACGGTGATCGGCGCCACCATCAACCGCACCGGCAGCTTCAAGTTCGAAGCCACCCGGGTGGGTCGAGAGACGATGCTGGCTCAGATCATCCGCATGGTCCGCGACGCCCAGGGCTCCAAAGCGCCGATCCAGCGCACCGTCGACAAGGTATCCGGCTACTTCGTGCCGGCGGTGATGATCATCGCCGTCCTCACGTTCATGACCTGGTACACATTCGGACCTTCTCCGGCCCTGGTATACGCGGTGATCACGATGGTCACAGTTCTGGTGATCGCCTGCCCCTGTGCCCTCGGGTTGGCCACACCCACCTCGCTGATGGTCGGAATCGGCAAAGGAGCCGAGAACGGGATCCTGATTCGCTCCGGGGACGCCCTAGAGACCGCCCACCGCATCGACACCGTGGTCGTTGACAAAACCGGCACCATCACCCGCGGTAAGCCCTCCCTCACCGACATCAGCGCCTTCCAGGACCTCACCGAAGAAGAGGTGCTGCGGCTGGCCGCCTCAGCCGAGAAGGGCTCCGAGCATCCACTCGGGGAATCAATCGTTCGCGCCGCCGCCGACCGACACCTCACATTGAGCGAGCCCAGCCAGTTCTCGGCAGTGCCCGGACACGGCATCGAAGCCCGCGTAGACGGCTACCAAGTTGTTCTCGGGACATTGAAGCTGATGGCCGATCGAGGAATCGCAGCCGGACCTGCCGAATCCCGGCTCGAGTCCCTTGCTGAACAGGGGAAGACCGCGATGGTCGTCGCGGTCGACGGCGAGCTCGCCGGGGTGGTGGCCGTCGCGGACACCCTCAAGGACGACTCGACCGAGGCCATCGCCCGGCTCCATCGTCTCGGCCTGGAGGTGGTCATGCTCACCGGAGACAACCACCGCACCGCCCAGGCAATCGCCGGAATGGTCGGGATCGACCGGGTGCTGGCTGAAGTCTTGCCCGATGAGAAGGCCACCCAGATCAAGCTGCTCCAGGCCGAAGGAAAGGTGGTAGCCATGGTCGGCGACGGGATCAACGACGCCCCTGCCCTAGCCCAGGCCGACGTCGGTCTGGCCATGGGCACCGGGACGGACGTGGCCATGGAGTCAGGGGACATAACCCTGGTCAAAGGGTCACTGACCGGAGTGGCCACCGCCATCGAGCTCTCCCAGGCGACGATGCGCAACATCCACCAGAACCTGGTCGGCGCCTTCGCTTACAACACTCTCGGTATCCCCATTGCCGCCGGGCTCCTCTACCCCGCATTCGGAATCCTGCTCTCCCCGCTCATCGCCGGAGCTGCAATGGCCTTCTCCTCGGTCACCGTGGTCACCAATGCCAACCGGCTCCGTCGCTTCAAACCAACCCACCGTGAGGAGGTTTCCTGATGGATGTCGTATTTGTCAATCTGGCGGGTCTAGCCCTGATCGGGCTGATCGCCTGGTACTTCTGGATGTCCAAGCCGACCGGCATGCTCGCTGGGATCACCAGTGATGGCACCCAGGAGGCGTTCATTGTGGTCAAGGGCGGGTACAGCCCGGACACGATCCGCGTCGCGGCTGGGCGCCCGGTACGGCTGGTGTTCAACCGCCAGGAGTCCGACCCCTGCTCAGAGCGGGTGGTCCTCGACGCCTTCGGTGTCTCAGCCGAACTACCCCAAGGCAGCAATGTCCCCATCGAGTTCACCCCAACCGAGGAGGGCAGCTACGAGTTCGCCTGCCAGATGGGCATGCTCCGAGGCAAGGTCGTGGTGTCATGACCCCCGGATCGCATCACCACCGGTTCGGTTCCGTGATGTGGGGGACGATCGGCATCACATTCATTCTTCTGGCCCTGGTCGCCGTACTCCGCCTCGACCCCCGGATCGCCGGCTATGTCGTGGGTGCGCTAGTTCTGACTTGTCTCGCAGTCTGCGGAGCCGCTTTCTGGCTCGACGCTCGGACCTCGCGGACCACTGACCGACTCGTCGACCAACTCCGCGGCCGGTCGAACCACTGAGGTTCGAAGGCCCGATCTAGGCGTACCCCCTTCCTGTCCCGGCCGGATCGGGACCTTCGACCTTATTGACCTTCCAGCCGACTGGAAGGTGTACGTTTGGCAACGTGAGATCAGATGCCAAGAAGAGGTTCGAAATGGAGACCACAGCCAGCCGGAGCGCGGAAACAGGGCTGTTACTCACCGGCGTCCCTGACGCCCACGGCAAACACAAAGACGGTCAGATAACCGACCAGTTGTTGGCCGCCACGGGGATAGCCAAGACCTACACCCGGGGCGTCTGGCCACGTCGACGGTCTCTGAAAGTCCTCCGTGGGGCAGACATGGTGCTCCGACCGGGTGAGATCGTGGGCCTGGTCGGGGAGAACGGGTCGGGCAAGTCGACCCTGATGAAAATCCTGGTGGGAAGTATCGACCGCGACCAGGGTGTCATCACCAAGTCGGGCTCAGTTGGCTACTGCCCCCAGGATCCCATCCTTTACGAACGTCTCACCTGCGACGAGCACTTCGGGCTGTTCGGCAAGGCTTACGGATTGACCGATGCCGACATCGATATCGCCCGCGAGGATATCTACGAGACGCTCGGATTCGGCGAGTGGCGCAACTCGCGGGTCGAGGAGCTGTCCGGGGGAACCCGAGCCAAGCTCAACCTGGGTCTGGCGCTTCTGCCCGACCCCGACCTTCTTCTCCTCGACGAGCCCTATGCCGGATTCGACTGGGACACCTACCAGCGGTTCTGGCAGCTCACCCAACACCGGCGAGACGCCGGACGGAGTCTGTTGATCATCAGCCACTTCATCACCGACGCCGAACGTTTCGACCGGGTCTACGACCTGATCGACGGGAAGGCGGTGGAGCGATGACCGGGGTGCTCACCTGGCGTTACTTGACCGAATACACCCGTCGGCCACTCAACCTGGTGCTGCTCGCCGTGGTGCCGGTGATCTTCGTCGCCCTGTCCGCCGGTGCCATCGCCGACTTCGCCCGCATCCTCGGCGGCGAAGCCAGCGTCGGCCAACTAGAGGCCGCCACCGCCGGGTGGGCCGCGGCGTTCCTTGCCGGGGTCGCAGGGTTCTTCCACGTCACCGGCTCCCGGGATCCGGACCGGCGTCTAGCCGCCGCCGAGTCGAACACTGGGCGAGTGGTGACAGCCCGTGTGGTGTCCTCGACGATGTTGGCGGCAGTCGCCTCCGCCGGAGCATTACTCGCCCTCGCCGTCCGCACCGACCTCACCGACCCAGGACGGGCTATCGGCGCCACGGTCATGTTCGCCGTCATCTACCTTGCGATCGGGGTCACCGTAGGTGCCTGGGTTCGCTCCGAGGTCAACGGGTCGCTGCTGATCATCTTCATCTGGATGTTCGACGTCTTTCTGGGGCCGGCAATGGGCCGCACCGAATCACTGCTCATCCGGTTCTTCCCCTCCCATTTCCCAACGCTCGTCATGTTGGACGCCGCCACCACCCACGCCGGACCGCTCAGTGACCTGGGGGCCTCACTGGCCTGGACGATCGGCGCCGTCGCCATCGCCGTTGCCTCTCTCCTCGTCACCACCCGTCCGGTCAGCAACGGCCACAGCCGACGTGTCGTCGGGGGTTTGACCCGGACCTGGACCGGGCTGCGCTACGCCTGGAAGGAGTACCGCCGCAACATCGCCCTCTGGGTGCTGCTGGTCGGACTTCCCCTGTTCTTCATCACCCTCTCCATCGCGGTCACGCCCGACGACCCGGCACCAGTCGAACTCGTCGAGAACGGGCAGAGCGGCATCTCCATGCTCTCCATGACCGACGTCCACGGCGCCATCATGGTGGCGATCACCGTCGCCTTCCTCGCCGGCCTCGCCGGGCTGTTCGTGGTTCTCGGCTCCGCCGAAGGCGACCGCCGGCTGGTCCTCGCCGGGTTCAAACCGCGCGAGATCCTCGCATCCCGCCTAGGCGTTATCAGCCTCGCCGCCGTGATAGTGAGTGCCGTCTCGCTCGCCGTCACCGCGGCCAGCTTCCAACCGGAAACCTGGGTCACCTTCGCTGCCGCCACCCTGGTGGTAGCACTCACCTACGCCTTGATCGGAGTAGTAGTCGGTCCGATCGTCGGACGACTCGGTGGCCTCTACTTGATGTTCCTACTGCCCTTCCTCGACGTGGGGTTGGCCCAGAACATCATGTTCGACGCTGCCCCGCCATCGTGGGCCGCCTGGATGCCGGCCCACGGTGCAGTCCGGGTGCTCATCGATGGCGCCTTCACCCCCACGTTCGACGAGGCCGGCGGCCTCGTCTTCGCCCTGGCCTGGCTCCTCGGTCTCGCCGCCGCCGCAGCCGCCATCTTCCACCGCACTTCGGCCCCACGTAACGCATGATCGGCTTGGATGATGTCCGCTGACCCCGCCCTCGCCCTCGCCGTCGCCTACCTGCGTCTCAACGGCTACTTCCTGCTCACAGAACAAGAGCTCCACATCCGAGAGCCGGTCGGATTTCGCACCCTCACCGACATCGACATCATTGCCCTCCGCCCACCCACAGCACGAGGACCGGCGCACCATCATCTCGGCCAAGGAGTCGAGGAATGCCTCATCGTCACTGACCGAGACCCCGACCTCGAGATCGACACCACCCGATTCGACATCATCATCGGCGAAGTAAAGACCGCCGAGGCCACCCTCAACCCTGCTCTACGCACACCCGGCGCCCTCCACGCTGCACTTCGGCGCACCGGCGACCTCTACACCACGCCCCTCGACCAGGTCGTCGACGAGCTATCCGCTGAGGGCGGCGCGACAACCCCCACCGCCCGCGTCAGGCTTGTCGCCTTCGCTGGCCACGGACGCATCGGCAGGGGGACTACCGTCCACCTCGGGGACACTGCTCGATTCATCCACAACCATCTCGCCAGCCGTCACGACCTGTACCGTGTCACCCGCTTCTCCGACCCCGTCATCGCCCTTCTCGAGCTACTGGCGAAGGTCCACTGAAACGATGACCTCCCCGACCGTGAGCCCTACGCCGAATGAAGGCCGGGTGGCCGGATCCACTCCGTGATCGGCTATGTGTCACAGATTGAACATTGGCGTCTAGACGACGGATCCCGAGCGATTGCTTGCCCACCCGACAAAGTGGCGAAACGCCTGGCGATGGATATCGTGTCACCGGTGTCCGGGCGCAACGAACGAAGGCACGGTCTGTTATGGACCACAGGCTTGGTGGCAGTCGCCATCGCTGGGCTTCTGGTGATGCATGGATTCGAGGGCGCCGCCCTCACCTTCACCGATCAGGGCCAATCGACCCGACATCAGACTCGCAGTCCTGAGAGCCATGGCGCTGTCGGCCTGTGCGTGTTCGTGGTATCGATGGCGGGAATCGGGCTTGCCGGGGCCAGGCTGCGGAGACGAAGGCTCAGTTTCGTTGCCCCGTTGGGAGAGATGTTCCTCCCCTCCCGGTGCCCCAGTTGGTCGGCACCGGCGGGTCGTTCCCTACTCATCGATCTCAGCGTGCTGCGGCTTTAAGCCGTCCAGCCCTATCAAGCAAGCATTCCAACGTCAGGAGAAATCAACATGCACACATTGTTCAGACGCGTCTCGCTCGCAGCAGCCATAATCACGCTGCTGCTGATCGCTGCCGCTTGTGGTGGCGACACGTCCACCACGACGACCACGATGTCCGATGACGACATGAGCTCGGATTTCGCCTTCGGTGAGCCGGCCGATGCGGCCGACGCCGACCGCACCATAGAGATCGTCTCCTCAGATGATCTCACCTTCACCCCGTCCGATTTCACCGTCGCCCAAGGGGAGGTCATCACTTTCCGTGTGATCAACGAGGGCGCTATCCCCCACGACTTCACGCTTGGAGACGAGGCCACCCAGGACGAGCATGAGGAAGAGATGGCCGAGATGGGCGACATGACCATGCCCGACGAGCCCAACGCCATCCAGGTCGCTGCCGGCGAGACCAGGGAGATCACATGGCGGTTCACCGAAGCCGGCGGCGTTCTCATCGGATGCCATCAGGTCGGTCACTACGACGCAGGGATGCGGGGAGAGATCACCGTCGAACCATGACCGGATCCCCCGTGGCGACGAGAGTGGCGGCGGGGTTCATTCTCGCCGCTCTCCTCGTCGCCGAGCTCTCTCAAACCAGAATGCCTTGCTTCGACCAGACCTCGAGTGACGCCGAGATCACAGCGATCCTCGAGTATCTGTAATCGGAGTGGGGACCCGAGGAGCGGGACGATCGGTGGTATCCGGGCCAGGACCTCGGGGCCGAGGAGATCGCCCGGTTTCGCCGGCGCGGGTGAGTCGTGCCGCCAGCAGAAGGCCGACCACGGCTGCCGAGCCCACGTAGAGGCCGATCATCAACGGCGTCCTGGTGTCGGTGCCTGCGGACACTCCGTGGATCAGAGAAGCCAGGAAGACACCCAGACTGGCGAAGTGGATAAGTCGCCAGGTCTTCTGCCCGATGTGTTTCTTGATGTAAAAGCTGGCCACGACGATGACCAGGCCATATAGAGACACGACGCCGAATGTGACCGCTCCCCTCCGCCAGTCCGAAGCTCCTGGGACCAGGATCTCCGTCCACGTGAACTCGAGGTACTCGTGCATCGTGAGGACAACGACATGGACGCCGCTGGCTAGAAGGGCGGCGATCCCGAGAGACTCGTGAAACCATGTCAGAGGTTTGGCCTTCACCAGCCTTCCCAACATTTTCGAGCTCACCAGTAGGCCCCAGATCGTTGTGGCGCTGAGGGCTGCGAAGGCGGCGATCCCGGAGCCGCGGATGATCATCCATTCCATGCTCATGCCGCCACCTCGAGGCCGGGTGTGGCGAAGACAGATCCGTCGCGCCAGATGACCAACGCAGCGAACATCCAGATCTGTTCGGCGGCCCATGCAAGCCCGTCGGCGCCAAGCAAGAGGACCGCCTTTGCCCCTGCCTCGGCATCGACTGCCGAGTCTGCGAGGACCGTCGCGCTGATCACAGGGGTGTTCACCGGCTCCATTGTTCGCGGGTCAATGAGATGGCTCACCTCGGTGTCGCCGACTCGCCACCGTCTCCGACCTATCGAGCTGGTCGCCAGAGCACCTCGTCCGACATGGACACGAGCCACGACGTCTCCGGCCGGGTCGACCACAGAGGCGGCGGTGTCGGGATGGACGCTTCTCAGATCCCCGCCCGCTGAGACGACCGCAGCCATTCCGTCTTCGACAGCTCGATCGGAGGCCCATCCTTTGGCGATGCCGCCGAGATCGAGACTGACTCCGGGGGTCCGATGCAGCAGCTTCCCTTCGAGGCGCCAGGACCCGCGAACTGACGTCTCGGGAGCATGGGCGAGGTCGCTGATGGTCTCGAATGAGCGGTCGTATCCCCACGCTTTTACTGTTGAGCCGAGACCGATGTCGACCAGGCCCTCAGTGAGCTCGAAGGCTCGGGATCCGGCTTGAATCACCTCGTTGAGGATGCCATCGATATCCCTGACCGGTGAGGGGTCTCGGTTGAGCCGACTCACCTCGCTCTCGGACCTGAAGCGACTACACACCTGTTCGACTCCTTCGAACCACTCGCGCACCTGTTCGTCATTGTTCGCGTCGGACCAGACCTCGATCTGAGTGCCCATCGCCGGGAACTGAAACTGGGTCACGAGCCGCTGCTCCGTGGCGCCGGTGCCGATTGCGCCGGGGCCGCACTCGGGGCCGGCGGAGCCTTCTGCTGGACGTAGACGGTGCGCACCTCAGGAGTGAGGTCCGTTGACGGCTGGAATCTCAGGATCACCAAACCCCGAGCGGGCGGGGTTGGCATTGCCGCCACCTGGGACGCGGGCGCCACGGCGGATGTAGATGGTTGCGAGGTCGTAGGTTGGGCGGTCGCACCGGCACTCTCCGGTTCCAGGACCGAGATGGTTAGTGCAGTTCCCCAGGCCAGGGCGGCTCCTGTCCAGGCCAGGATCCGGCCCCGCCTCGCCCTGTCGAACCGACTCACTTCATCGCCTCGAAGGGGGTCGGCACCCGGAGGGGCACGCCGTATTCAATGAGGACATTCGCTACCGACGGTGGCAACTGCGCCAGGTGCGCGGCGTCTGCCCACCCGGCATTCCCGCTCCACACCAGGACCCGGGTGACTGCAGGGCCGACGCCGGGCAGTTCCTCAACCGTCGCTGCGGCCGGCTCGGGGCTGGCGACAGTGGTGCTTGGAGGGGGCACGCCCTCCACGGCAGCTCCGTCCGCCCGCCCGATCAGGCTGACCGCTGCGACCACCCCCGTGACAAGTACGGCGAGCCCGGTGACTACCCCCAGTGAGTCACGACCCATCAGTCGTCACTCTCGTCCTCATCCTCGTACTCGTCTTCATGCTCGTCTTCGTACTCGTCCTCGTCTTCGTCGTGGAACGTGGTTGGCGTGCTGCTCGGGACGGGGCCGGCAGTGGCCGTCGCGGGCACCACGACGGTCTGCACGATGGGTTCCAGAGCGGGCTTGGACGGAAGCGGGATCCCTTGCTGCTCGCAGACTCCCCGGAGAGCGTCGAGGGCGGCCTGCTGGACATCGGTGATCGTCAGCGATTCCTCCAATGACACGAGTTGCATGCCCTCAAGGCCACAGGCCGCCTGGAGGTCAGCCGTGATGTCGACCGTCGCCTCACTGGTCGACTGCGTGGTCAAGGTCGTGGCCGGGATTGCATTGGTGGTGGGTATGGAGGGCTCTTCTCCCCGCTCCGGGTCTGTCAACCAGATCGCGGCCAAGGCGGTGAGAGGCACGAGGAGCGTGCCCACGAGTATGGAGAGAGACAGACCCCTCCTGGCGAGTTTGTCGAGCATCTCAGACCTCCACGAATATGCATTCACCCGGGCATTCCTCGGCGGCCTCGACCACCGACCCGAGCAGGACCTCGGGGATCCGGGCCCTGCCCTCCAACCCCTCGGGACCGTGGCCATGATTGGACGAACCGTCGAAGATGACGGTCTCTCCGAAATGCGATGCGTCTTCTTTGACCGCCCAGGTGCCGTCGTTACGTTGATGGAACACCTCAGGGGCTATCTGGGAGCAGGTCCCGGCTCCCATGCACTCGTCCCCATTGATCCAGACTGTGGCCACCGCCACTCCTTTCGATAGTCGACGTCAGATTCATCGATGGCGAGTCAAGGGCGCCTCAGCCGCACCTCAAGAAAGAGTCAAGTGAGGAAGCTGAGTCGTCGTCTTCGCCGACGAACTCAGGTTCACTCCCGATCGCGCAGCCCCTCCGAATGACGACCAATGTGCCTTGGACGTGAGCAACGCAGCCGCGAAAGAGAGGTGCGGGGTCCGATCCGGTGTGGGACGATCGAAGGACAAAAGCCCCTATCTCACGGCGCTGCTCTCTGGTAGCTGCAGCAATGAAAGGGTTGACTATTGGATGGAGAAGAGTCGTGGTCATGCGTTGGGTGAAATGGGGTGTAGCCGCTCTTCTTGGTGGGCTCTTGTTGATCCAGGTGGTTCCCTATGGCAGGGATCATGACAACCCGCCGGTAGTGGCGGAGCCGTCGTGGGATTCGAGCCAGACCCGTGACTTGGCAGTTCGTGCCTGTTTCGACTGTCACAGCAACGAGACGATGTGGCCGTGGTATTCGAATGTTGCTCCCGTGTCCTGGCTGGTGCAGCGGGACGTGGACGAGGGCCGGGAGGAGCTCAACTACTCGGAGTGGAACCGACCCCAGGAGGGTGAGGAGTCGGCGGAGACGGTGCGGGAGGGCTCGATGCCGCCACGGTTCTACTTGCTGACACATCCCGATGCGCGTCTCACCGACGCCGAACTGGCGGCGCTGGCGGACGGTTTGGCAGCCACCTTCGGCGAGGAGAGCGAAAGTGAGGAGGGGGAGGGCGAGGAGGACGACTGATCGGGGTAAATCCGTCGCGGCCCAGACCACTCAGGTTCTGGTCAACGTCCAGACCGCCGAGGATGCATCTGGCGGATCGGTGGCAGACATCGAAAAGGCGCACAGACCGATAGAACCGCGCCGGCAAACTGGAGAAGCCCTGGTCGGCAGACCGCCGACCAGGGCTTCAGAGACCAATTTCTGATCGCCTCACTTCGCCTTCTGCGATGATCGTCACCATCGACCACCACATAGACAAAGAGGTGCGTCAGGTGTCTGTGTCGGCCACGTGGGTCGTCCCGTAACCCTCGGTCTCGGGATCACCGTGCTCACCCTTGGTCAAAGCGAACTCCTCTTCCGGGGAGAGCACCAGCCGATGCCGACCCACGACGGCGAAGTAGCCCAGACCGACTATGAACCAGATGGCTACCCCGAAGACGCCCGGGAGATAGGCCTCGTTGAGGAACAGCGCGACCAGGGAGATCAGGGCGATAATCCCCGCCACGGCCGCACCCGCAACGCCAACGGGGCTGCGATACGGCCGTTCGATGGTGGGCATGTTCCGCCGCAACAGGATGAACGACAGACACTGCATGGCGTAGGCGATCACCGCCCCGAACACCGCCATGCTCAGCAACGCCGCCGACACGTTGGCCCCGAACTCCGACTCCTGACCACTAGCCCAGTCGTAGAGGACCGCGAGCCCGAAGCCGCCCGTGGCTCCAGTGACCAGCGCCAGCCACGGTGTCTTTCGTTCGCCGAGTGTCACCGAGAAGAACTTGGGGAAGTAGCCGGCCCGGGACAGGGAATAGATGTTGCGACCGTAGGCGTAGATGATGGTGTGGAAGCTAGCGATGAGACCCGAGAGGGCCACCAGGCCTAGCAAGGCCGCCCCAACGCCTTCGCCCAAGATCGCCCTGAACCCGTCCAACAGAGGCTCACCGGAAACACGGATCTCCTCGGCGCCGGTGACACCCGTGTTGAGGAACAACACCAGGACCCCGGTGATCACCAGAGTCACCAGACCCCAGATGGTGGCCTTGGGGACATCCCGTCGAGGATCCATCGACTCTTCTGCCGCCAAGGGCAGCTCCTCGATGGCCAGGTAGAACCAGATGGCGAAGGGTAAGGCCGCGAAGATCCCCATGACACCGAAGGGAAGGAAAGCGTTCCCACCAGAGTCGGGGGCGATGTTGGTCAGGTTGGCGGCATCGAAGTTGGGGATCGCCATCACGAAGAAGACGAGCAGCACGGCCAGTGAGACCAGACAGATCACCACGGCGAACCGCATGGTGGCTTCGATCCCGATTATGTTCAGCCCAACGAAGAGCACATAGAAGATCGCCAGCCACACCAACTCGTCGAGATCGACATTGATCAACTCGGCGAACACCGGACGTGCGTAGATGGCAGCGAAGGTTCCGACTACAGCAGTCGTCACCACATACTCGATGTTCTCGCCCAGCCCGGTGATGAACCCACCCCATGGCCCCATCGCCGATCGCGCAAAGGAATAGGCACCACCCGTGTGAGGCAATGCCGGGGACATCTCGGCGATCGAGAAGCAGAGCCCGAAGTACATGATCGTGATGACCACCGTGGCGAGGAGCAGCCCGCCGAAGCCACCGACATCGAGCCCGAAGTTCCATCCGGAGAAGTCCCCGGAGATGACTGCGGCCACACCTAGCGCCCACAAGCTCCAAACGCCGGCGTGTCTCTTGAGGCCACGCTGTTGGAAGTACCCGTCCTGGACGTCGTGGTAAGTGACGGAGCCGACCTTCTTCTCGGTCGACATATTCTTTCCTCCTCTCGAAAGTGCTGCCGAGACTAGGAAATCGACTTCACCCCATGTCGCCGGAAACGATCGGTTTCTTCGGCGCATCATCCCCCGAGTTATGCCTAGCCTCGCCGCGTCGAGACAAGGAGTTTGGATGACCGCCCTCAAGGGCATGATCAGCGTCGATGAACTGAAAGCGGCCGTGGAAGCCGAAGAGGTGGACACCGTTGTCGTCGGATTCACCGACCACTACGGACGGGTTCATGGGAAGAGATTCGATGCGTTCCACTTTCTCGACGAGATCTCAGAACACGGAACCCACGGCTGTGACTACCTGCTCACCGTGGACATGGAGATGGAGCCAGTGCCCGGATACCAGTACGCCAACTGGGAGCTGGGTTATGGAGACTTCCACATGGTCCCCGACCTCGCCACGTTGCGCAAGGCGACCTGGCTCGACAAAACGGCTTATGTCCTGTGCGACCTCGAAGATCCACGTACCCACGAGCTGGTCACCGTGGCCCCGAGAACCATCCTGCGCCGGCAGCTAGAGAAGGCCGCTGCCGCGGGGTACGCCGCGAAGGGAGCCTCCGAGCTGGAGTACTTCATCTTCGAGGATTCCTATCGCCAGGCCGCGGAGAAGCGTTATGCCGGGCTGGTCCCCACCGGGTGGTACATCGAGGATTATCACCTGCTCCAAGGGACCCGCTTGGAGTATTACAACGGTGCGGTCCGTCGTCATCTCTCCGCCTCCGGCATCCCGGTCGAGAACTCCAAGGGCGAGTGGGGCCGGGGCCAACACGAGATGAACATCCGCTTCACCGACCTGCTGGGGATGGCCGATCGGCACACGATCATGAAGCAGGCCATGAAGGAGATCGCTGACGGAATGGGGATATCGGTGACGTTCATGGCCAAGCCGGACATGTCGGAGGCCGGGTCGTCATGCCATCTGCACGTCAGTCTGTGGAACGACGAGGGCAACGTCCTGCCCGGGGACAAAGTCTTCGGACCGGTCCACGGCTCAGACATCTTCCGATGGTTCCTCGGAGGATGGATGGCCCATATCCCCGAGCTGATGGTCTTCTTTGCCCCCACCATCAACTCCTACAAGCGCTATCAGGACCAGTCGTGGGCTCCGACCCGTCTCGGGTGGAGCTACGACAACCGAACCGCCGGGTTCCGGGTGGTGGGACACGACCAGAGCCTCCGCATCGAGTGCCGCATCCCCGGCGCCGACGCCAATCCCTATTTGGCCTACTCCGCGGTTCTCGCTGCCGGGCTCGACGGGATCGCCAACCAGACAGAGGCCCCGGAGATCTTTGTCGGTGACGTGTACGCGGCGGCGGAGCTGCCCCGGGTGCCATACACCCTCCATGAGGCGACCGACCTGTTCGCGGCTTCCGACTTCGTGAAGAAGTCCTTCGGCGAAGACGTGCAACAGCACTACGCCCACTTCTTTCGCATCGAGCAGAAGGCCTTCGACAACTCGGTCACCGACTGGGAGCGGTGGCGATACTTCGAGCGGATATGAGTGGCAGGCTCGCCGGCAAGGTGGCGTTGATCACCGGGGCCGGCTCTGGGATTGGAAGAGAAACCAGCCTGCTGTTCGCTGCCGAAGGGGCCTTGGTCATGGCGGTCGACGTCAACCGGGAGGCAGCCGATCACACCGTGGCCGATGTCAGTTCCGCCGGTGGTGAGGCTGCCTCCTTCATCGCCGACATCGCCCGGGCCGCCGACGCCGAGGCCATGGTGATCGCGGCGGAGAAGACCTACGGCCGGCTCGACATCATGTTCAACAACGCCGGGATCCTGCACTCCGACGACGACGACGCCGTCGGTACCGAGGAGAGGATCTGGGATCTGACCATGGACATCAACGCCAAGGGGGTGTTCCTCGGGTGCAAGTACGGGATTCCGGCGTTGCGCAGGGCCGGTGGTGGCTCGATCATCAACACGGCCTCCTTCGTCGCCCTCCTCGGGGCGGCCACCCCCCAGGTGGCCTATACCGCGTCCAAGGGTGCGGTCTTGGCCATGACCCGGGAGCTGGCAGTGGTCCACGCTCGGGAGAACATCAGGGTCAACGCCCTATGCCCGGGACCCTTGCGCACCGAACTGTTGATGAAGTTCCTCGACACCGACGCCAAGAAACAACGACGTCTGGTCCACATACCCATGGGCCGATTCGGCGAGGCAGCCGAGATGGCCAAGGCGGCCCTCTTCCTGGCCAGCGACGAGTCGTCGTACGTCACCGGCGCCGAGTTCGTGGTCGACGGCGGGATCACAGCCGCTTATGTGACACCGGAGTGAGACCGTGATCGAGCAGCATCCCTTCATCGACGGTGGTTCGGTACCCGGCTCCGCCGGCGAGGCGGCCATCCACGACCCTTCCACCGGTTCTCAGATCGGCACCGTGACCCGGGCCTCAGCCGCCGAGGTGGATCGTGCCGTGAAGGTGGCCCGGGATCGCTATGAGGAGGGGGTATGGCGCACCGCACCGGTCCGGGAGCGACGGGATGTGCTGCGTCGGATAGCCGATCTCATCCGACGTGACCGCGAGTCGCTGGCACGCCTCGAATCGGCCAATGCCGGCAAGCCGATCGCCGCCGCACGTGGCGAAGTCTCAGGCGTGGCCACGACTTTCGACTACTACGCCGGGGCGGTGGACAAGTTCGGTGGCCAGACGATCCCGGCCAATGCAAACGGGACCTTGCTGACCTTCAGAGAGTCGATAGGGGTCTGCGCCGCCATCACGCCCTGGAATTTCCCCATGGTCATCCTCGCCTGGAAGGCGGCGCCGGCCCTAGCTTTGGGCAACTCCCTCGTGGTGAAGCCCGCCGAAGTCACCCCTTTGACAGCGTTGGCGCTGGCTGAACTGGCTGTCGAGGCCGGTCTGCCCGAGGGTGTCTTCAATGTCGTCACCGGAAAGGGATCGGAGACCGGTGAGGCTTTGGTCCGTCATCCCGGGGTGCGCAAGGTCTCCTTCACCGGTTCAACCGAGATCGGGGCCAGGGTGATGGCGCTGGCCGCCCCCGACATCAAACGGGTCTCTCTGGAGCTGGGCGGCAAGTCGGCCAACCTGGTCTTCTCCGACGCCGATCTCGAGGTCTGCGTCGAGTCTTCGATCTTCTCGGTCTACGACAACGCCGGTCAGGATTGCACCGCACGCAGCCGGCTTCTCGTCGACAAGGGCATCTACGACGAGTTCGTCGATCGATTCACCACACGGGCAGCCTCCCTGCGAGTTGGGCCCACCGAGGACGAGAGCACCGAGATGGGGCCGCTGATCACGCCGGAGCAGCGGGACACGGTCGAGGGTTACATCTCGTCGGGTGTCGAGGAAGGGGCCAGCCTCGTCGTGGGTGGCGATCGTGTCGGCGACCGGGGCAACTTCCTCTCCCCTGCTGTCTTCACCGGCGCCACCAACGAGATGCGAATCGTCCGAGAGGAGATCTTCGGCCCGGTGGTGGCAATCACCGCCTTCGAGGGAGAGGACGAGGCTATTCGGCTCGCCAACGACTCGATCTACGGCTTGTCCGGATCGGTGTGGACGCGTGATGTCGGTCGGGCGTTGCGTGTGGCCCGGGCCTTGGAGACCGGGATGTTGTCGATCAACTCCTCGTCCAGCGTCCACATCGAAGGCCCTTTTGGCGGGGTGAAGGCTTCTGGCATCGGCCGGGAGCAGGGTATGGCCGCCCTCGAGCACTACTCGGAGTACAAGACTGTCTTCATCGCCAACGACTGAACGCACTCCGTTTCGGCGCGGAGTGTTGAGTGGATCCAGGTACTAATCCCGACCCGAAGGCCTTGGTACGGGGAAGCGAGACCTGCCGAAACGGCTCTCGAAAGAGTGTGCCCGACCTGTTCGCTCCAACGCTCGGTATGCGGTATTGACTTATCTACCATTCACATATATGCTAGAGGTAGATAAGGAGGTGTCATGAGTGACATCAGAAGATTCCCAGGTATAAGCCATCTACGAGCTGAGCCCACAGCCCACGTACTCCGGTACAGGAAAGGTCAGCTAATCAGCTCGGTACGAGGTGGTTCGTTTTGGTTTCGACCGCTCACATCCGCCGTCGCCGAAGTCCCTATCGATGACCGTGAGCAGAGTTTCCTCTTCAACGGGCGGACCTCCGACTTTCAAGACGTTGCGGTACAGGGCGCCATCACCTATCGGGTCCTCGACCCGGAACTGACGGCGCGCCGAGTGGACTTCGGGATCGACCACCGCACAGGCACATATCTCGAGGAACCACTCGAGCGGATCTCACAGATGGTCGCCCAGACCGCTCAGCAGCTCGCCCTGGACTGGGTCGCCCATCGAAACCTCGACGAGGTGCTGCGCGAGGCTGTTCAAGATCTCAGGCCGATAATTGCCGAAGGTCTCGCCAATGATCTCGCGCTCGCCGACGTGGGACTCGATATAGCCACCGTACGGGTTACCCGCGTAGCCCCGACTCCAGAATTGGAAAAGGCGTTACAGGCCCCGACGAGAGAGCGTCTACAGCAGACTGCCGACGAGGCCACCTTCCAACGCCGGGCTCTGGCTGTCGAAAAGGAGCGGGCCATCGCCGAGAACGAGCTCGCCAACCAGATCGAGCTGGCACGCCGGGAACAGCAGCTCATCGCAGAGAGGGGCGCTAACGAACGCCGCCGGGTCGAGGACGAAGCCGAGGCCCAGAAGATCGAGGCCATCGGCCGGGCAGAACGGGCCAAGATGGGTTCTGAGACAAAGGCCGAGGGCATTCGGCAAATCGAAGCTGCCCAGAACCAGGCCGAATTGGAGCGGATTGGCATCTACCGAGACCTTCCCATCCAGGTCCTGCTCGGACTGGCAGCGAGAGAACTGGCCGGCAAGCTGGAGAGGATCGACCACCTGAACCTCAGCCCCGACGGTATGACCGGTCTGCTGCAGACGCTGATGACCGCCGGCACCCGGAAGCTGGAGAATGCAGAGTGACCTCGTCAGCGGCCAGACGCGTGGTGATCGCCTTCCGGCCCTCCGAGTGGGACCAGCTATTGATGCGACACTCCACCCCGGGCCAGGCACGCTTCTTCCTCGAAACGAGGGAACGGGATGTCGAGGAAGTGCTGGATCGACATCATCGCCAAGAGGAGGCGATCAAACATGTCGAGAATGCGATCCCATCCACATGGAGGAGATCGCGAGTTATCCGATCCGATTTCCCTAGCTTCCTCTTCGAACCAGAAGACATAGTGGTCGCGGTCGGTCAGGACGGACTCGTCCCCAACCTAGCCAAGTATCTAAACGGTCAGCCTCTGATCGGCGTCAACCCGGATCCGGCACGCTACGAAGGAACCCTCGTCCAATGCCCGGACTCCAGCGTGGGCCACCTCTTCGCAGACGTCCTCTCCGAACGAGCCCATATCGAGTCACGGTCAATGGTCGAGGCACGTCTCGATGATGGGCAGTCCCTGACCGCACTCAACGAGATCTACGTCGGGCATCAGAGCCATCAATCCTCCCGTTATGTTCTCAAACATGGTGACCTGAGCGAACGGCAGTCTTCTTCTGGGCTCATAGTCGCCACCGGCACAGGCGCCACCGGATGGGCCCGGTCGATCGTCAACGAACGCACCTCCGAGATGACCCTCCCCCATCCCGAGGACCGTCGCCTCGCCTTCTTCGTACGTGAGGCCTGGCCGTCAATCGCCACGGCCACCACCCTCACCGAGGGAACCATCGACGAACCGAATCGACTCCAGCTGACCAGCGAGATGGAAGAGGACGGTGTGATCTTTGGCGACGGAATCGAAGGCGATCATCTCGACGTCGCATGGGGCCAGGAAGTCTCGATCGGTCTATCCAAACGCCAGCTCCGTTTGGTGACACCATGACAACCGAGCGAGAGTTCCTCGACTCCTACTCCCCCGAGCCCTTCGAAAGGCCATCGATCGCAGTCGACATCGCCCTGGTCACTGTCCTTGACGATGGGCCTTGGGTTCTGGTGATCCAGCGAGAGCAACACCCCCACAAAGGAACGTGGCAGCTCCCCGGAGGGTTCGTCCACATCAACGAATCCCTCGACGAAGCGGCCGCCCGCGTGCTTGCTGAGAAGTCAGGCGTCACAGACGTCTACACCGAACAGCTCTACACATTTGGCGACGTCAACCGCGACCCACGCACCCGCGTCATCACGGTCGCCTACTACGCCCTAGTCGACAGCACTCATCTGACGACTCGAGGCGTAACCGGAAGCATGGCCCGGATCGTGGTCCCGTGGAAGGGCGAGACAGGAGGGCCAGTCGGGCTTGAGGGAGACGAAGGACAACTCGACACAGCCTTCGACCACGATCAGATCATCGGCATGGCCGTCAAGCGGCTGCGAGGCAAACTCAACTACGCGCCCGTCGGATACGAGCTCCTACCTGCCGAGTTCACCCTCCTCGACCTCCAGCGGATACACGAGGCAATCCTCGGCGTCACTCTCAACAAGGACTCATTCAGACGCCGCATGCTCGCCTCAGGCGACCTCGAACCCACCGGCGACCGTCAAACCGATGTGGGACACCGACCCGCCGCCCTCTATCGCCACAAGGCAGGAACGACCTGACAGAGATGCTCACCTTCGCCGACGCCATCAAGGAGGCAGCAGAGTTCACCATGAAGCCTCATGTACTTCTTGGAAACGGGTTCTCCATCGCTTGTCGGCCAGACTCCTTCAGGTACGACGCTCTCCTCAATGAGGCGACATTCGACGGATCGGTCGCGGATATCGCACGCGTCTTCAACCTTCTGGGCACCACCGACTTCGAGCGGGTCATCGAAGTCTTGGAACTGAACAAAGAGGAGCAGCTTGAAGCTGAGCCTCTTCCCCGCGGCATTCGTGCACTCCCCGGCAGCGAGCACGTGTCAGTCGTAGGTGTCGGTCCAGGACGCGATGTCCACGCTGTGGTTGTCGGGCGACGCGAGCGACCACCAGGCGGGAGCGTGCGAATCGTCGGCGAGTCTCCCTCCGGCGGCGAGCGCGGCGTCCACTCGCGCCCGAGCCTGGTCGGCCGGCACGAAGACGTCGAAGTGCGTCCGGCCCCTCGCCGGAGAGTCGCCGGTGATCGGGTTGAAGGCGAGCTGCGGCCCGCAGCGCAGCGGATCGACGGCATCCGTGTCGCCGAACGCCTCATAGCCCAGTGCGGCCGTGAAGAACGGTCGCACGTCGGCCTGGGAATGCTGGGCGACGTAGATGCCGATCGACTGCGCGAGCGAGGGATCGGGGGTCAGCAGCAGCTCGGCGGCTGCCCGGGACACGGCCGCCGCGAACTCCACGGCGGCCGCGGGGATGCCATCCGGGCTGCGGTACGGGATGCGCACGACGACTCCCTCGGGACGCACGTCGACGTCGGGCAGAATGCCGAATTGCTCGGCGGCGGCGACGACCGGGGCGATGAGGTCTGCCGCGTGGGAGAGGGAGGTCGCGGTGAAGACGGCCTGCGGGCCTGTCCCTGTGACACGCCAGTCGGAGACGCCCCGCGCCCGGTGGAACTCGGCCGCGGAGATCCAGTCTGATCCGCTCGTTGACTCGCTCATCGAGAACTCCTTCGAAAGCTTTCAGAGTCCCAGGCCAGTGACGAGCGAGGACCCCCGCGCAGACTCCACGGTACTCGGAGCTCTAAGGCGCGCGGATGCCGCCGGCCATCTGTTTCCGGCTCCACCCCGTGACGCACCCGGCAAGATCTCCATCGGACGGGCTCGCTCAGAGTGACCGAGGTCCGAAAGGTTGTTCGAAAGGGTTTACGAACGTCTACCGAAAGGGTCGTTCCAGACAGCGTTTTTGGTTCGCGTCATTTCGCGTTCTTGACCGTCCCATCGCACTCTCTTGTGCGATGGATGTGCGATGGCCGGGCCTGCAGACACCGTAACTGGGGACTAATCGATCATGCTGCCCCGAGCGTGCAGACACGCCTGGGCGTGAGTCGGTACCGCTTCCTTAGAGCTTCGGGCCATCTGGGTGGCAGACCGGACTCGATCTCTTCATGCGGCTGGGAGGCATTGGTCGGATCACGGCGGTCCCAGAGGTGGTGACAATGATGACGACCCGCTTAGTCGTCCGGCAGGTCTCCCTACCCTTCTTCGAAAAGCCCAAATTGATAGGCGAGGACGATCGCTTGGACCCGGTCGCGTAGATGAAGTTTCTGCAGGATGTGGGTCATGTGCGTCTTGACCGTGGTCTCGCTGATGAAGAGCTCTTCACCGATCTCGGCGTTGGAGAGTCCGCGAGCCGTCAGGCGAAATACGTCCATCTCTCGGTCGGTGAGGTCGTTGAACCCCGCCGGCGGGGCGATCCGAGGACGCTGGGTGAACTGTTCGATCACACGCTTGGTCACCGCAGGCGAGAGGAGTGCATCCCCGCGGGCGACGGTTCTAATTGCAGAGATGAGCTGCTCGGGTGGGTCGTCTTTGAGGACGAAACCGCTGGCGCCTGCACGCAGCGCCTCGTAGATGTACTCGTCGAGGTCGAAAGTCGTCAGGACCAGCACCCGGACGTTCTCGTCGGCGGCGAGGATACGTTGGGTCGCCTCGAGCCCGTCGAGCTCCGGCATGCGAATGTCCATCAGCACGACTGTGGGCCGCAGACGCAGCGAATGCTCGACCGCCTCACGCCCATTGCTGGCTTCGGCGACGACCTCGATGTCGGGCTCGCCGGCCAACAGCATGCGAAAGCCGGCTCTGACCATCGCCTGGTCGTCGGCGACTATCACGCGGATCGTCACCGTGGGTATCCCCGAATCGGCAATCGAACATCGAGCCGAAAGCCCCCGTTGGGACCTGGACCGGTTGTCATCTCCCCTCCATAGATCTTGACCCGTTCCCGGATGCCGGTGATACCGCGACCAAGCCCGTCGCTCGTCGTTGGGCCGACTCCGTCGTCCACCACCTCGATCTCGAGGTCCTCCGACGTGTGCCGCACGGTGACGTCCGCCACGCTGGCTCTGGCATGCTTGAGACAGTTGGTGAGTCCTTCTTGGACGATCCGATAAGCCGATAAGTCGATGGCGCGGGGAAGGACAGTCGGCTCCCCTTGGCGATGCAACCTCACGCGGAGACCGGCGAGCCGGACCTCCTCGACCAGGGTGTCGAGTAGGTCGAGACCTGGCTGGGGGGAAAGTTCCACGCGTCGGTCGTCGTCGTGTATCACCCCAAGTAGCCGGCGCATCTCGGTGAGGGCTGACCGCCCGGTGTCTTCAACCGTCTTGAGGGCTTCCATGTCTTCCCGCATCGAGCCGGGGAGCCGGTGGCGCACTGCACCGACCTGGAGGACCATGACGCTCACAGCGTGCGCCACGACGTCGTGGAGCTCGCGGGTGATCCGAGATCGCTCCTCAGCTACCGCGATCCGGGCGGCGGACTCGCGGTCCCGCTCGGCGGCGATGGCCCGTTGCTCTGCCTCATCGATCCGGTCAGCCCGGGCCCGGAGCGCGAACCCGGCGAGCCAGGCGATGGCGAAGGTGGAGGGGATCGTCACGAAGTCTGACGCCGCCCTCGACGGGTCGTTGTAGACCACGACGGAGGCGCCGATCAGCACGACGATCAAGCCAGTTCGGGCGCGAGCCGGTTCAAGGAGATTGCCGAGCAGATAGGCGGCGATGACACCGGTGACATAGACACCGAACGTCGTTACGGCCAGTCTCCCCTCGACGAAGGAGAAGACCGCCCCGATGAGCCAGACCATGGCCGGCGACATGAACGGAAACCGGCGACGGGCGAACAGGGGGAGCACGATGGCGACCGTCCCCGAGACGATCACCCATTGGGGTACGGACACGCCCACCTCGGCATCCGCACTGGTCACCTCGAACACCCCATCGAGGATGACCACGACCAGGACCAGGTCGAATCCGTACCGCCTCAGGAAGACACCCATGGTCTGCACCCACGCAACGTAACTCGCAGTTCCTCCGCTCGCCTCCTACGCAAGTAGGAGCCTGAATCGTCACCGGGTCAGAGGCGGAAAGCGTCCCATGGAGGATGCCACTCCGGCAGCGCACTCGTACGTTCGCCTTATCCGACAGAGACATGAGGAGGACGACATGACACATGACATACGCCAGCGGTGGTCGCAGCAGACAATCAATGGCGATCGGGCCGTCGAGATCCCCCAATACGCGATTGGCAGGATCCTGACAGTGTGGGCCGTGGCAACTGCTCCGATGGCGATCCTGGCATGGCTGGTGGCCCCGAGACTGGCCTCGATCATCGATGGGCCTTCCTCGCTGGCGCAAGCACTGCTCATCCTGCTCGCCATAGGACTCATCTGGCAGTTCGTGATGGTCGTCTGGCTGGTGCGGCGGGAGCAGGGCAGTGTGAGATGGCGAGTGGTACGCGACGCACTCTGGCTTCACTCACCGAAGAGCCCACGCACCAGCCGAGTCGGTGGGCGTGTCTGGTTGGTCTTGATCCCACTGGCAGTGCTGTTCTTCGCCGAGCAATTCATACCGACATTCGCACCGGTGGCGGGTCGGGACTTCGGGACCTTTCTCTCATCACCCGCTGGGGAGGCTTTCTTCCACGGCGCTTGGGGGTGGTACGGACTGGTGATCGTCCTGTGGACCTTCAACACCGTGCTCGGAGAAGAGCTCTTGTTCCGTGGTCTACTGCTCCCCCGTATGAACGGAGCTTTCGGTCGGGCCGACTGGGTGGTCAACGGCTTTCTGTTCGCCGCCTATCACGTGCACATGCCGTGGGCCATGCCCGCCATCCTGGCCGACGCTCTGGTGTTGGCCTACCCGACCAAGCGCTACAAGAGCGCCTGGATCGGCATAGCGGTCCACTCGGCACAGAGTCTCTTCCTGGCAGTGATGGTGCTGACCCTGGTCCTCTGAGCAGCGACCCCTCTCGGGGACCAGAAGGAGCCGAACACAAGGGCGACACAGACGACCAAGACTGGTAGAAGGGCCGGTAGAAGAACCGCATAACACGGTAGAAGCCGCCTCAACGAACCACATCCAACAGATCGGCGATCGCACCGCCGTCCAGCACGCCATCCAGCTCGTCGGGATTGGTGGCGCTGAGGACGACGAGTCCCAGGTACGACTCGTACGCCAAGAGTCCCCGCAACGCCGCCTCTGGCTCGGGTACGCCGAGCTGGCGGAATAGGGCCTGGGCGTATTCGAGCCAAACTCGATGATGGTCTCGAAGTATCGGCGCCAGTTCGGGACGGGCCAGCGACGAAACGAGTAGAAGATCGATCGGGTCGATGCGCATCTCCCCAGATCCGATCAAGTCGCGGAGTCGACGACGAGGGTCAGGAATCGAGAGAAGGCTGCCGATGCGGTCTGCGGTCCTTCCAACGCCCAATTCCTGAGCGCGGCGGTGATCAGCTTGGCTCGATCTCGAAAGTGCCATAGAAGCTGCCTTGGTGACGCCAAGTTGCTCCGCCAACCGCTCCACAGCCACCTCGTCGACAGCCTCGGTGGCGAGGATGTTCAGCGCGGCGCCGATCCAGACCTCACGAGTCAACCGACGAGTCGCAGCCGTGCTCACCTTTCTCCGCGACTACCAGCCCGGCCCGATAATGTGAGAGGCTCGAAGATTGGCCGAACCCGCAAGGGCTAAGACACCTACAGCTCGAGGAGGTCGCTACCTGCCTTCAGCGAGAATGAGCCGTTCAAGCATCGTGGCGAGCCAGGTCTCGTAGTCGTCATAACTCCAACCGAAGTCGTTGACCAAGGTGCGGACGAGATAGGCGCTGTCGATGGCCGTGATGAGATCGACGATCTTGTCGAAAGAGGAAACATCCTTCGTAC